>JAAIGE0100012452.1_pt1 | contig 10660 bp, 11 predicted proteins | sample 6487951 | NCBI WGS metagenome assembly JAAIGE01 (sample SAMN13974128, study PRJNA590717) | phyllosphere metagenome | biome: tomato field; feature: multiple bacterial spot infested tomato fields; material: tomato leaves; isolation source: leaves from tomato fields | host: Solanum lycopersicum ... | reverse complement strand
GCGGCCACCCTCGACCTGCTTCAGCGTGGCGACGATCTGGCTATCGGTGAACTTGCTCTTGCGCATTGGTGGTCTCCTTGATGGCTAGTGTGCCCGGAGACCTCTAGTTATGGCTGGATCAAGTTTACGGGGAGTCGACACACCCACTCTTTCCCCACTCTCGGTCCGGCGAACTCGTCCAATAGCCCGACGTAAACCTTGCCGTTGTCTAGGGTCAACGCAACCAACGTGCCATCCTCTTCGCACTTGATAGCAAGGCTCTCGATGGCATCGATAGCGCCATGGCGTGAGGCAATCAACTGGGCGAGCGAGCGGACTCGCACCAATGGATCATTGAGCAGGATTGGAAGCGCGGCCCCAAGGAGTAGACACCAGAGGGTGATCGCCAGATGCAGCGTCAACCCTTCGGCCGACTGCTTATCGCTCATCTGAAGGGGCAACATCCCTTGGAGCTTGCCTAGATACAAGCTGTAGGTGGAATGCCGCATCGCCAATGCATGCAGCCCGGCACTGATGCCGAACAAATAGACCGAGCAGAGAGCAGCCCCGAAATATTGCGGGTGCCCAGGGTGGTGCAGTGCTTCAAATCGCGTGTATCGCCACTGCCGATAGAAATACCAGCCCGCGGCCAATAGAACGGCCAGCAGGGCTAGGCTCGTCATTTCGGGGAGCGGCCCTTGTCACGGGCGAGCTTGAGGTCACGGAGGTCGCGTGCAGCATCAAGCTGGCGGTTCATCCGACCAGATTTGAGAAGCCCGTCGCGGTTAAGCACGAGTGCGCCATCACGGTTGACCTCGTAGAAGGTGTCCTTCTGCCCGCGCTTGGCGATAGTGAACTGGCTAAAGAAGTGCTTCATGCCGCTGATCATATGGCCTTCAGTGCCTAATGCAAGATGGACGTTCAGCCTCACCGGAAACCTGGGCCTGGAATACGCACCGGCCCTCGTTCCTACAGCCCGACCTCCCCTCTTGAACCGAACTTCTGCTACCCACCGCAAGCTGATGACCCCCAGGGACCGGTCTTTCTGGTGGTATTCAGGCGCCCTGCTTCTCACTGAGCCTTTTGGCTTCGTCGGCAGGCCATGAGGCTGTTGTCTCTGATGGGCACGTTCGGGGCCCTCGCTGTCTTGAGCGGGATGCCGATGTTTCTGTTTTTCATGCATTCCCAGCTGACGAACTAAATTCCCGGTACAACACCCGAGGGCTTACATAAACCCCTCGGGTGCAGTCTCATGGATAAAGACAAGCGAATGCCTGTCTTTCAATTGTGATCAATCCAGTTGCCCGCGATATCGAGAAAACCTGCGGGCGTAGCATCTGACCTCGATTTTCGGGGCGCCTGGCACACTTGGCGGATAAACGTAGAAATCTGACCTGGCGGCATCATGTTGAGCGTAGTGAACACAGGCACTACTTCCCCCGGATTCTCCTGAACCAACACCAGGATATCGGTATCACCCACACCTGCCATAGGCGTCGCAACCGCGATTGGAGACTTCGAGCTGACCTTCGTGAAACGCCACTCAGCGTCTCTCACGTCAGTGGGATTCTCGAAAAAAGCATCATCCGAAGCAGATAAACCAAAGGTGTGCTTAAGCAATCCTTCGTAGGCATTGATTAACTTGGGCGCACCACCCCTAGTTCTCCGAATCATCTTCGTGGGGAAAAGGGTCTGTGCAACAAGCTCAAAATTATCAAAGCCGTTATATCTGAGATCGCGCGCTCCTCCGCCAGCCTTGGGGTCATTGTTAGAGACCCCGCCAAACTTCTTCCAATCCCCTGGCGGAAGAGCTTTAAAAAGGATTCGCTGCGCATTCCCGAAAATGCTTCCCCCTATTACTGCAGCCATGCGACCCTCCTGTTGGTCAACGATCGATTACAGCTGAGACATCCATAGCGCGGTTCGCTGCCTCAATGCAATACCCCGGACAGGTCCGCTATCCCAAGTCTCACATGTTGAGCAAAGCACTTGAGCGCCCCACGACGGGATATGCCTCGCACCTCGATGGAGACAGCGACAATAGGCCCACACCCCCTTACACCAACCTGTTCCAGCACCTCAACTGTTCCCACTGGAGTCATCGGCGCCGAAGCAAGCCTAGGGTAGGCCAGGATCACAGGGAGCCTCTCGCTAGCCATGGAAAAAGCCATGGCCTCGTAAATGTCGGACTCAGGCGCATGCATACGACCATTGTCCAGGCGCCCCTTGTATTTCGCGTCCACGTGGAACTTGCGTCCATCTAGAACAACCGACGTGTCGGGCTTCACATTCAGCCTACCCATCTTCCCATCCGGATAACGCCTCTCACCCAGACCCAACGGCTGTTCTGCAACGACGCGGCCATCTCCGAAGCCTAAACGAAGACCGATCGTGATGAGGTCCTGCCATAGTTGCCACGTCCCCATGACAAATCCAGGGGCCCTAGCCTCCCCTTCGTTGAATCCCATGCCAAAACCATTTACCACGTCCACCGAAAGATCCATCAGCGCTTGCCATCGCTGTGACCTACCCGGAACCACTTGCTGAACCAAATGTCCGCGAGGCAGACGAGGCTGAGGGCCCAAATGGGTCCTTACCCGCGACAACTCTGCGTTCATGGCTGGATTTCGCACATGCCGGTGTGCGATCCCAGCGGCCGCCGAGATGATCGCATTGTGGCGATTGGCCCTGCTGTAGCGTATGACCTCTTGTGGATACCCCGATGGTCCGGGAACGCGCAAGTCAAACGGATCGACATCCCCGTCAAGAAAGAAATCGTGTTCGAGGGTCTTTTTGTAGGACCTGACGGGGCGGTGGTGATGCTCCCAATACATGTCCGTGATGGCTCGAGCCAATAGCGAATCGAGATCGCTATCTACAGCAGTGTCCGCCCTGATGCGATCAGAGCTAAGGACGTGCCCGTGCCTTGAAAGCATGGCCAGAAAGAAAAAATCTTCCCGCCAGCCGGCGCTGTCGGCATGCCGCCCTAAGAACTTTGGCGCGATTTCCAGCTCGCATGACCGCCCCAAGTGAACCAAGCCAGCCACTTTGGAAGATGAAACATGCGAGCCGCTGACCTCAATCGGCGACTTCTTCAGCCCCACTTGACGGGCGATACGTCCGCCAGCATCCGATAGCAAGCGCGCCGCCTCCGAAGCTCCTCTCCCCATTGCTCCAGCAATGGAAGGAAGAAGATTGGCCGGTGAGCCATACTCAACGACGGAAAATCGAGCCATTGGGCTCTATGTCCCCGCGATGCTTCGGAGACCCTTATATAAAGCCTCGCGTGTCCACTGACTTTCCCCTTCCAAAGCGTATCGAAGCTCAGCGCCGAAGGTGTGCTCGACCAGCTTCAATGGGGACTCTTCGTTGGGGAACTCGGTGGCGTTCAAGGCAATCGCCACGCTACGGATGTCCCCATAGAAGACCTCTGCGACATGGGCCACCACCTTGTCCCATCCCTTAGCCAGCAGCATCGTTGCCTCATCAAGGGAGAGAGAAGTTGACCAAGCTGGCATCAATAGACCATGCCCAACTTGAAAGTCCCTTCCTCGCCCTATGGCTATTTTCTCGTTGACCGCCACCCATGCCCGGGCGCTTGCCTCGGCAAGGTCAGCCACGACACTGGGCGTTTCAGGAAGTTCTCGCTTCTGGCCCCCTTCGATCTGAAAGTGGCTTCTTAAGACCGCCTCATCCGGATTGAGTCGATATGGCTCAAACCGACGGAGGAAAGCAACGTCCATGGGCTCTACCGAGCTATCAGCTTGGTTCTGAACCGCAAGAATGAAGAGCCGGTCTGGCAGTGCATACTCCTCAATGAGGCCTGATGGAGGAACCATCACTTCAAAGAACTGCGTGAGCCCGTGGGGACTGCCATTAGGGCTAAGGCGCTTATCCGCCTCGATAGCCACCATGGATCCACCAAAAACCTGCACGGCCGGTCCTCGGTTGATTTCATCAATGACCAAAAGAGAGGCGCAACCGTCTTGCCGCGCATACTGCGCTGCTCGGAAAAGCGTCCCTTCTACGATGGTGAACTGCCCGGCCTTGCCCTCACCGACAGCTGGAGCAAGCCCAGTTACAAAGTCCCGGTATTTCGAGTTTTGATGAAAAACCGTTCGAAATACCTTCGCCTCTTCCGCATCTTGGATGGCTACGTCGTCGCCATGACTTAACGTCGGCGTGCCCTGCGACCCAAGACCGCCAGCCTCAAATACTGCGGCAATCTCAGAAAGAAGACGCGTCTTGCCGACACCAGGCGGCCCCGATAGCAAGACATTCTTCGAAGTGGCGAGGAGGCGAAGGACTTCATGGGCTGCGGTAGACAGTGAATCAGACATGGCAATGCATCCGTCCACTTTGCAGATCGAAGAATCCGTAAGACGCTCTGCGAGTAGATTTTTTGCTGTCCAGACACCCCAGAATATGCTGCTTCACCGCCGCGCTCCATTTGTCTTTCCGAAGCGAGGACTCCGTAGTGAACCGGGGCCAGATCTTGTCGTCATCCGTCTGAATGAGCAGAAGAAGAACACGATCTCCAGCCGTTATAGGCGGGATCGCCCCTTGAAACACGCCATAGGTGTGAACGCGTGTAATCCTCCATTCGCCCTCTCGAGCACTGGTAGGAGGCTCGATGTAAGCAGGTTCAGAGTGAGTTTCCTGCTTGACGCCGGCACCAGATTTCCAGCAGAACTGCCCCCGGTGACGAGTAATGGTTGTCGAGACTCTGTCCCGCCTCCGAATCGCGTTCTCCTGGACCGGGAACATCGCCAAAACTATTGCCTTGAGCTCGGCATCTCCGCGGAACCGCAGGTCTCGCGCCCCGCCTCCCGTGTCAGTGTCGTGAGATTGCGCAACGAACTTCCTGCGGTCTCCCGGGAGAATCTCCTTCCAAAGAACTCGGGCGATGCCTGCTGCCCCTTTATGTTGACTCGCCCCGCTCTGCTCCATAAGTGCCCCCGTCCTCCGGATCGAAACCTGAATGCTGAGCTGGAACAAAGGCGATTGCCCCTGCAGCCTGCGCAGCAACCATTCGCCGTTGCCAAGGGTCCTTGCCGCCGGACATGCCAGCGAGCACAGAATCCCAAGTGATCGTTGACCTGCTCTCCTGTTCCAAGGAAGGCTGCCCCCGATCCAACAACGGGAAATCAGAGGACATTAGATCAAGTTCTGCAAGGGTGACGCTATAGGCACGGGCCACTTCGACCTCAATCCGAGTGCGCAGCGCAGCGGCCTCCCGGTCGGTTTCAGGAGTCCTGGCAGCCAGGTTAAGGTCGTGGAGGGCCCGTGCAGCAGTGGCCAGACGTCTCCAAGGCAACCCCTTGGGCTTTATCGAGGGCATGGGGATACCCAAGAGCACAAAGTAGTTGATGCTGGTCGTAAGGACCCTACGGAGCATCCAGTCAAAGGTCAAACTATTGACGACGGCCAGCCACACGAAGAGACGATCCTCATCTGGGTCATTGGGGAAGCAAACGGTGGGGACCTTGTTGCCGCACACGTAGCCCGGCTCCACCAAGGCCGCCATCATGGAGCGCTCGTTAGTCTGACCTGCGATATCACAGAAGCCGACTCTACGGCGCTGGATGCGCTCTTGGGCTTTGGCAGGACAGTCCGCCGCCGCGATGTAGAACTGGGGCACAACCTCAGCACCGCCCAAAGGACGACTTTCCCAGACGGCTGAACGGCCAGAGCCAGCCACGTAGGCCTTCGCGCCGAAGCGGTGCTGCTGGACGTGACGGCCTTCAATAACTCCGATCTGCCCCTTCCGCGGATAACGCGTGAAAGATGAGCGCTGCCCCGTCATGTCCACCTCGCGGCAGAACTCTGCAAACCACGGCGAAAGAGGGTCGCCCATCCGCTCTCCACGCTCGACCAGGCGCTGAAACAATGCCCAGCTCGCATTACTGTGGACCTCTGGCACACTAAGATCCGGCCGCACCGCTCGAAGGGGCTTCCTTCCAATGCGAACTCGGCTCAACACCTCGGTTTCAGCTTCGGTCCCACACTCTCGGGTCAGCTGGATCGGCTCTTTGGCATGGGCCCCGTCGTGCTGAGTAAAGTTGAGCGCCAAAAACTTAAAGCGAGTATCGATCCCGAAGAAGCGGGCACGATTGTCGAAAACCCCTACCTCAAGCCGTTCAGCGCGGTCGAAAAGAGCTTCCCGCAAGGCTTGAGTGCCTTGAGAGCGTATTAGCCCCCCCGGAACCAAGACTGATGCCTGACCTCCCGGCCTCAGCAGGTTCAAGTAAAGCGCCATGAAGGCCGCATACAAGTCTGGTTCGCCTCGCACCAAGAGAGGAAAACGCCTCACCAAGAACTCTGCGTAGGACTTCACCTCACCCGACGATGCTTCGAACGCCGCGCGGTCCATCTGTTCGAGATCAGAGCCGTAGTGACGAGACGCCCCCTTTCCCACGAGAAACTCATGCTTGGTTAGACGAACTTTTTCCCACGGCGGGTTGGCAATGATGGCGTCAAAGCCGCGAGGGGCCATCCTTTCCCACTCCGCCGCATCGAGCGCGAGGCTGTCGCCTGATCGCCAACGCCTACGCATCTCGACAACCGCCCCAAGATCATCGGTCAGTGCGGCAAGAGACAATGTTGCTCCGCGAAGCGCTGAGTCAGAAAGGTCCATTGCATGGACCCCATTCCGAAGCCACCGGGCCGTCATCCGACGATCATTCCCACATACAGCCAAAGTCAGCGCTACAAGCAAAATCCCCGAGCCCGATGCGGGATCGATGACCTTACTCTTGGCCGTAAGGCTCGGAGCCAACACTTTGGCTAGACGCTGAGCGAGTCGAAAGTCTGTGTGATACGCCCCAGTGCTCTTTTGCTTGGACACAGTGAGCGCCTCTCGAGAGAGAGCACTCAGAGCAAGTGCTGATTCAATGCCAGTCATCCGAATACGGGCGAGCACTGCGCCGGCAACTTCGTCCAGCTGAGCAGCAGGAGCGATCAAGGCCCGCCCAAAAGCCCCCTGGAACGCTGCAATATCGTGTGAGCCAAGCCGTGCCGCCACGGCCTCCAACAACTGGAACCGCGCTTCTTCCTGCTTAGCTTTGAATTGGCTTGAGAATTCTCGGACCTGAGTCGCCGCAGCCCGTAGCCGAGCCTGTTCCAATGTTCCCGGTGAACTCATTTCCGCGCCATCGCACGCTTTCTCGTCAGCGATGCCGCTGACTTCGGCTCGATGACGACGAGGTATTCACTGACCTCGGAAGCATTGTCACTCGCTTTCTGATTGGGCCTGTAGCGCCCAATACTTGCCAACGGCTCAACCTTGACAGCACCGATATCAACCAGTCGTTCGGTCAGTTCGTCCAGGTCCACGTGACCTTCGCTGCTGTAGGACAAGAGGACTCGCCGTGCATCCATACCTTGGATCAGGTCGACCAGTGCCCCGAGCGCCTTACGCTTGTAGCAAAAATCGGATGCCAGATGCTGCCAAGGGCGAAGGCCCGCCACACCCTCGACTACCGGGGCATCCCCATGGACGATCGTTTCTAGGAGGTGGTAATAGGACGCGTATTGGCGCTTCGTGTAGGGGGGATCCAAGTAGACGGTGTCATCAGGGGTGATATCGACGTCCATCACGTCTCCCACCGAGATATCGACCGGCATCCCTTCGCTTATCAGGTCACGCGGACGAAGCGACAGGTTTCCTTGGCTCTGAGTCGTCCAGCGCGACAGGAAGCATCCGTAGGTGCCCGCAATGTTGGCCACGCGATTGGCGGCTGAAAGCAGATCCGCCAGCAGCACGCGTTCTTCCGAAGGGTTCAGCAGCCCACCCTTGCTCCAATCGAAGATCTGCGAACGGCAGCTATCAATGCGCGCGGCATTGGCCTCGGTGAAGTAGCGACGTTCTATGCCAGCACGAGAATGCTCAAGCGAAGCCGGGCTGTATTCGCTCCAGATGAAGCCTAATCGACCATCAAGCCTGTTGAGCCGCTCTATTGCTGAGGTGTAGCCCCCCAGCTCAGCGAAGGGCACTTGGCTTCTAGCCGTCAGCCGAGCCGAGCTCATGACAGCAGCATAGGAAAGGTGATCGTTCAGCAGGACGGGCCAACCAAGCTGTGAGGCATGGGCTGCCACTGAGCCCATACCACAGAAGGCGTCAACGAAGCGACCTTGTCCAGCATATTTGCCGATGAAGGGTGCCAAGCCATCCGTAAGGCGAGCCTTCGAACCGATGTATCGCAAGGTCACTGAAGCTCTCCTAAGGGCCCATCAAGTGCACTAACAAACTGAATATCCTAGAATTCCAAACTAACGGAATCTCCCGTGCAGTCAAGGGCCGGACAGCGTCGACTAGTGTAGCACCTGCACGCATGGTGGCTCATCGCCTCTCGGCCTGCCGCCCCTCTTTCCATCACCTATTTGCCTGGTTCAGATTGTCCCTGAACTGGCTTGGCTCGTAGATAGGCAAAACAGGAAGCTTGTTCAACTTTGCCAGTGTCGCCACACGGTCCGGCAGACTCCTGCGATCGATGTAGAACTTCTCTAGGACGGTCTGACCAGTCCCATGTCCCGTAAGCGCTCCAATCGCTGAAGCCGACACCCCCGCCTCGTCCAGCTTTGAAGCGATGGTGTGGCGGAACCCGTGGAAGCCCTGGCCCTTCTCCGACACCCCCTGCCGCTTGATGTAGACGGAGAACTGGCGACTCAGCTGCCGCCCATAGCCCAGCCCGGTCGAGTTGGGCAGGTCCGGGAAGAGCCGCTCAACTCCTGCTTGCCGGGCCTCTTCCACGTAGTCCAAAAAGCCGCAGTCGATCACCGGCTGGGCCAATGGGACGAAACGGCGACTGTTCTTGTTCTTGACGCTCTGCCCCTTGCCGCCCTGGCGCACAAAGAAGCCGGGAACGCCGTCGATGGTGTCGATGTCGTCCAATCGGAGCTGCGCGATCTCGTTGACGCGTGCCCCTGAGTAAAGCCCGAGGATCGGGCCAAACCAGCGATGCGGATACTTCGATGCCCACGCTGGGAACTCGACGGGGTCAAAGATGGCTTTCAACTCAGCGTCGGTGAAGGGAGAGCCGGTGTCCTCCGAATCCGGGGTGGCAATCGCTCGGATGCCTGCCAGCGGGTTCACCGCCAGATGCTTGCCCTCGACCAACGACACCAGGAACACGCTCAAGCGCTGCCGGTGCTTGGCCATGGTCCACGCCGCCGGCTCCGGCTCCTGGTTCTTCTTTGCCAGCTTGATGACCTCGGGCACCGACAGGTCCCGATAGGCCGGCCGCTTGGTCGCATTGGACGGCCAATAGCGGACACCGTCGAAGAACGTCCGGACGTGAGCTTGGGTCAGCGAGGCCACCGGCACGTCTTCGCCGATGATGCCGGCGAACAGTCGCAGGGTATGACGGCTCTCCAAGACCGTCTTCTGATGCAGCCGCGCCCCTGCCAAGTCGCCCAGGTGATCGGCCATTGCCTTCGACAGCATCAATGCATCAGGCATATGGCGGGAAATGCTCTGGCTAGCATCTCGCAACTGATCCCGGCGCTTGGCCACCCTCGCTGACGTGACTTCGGCCGGCTCCAGCTGCCGGGAGCGCTCCATCAGGTCTCCGAACATCGCGGCGTCTGCCGGGTTGTCCAGCTGCGCTTGAGCGATGCGCGTGCCATCGGGCAACGTCACATCGCTCAACGTCAGTTCTTTGATAGCTCCGCTGCGGACCTTCCTGAGCAGCTCGTCCAGATCCACGGTGATCCCTTTCCGCATGGCATCGAATGCCATCGATAGTGCCATCCCCATCGTGGCCGCCGCCAGCCTAGCGTGGTCACCGCGACGGTTTCCCAGCGATCGGACAAGATAACGCGAGCCAATGGAGGCCCGAAGATCGGTGGGAACAAAGAAGCGCGCATACAGGCCGGCCGAGCGCGACATCATCAGAGGCTTTGGCAAGATTGATACCTCGATTGATACCTCAAGGGGCATCGCTCGGAATCATCAATCGGCCTGAATATTCAACTCAATCAACCAGTTACGGACTGAGTAGAAGCTCTGGAGCGGGCGATGGGAATCGAACCCACGTCAGTAGCTTGGGAAGCTACAGCTCTACCATTGAGCTACGCCCGCCTGGTCCAGTTCGAGCGCCAGACCCGCGAGGTGGTGCCGCTGCGCACATAGCCGTCGAAAGCGCCGCTGGTCTTGCGTGCGCCGTCCAGAACGGGCCGTTCGATCACGTCCATATCATTCCCCCTTGGTAAAAATCTGAATCACGCGGGCAAGCGGCTGCATCGGCACCGTCACCAGGCTGATCTCGATAAGTTCGGCCGACAGGATGGCGCGGGCCGCCCCCTGATGGACGACGCGCGGCCGGTAGCCGACCGACAGCCCCGCCACCGCGCCGGAGCGGACCAAAGCGGCGAGGGCGGGGTCGTCGACCGTACCCTCGACCGCCAAGCCCGTATCGTCCTCCGCCATGGCGGTGATGTGTCCCATCGCCGCGCCGCGATGCTGCCAGAGCAGCGGCACGTCGCCCGCCCCCTCAAAGGCCCCGCGCCGCATCACGTCGCCCGCCCGGTCCATCCGGTCCCAGATCGCGGCATAGCCGGTGAAGGTCAGGCTCATTTCAGCCAGTCCTCCATCCCCAGCCGCATCGCGATTCCCGCCAGCAGCAGCGCACCGAGCAGCCGGGTCAGCCAGCCGACCGCGCTTTTCCACACCGACGACTTG
>JAAIGE0101253253.1_pt1 | contig 10663 bp, 16 predicted proteins | sample 6487951 | NCBI WGS metagenome assembly JAAIGE01 (sample SAMN13974128, study PRJNA590717) | phyllosphere metagenome | biome: tomato field; feature: multiple bacterial spot infested tomato fields; material: tomato leaves; isolation source: leaves from tomato fields | host: Solanum lycopersicum ... | reverse complement strand
CGTGGGCCGCCGCCACGCGCCATCCATGGCGCGGGGCGGCTAACCCGGCGTCCTGCCGGGTTACCCACGAATTCAAGCCTGCGTTCGGCCAGCGTGGTTTAACGGGGCGCCTGAGATCAAGATCAAAAGCAGATCAAGAGCGGCTCGCTTCGCATCGTGGGGACGTGGGAGAAAAAGCGGCCTACTCAATGCATCTTGCTATGGTCCATCTTGCTATGGTCCATACCATCCAACCCACGGGCCGTTGCCTTCACTTCGACAGCCTGCTTTTCACCCTTGGCATCTTGCACCGTCAGGGTCAGCGGCACCTGGTCGCCTTCCTTGATCTGAGCGTTCAGGCCCATCAGCATCACGTGGTAGCCGTTCGGGTCGAGCTTGACGGCTTTTCCTGCCGGCAGGGCCACCGCATCCACCGGGCCCATGCGCATCACGTCGTCCTTCATGCTCATCTCGTGAATCTGCACGTCCTTGGCCACTGGCGAAGCGACGCTCAGCAGTTTGCTGTCGCTGTCGGCGGTGAGGGTCATGAAGGCACCGCTGGATGGCTGGCCCGGTACGGAGGCGCGCACCCAGGCGTCGGTCACTTGTACTTGGGCGCTGGCGTGGGCGGCGAGGCCCAGCAGGGTGAGGCCGAGGGTGAGACGCTTGAGGTGTTGAACGGCAGTCATTAGCAGACCTCCATGACGGTGAGCAGGTCTTCTGCGCACTCTTGAGCGGTAAGGGATGCCTGCAAGCCAAGGCGCAGGTTGCCACGGGTGTCGAACACGAAACTGGTGGCGGTGTGGGAGAGGGTGTAGGTGTCGCCGGCGGGGATCTTTTCATAAAAGATCCCGAACTCCTTGGCGGCCACGGCGATTTCTTCCGGGGTGCCGTAGAGCGCTTCGAAGCTGGGGTCGAAGGCCTTGACGTAATTGTTAAGAATCTCGGGGGTGTCGCGCTCGGGGTCCAGGGTGATGAACACCACCTGCATGATCTTGCCATCGCGGCCCATCAGTTTCTTGGCCTGGGCGGCGCGGGCCAGGGCGGTCGGGCAGACGGCCGGGCACTGGGTGAAGCCGAAGAACACCACCGGCATCAGGCCGCGGTACGAGCTCAAGGTGACGGTTTCGCCGTCGGTGTTCTTGAGTTTGAAGGTGCGGCCCATGATCTTGTCACTGAGGTCCTTGCCGTACTTGAAGTTCAGCTTGGGGCTGTAGTCACAGCCGCCCAGCAGGCTGCCCAGGCCTAACAGGCCCATGCCGGTCAGCACTTTGCGGCGGGTGAATAACGTACTCATCAACTGTGCATCCTGTGAAACGCCTGCAAGGCAGTAGAGTTGCCCCACCAGGCTTTGAAAAGGAGTAACGAGAAGGGTGCAGAGTCTAGCAACCCTGGCCCGTGCGCGTAATCTGCGACGTTCTGCCACAGGGGCGCGGCGCATTTCGTGCTTTTGTGGCTTCGGTGGTAGAGTCGCCGCCATGAAATTGCGCCACTCTGACCGCTCACTGATCGCCTGGGCCCTGTACTTCTGCGTGCTGATGAACCTGTTCGCCTGCGGTTTGGGGCATGGCCAGATGATGGGCCAGCAGCTCAACGGCATCGGTGGGCTGTTCTGTTCGGTGGACGGCGGCCAGTCGCCCATTTCCGACAAAGGGTTGGCAAACCCGTCTTCCAGCAACATCTCGAACTACTTTGCCTGCCCGGTGTGCAACGCGGTTACCGTCGCCCTGGTGTTCCTGATCGGCCTGGCCTGGCTGCTCGGTCTCACGCAAACCCCACGTGTCGCCCATGAGCGGCGCAACAAGGCGCCTCCGCGTTATTCCTGGCCTTCGGCCAACCCTCGCGCTTCTCCCGCATCCTGACGTGTGCCTTGGGCTTCCTGTCACCAGGAGGCATTCTCTCGTCACGATGGTGAGTACGTTTTATGAACCCTCAATTGCCTGCCGGCGCCAGCCGCCTGGTCAGCAAGGCGTAGCGGCGCCTGCGTGCGCAGCCGGCGCTGCCTGATTACCCGAGCAATTCGCGCTGTTTCGTGCACCTGGACGCACGCCTGCTGCCTCATTGGCATAGCTTGTTTGATATCTGCCCGGCGCTGCTCAAGCTCGACCCACCGGAGGGCTTGAACCTGTTTCGCGCCTTCATGACCTGGGCCTATCGCAACCAGCCGCCGCTGGACTGGACCTACCATCTGAACGTATGCCGCTGGTTACTGAGTTCGGCGTACCGCACGCAGATCGATGAGGAACCGATCGAAGCCTTCATGGCCGCCGCGGCCGCGCGTTGGGTGCTCACCGACGACAGCCCGGCGGCAGGCATTGTTCTGAGCTGGCGCGATTGCACCCTATTCGATTGGAAGGGCCACCCTTCTATAGCCACGCAGCAACCGGCATTGCCGGCGCCCGCCTGGGATTTCGCCTGGTGCCCATTGAATGCGCAAGGCACCTTCAGCGGCTGGCTGCCGGTGCCATGAAGCGCCGAACCTGATAGCGACCCGAAGGCCATCACGCCGCCAGGGGTTTTCTCGCCATGGTTTTTTTGTGCGCGGCCTTCATCGCTTCCATCTCAGCCCCCAGCTCCTCGAGAAGGGCTTTACCCAAGAGCTTTTTAGCTTGTGGGAACATCTCGGTTTCTTCCTCTTCGATATGGTGTTCAAGCAGCTCCTTGACCACTTTGACGCGACCGGAAAACTCGGTGGACGATGGGTCGGTTTTCTTTAAGTCCGGCAGTACCAGCGAGTCGACGGTACGGTGCTCCTCCTTGGCTTCGTGGTACATGATGTCCTGCTCCTTGCCCCCGGCTTTTCTGAACGCGGGGTAGAGGATCTCTTCTTCAAGCTGGGTGTGCAGGGTGATTTCCATTTCGAGTTTTGCCAGCAACTCGGTACGTTTTTTTACGCCGCGTTCAGTGGATTCGCTCAACTGGGTCAGCAGGGTCTTGACGCGTTCATGGTCGGCTTTGAGAAGGTCGATGGCATTCATATAAAACCTCACGGATGGTGTTCGGGCGTGTCGAAGCGCACGCCTCGTGGTGAGGAGTGTTGCATCAGGCGTACCAATTTTTCGGATATAAAAAAATGTTTAAAATCAATTGGTTGGGTTTGCTTATGCGCTTTGCTGTCGTGCAGCTTGCATGGTCGGGTTGCGGCGACATTGCACAACGCCCAACCGGCGCTGACGCTCCAGCGCAACGGCGCAGGCCTTAAAGCGTGGCTTGAAAATCCAATGGAACCCTTGGCGCATCTGCTTGACCTAACGCTTAGACTTCAGGAGGTGAATCATGCAAATAGAATATATCTGGATCGTATTGGCGGTGATTCTGCTGCTCTTGGAACTCTGGGCGATCAATATCGTTTTACGCAGTACTGGCGGATGGGAGACCAAGGGGTTGTGGGTGGTGGTGCTGGTGTTCGTGCCGCTGCTGGGGCTGATTGCGTGGGCGATGTTCGGGCCCAAGCGTGAGATGGCGCAGCAGCGTAAAAGCTGAAGCGGTGAGTGATAAAAAACAGGCGCCCATGGGGCGCCTGTTTCATTGCGCTAAACCGATCAACCGCCGACGGCGTTGGCAATCGCCTCATTGAACGCCGGTAGATCGTCCGGCGTGCGCGAGGTGATCAAGGTCCAGCCATTGGCCTGGCACTCTTTAACCTCGGCATCCACCACGCTGGCAGCGCCGGCGTTTTCAAGGTCGATGCGCACGCTTTTATAGGCGGTCAGGGTTTTGCCCTTGACCACCCCGGCGTCAATCAGCGTCCATGGCCCGTGGCAGATCGCCGCGATGGTCTTGCCGGCCTGCACGAATTCATTGATCAAGCGCAGCGCGGCGGCATCCTGGCGCAGTGTATCGGCATTCACCGTGCCGCCCGGGATGACCAGCGCATCGAAATCGGCGCTGACCACATCCGACAGCTGCACGTCTGATTCCACGGTCTGGTCTTTTTCCGTGTCGCCGACAAATGTCTGGGTGGTGCCGCCTTTGCTGGAGGCGTGCGTCACGGTCGCGCCGTAGCCACGCAGTGTCTCCAGCGGCTTGAGCAGCTCGTCGCGCTCAATGCCTGTATTGGATGTGATGACGAGGATGTGCTTGCCGTTGAGTTGCGAGCTCATGGTCGAGTGTCTCCTTGGGTCATGGATCGATTAATGGGCGTATTTGGTTTGCAGTTCCTTGGCCATTTTCAGGTGGGCTTCAAGGGTGGGCAGGGTCTTGGAGGCGAAGGCTTTCAGCTCGGGATTGTCCGAGGAGGCCGCTTCTTTCTTGAACAGTTCGACGGTTTTTTCATGGGCCGCTACCTGGTTGTTGGCGTAGGCCTTGTCGAAGGATTCATCGCGCATTTCCAGAATGGCTTTCTTGGCCTGGTCGGTGAGCGCGGCGTCATCGGGGACTTCGATATCGAGTTTTTTCGCCAGGGCCATCAGTTCCTGATTGGCCTTGGTGTGGTCGGTAACCATATGCTGGGCAAAGGTCTTCACGTCCGCCGAGCTGCTTTTTTCCAGGGCCAGCTTGCCCGCTTCCACCTCGGTGATACCGCCCTCGGCGGCGCTGTCGACGAAGTCGTTGGAGGTCGCCGCCATCGCGGTGGACATCGAGCCTGCGATCAGCATGAAGGTAAGGCCCATCGGTTTCATCAGTCGAGTTTTCATGGTGTCTCTCCTTGGAAATGGCGGGATGCCGTTACCTGACTGTTGAATGGAGAGGGGCGTAAAAGGTTTAAAATTTTTTGCGCTTTTTTGCCCAGTGGTGAGGGAGGACAATTGACTTGAACCAATCCGGATTCGCAGGGTTCTGCTGCACAGGGCCGTCATCTCAGCGGCCCGCCATTGCCAGGAGGATTGCACTGTGACCGTTCATAAGACTACCGATAAAACCCCCGACCCCATCAGCTCTGAAGACGCGCAAAAAGGTAATTCCAAGGCCACCAAAGGGCAGACGCTTGAACCTGCGAATCCCAAGACCGAAACCATCGACAAAGTCGTGACGCCGACCTCGATCAAGGACATTGAACGGCAAACGGATGCAATCAACGAGACCCTCAACAACGGGCGTTGAACCTGCTGAATTGATCGGTGGCGAGGGAGCTTGCTCCCGTGGCGGCCTGAAAGCTGCCACTGCTGCTTTTTTATAAATAAATATAATAATTAGCTTAGATTAAAATGTGCTTTTTATTATTTATGACCATCCTCTAGTCTTGCCTGTAAGCCCCCTTAGGCCATCCAGGAAGATTTGCCATGAGCAGCGTCACGCCGATTTCCAGTGTCTCCAGCACTGTGCGCCAGCGAGTCACACCGCAAGAGTGGGAGGTGCGGGTCAAGCTGGCCGCAGCCTATCGACTGGCGGCGTTATACAAGTGGACCGATCATATCTACACGCATTTCTCGGCGCGGGTGCCAGGGCCCGAGGCGCATTTCCTGATCAATGCTTTCGGGCTGTTGTTCGACGAAATCAGCGCTTCCAACCTGGTCAAAGTCGATCTGGACGGCACCATTGTCGATGACCCCACGGGCCTGGGGATCAACTACGCCGGTTACGTGATCCATAGCGCCATCCACGGCGCACGCCATGACTTGCAAGCGGTGCTGCACACCCACACCCGCGATGGTATTGCAGTGTCGGCGCAAAAGCAGGGGCTGTTGCCCATCTCCCAGCACGCTATCGCGTTCTCGGGGCGTGTGGCTTACCACGGTTATGAGGGCGTGGCCCTGGACCTGGATGAGCGTGAACGGCTGGTGGCGGATCTGGGCGACAAGAGTGTGATGATCCTGCGTAACCACGGCTTGTTGACGGGCGGCGTCAGCGTCGAGCATGCCTTCCAGCAACTACAAAGCCTGGAGCGGGCCTGCAATATCCAGATCGCGGCACAGGCGGCGGGGAATGCCGAGTTGATCTTCCCACCGGCAGAGGTGGTGGCCAAGGTTGAGCAGCAGGCCAAGGTATTCAGCAACGGTGAAGGCCCAGGCATAGCGCGGCATTGGAATGCGCTGGTGCGTCAGCTTGAGCGAACAGATACCGACTACAAGAACTGAGTTGGATTGTTCCCACGCTCCGCGTGGTAACACAGCCCAGGACGCTCTGCGTCCCTAAGCGTGACGCGGAGCGGCACACGAGGCATTACCACGCAGAGCGTGGGAACGATCAAACAGCCTCGCGCATCGCAATGCTGGGTTGCGCTGCCGGGCTCGGCGCGCCCGTGCGGTCCGCCAGGTAACGCGCCGGCGGTTGGCCCATGGCCTTGCGGAACATGGTGATAAACCCGCTGGCATTTTCATAACCCAGGTCCAGCGCCACGCTCTGCACGCTCTCGCCGTTGGCCAGGCGCTGGAGTGAAAGGATTACATGCAACTGCCGGCGCCAGCGACCGAAGCTCAGGCCGATCTCTTCCAGCAGCAGGCGGGTCATGCTGCGTTCGCTCATGCCGATGCGCACGGCCCATTGGCCCAGGGTGGATTTGTCGCCGGGGTTGGCCAATAGGCTGTTGGCCAGCCGATGCAAGCGCGGGTCCTGGGGCATCGGCAAATGCAGGGCTTCGATGGGGGCCTGGGCCAACTCATCGAGTAACGTCGCCACCAGCCGGCCCTGGGCGCCGTCTTCGTCGTAGAGCTGCGGGAAACTCACCGCCTTGCCGATCAATTCGTGCAGCAATGGCGACACCGACAGCGTGCAACATTGCTGGGGCAGGGCGCTGGCAGCGTCCGGGTTGATCAACAGGCAATACACGTCTGCTTCGCCAGCGCCACGGGCCGCGTGGGTCACTCCGCCGGGAATCCACAACGCGCATTGCGGCGGCACGATCCATATACCCGCCTCGATCACACAATGCACCACGCCGCGCAAGGTGTAGATCAACTGCCCGTGTTGATGGTGGTGAGGGGTATGTTCCCAGCGTTCGGAGGTACTCGAAGCGCCCACGGCCACTATCGAGCGAGGGATGGCGGCGGCGTCGCGAACCCGGCAGGGGTCGTACTGGTCGAGGCGGTGATGAACCATGGTGATAACTGCCTTGGCTGGATTGCGAAATATTCTGGCTATTGTGTGCAATGCTGTCCAGCGTCCTGCGCTCTATGATGAGAACCAATCTCATCCAAGGAGCTTTGCCATGCGACTCGACAGTTCAACTTTCCCCGTGGTGAAAATCTTGTTCGACGCGCCTGACGACGGCGGGCCGGAAGATGCCTTACTGACCTTCGAACAGTTGTTGGCCCGTGAGCAGCCCTTCTTGCTGCTGCACGAAAAAGCCGTGGATGAAAACAATCACGAACACGCCCACGAAGAGCGCAAGCGCGCCTCTATCTGGATGAAGAAAAACAAAGCGGCCTTGCGCGCCTACGTCAAAGGCATGATCCAGGTGGAGCCCAGCGCCGCCAAGCGCCTGGCTCTCAAGCCCTTCGCCGTGACGTTCGGCAAAGCCTGGGGCTACCCGCTGCTGGTGGTGGAGTCCAAGGACCGCGCCTGGGCGCTGGCCCAGGATGTGCTGGACGCAGAAGTGTCGGATGTGGCGCATTTCTAAGTCTGGCCAGAGCTCGACAGCGTCCACAATTGAACTACCTTGATTGACGAGCCTTCCCACTCGGTAATCAAGCATGCGCACGTTATGGACACGTTATCTGGCGTTGCTGGAAAACGATTTGAGCACGCAGATTTTCGACAACGTCAAGAACCTGTTGGTCTGCGCGCTGTTGTTTGCGGCGGGGACCAACGCGCTGGTGGGGCCGCACGATTTGCTGATCGGTCTGTTTGCTTCCAGCGTCGCGGGGTGGGGCTTGATTGTGCTGTCGACGCTGCTGATGTTGTTGAACGTCAGCGACGGCATTTGCCGGCTGGCCAAGTTGCGTTATCACTTGGCGTTGCAACTGTTGTTGATCCTGATCTACGTGGTGGTTGCCGAGCGGGTGGTAGAGATTGTGTGGGTGTTGCGCGCCCACTGAAGTATCCTCCGCGCCTCGTTTATCACTGATTCAAACAAAGATGACAGGACAAGCTATGCAGGCGCTGCTGGAGTCGATTCTCGACGAAGTGCGCCCCTTGATCGGCCTCGGCAAAGTTGCCGATTACATTCCCGCGCTGGCCGACGTGCCCGCTCACCAACTTGGCATTGCGGTCTACGGCAACGACGGCGCGGCTTACTGCGCCGGTGATGCCGACACGCTGTTTTCGGTGCAGAGCATTTCCAAGGTCTTCAGCCTGGTGCAGGCCATCGACCATGGTGGCGAAACCATCTGGGAACGCCTGGGCCATGAGCCCTCGGGGCAGCCGTTCAACTCCATGGTGCAATTGGAGTTCGAACGTGGCCGCCCGCGCAACCCCTTTATCAACGCTGGCGCGCTGGTGATCTGCGACATCAACCAGTCACGCTTCGCCGTGCCGATTCTGTCGATGCGCGATTTTGTCCGGCGCCTGTCGGGCAACCCGCAGATCCTGGTCAACAGCGTGGTGGCCGAATCGGAAGCCCAGCACGGTGCGCGCAATGCGGCCATGGCCTACCTGATGAAGTCGTTCGGCAATTTTCATAACGATGTGGACGCAGTGCTGCACAGCTACTTCAACTATTGCGCGTTGCAGATGAGCTGCCTGGACCTGGCCCGGGCGTTCAGCTTTCTGGCCAACGAAGGCGTGAGTGCCCACAGTGGCGAGCAGGTGCTGACGGCGCGCCAGACCAAGCAAGTGAACTCGATCATGGCCACCAGCGGCTTGTACGACGAGGCGGGCAATTTTGCCTACCGCGTGGGCCTGCCGGGCAAGAGCGGAGTCGGCGGCGGGATTGTTGCGGTGGTGCCGGGGCAGTTTACGGTGTGCGTGTGGTCGCCGGAGTTGAACGCAGCAGGCAATTCGCTGGCGGGGATGAAGGCGTTGGAATTGTTGAGTGAGCGGATTGGGTGGTCGGTGTTTTGAGATTGTTCTTGTGGGAGCTGGCTTGCCTGCGATAGCGGTTTTTCAGTGCCATCGATCACTGTAGGAGCGAGCTTGCTCGCGAAAAACGCCCAGGCTCTGCGGTCATCCAGGTTGCCCGCGTCATCGTTGACGATCTTCGCGAGCAAGCTCGCTCCTACAGTGGGTAAGGGCGCGGCGCGAGCATCAGGTCAAGTGGCTGGGTGGGTGTCATCCAGCGCCTTGTCTACGAGCAACTGCACACCTTCGAGCATGCGGCAGATGCCCAGCGCTACGTTGCGTTGGGTACCGTCGATCTCAAAGGCTAGATGAGTAGCGATGTCACTGATGGAGGCTAGATCCTGGGAGGCGTTGATCAGCAGGGTTTCGGTGCCTAGGCCGGGGCGCACATTGAAGAGTTGTTCTGGTGGGTTGGGGCTGTCTTTGATCATGGTGAAACTCCAAGGGATATGGAGCTGCCACCGTTCGCGGTCAAACGAATTAGGGTGGCAGCTATACGCGGGTTGACCGACCGGTCCCAAGGAGCCCGGCATACCCGGAGGTATCCCGCGTACAGCTGCCGCGACACGATACAGCAGGCGTAAAGAAAACGCCTGATTCGATGTGGCACAGATGCAGTTGGGAGTCGGACGGTCAAATCCGGCCGCTGAATTGGCAGCGACGGCCCAGAGGTTAGTCAGTGAAGTTCCGAGCGACAACCTGAAACAGCTGTGGGAAACGTCCGAGACCTTACCCCACTGTAGGAGCGAGCTTGCTCGCGAAAAACTTCCAGGCCCTGCGGTCACCCAGGTTGCCCGCGTCATCGTTGACGATCTTCGCGAGCAAGCTCGCTCCTACAGTGGGTAAGGGCGCGGCGCGAGCATCAGGTCAAGTGGCTGGGTGGGTATCATCCAGCGCCTTGTCTACGAGCAACTGCACACCTTCGAGCATGCGGCAGATGCCCAGCGCTACGTTGCGTTGGGTACCGTCGATTTCAAAGGCTAGATGAGCAGCGATGTCACTGATGGAGGCTAGATCCTGGGATGCATTGACCAACAATGTTTCTGTGCCTAGCTCGGGGCGTACGGTGAAGAGCGTTTCTGGGGGATTTGGGGTGTCTTTGATCATGGTGAAGCTCCGTCGACAAGTGGAGCCGCCAGCGTTCGCGGTCAAGCGAAGAGGGTGGCAGCTGTACGCGGGTTGACCGACCGGTTGTCAACGAACCCGGCATACCCGAAGGTATCCCGCGCACAACTGCCGCGACACAATACCTCAGGCACAAAAAAAACGCCTGAAGAGGTGCAGGGCGTAGCAGTTCGTTAACAAGGTCGGACGGTCAAATCCGGCCGCTGAATTGGCAGCGACGGTCCAGAGGTTAGTCAGCGAAGTTCCGAGCGACAACCTGAAACCGCTGTGGGAAATATCCTAGCGCCGCAAATCCTCTGTGGGAGCTGGCTGCCTGCGATAGCGGTTTTTCAGTGCTGGGTATGTTGGCTGACACAACGTCATCGCAGCATAGGTATCTACACAACTTCGGGTATTGCGCCGAACCTGTGGCGAGGGAGCTTGCTCCCGTGGCGATCGGACAGCCGATGCTTATCTACCTGACGCCCCGCGATCAAACTGTGCGGGCTTGCTCGCGAAGGCGGCCTGACAGCCGACAGGGATGTGGGATTAGATTGAGTACATATCCGTTATTTAGGTAACGGCCACCTAGGGTTCCGCCCTGACGGCGGCTCACTTTTGAAAAGCGCAAAAGTAAGCAAAACGCTCTTGCCCCACCACTCGGCACCTCGCTTGGGCTCGGTGTGCCCGTAATCCGCCAGTG
>JAAIGE0101572769.1_pt1 | contig 10665 bp, 13 predicted proteins | sample 6487951 | NCBI WGS metagenome assembly JAAIGE01 (sample SAMN13974128, study PRJNA590717) | phyllosphere metagenome | biome: tomato field; feature: multiple bacterial spot infested tomato fields; material: tomato leaves; isolation source: leaves from tomato fields | host: Solanum lycopersicum ... | reverse complement strand
CCGGCACCCTGCGCGACAGCCTGGTACTGCTGGCGGTGGTGCTGGAACAACAGACCGAGTTGCAGCCGACGCAGATCATGACCGATACCGGTGCCTACAGCGACGTGGTGTTCGGGTTGTTCCGCCTACTTGGCTATCACTTCAGTCCGCGGCTGGCCGATGTCGGCGGCACCCGCTTCTGGCGCACGCGCCCGGACGCGGACTACGGCAAGCTCAACGGGCTCGCCCGCCAGTCGGTCAAACTCGACCTGATCGCCGAGCACTGGGATGACCTGTTGCGCCTGGCCGGGTCGCTCAAACTCGGCCGGGTACCAGCCACCGGCATCATGCGCACCCTGCAAACGGGGGATAGACCCACCCGGCTGGCCCAGGCGCTGGCCGAGTTCGGACGGATCGAGAAGACCCTGCACACCCTGACCTACATCGACGACGAGTCCAAACGCCGCGCCACCCTGACCCAGTTGAACCGAGGCGAAGGCCGCCACAGCTTGGCCCGCGCCGTGTTCCATGGCAAACGCGGCGAGCTGCGTCAGCGCTACCGCGAAGGGCAGGAAGACCAGCTCGGGGCCCTGGGCCTGGTGGTGAACATCATCGTACTGTGGAACACCCTCTACATGACGGCGGCCGTGGAACGGCTCAAGCAGCACGGCTACCCGGTGCAGGAGGAGGATTTGGCCCGGCTATCACCGCTGATCTACGAGCACATCAACATGCTCGGCCGGTACTCCTTCGCGGTACCGGAAGAAGTCGCACGTGGAGAACTGCGACCATTGCGCAATCCAGACGACGACCTGTGATCTGAACGGGCTTGCACTTTATGAGGGCGCTCCTGTAACCCATGAGGCTATGCCCTGCCAAATAACGGAGTTGAACGAAATGAATTGGAAGGAAGGTCTGCGCCAACCCGGCGTGTTGGCAGCGCTGGGGGCTGCCGTACTGTTCGGCGCGGGAACGCCGCTGGCGAAACTGCTGTTGAACAGTGTCAGCCCTTGGCTGCTGGCGAGCCTGCTCTACCTCGGTTCAGGGGTAGGGCTAACGCTGTACCGCCTCCTGAGCCGCGCCCCAGCGGTTAGTCTGCCGCGCCACGAAGCACCGTGGCTCGCCGGCGCAATTGGAGCGGGCGGCGTTGTTGGGTCGGTGTTGTTGATGCTGGGACTAACCGGCATGCCGGCATCGGGCGCATCACTATTGCTCAACGCCGAGGGCGTGTTCACCGCCCTGCTGGCGTGGTTCGCTTTCAAGGAGAATTTTGACCGCCGCATCGCGCTGGGCATGGTGGCCATCGTGGCCGGCGCGGTTGTCCTGAGCTGGCCGGGTGAGGCCCGCTTCGCCGGCTTGTGGCCAGCACTGGCGATATTAGGTGCGTGCTTCGCCTGGGGCATCGACAACAACCTGACCCGCAAGGTGTCGCTGTCGGACGCCACCTGGATTGCCTCGGTCAAAGGTTTGGTTGCCGGCTCGGTCAACCTGGCTTTGGCCTTTGCTGTGGGTGCGACGTTGCCGCCGTTGCCCAACCTGGTCGGCGCGCTGGTGGTGGGTTTCCTCGCTTATGGCGTTAGCTTGGCGTTATTCGTCATCGCTCTACGCCACCTCGGCACGGCCCGCACAGGTGCTTACTTCTCTGTAGCGCCGTTCCTGGGGGCGACCCTTGCGGTAGCGCTGGGCGATCCGGTCACACTGCCGCTGCTGATTGCCGGACTGCTAATGGCGCTTGGCATCTGGCTGCACCTGACTGAGCGCCATGAGCATGAACACCGGCACGCTGCGCTGGAGCATGATCACGAGCACGTCCACGACGAACACCACCAACACCTACACGACGAACCCGTCGCGCCTGGCACGAAGCACCGACATCCGCATCAACATGAGCCATTGACCCACACGCATCCACACTTCCCAGACGCGCACCACCGGCACAAACATTAGGTGTAATGGCTCGCGTTTGAAAACAGCCAGGCTCGCAATCAACGCGCTTTCCGGCTCAGATTAACTGCGACTGGCGGAGCCTTCGGGCTCACATTAGCTGCGAGCGAGCTTGCATTCAGCCGCGCCGACTTGCATTCCATCATCGTGGGCTCACGCTTTCTGCAACTGATCTGGAGCGGCTTTCCAGATGCAGTAATCAGCTTTTTATGCTTTGTGGCTCTACTTGTTTGCATGTGGGATGAGCGATTTCGCGAGCCGCCCAGCGGGCTCAAAACGGCCCAGGCTGTGCGAAAACGTCACCCTGACAAACTGAAAACATCGGTGTCCGGGGGGATCAGCAAGTGGTCCACCACACGCGCAGCCTGTTCCGCGGGTGTATCTAGGGTGGAAATTACTTCGCTTCGAGATAGTCCTTCAGTGTTTTCTCGTCGGCAGCTTTTACGGTCATGCCTTCCGGGCCGGCGCCGATGTTGGAGTATTGCTTCGTCGGTTCACCGAACTCTTTGAAGGCTTTCAGTTCTGCGGAACCCTCGCGGAACACCCATAGGCGGCCGTCTTCGATTTCGGTGACGAAGCCAGGCTTGTCATACTGGCTAGCGAAGGCGCTCCCAGCGATCAGGCTGCTCAACAGCATGGCGGTCAGGGTGAGTCGTTTCATGGGGTACTCCTGCATGGGTTGGAAGTGCCGAAGAACTTAGAACTAGATTCATGACAAAATGATTACAGGATATGGATATCCGTGTAACCGTATGTCGTAAAGCTGATCAGGCTCACCCATCCACCTCAAGCCCAGGAATTTCGACCAAGGGTTCCACCTCTGGCGGTTTTGACTGTTCAGAATGAGGCCATTAATCCCCTTCGCTTTACTTAATATTCGCCAATTCGTATATTTGGAAAACCATATTTTCCTTCAAGGGTTGAGCGATGGCCTACAAAACCCGCGTCCTGTTCGTTTGTGTCGCCAACGCTGCCCGTTCGCAGCTGGCAGAGGCGCTGCTGCGGCATACCGATTCCGAGCGCTTCGAGGCCTTTAGTGCCGGTACTGTGCCGAGCGAGGTTGACCCTCGCACCTTCGAGGTCCTCGAACACCTAGGGGTGAGCACCGAGGGGCTGCGCAGCAAGTCGATCGATGAGTTCGAAGGTGAACGTTTCGATTACGTCATCACCTTGTGTGATAAATCGGCGCTGGAGTGTCAGGCCCTGCCCGGAGCGGGTGAAGTGTTGGCCTGGAACTTCGAAGACCCGGTAACCAGCAGCAAGTCTGATGCCTTCCGCCATACCCTTCATGAGATCCATGAGCGCATCAAGATGTTCGTTCTCGTGAAAACCAAACGCTGAGAACCGCAATGGCCGACCACCTGACACCAACAACCGTATTCAAATGCCTGGCTGACGAGACCCGTGTGCGCATGACGCTGCTGATCGCCCGCGAGGAAGAGCTGTGCGTCTGCGAGCTCACCTGCGCCTTGGATGAAAGCCAGCCGAAAATTTCCCGCCACCTGGCGCAACTGCGTAGCTGCGGGTTGCTGGCGGATCGCCGACAAGGGCAATGGGTGTACTACCGCCTACATCCCAACCTGCCGGACTGGGTGCACAGCATTCTAAAAACCATGCTCGAGGCCAACAAGCACTGGCTCAGCCCTGACTCGAAGCGCCTCGAAGGCATGGGTGACCGGCCTGAACGGCTTGCCGCTTGCTGCTGAGCCCCGTCCGCCTGAGCTTTGCTCGGCCACTACGAGATAGCCCGATGAGGATTCTGTTCCTCTGCACGGCCAACAGCTGCCGCAGCATCCTCTCCGAAGCCGTGTTCAATCACCTGGCGCCAGCCGGGATGAAGGCTTTCAGCGCCGGCAGCCAGCCGAAAGGGCTAGTGCATCCGCTCACCCTGAAGACCCTGGAGAGGGCCGGCATCTCCAGTGATGGGCTCTCCAGCAAGTCCAGCGATGTGCATGAAAATCTGGCACCTGACTTCGTCATCACCGTCTGCGACAAGGCCGCAGGGGATACCTGCCCGGTATTCTTCGGCCCGGCCACCAAGGCCCACTGGGGACTGGCTGATCCTTCCGAATACCACGGTACTCAAGAAGAAATAGAGGCCGCGTTTGACGCCACCCTGGAGCGGATCAAAACCCGCATCGAAGCCTTCCTGGCTTTACCGTTCGAGCAGTTGAGTGCCGAACGGCTCAAAGCCGAACTGGCCCAGATAGGCACTCTCAGGCAGCAGGAGGCGTGACGATGCGCAAAAGCCGCCTTTCCTTCCTGGATCGCTACCTGACGGTCTGGATATTTCTAGCCATGGCGCTTGGTATCGGCCTCGGTAGCCTGGTTGATGGTTTGCCGGGTTGGCTCAATGGCCTGTCGGTGGGCTCGACCAATATCCCCATCGCCATCGGCCTGATCGTGATGATGTATCCGCCCTTGGCCAAGGTCAGGTACGAAGAGCTGCCGCAGGTGTTCAAGGACAAGCGCATTCTGGCGCTATCCCTGATACAGAACTGGATCATCGGCCCGGTATTGATGTTCGTCTTGGCCATCGTGTTTCTCGCCGACAAGCCGGAATACATGACTGGCCTGATCCTCATCGGCCTGGCCCGTTGCATCGCCATGGTGCTGGTGTGGAACCAGATCGCGGGCGGCAACAACCAATACGTCGCTGGTTTGGTGGCCTTCAACAGCATCTTCCAGATCCTGTTCTTCAGCGTGTATGCCTGGATTTTTCTTGGCCTTCTGCCGCCGCTGTTCGGCCTTGAAAGCAGCGTGATCGAGACCAGTTTCGTCGACATCGCCGAATCCGTGCTGGTCTACCTTGGCATTCCGTTCCTGGCCGGCTTCCTCACTCGCAAGATGCTGATCAGCCGCAAGGGCCAAACCTGGTACCGCGAACACTTCATTCCGAAGATCAGCCCTCTGACCCTGGTGGCCCTGTTGCTGACCATCGTCGCGATGTTCAGCCTCAAGGGCGATAGGGTGTTGCAATTGCCGTTGGATGTGCTGCGCATTGCCATTCCGTTGACCATCTACTTCGTGGTGATGTTCTTCATCAGTTTCTGGATGGGCAAGCTGCTCGAAGCGGACTACCCGAAAACCACTGCGCTGGCCTTCACCGCTGCCAGCAACAACTTCGAGCTGGCCATCGCTGTGGCCATCGCCACCTTCGGCCTCGCCTCACCAGTGGCCTTCGCCACGGTGATCGGCCCTTTGGTAGAAGTGCCGGTGCTGATCTCCCTAGTCGGGGTGGCCTTCTGGCTGAAACGCCGCTGGTTCGATCATCCCAAAGGCGCCCTCGCTCAGGAGTGAATTCATGTACGACGATCACACCCCAAATCTCGATACCGAACTGGTTGAGCTACCGACGCCGGACAAGCTCAGCATTGAGCTGAAAGCCACGCACAAGCCGCGCATCCTGCTGCTCTACGGCTCGACCCGCGAGCGTTCCTTCAGCCGTCTATTGGTTGAAGAAGCTGCGCGCCTGTTGCAGCACTTTGGCGCTGAGACGCGCATCTTCGACCCTTCCGGTCTGCCCTTGCCAGATGACGCGCCGGACAGCCATCTCAAGGTGCAGGAACTGCGTGAATTGGTGCTCTGGTCGGAAGGTCAGGTTTGGTGCTCGCCGGAACGCCATGGCTCGATGAGCGCCGTATTCAAAGCGCAAATCGACTGGGTTCCGCTGGCCATGGGCGCGGTACGCCCAACCCAGGGCAAGACCCTGGCGGTGATGCAGGTTTGCGGCGGTTCGCAGTCGTTCAATGTGGTCAACCAACTGCGGGTGCTGGGCCGCTGGATGCGCATGGTCACCATCCCCAACCAGTCATCGGTACCCAAGGCCTTTCTCGAGTTCGACGCGGCGGGACGTATGAAACCTTCTTCGTTCTACGACCGCGTGGTGGACGTGGTGGAGGAACTGGTGAAGTTCACATTGCTGCTGCGCGAGCGGCAGGACTATCTGGTCGACCGCTATTCCGAGCGTAAGGAATCGGCGGAAGAACTATCGAAACGCGTCAATCAACGCTCCATTTGAGGAACTCCTGATCGTGCAACAACACCCTTACTCCGTACTCACTGCGGCTGAAGTGAAAGGCCAACTGATCTTCACGCCATGCCCCGGCACCAAGGACACCTCGGTTGCCGAGGCGTTGGGCACGCTCAAGGAAGCCGGCGCGTCAGTCTTGCTGACGTTGATGCCCACCGAGGAACTGCGTCAGAACGAAATCGACCAGTTGCCCGAGCAATGCCAACAGCTCGGCATTGAGTGGTTCCACCTGCCGGTGGAGGACGAGCAGGCCCCCGGCGAGTCATTCCAGGCGGCCTGGGAATTGAACCGTGAGCGGATCAAGCAGTTGCTGGTCGAGGGCAAGAACATCGCCATCCACTGCAAGGGTGGCTCGGGCCGTACCGGGTTGATTGCCGCGCAACTGCTGATCGAGTGCGGAGTGCCGTTCCGCGAAGCGATCAATGAGGTGCAGGCACTGCGTCCCCGCGCCCTCCAGCATCCGGCCCATGTCCACTACATCGCTCAGTTCGACTCCGACAAGTCGGGCGCCAACCAACAGACTCAGAGAACAACAGCATGACCATCAAAGTAGGCATCAACGGTTTTGGTCGGATCGGTCGTCTCGCCCTGCGCGCGGCCTGGGATTGGCCCGAGTTCGAATTCGTGCAGATCAACGATCCGGCAGGCGATGCGGCGACCCACGCCCATCTGTTGAACTTCGATTCGGTGCATGGCCGCTGGCAGCATGAGGCCAGCGCCGAGGGCGATTGCGTGGTGGTCGGCGGCAAGCGCATCAAGGTCAGCGCCAATAAGGCGATTGCCGACACCGACTGGTCGGGCTGCGATCTGGTGATCGAGGCCAGCGGCAAGATGAAAACCGTGGCCGTGCTCCAGGCCTACCTAGATCAGGGCGTGGAGCGCGTGGTGGTCTGTGCCCCAGTGAAGGAGAAGGGCGCGTTGAACGTCGTCATGGGCGTCAACCAGCAGCTGTTCAATCCGGCTGAGCACCACATCGTCACTGCCGCCTCCTGCACCACCAATTGCCTGGCCCCGGTGGTCAAGGTGATCCACAAAAACCTTGGCATCCGCCACGGCTCGATCACCACCATCCACGACCTGACCAACACCCAAAGCATCCTCGACCAGCCACACAAGGATCTGCGCCGTGCCCGCGCCTCGGGCATGAGCCTGATCCCGACCAGCACCGGCTCGGCCACTGCCATCGCGGAAATCTTCCCCGAGCTGCGCGGGCGCCTGAATGGCCACGCGGTGCGCGTGCCGCTGGCCAACGCCTCGCTAACCGACTGCGTATTCGAAGTCGAACGCGCGACCACGGTGGATGAGGTCAACCAACTGTTGAAGGCCGCCGCCGAGAACGAACTGAAAGGCATCCTCGGCTACGAGGAGCGCCCGCTGGTATCCGTCGACTACCGCACCGACCCGCGCTCTTCGATCATCGATGCGCTCTCGACCATGGTGGTCAACGGCACCCAGGTGAAACTCTACGCCTGGTACGACAACGAATGGGGCTACGCCAACCGTACCGTCGAGCTGGCCAAGCTGGTCGGTCTGGCCGATTGATAGGAATCAGGGAGCAATCATGAAAGCGTTGTCAGCCCTTGCACCGGAAGTGCGCCAATATTTGCTGGTGACCGGTAATTACTGGGCATTCACCCTCACCGATGGCGCACTGCGCATGCTGGTGGTGCTGCATTTCCATGCCCTGGGTTACAGCCCGCTGCAGATCGCGTTCCTGTTCCTGTTCTACGAGATCTTCGGGGTCATCACCAACCTGGTGGGCGGCTACCTCGGTGCCCGTCTGGGCCTGAACCGCACCATGAACATCGGCCTGGGCATGCAGGTGCTGGCCTTGCTAATGCTGACGGTGCCCGTAGCCTGGCTGACCATCCCCTGGGTGATGGGCGCCCAGGCGCTGTCGGGCATCGCCAAGGACCTCAACAAAATGAGCGCCAAGAGCTCGATCAAGCTCCTGGTGCCGGACGGCCAGCAAGGCACGCTGTACAAGTGGGTGGCCATCCTTACCGGCTCTAAGAATGCCCTCAAGGGCGTGGGCTTCTTTCTCGGTGGCGCCTTGCTCGCGCTGATGGGCTTCAAGGGCGCGGTGTTGGCCATGGCTGCCGTCCTGGCGCTGATCTGGCTGAGTAGCCTGTTTTTGCTGAAGAAGGATCTGGGCAAGGCCAAGGCCAAACCGAAGTTCCGCGACATCCTGTCCAAGAGTCGAGCGATCAATATTCTCTCGGCGGCGCGGATGTTCCTCTTCGGCGCCCGCGATGTCTGGTTTGTGGTGGCCTTGCCGGTGTACCTGAGTGCGGTATTCGGCTGGGACTTCTGGCAGGTCGGCGGCTTCCTCGCCGCCTGGGTCATCGGCTATGGCATCGTGCAGTCCTTCGCGCCGGCCATCACCGGCAAGCAGCGCGGGCATGTTCCCGATGGTCGCGCCGCCTTCGTCTGGGCGCTGCTGTTGGCCGGTCTGCCGGCCGCTATCGCGCTGGGATTGAATGCTGGGCTGTCCGCGCAGGTGGTGCTGCTGGGCGGCTTGATGCTGTTCGGCGCGCTGTTCGCGGTGAACTCGTCGCTGCACAGCTACCTGATCGTCTCCTACGCCAAGGAAGACGGGGTGTCGCTGGATGTGGGTTTCTACTACATGTCCAACGCCATCGGCCGGCTGATCGGCACCCTGTTGTCCGGGTGGATCTACCAGGCTTATGGGTTGGGTGCCTGCCTGTGGATTTCGACAGCCTTCGTGTTGCTGGCCGCGCTGATTTCTATCGCCTTACCCAGGCACGCCGAGGCGAGTATGAAGCCGTCAACATGACGGAATGAGCCTTCGCACTCTTTGTGCGAGCGGAGGCGTTGGTAGCCTGAATTAGCGGATGTTGGAGGCACACCATGAGTAGGTTTCTCGATATATCCGCACTGCCACTGGCGGTGCTTGCAGCCTTTGTATTGACCGCCTGTGATCAAGGCGAGACGCCAGCCAAGCGCCCACCCGGCGTGGAAAAGACGATTGAAGGGACATGGTTTATAGGTGAGTGGCGCAATAACCAGAGGGATGCTTTGGCGCTACCGGCATTTCGGCTTTCGTCTGACAAGCTGCTATGGGGCGACTGCACTGCAGACATTGGCGGTCTGGTCAGTCATGACGAGAAACGAGCATTCCTGGTGGTAAAAAAGGGCAGCATCTGTCCAGCCAACAGCCAAGGACTACTGAAGGACATACTTCTGCAGCGCATAAACGACTGCATGGCCAGTGTCGAGCTATACGCTTCTGCGGAAGATATCAAGCAAGGCCCCCCTCAACAGTCAGCGGTATATATCAAGGCCGGCTGCAGTCCGCTTCAGGCGGACTGATCGACGAGAAAGGCGTCGATCTCGCTACCCCCGAAAACGTAAAATTAGCCAGTGCTCAGATCGGCAGCCCCGCCGCCAGCATCTTGTCACGCAGCTCGGCAGCGCGCGCCGGGTCAAGCGCATTACTGAACAGCGCCTTGATCTCAGTAGGCCTGGCGTCGAACTGCTCCACCAGATCCTTGATGCGGTAGCCGTGACGCGTCAAGGTCGGTTCCAGGTCATCCAGTTGGCGCGACAGCACCGACTCCACCAGCTCCGCCGAAACGGGTTTCTCGCCGATCAGATAACCGGCTTCCAGTGCCAAGCTGAGGTGCAGTTGGATTTGCAGTGGTGTGCGCAGCTTGGTGGCAAGCAAGTCGATGGCATCCTCAGTCAGGATCGACTCGGCTTGGGTCAGTTCGTCGGCGATGGCGAGTTTGGCCGCAATGGCATTGGGAAAACGGTATTCGTGCGCCTCGGCATCGAAGGGTTCGGACGCGACTGTGGCCAAACTTTATGCTGCCAAAACCACTCCCCACCTCTTCGTAATCAACCCCGATGGGCTGGTAATTTATGCCGGAGCGATCGTGGCCAATCGGCTGTCGTGGTATCGGCGGGTCCGTTCATCGAGGCGTTCCTGGTGCTGATCGTTGCCCCCTTGCTGCTGGCTGTAGTCACCGAGGCCCTATCCAAGCGCATAGCTATCGTCAGAGCCTGGAGCACCGCCTGGGCGTGGTTACCGGTACCCGCAATGGCCGCAGTGCTAATCGTGGTGGTGGGTTCGCAAATCACGCCCGTCGTGCGCGACATCGATAAGCTAGCGCCGGTTATTCCTGTTTACATCGGCTTTCTGCTTCTGGCTCCGCTGATGGGGGCTCTCGCATCGCGGCTCTTCAAGTTGCCATCAGCCACTGCCCGAGCCGTCACCTTCAGTGCATCAACCCGAAACTCTCTGGTGGTTTTGCCACTGGCTCTTGCCCTCCCAGAAGAGGTGCGCGGCCTCGCTGCAGCTGCGGTGATTACCCAAACACTGGTGGAGCTGATTGGGGAACTGATCTACATCCGGGCGATACCAGCTTGCGTTTGGCGGGCTCGCTCGACCGTAGCTGCCCCATAACTCCACCTGGAGTACAGCCTACCGGGTGGCAAGCTCACGGAACCACATAGAGCTTAAATGCACTTTCTGTTCTATTGCTCCCCCAAATGGCAGATTCAGGGCTTACGTTGGTTTTTGGTTCCGTTGCTCCCCAAACCCCATGTTCGCGCCATCAACGACGCGATCCGGGCCGAGCTACAGGACCGGGGCGAGCTGGCGCAGGGCGAGGACGCCGGCGCGCTGACCTTCCAGACCAATGACGGCAAGCGGGAGTTCGCGCCCGGCGACCGCATCGTGTTCT
>JAAIGE0101045781.1_pt1 | contig 10671 bp, 9 predicted proteins | sample 6487951 | NCBI WGS metagenome assembly JAAIGE01 (sample SAMN13974128, study PRJNA590717) | phyllosphere metagenome | biome: tomato field; feature: multiple bacterial spot infested tomato fields; material: tomato leaves; isolation source: leaves from tomato fields | host: Solanum lycopersicum ... | reverse complement strand
TGCATCAGCTGGATGCCGAGGGCGGACCACATCAGCTCGCCCGCGAAATGGCCGGTCGTGCCGCTGCCGAACGACCCATAGACGTACTTGCCCGGGGTAGCGCGCACGGCGGCGACCAGCTGCTGCAGGGTGTCGATGGGTACGTCCCGGTGGGCCAACAGCAGCAGCGGCACGCGCGCCACCATGCTCAGCGGCTCGAAGCTCTTGACCGGGTCGTAGGGCAGCTTGGGGCGCACCGCAGGGTTCACGGTAAAGGTCGTGCCTGAACTCATGAGCAACGTGTAGCCGTCGGGCGTTGCCTTGGCCGCATAAGCAGCCCCAATGGTGGTACCCGCCCCGGCGCGGTTGTCGATGACCACGCTTTGCCCGAGCAGATCGCCCATCTTCTTGCCAATCAGCCGGCCCAGCACGTCGGTGGCGCCGCCGGGCGGAAACGGAATCACCAGCGTGATGGGCTTGGTGGGGAATGGGGCTTCCTGTGCCATGGCAGGGGCCCACGAAGCCGCGCCCAAGGCACAGATCACAGCGGACAAAAGCAGCTTCTTGCGGTTCATGACGTTAGCTCCAAGGGTCAAACAAGGGTATAGAAAAAAAGAGACATCGAGAAATGCCTCAGACGCACGCTGCGTCAGTCACGCGCGGCAAGCAAATCCCGCCCGCGCTTCACAAAGCCCTGATACTGCGCATCAGGCACCAAGAGCCCGCCAGTGGTCCACACGAGGTGGGTGGCCTGGGGCAGCACTTCGCCCACGCCGGTGCTGCGAAGCCAAGCCTGACCCGCGTCGGTGCCGGTCAGCATGCCGGGGCCGCTGAAGCCTGCCGCGGCCGAGGGCTCGATGCGCTCGCCCAGCGCATCCAGCACCTGCACCAAATGGGCGAACAAGGTGTCGTCCGCCACCGTGAATCCCCCGGACAGCAGCGGCGCCATCAATTCGGCCGCCAGCAACGAAGCGCGCGGCACGGCCAGCCCATCGGCCTCCGTCTGGTTGGTCAGGCCCCAGTCATATACCGAAGGGTGCGCTGAACCGCTTGCCAAGCCGGCTTGCCCACCCAGCATCTGCACCAGGAAACATGGCGACTGAACCGGCTCCGCGAAGAAGCAATGCACATGGGGTCCCAGCAACTGCCGCAGGCCAAAGGTGATGCCCGCAGGTGCTCCGCCCACCCCGCAAGGCAGGTAAACGATGAGGGGGTGACCGGCATCCACCACGATGCCCTGCTCTGCCAGCTGCTTTTGCAGATGCAAGGCCGCGGTGCTGTACCCCAGCAACAGCGAGAACGACTGCTCGTCGTCCACGAAGTGGCACGTGGGATCGGCTCCGGCCTGGGAGCGACCGGCGGCCACTGCGCGCTCATAGTCGCCCGCATGCTCCACCACCAGCACGCCACGCTGGCGCAGACGCTCCTTTTTCCACTCCTTGGCATCGGCCGACATGTGTACCGCCGCCTTGAATCCCAGGGCCGAGGCCACCACGCCGATGCTCAGCCCCAGATTGCCGGTAGACCCCACTGCCACTTGGTAGCGTCCCAGCACTTCGCGTGCCGCAGTGCCGGCCAGCGCAAGGTAGGCATGTTCGTCACCGCTCTGCGACACCAACCCATGCTTCAGCGCCAGCTGTTCGGCGAACTCCAGCACCTCATGCATCCCGCCACGCGCCTTGATGGAGCCCGCCACTGGCAGGCGGTGATCGGCCTTGATGAACAGGTTGCCCTGCCCTGGCTGCAGGCCGAGCACAGGCTTCAACGCGGCAGCTGGCAGCAGGGGCGACTCCACGACGCCCTTCGCGTCTGCCAATTCCGTAAACACCTGTGCCAGCAATGCCTCGAAACGTTTCAGGCGAGCGGCAGCGGCTTTCGTATCATCCAGACTAATGCTGCGCCCCAGTGCCTCCAACGTGGCCGGCGGATGTTCCAGGCGTTCAGGATTGGTCCACAGGCACGGTTGGGCCTGCCGGAGGCGGATTGCCAAGGCGTCAACTCCAGCCTGCGGGGAACGGTTGATTGGATAGGACATATCGGGTTCAGGCAGCAATGGGACACGGTTTTCGGGCCGATTTCCAAAGGGGGCCCCTGTAACGCATTCTTCGCCCGTCACCCTGTTGCCACAACGCATTTATAGTGGCGAACGCATTAGCCAAAGTAATGGACATCCACCTCTCCGCCTCCTTGCTCGCCTGGCTGCGCTGTTTTGATGCAGCCGCCCGCCACGGCAGCTTCACCAAGGCCGCTGCCGAACTTTGCATCACCCAAGGCGCCGTCAGCCAGCAGGTCAAGCACCTCGAAGACTGGCTGCACCGTCCGCTGTTCCTTCGCACACCGCGCGCGCTGGTGCCCACGCCCGAGGGCCAGTGGCTGGCTGTGGTGCTGCGCGAGAGCTTCACCGCGATCGAAAACACACTGGCGCAGATGCGCCGGCCGCAGGAGGCCGCTACTGCCACCCTCAGTTGCTCACCGTCGTTCGCCATGAGCTGGCTCACGCCCCGGCTGGGCGAATTTTTCCGCCAGTATCCGAGCATGGGCCTGCGGGTGTTTGGCGAGTTCCACAGGCTGGACCGCACCCGCATGGTGCCGGACGGTATCGAGGCCGCAGTGCGTTTCGATTTGGGTGGCTACCGTGATCTCAACGCAACGGTGTTTCTCGATGAGTGGCTCCTGCCCGTGGCGAGCCCCGATTTTTTGGCGCGGCATCCACCCATCACATCACCCCAGGACCTGCACCGCGACTGGCTGTTGCACGACGGCAGCGCATGGGACGGCGCCGATACGTACGAGGAATGGCAACACTGGTTTACCCAAATGGGCGCCGCGCCACCACTGTGGGCGGGGGGCCAGCAATTCAATCTGTCTCAATTGGCCCAGGGCGCCGCACTGGCCGGCCAGGGCATTGCCATGGGCCGCGCCGCACTGGTATTGCAGGACGTCAAGGCAGGGCGTTTGGTGCCGGTTCTTCAGCGCAGCGTACTGTCGCGCGCGTCTTACTCGTTTGTGACCACCGCGCATCCCAGCCCGGCCATGGAGCAGGTCCGGGAATGGTTGGTAGAAGAGGGACGGGGATTTTGTGAGGAGCGGCGACAGGCGCTGCCGGCGCCGTGAAAAAACCCTTCACAGCTCCCGCACTTGCAGCGAAAGGTGTTCCGGCACACATCGTGCCGACGAAAACGCAATCCTCCGAACCAGCATCACTGACCGTTTCGTGTGATATTGCTGCGATTGGAATCTGGCATCGAAGTGTCGACGAGCACTGTTCGGAGTCAGAAGCGCGTTGCGCCTGCGTATCCGAGATCACGATGGATCACTCTGTACTTTTCAGCACAAGCAGCGGGGAGCGGAAAAGTCGATGACGCTTTTGATGATTTTTCGCATTTCCGTGATGAGCGGCCTCACATCGTCGCGCCGCCACTGCACGGTATAGGTCAGGGGTGCCAACGCATTGCCTGCAGACAGAATCCTCAGCATCCCGCGAGCTTGCAGCGCTTCGGCCCACCCGTGGGGCATGTACGTGAAACCCAGGCCTTCGGCCACCATTCCCACCACCGCACCCCAACTGTTGCAGCTGAGCCGCCGCTCGACGCTCATCGATTGACCGCTCAGCCATTCATCCAGGATGCGGGTAGCACCTGAGCCCTCAGGCAGGGCAATCAGCATCTGCTCGCGTACCAGGCGCTGCGGCAAGTCAGTACCGGCTTTCACGAGAAATGCCTCGCTTGCAGCCCAGACGAATCGCACCTGCGCTACGCGTTCGAAAGCCAAGGTACTGCGCGATGAGGGGCCTGCGATCACCACGCAGTCGAGTTCGCCATCCACGATGCGCTGCTCCAGCACTTGGCCAATGTCGGTATGCGGCTCCAACTGCAGCGCAGGATGCAGTTCGGCCACCTTCTGCACCAGCTTCGGCAGCCAGGTCAGTCCACTCAGTTCGCCAAAGCCAATCCGGCAACGCCCTTGCAAACCAGTACTTTGACCGATGGCCTGTTGCAACTGGGCCGCGTCATGCAGCAACGCACGAACACGCGGCAACAGCAGTTCGCCATGGGGCGTCAACTCGGCTGACCGCCCGCTCCGGTCGAACAGCAGGGTCCCCAGCGAAACCTCCAATTCAGCAATGCGCTTGGACAGGGAAGAAATGGACAGGTGCACCCGTTCAGCCGCGACCGTGAAATTGAGACAAGTGGCGGCCCAGTAGAAGGCCTCGAGTTGCTTGAGGGTCATGAATTTAGTTTACTAAAAGCGAAATAATAAGTTCTAATTTTTTCTCTTTTCTTTCAATATCAACCGGCGCACCATGGTTGCGCCATGCCTTCTTCTCCCCTACTCATCCCCAAAGCCTGCCGACAGGTGCTGTCCCTGGACGACTTCGAGAAGTTGGCCCGCCGCCACCTGCCTCGGCCCATCTTTGCCTACATCAGCGGCGCCGTAGAGGACAACCAGTCGCTGGCGGAGAACCGCCGGGCCTTCAATGATTTGGCCTTCCGCCCGCGCATGCTGGTCGGCGTCGCGCAACGCGACCTCGGATTCGAACTCTTCGGCCGCCGCTACGCCACTCCGGTGGGACTCGCGCCCATGGGTATTTCCGCGCTCTCGGCCTACCGTGGCGATGTCGTGCTGGCCCAGGCAGCACAGCAAGCCAATGTGCCGGCCATCATGAGCGGCTCTTCGTTGATTCGGCTCGAAGAGGTGATGGCGATCGCTCCGCAAACCTGGTTCCAGGCCTACCTTCCGGGCGAGCTTGCGCAGATCGATGGCCTGCTCGATCGCGTGCAAGGCGCAGGCGTACAGACCCTGGTGGTCACTGTGGACACACCCGTCGCAGCGAACCGGGAAAACAATGTGCGTGCAGGCTTTTCAACGCCGCTCAAGCCCAGCCTTTCGCTGGCTTGGCAAGGCCTGAGCCATCCGCGCTGGTTGCTGGGTACGTTTCTGAAGACGCTGCTGCTGCATGGCATGCCCCACTTCGAGAACAACTACGCCACGCGCGGCGCGCCCATCCTTTCCTCCAATGTGCTGCGCGATTTCTCAGACCGCGCCCACTTGGCTTGGCCCCATCTGGCAGCCATACGCAAGCGCTGGCCGAATCAACTCGTGGTCAAGGGCATCCTGACGCCGGAGGACGCTGTGCATGCACGCGACCATGGCGTCGACGGGATCATCGTCTCCAACCACGGAGGGCGTCAGCTGGACGGTGCGGTGGCACCGCTGCGCGTGTTGCCCGCCATCGCACGCGCCGTTCCCGAAATGCCGGTGATGCTCGACAGCGGCGTTCGCCGCGGTACCGACGCCGTCAAAGCGTTGGCCCTCGGGGCGCGCTGCGTATTCGTGGGCCGGCCCTTCAACTATGCCGCCTCGGTCGCTGGACAAGGCGGCGTGGCCCATGCCATCTCCCTGATGCACGAAGAAATTTCTCGGGATATGGCCATGCTGGGACTCACGCGCATTGCCGACATCACATCCCGCTGCATCCGTCCAGTTGCCAGTCCCATCGACTATTTCCCCATCACTTCGAACCAACCATGAGCAAAATCCAGGGTTTCCACATTCATGCGCGCCCCTCGACCGTCGTGAGTGACGCACTCTTGGCGCGGTACCGGGGCTTTCAAGTCGCCAACATCAGCGACGCTATGAGCCGCACCACCGGAACTTCGTCGCTGAAACCGTTCCACAGACGCGATGGTGGACTCGCAGGCCGTGCGCTGACGGTGCGCACCAGGCCTGGTGACAACCTCATGGTGCACCACGCCATCGACACCTGCGCACCGGGTGACGTCATCGTGGTGGATGCCGGCGGAGTGGGTCCGAACGCCATCATTGGCGAAATCATGCTCGCGCTGCTGATCGCGCGCGGCGCGGCAGGCATCGTCATCGACGGGCTGATTCGTGACAGCGACGCCATCGGTCAGCATAGTCTGGCGGTGTATGCACGCGGCGTTGCACACCGTGGCCCATACAAGGATGGCCCAGGCGAGTTGCATGTGCCAGTCACCATTGACGGGATGGTGGTGCATCCCGGGGACATTGTGGTTGGCGATGGCGATGGCCTGCTGGCGGTGCCGCCCGAAGAGGCCGAAGACATTGCGGCACGTGTCGAAGCCATTGAACGCATCGAAGCCGATGCGCTGCAGGCCATCGCTGAAGGCCGCGCCGACCGGAGCTGGGTTGAACGCACGCTGCGCGAGAAGGGCGTTCTGTGAGCCAGGTCGTTCGCTTCGACTATTGGCTGGACCCGGCCTTCAATCGCATCATCTCCGCAGCCCCTGGCGTGACATTGCAGACCTGCGCACGGGAAGGCGCTGACCGTGCAGCATGGGAGGCGCTGGCCCAAGCGCAAGTGCTGCAGATCACCGCGGCCAAGGATGAGTTGCCGCGACGCTGGTTCGTCAGCGCTGAGTTGCTGGCACGCTGCCCCAAGCTGCTGGCGGTTTCGTCGAGTGGTTCAGGTTGCGACACCATCGACATCGAAGCGTGTACGCGCGCTGGCGTGGTGGTCATGAACCAGGCCGGCGGCAACGCCGATTCAGTCGCCGAATTGGCACTCGGCCTGATGCTGGCGGTGCTGCGCCGCATTCCGGAATCGGATGCGTTGCTGCGCTCGAACCAACGCAGCTTCAGTCGCGAAGACTTGATGGGCCACGAACTGCGCGGACGCACACTGGGCATTGTGGGTGTCGGCGAAACCGGCCGGCGCACCGCAGCACTGGGTCGGGCCTTCGGCATGCAAGTGCTGGGCGTTGATCCCGCACTGGACGACGCCGAGATGAGTGCACGAGGTGCGCAATCCGTGTCACTGGATGAATTGCTGCGTCGTTCCGACATTGTCTCGCTGCACTGCCCGCGCAATGCCAGCACCCTCGGGCTGATGAACGCAGCCGCATTCGCAGCGATGAAGCCAGGCAGCATCTTCGTCAGCACCGCACGCGGCGGCATTCACGATGAGAACGCCCTGCATGCCGCAATCGCCAGCGGCCATCTCAAGGGTGCAGGTCTCGATGTGTGGGACCAGGAGCCTCCACCCGCCAACCATGCCCTGTTGCGCCTCCCGAATGTCGTGGCAACGTTCCACACAGCTGGTGTCACACATGAAGCCCGGCGCAACAACGCCACGCTGGCCGCCATACAGATCTTGCAGTTGCTCTCGGATGGCGAGCGACCTGAGCGCCTGGTCAACCCTGACGTCTGGCCACAGGCCAGGGAGCGTATTGCCGCCGCGCTCGGCCACTGATTTCCATAAGCCTGAAACGGGCAAACATCACGGAGACAAGCATGAACAAACAATGGACCCGTCGCACGCTGTGCGCCGGACTGCTCGCTACTGCATTTGCGCTTCCCTCAGCAGCGCAGCCCGCCGCGCCGTACCCTTCTAAACCCATCGAGCTGATTGTGGCCTACGGTCCTGGTGGAGGTACCGACCTTGTCGCCCGGTTGCTGGCACGGCACCTGGAAAAGCAACTCGAAGGCAGTGTCGTGGTACTCAACCGTCCTGGCGCGGGAGGCGGCATCGGCTTTGGCGAGCTGGCACGCGCGAAGCCTGATGGCTACACCATCGGCTTTATCAACACACCCAACGTGTTGACCATTCCGATTGAGCGCAAGAGCAGCTTCCACTGGAGCCAGTACGACCTGCTTGGCAACCTCGTGGACGACCCGGGCGGCTTCGCGATACACAACACAAACAGCATCACCTCGCTGGCGGGCCTGGCGGCCTATTCCAAGGCGAACCCTGGCGCTGTGACTGTTGGCACGACAGGCACCGGATCGGATGACCACCTGGCGATGCTGCTGTTCGAACGCGCTACGGGAACCAAGCTCATGCATGTGCCTTACAAAGGCGCTGGCGAGGTGCGTGCCGCGGCCACGGGCCAGCAAATTGTGATTGGCGCCATCAACATCGGGGAGGTGCTGGCATATCAGAGGGGGGGCACCCCGATCCGACTGCTGGGTCAAATGTCAGCTGAGCGCTCATCCCTGGCGCCACAGGTGCCGACCTTCAAAGAGCAAGGGATTGCCATTGAGTTGGCCTCGCTGCGTGGCCTGGCGGCTCCCAAGGGCTTACCGGAGGCGATCCGCAAGAAACTGGTTGATGCGATTGCCACCATCGCTGCGGACCCTGCGTTCAAGCAGCAGGCCGAAGCCATGTACGCACCTTTGCGATACCTGGGGCCAGCGGCTTATGCGGCAGAACTCGAAGCCACGGAAGCCAACTTTCGCAAACTCTGGGCAGAAATGCCCTGGCAAGACAAACCGTGAAGCGCGGAGTCCGCTTGTCCGCCGAGGCAAACGCGCCACCCCCATTCCCGGAACACCCTTGAAGGACTCACCACTCAATGGGTTCGCTGCAGGCCTGCAAGCTCCTCGATGAAAGCACACCATGACCACACTGACTCGCCGTCGCTTCTCCGCACTCGCATTGGCGGTTGCGCTGCTACCTCACATCCACGCCATGGCCCAGGGCGCTCTATCGGCCAGCCCCATCACCATGATCGTGGGCTGGCCTGCCGGAGGCCCCTCCGACAACGTGGCACGGCTCACGGCCGTCCGCATGTCCGAGGCATTGGGCCAATCCATCGTCATCGACAACAAGGGGGGCGCTGGGGGCAACATCGGCAGCGATGCGGCTGCACGCGCGAAGCCGGATGGCAGCACCATCATGCTGGCGACGGTGGCATCGCACGGTCTGAATTCTGCGCTGTACCCGAAACTCAACCATGACCCCATAAAAGACTTCGCACCCATCGGCATGATTACGACATCTCCGAGCGTGCTGCTGGTACCGACCGATTCGCCGTTTCTCTCGGTTGCGGACTTGCTCAAGGCCGCTCAAGCCCGACCAGGCCAGCTCAATTACGGATCAGGCGGCGTCGGCTCCAGTCAGCATCTGGCTGGCGCCAACTTCAAGAAGATCACTGGCGCCGACGTGACCCACATCCCTTACAAGGGAACGGCTCCGGCGATGACCGACCTGATGGCTGGCCGCGTGGATTTCGTTCTGACGACAGCCGCAATGTCCTTCATCCGCTCGGGCAAGCTGCGCCCGCTCGCGGTGGCCGCTCGACAGCGCCTGCCAGCGCTACCCGACGTACCGACGTTCGAGGAAGCCGGGGTGAAGGGTTTCCATACCGACTCCTGGTACGGACTGGTCGCGCCGGCAGGCACGCCGCGTGCAGCGTTGGACAAGCTCAATGCTGCGCTCGCTACCGCCCTGCGCAATCCCGAGGTGCAAAAGCAGTTCCTGGACCAGGGTTCGCTGCCCGTCAAGCCGATGGGCGTCGATGAATTCTGGAGCTTCGTGCAGCAGCAGATGCCATTGGCTGCCGAGCAGGTGCGGGTGTCCGGTGCGAAAGCCGAGTAACTGATAACAAGGACCGCAAGGACCGCCTTCACTCTCGTACTTTGGAGCCCATGCGTTTGCTGGAGCAGATCACTCGTCAGATGCCCACCCGGTCATGGCGCAGATCCAGTGGCTGATCACGGAGTGCGAAGTTTCATGAAGAGCGGCGGCAGGTGCTGCCTGCGCCGACGGGGTGGAAGCCCCGCCCTCGCCCCCGCGTCAATCCAGCGTGACCCGCGCCTCCTGAATCACTTTGGCCCATTTGACCGTTTCCGACGCGATGAAGGCATCGCATTCCTGAGGGGTGGAGCCTTCAGCGAACGTCCCCATGGTCTGCTCCAGCCGCTGCGTCACTTCGGGGCTGCGGACGATGCGCGCCACTTCGTCGGACATGCGCTGCACGATTTCGCGGGGCACGCCGGAAGGCGCGAGCATCGCGGCCCAGGTACTGCCCACCAGGCCAGGGTAGCCCTGCTCGGCAAAGGTCGGGACATCGGGCAAGGCAGGAAGGCGCTTTTCGCTGGCCACCCCGATGAGGCGGATCTTTCCGGCCTTGGCTGGCTGGATCAGGTTGGGCGGTGGATCCAGGAACAGCGGTACCTGCCCACCCATGAGGTCTGCCAGCGCAGGTGAAGCACCTTTGTACGGGATGTGCACCATCTCGGTCTTGGTGATCAGGCGCATCAGCTCGGAGGTGAGGTGGGCGGCAGATCCGTTGCCAGACGACGCGAAGCTCAGCTTGCCTGGATTGGAACGCGCATAGGCCACCAGTTCGGCCGTCGTCTTGAAGGGCGCATTCATCGCTACGGCGGCCACCAGGGGCGACACCCCCATCAGCGACACGCCCACCAAATCCTTCTTGGGGTCGTACGGCAGCTTGGGATACAGCGTGGTGTTGGCGGCATAGGCGGCGATGAACACGCCGAAGGTGTAGCCGTCCGGCGCGGCCTTGGCCACGGCGTCCACGCCGATGATGCTGTTGGCGCCCGGCTTGTTGTCCACGATCACCGGCTGGCCCAAGCGCTGTTGCAAGCCCACCTGCAGCAAGCGCGCCATCTGGTCGGTGAAACCGCCCGCAGTGTAAGGAACCACGATCCGGATCGGCTTGCTCGGCCAGGGGACGCTGGCCAAGGCCGGCGCGCTGACAGCCGCTCCGGCGAAACCCGCCGTGGCGGCGAGCAACAGTTGGCGGCGGCGAAGGAATGTGTGCATGTGTGTCTCCTATCTCCAGCAATCAGGGGAAATGACCGGCACACGGCATGGCGTGTGGCTCTGGTCCATAGGTCAGAGCCGGTCCACCAGTTCCGGCACGGCCGTGAACAGGTCGGCCTCCAGGCCGTAGTCGGCCACGC
>JAAIGE0101028306.1_pt1 | contig 10671 bp, 9 predicted proteins | sample 6487951 | NCBI WGS metagenome assembly JAAIGE01 (sample SAMN13974128, study PRJNA590717) | phyllosphere metagenome | biome: tomato field; feature: multiple bacterial spot infested tomato fields; material: tomato leaves; isolation source: leaves from tomato fields | host: Solanum lycopersicum ... | reverse complement strand
TCACCAGCCAAGCAGCGACCCCAACCGCATCACCCTGACCGCCACCGACAAGGGCGACGTGGTCGGCACGCTCAGCATCGGCATCGATTCCGAGGTCGGCCTGATGGCCGACGAAATCTTCAAGGACGAACTCGACGCCCACCGCGGTCGCGGCGCGAAGTTGTGCGAGTTCACCAAGTTCGCCTTCGATCCCTCGGTGCGCTCCAAGACGGCGCTGGCCAATGTGTTCCACCTGGCCGTGATCTACGCGCGCGACATGCATGGCTGCACCGACATCGTGATCGAAGTCAATCCGCGCCATCGGCGCTTCTACGAGCGCATGCTGGGCTTTCGCAAGGAAGGCGAACTCAAGACCAATCCACGGGTCGATGCACCCGCCTACCTGTTGCGCGTGAACCTGGCCTTCGTGACCGACCAGATCGCACGCTTCGGCGGCAGCTATGCGGCCGAGGGCGAGACCGAGGAGCGCTCGTTCTATCCGTATTTCTTTTCCCCACGCGAAGAGCGTGGCATCATCAATCGCCTGCTGCGCATGGACGAATCGCATCCGGCATGAGGCCGGGCTCTTGTTCCCCACTTCTTTCTGAACCATCAATGAATAAACCGTTCAACTACGAACAGGCCTTCTCGCGCAATATCGGCTGGGTGACGCCGGCCGAACAGCAGCAATTGCGCGGCAAGCGCGTCGCCATTGCCGGCGGCGGCGGGGTCGGCGGCGTGCACCTGCTGACTCTTGCGCGACTGGGCGTGAGCCGCTTCCACATCGCCGATTTCGACAGCTTCGACATCGCCAACTTCAATCGCCAGGTCGGCGCCATGATGTCGACGGTCGGCCAATCCAAGGCCGAGGTGCTGGCGCGCATGGCGCGCGACATCAATCCCGAGATCGAGATCGAGATCTTCCCGGACGGCGTCCACAAGGACAATCTCGACGCTTTCCTGGCCGGGGTCGACCTGTACGTCGACGCGCTCGACTTCTTTGCCTTCGACGCCCGCCAGCAGACTTTCGCAGCCTGCGCCCGGCTCGGCATCCCGGCCACCACCGGGGCGCCGCTGGGGATGGGGACGGCCCTGCTCAACTTCATGCCGGGCAAGATGACCTTCGAAGAGTATTTCGGCTGGGGCGACCTGCCGGACCAGGAAAAGGCCATCCGCTTCGTGGTCGGCCTGGCCCCTGCCGGCCTGCACCGGCCCTATCTGATGGTGCCTGGGGCGGTCAACCTGGCCGAGCAGCGCGGCCCATCGACCATCATGGCGTGCCAGCTCTGCGCCGGGGTATGCGCGACCGAGGCGCTCAAGATCCTGCTCGGCCGCGGCAACGTGCTGGCAGCCCCTTGGGGCATGCAGTTCGATGCCTACCGCAACAAGCTCACGCGCACCTGGCGTCCCGGCGGCAACCGCCATCCGATCCAGCGCCTGATGCTGGCGATCGGGCGGCGCCAGTTCGCGCGCATGGCGGCCGGACGCTGACTCCCTTACGTCAAAAAGCCACTGCCGGATCGCTCCGGCAGTGGCTTTTTTTGCCTGGACAGGCCCGCAGAGCGGGCCCGGTGTGCTTAGGCAGCTTTCTTGTTGCGGCGACGGGCGCCGTACAGGCCCAGCATGCCCAGGCCCAGCAGGGCGACCGATGCAGGCTCAGGCACTTCGCCGTCCGGCAGGGTCGAGAACACCACGTCCAGCGAGCCGTTGATGGTCTGTTCGCCGGTCGGGTCGAAATTGTTCAGCTGGCCCGACTGGAAGCTCATCATGTAGAACGGATTCGGTGCGACGAAGAACGAGCTGCCGGCGGCGGTCAGTTCGAAGGTGCTCGAGGCACCGAAGCTGCCGCAGTTGATGCCGTCGTCGCCGCAGGTCGGCAGGCTTGGATTCAGTTCGCCATAGCCCGACAGCGGGTTGCCGGTAGCCAGCAGGGTGCTGCTCTCGGTGGCGTAATCGTCCAGGTACAGGTTCAGGTTGCCCGAACCGGAGGCGAAGTTGAAGGTGGTGACGCCGTTCGCCATCGAGTAAGTGCCGCTCGCGGTGTAGGTCGCATACAGGCCGTAGGTAGCGCCCAGGCCGGTGCGACGGGCCTCATATGCGGTGTTGCCGCCGTTGCCGACGAACTGGCCCGCGGTCCAGAGCAGCGACACGTTGAAGGTACCGTCCGCGTTGAAGGTTGCCTGCTCGGTATAGTTGCCGGTGATTTTGTCAGCGACAAAGTTTGCGTAGTTGCCATTGATCGGATCAACGGTGAACTCGTTGAACGGCGCTGCGCTGGCTGCGGTGCTGAACATCGAGGCTGCAGCAAACGAGGCTGCGATCATGGTCTTCGAAACTGCGTTCATCTTGGATCTCCTGGTTGTAGGGTTCGTACTAGCACCCTCTTATAAGCAACCATCGTGCCAGCACTTTTGATTCCTTTTAAATCAAATACTTAACACACTATTTCGTAGAAGAAATTACAACACTGTAAAAGATCCCGACACCTGCATTTAAGAAATTCTCACGCCCCTGTCAGCCCCGTCCTACAGAGGTTTCCGCAGCACCACATTCCAGGTATTTCCGGATTTAAACTCGCTGGCGATCTCCCAGCCGGCCGCCAGCACCTTGGCGCGCAGTTCTTCGATATGGAAGGGGCTGTACAGGATGCCCTTGCGGATGCCCCAGTCGTTGATCTTCTGCGCCGCCCAGCGCAGCGGCGCGAAGCCGGACGGGTACAGCAGCACGTTGGCGGCCAGGGTGCCGCCCGGCTTGAGCACGCGCAGGATGTCGCGCAGGGCGCCGTCGACGGTCGGGAAGCAGTGGATCGAGTTGGCGATATTGGCGGTGTCGAAGCGGTTGTCGGCGAACGGCAGCTGGGCCGCGTCGGCATGCTGCACCTCGACCAGCGGATTGCCGGCGAAACGGCGCTTGGCGCCGGCCAGCATCGACGGCGCGTAGTCGATGCCGGTCACCTTGACCGGCGGCAGCTTGCGACGGCGGCGCCAGTTCAGGACCATCTCGAGCAGGGTGCCGGTGCCGCATGCCACCTCGAGGTGGTCGGGTCCGAAGTTGGGCCCGAAGAAGCGCATCTGGGTGCCGATCGTGCTGTTGTAGGCGAAGGTGAGAATGAAAAAGCCGCGCAGGTCGTACCACCACGGTTCGGATGAATAGGCTTCGGCGATTTCATCCCTGGTCTTACCGGTCGTCATGGAGCGTCCTCATTGGATTGGAGTGAAGCGGAAAATATAGGTTGTTAATGAACAGCAGGCAAGCGCGAATCGGGCGGCTCAGCCGAGCTGGCGCAGGCGGTTGACGATGCCCGCCTCTTCGCGTGGCGAGAAGAACCACGGGAACAGCGAGCGCTCGCCCACCGCCTTGTCCTGCATGCCGCCCCATTTGGCCACCTGTTCGGTGCCGAAGGCGGTATCGACGCGCAACAGAACCGCCGGCGCCTGCACCCGCGGATTGGGGCGCGATTCGCACACGGTCTGGAAGCCGAGCATGGCTTCGTAGAAGCGGCGATGGCGCGGATTGACTTCGATGAAGATGTCGCGGCAAGCGTTCAGGTCGCGCGCATAGATCAGGGCCACGTGGAACAGCGAGGCCAGCACCGCCTTGGACTTGACCGCCGGGTCGACCGCCAGCTTGGTGATCTCGCATACCCGGCCGTTGCCGCGCCGCACGTCGATGCAGTCCTTGAACACCTGGTCGGCCAGCAAGCCGATCTCGGAATCCAGGCCCAGGCTCAGCGTGCCGAACACCTGGCCATGGTCGGATGCCGTCAGCGTGATCCGATTGGGATCGCTGTGCACCTGGTGGTTGCCGCTGTAGCCGCGCCAGGAATACATCTTACTGATGAGCATACTGGCGGAATTACGCTGGGAATCGATGTCGGCCGCGCGAATGCCGAACACGCGCTCATTGATGGCGACATCGATGATGCTGGGCATGCTAGAGGCAGCCGCATCGTCGTCGCCCGGACCGGCGCAGGAGGCCGGCGCTATTGTCTCGATCATGGGTCTATCTCCAGGCAGGACCGGCGCCTCGTGCACCGGCAGCAATCCTGATCATCATAGCATCGAAAATTACAATTTATCAATTGTATTAACGAAAAGTATTTAAACTTTTGACATTTCCTTTGTGTCTGCACCTCTGACGATAGCAGCTTAAGCAGGCTCCGCGGCGCGCGTGGATCACAATGTGTCGAGAAAGGAAGGGCATGCCCGGGATGGAGACGCCATGGCGGGCGCGGCTGTTGCGCGCACCGGACAAGCGAGGTGGCCAGGAGGCCAGGGACGAGACCGGCCAGGCGGCCGGTCTCGGGTGGAAGGCTTAGAAGAAGCTTTCCGGAATCACCAGGATGTCGCCCGGACGCATCATGACGTTGGCCGAGATGTCGCCTTCCTTGATCAGGTCGTCGAGTCGCACCTGCAGTTTTTCCTGCTTGCCCTCGACGGTGCGCACGATGCTGGCCTTGTTACCGGCAGCAAATTCGGTGACGCCGCCGACTGCGATCAGCACGTCCATCAGCGACATGTCGCGGCGATACGGCAGCGCCTGCGGTTGCGCGGCCTGGCCGATGACGCGGATCTGCTCGTTGAAGTTGCCGACGAATTCGGTCACCACCACGGTAACCACCGGCTGCTGGATGAACTGGGCCAGCGCTTGCTCGATGTCGCGCGCCAGCTGGGTCGAGGTCTTGCCGGCGGCCGGCAGGTCTTCGACCAGCGGGGTCGTGATCTTGCCGTCCGGACGCACCGGCACCGCCATCGACACTTCCGGATTGCGCCAGACGATGATGTTGACGCTGTCGCCCGGCCCGATCAGGTAATCGGGATTGATCGGCGCCAGCGCGGCGGTGCTCGGCGGCACCGGAGTGGCGCAGCCGCCCAGCAGGAGCATGCAAGCGGCGGCGCCGGCTGCCAACAGATTCTTCATGGTATTCGTCATCATCGCGTTCATCCCCTTCGCGCCGCTGGCCATCCCCGGTGGGACAGTGTTCGACGTGAATCAAAAATTGTTATTTCGCCATCATGGCCCGCGCTATTGTAGCGCAGACCGACGCGGCGGCAAGCCGTGCACAATTGAAATACTTCACGTTGGCATTCCGGCGCCGGGGCGACCGCCCGTCGCCCGCTAGCGCGCCAGCAATTCCTGCACGTGGCGCACCGGAATCGCATAGGTAATGCCGCTGGGCGCCGAGATCGCCGACTCCTTCAAGCCCTTCACGAACACCATATTGATCACGCCGACCACCGCGCCGGTGGCGGGATCGTACAGCGGCGAGCCGCTGTTGCCGGGATACGCTGTGCCGTCGAGCTGGTAGATGCTGAACGGGGAACGCTGCAACTGGGCCACCGCGCGCGCGTCGAGGCGGCGCGCATTGAGCGAGGGCTGGATCACCGGCGTGATCGCCGCCAGCAGCGCGCGGTGGGTGGCCGGATGCAGGCCCAGCACCATCCCGAGCGGGAAGCCGGTGAAGGCCAGCGCCTCGCCTTCGGCCGGCGCGCCCTCGCTGGCCAGGCGCAGGGCAGGCAGCGGCGCGCCTTCCAGGCGCAGGTGGGCCAGGTCGTGCTGGCGGTCCAGGCCCACCAGCGTGGCGGCGCGGAAGCGCACCCCGGCGCCGTCCGGCAAGACCACGCCCAGCTGCTCCATGCGCGCGGCGTCGAGCTTGTCGGGCACCACGTGGGCATTGGTAATGACGCTCAGGCCATCGCCGACCACGAAACCGGTGCCGCTGAACACGATCGCCGGACTGCGCGTCTGCAACTGGGTGCCGATGCCCACGATCGACGGCTTCACCGCCGCCACGGTCTGCGGCAGGGTCGCCGCCAGCGCCGGCAGGCCCTGCGCCGCCAGGCACAGCAGGGCCGCCGCCGCGGTCTTTCCAAACAAGCGTCGCGTCATCAAGACATCACAATCTTCAGGTAGGTGTAACAAGGCTGAGGCAATCGTACGGCCCCTTTCCAATTTTAAACATTACAATAAGGTTCTTTGAATTTCAGCAACTATTTAAAGGCGCACGCGACACAGGATGGTCCAGGAACATGCGGCAAGGGCGGCTGGCCATTTCGTGAAATACAACAAGCGTGCGCGCCAAATGTTTGCGATAATGCAATTAGTAGCCAAGGTTGCAACGTCTTTAGAGAAACGTTTTCATTGCCTTAAAGAATATGTGTTGCAAACCGATGGCATCGGCTACCGGAATCGCTGGAATCGTAAACCCTCAATTGCAATTGCCTAGGGTACAAGCGATCATGCACACTGTTTATTTGTTGAGCCTGCAAACCAGGCCCTGACCGACGAGATCGACACGATGGCTGAAATCACCTCCCAGATTCTTCACTTATTAAAAGCGGTCGGCAAGTACCGCTGGCATGCCGTCGCCATCACCTGGGTGGTCGCGCTGGCCGGCTGGGCCGTGGTATTCATGCTGCCTAACCAGTACCAGGCTTCGGCGCGCGTCTACGTCGACACCCAGACCATTCTCAAGCCGCTGCTGCAAGGCATGACGACCCTGCCGAACCTGAGCCAGCAAGTGACCTTCATGCGCCGCACCCTGCTCAGCCGTCCCAATGTGGAGCGCGTGGTGCGCGAGGTCGACCTCGACGTCAAGGCTGCCGACAGCAAGGAAATGGACCGCCTGGTCGACAAGATGATCGAGAAGATCAAGGTCGAGGGCACCGGCCGCGACGACATCTACACGATCAGCTACACCGGCCCCAGCGCCCAGCAGAGCAAGGAAGTGGTGCAGGCCTTCCTGACCATCTTCGTCGAGGGCAGCTTCGCCAACAAGCGCCAGGATTCCGAGAAGGCGGTGCAGTTCATCGACGAGCAGATCCGCAGCTACGAAGAGCGCCTGGCGGCCGCCGAGAATTCGCTCAAGGAATTCAAGATCAAGAACATCGGCATGCTGCCGCGCGAAGGCGCCGACTACGGCGCGCGCATGGTCGGCGCCAGCGAGGCCCTGAACCAGGCGCAACTGGAACTGGCCGAGGCCGAGCAGGCGCGCAATGCGATCCGCCGCAAGATCTCGGGCGACAACAGCGGCGCCGGCGGCCCGGCCCCGGTCCTGAACGACCCCGAGCTGAACGAGCGCATCGCCACCGTCAACAAGACCCTGGACGCGCTGCGCACCCAGTACACCGAACAGCATCCCGACATCGTCGCCAACCGCCGCCTGCTCGAGCAGCTGCTGGAGCGCCGCGCCGAGGCCGCCAAGAACGTCAAGCCGAGCGCCGACCCGGGCGCCAACTTCAGCCCGATGCTGCAGCAGCTGACCGTGCAGCTGTCCGAAGCCGAGGCGCGCGTGGCGTCGCTGCAGGCGCGCGTGGCCGAATACAGCGCCCGCGTGGGTCGCCTGCGCGGCCAGAGCCAGCAGGTGCCGGAAATCGAGGCCCAGCTGTCCCAGCTCAACCGCGACTATGAAGTCAACCGCGAGAATTACCAGCGCCTGGTCGAGCGGCGCGAATCGGCCAAGCTGTCCGGCGAAGTGTCGTCGGCCACCGACATGCTGACCTTCCGCGTGGTCGATCCGCCGACCGCGCCGGCTCTCCCAAGCGGCCCCAACCGCCTGCAGCTGTTCTCGCTGGTCTTCGTGGCAGCCCTCGCGGCCGGCCTGGCCGGCGCCGTCCTGCTGAGCCAGATGCGTCCGACCTTCCTCAGCCAGGCCGCGCTGCGCGAGGCCACCGGCCTGCCGATCCTCGGCTCGGTGAGCATGAACTGGACCGCCGAGCAGACCGTGCTGCGCAAGCGCCGCCTGGTCGCCCTGGCCGCATCCGTGCTGGTGCTGTTCGGCATCTATGCCGCCGGCGTCGCCGCCATCCTGATCCGCCCCACGATGTAAGGCCGGATGGCCTACAAGGAGTGAATGTGAGCATTATCGAAAAAGCGGCCAGCCGCATCGACCAGCAGCGCCAGAGCGCCGTCCCCGTCAATCCCGTCGTGCCGGCCGAGCCGCCGCTGGTCGACGCCCCCGCCGCCGTGCTGGTGGACGTGCCGGTCGCGCCGACGCCCGACCTGGCCGGCGCCGCCGCCCCTGCCGCCGCGATCCCGGCCTCCGGCGAGGCGCCGGCCCCGGCCCGCACCCGCCGCGTCGAACTCGACCTGGGCCGCATGCGCGAACTGGGCATGGTCACCGCCGCCGGCGGACGCACCAACCTGCTGGAAGAATTCCGCATCATCAAGCGCCCGCTGCTCAAGCGCGCCTTCGCCGAACGCGGCCCGAAGGACAATCCGGCCAACCTGATCATGGTGACCAGCTCGCTGCCGGGCGAAGGCAAGACCTATTGCTCGATCAACCTGGCGATGAGCATCGCGATGGAACTCGACCACACGGTGCTGCTGGTCGATGCCGACGTGGCGCGCCCCTCGGTGCTGCGCACGCTCGGCCTGCCGACCCAGCGCGGCCTGATGGACATCCTGCTGGACGACAAGCTCGACCTGTCGGACGTCATGCTGCGCACCAATGTCGACACCCTGGCCATCCTGCCGGCCGGCACCAGCACGGCGCAAGCCACCGAACTGCTCGCCAGCTCGACGATGACCGCCATGCTGCACGAACTGGCGCACCGCTACCCCGACCGCATCATCATCTTCGATTCGCCGCCGCTGATGCTGACCAGCGAAGCGCGCGTGCTGGCCAGCCATATGGGCCAGATCGTGGTCGTGGTGGAAGCCCAGACCACGACCCAGCATGCGGTCAAGGAAGCGTTGTCCCAGCTGGAAGGCATGAGCAACGTCAACCTCGTCTACAACAAGACCCGGGACATCCCTGGCATCGAAGAAACGTATGACTATCACTATGGCTAAACGCCCAGCGGCAGGCCGGATGCCCTTCCGCCTGGCCCCGCTGGCGGCGGCCGCGCTGCTGCTGGCGGCGGCGCCGGCGCACGCCGACTGGCGCGTCACGCCGACGCTCATGGTCAGCGAAACCTGGACCGACAATATCGACCTGGCCCCCGACGAGCAGGCCCACAGCGACCTGGTGACCCAGGTCTCGCCCGGCATCGCGGTCAACAGCCGCAGCCGGCGCCTGACGGTCGACGCCTCGGCCCAGTTCCACCAGTTCGCCTACCTGCACAACAGCAGCCAGGGCCGCACCATTCCCGGCTCGAACCTGCGCGGCGAGAGCGTGTCCGACACCCAGCGCTCGTACATGGGCAATCTGCGCGGCGAGCTGGCGCAAGACCTGCTGTACGTCGACGCCTATGCCTCGCGCGGCCAGCACAGCATCTCGGCCTTCGGTCCCCGCACCGACGGCAGCGACATGTTCCGCAACAATAACCGGACCAATGTCCAGACCTGGAGCATCAGCCCCTACCTGGCGCACAGCTTCGGCAGCACCGCCAACGGCGTGCTGCGCTACACGCGCGACTCGGTCGAGAGCGACGACCCGGTCGGTTTCGTCAGGACCGAGGGCGAGAGTTTCAGCGCCATGCTCAACAGCGGCACGGCCTTCCGCACCGTGGGCTGGGGCCTGAGCTACTACAAGCAGGACCTGACCGGCGCGCGCTACGGCGACTCCTCGACCGAGAACGTGAACGCCAGCCTGCAGTACATCCTCAGCCACCGCCTGGCGCTGACCGCCAATGCCGGCTACGACCGCTACGAGTTCGAAGGCCTGGGCGGCGGCGACGAAGGCGCCAGCTGGTCCGCCGGCTTCATCTGGACGCCGTCGCTGCGCACCAAGCTGCAGGCTTCGGCCGGCCGCCATTACTACGGCAATACCGGCAGCCTGCTGGCCGAGCACCGCAGCCGCCACACGACCTGGAACATCACTTACGCCGACACGATCACCACCTCGCGCCAGCAGTTCCTGCTGCCGTCGACGGTCGATACCGCCGGCCTGCTGGACCGCATGTTCGCCACCAGCTATCCCGATCCGGTCGAACGCGCGCGGGTGGTGGCGGCCTACATCCAGGCCACCGGCCTGCCGCCGGCGCTGGCCGACAGCATCAACTACCTGAGCAACCGCTTCATGCGCCAGAAGCTGCTGCGCGCCTCGGTCGCCTACCGCAAGGGACGCAGCACCGCCGTGCTGTCGGCCCACGCCAGCCGCCGCAACGGCCTGTCCGACCAGCAGAGCGACAGCCCGCTGCTGGGCAGCCAGTCGGGCAGCGTGAACGACCGCGTCAACCAGCACGGCATGGAAGCGACCTACACTTACCGCATCAACCCGCGCTCGAACCTGGTGGCCGCCTTCGACCTCGATCGCAGCCGCTCGCTGACCACCGATTTCAAGGACTACCAGCGCACCGTGCGGGTCGGTCTCTCGCGCCGCTACGGCGAGCGACTGCTGGGATCGGTCGAACTGCGGCGCCGCAGCGGCGACTACGGCTTCGGCTCGAGCGGCCGCGCCTACAACGAACGTTCGTTGTCGGGCAGCCTGTCCATGACGTTCTAAGCCAACGGAACCACGATGTACGAATCCTATTACGGCCTGTCGGCCAAGCCCTTCCAGCTCCGCCCGGACCCGCACTTCTTCTTCGGCTCGAAAGGCCACAAGCGCGCCATGGCCTACCTCGACTACGGCCTGTCGCAGGGCGAGGGCTTCATCGTCATCACGGGCGAGGTCGGCGCCGGCAAGACCACGCTGGTGCGCAACCTGCTGGGCCGCATCCCGCTCGACCAGATCGTGGCGGCGCACATCGTCAACACCAGCCTCGATCCCGAGGATACGCTGCGCATGGTGGTCTCCGCCTTCGGCCT
>JAAIGE0100957384.1_pt1 | contig 10677 bp, 11 predicted proteins | sample 6487951 | NCBI WGS metagenome assembly JAAIGE01 (sample SAMN13974128, study PRJNA590717) | phyllosphere metagenome | biome: tomato field; feature: multiple bacterial spot infested tomato fields; material: tomato leaves; isolation source: leaves from tomato fields | host: Solanum lycopersicum ... | reverse complement strand
GCAGTGGACGAATTCAACAGGCCGATCCCGATTCCTGACATGCAGCCCGAAACGGAAGAGGAGAAAGAACGGTTTGCCGCCGCGTTAAGGAGAAAAGAACTGTCTCTGATCCTTTCCGGAAGAATGAAGCCGCTGGATTCCGTGGAACTGAAAAAGCTTTTCCAGGAACCTAAATAATCTCTTTCAGGGAAAGGCCGCATATAAGCAGTATAACAAGTAAAGATAAGACCGACAGAAATATTTGTCGGTTTTTTACTGCCGTTTCCGGTGAAGATTCCAGGTAATTATTATGATCTTTCCCGAACATTTTCCGGGGATAGAATAAAGGCAATGCGATAAGGCATAAAATGACGGCATTGATTCCCACTTCAAGCCACAGGAACATTTTGCTCCCGAAACCGTCTGCCGCCTTAGAAGAATAATGGATGGGAATAGTTTCCTTGACCGATGGGAATTTTATTCCTAAAAAAACGGCATACACCAGCAGCAGTGCTACCGACAGGCTGAAAATAAATGTATATGATTTCATATTCATATGATCAACTTAAAATTTTATCCTGTAAAAGCTATTTCTGGATCTTTGCCCTTACCTTTGCCGTAACAAATATAAAGAATAATGTCCTCCATGAGAATTTTGCTTTTAGATAAAAACCACCCGCTTATTACCGAACAGCTTTTGGAAAAAAACTTTATTCTGGAAGAAGATTTTACCTCTTCCTACGATGAGGTATGCCGTAAAATTGAAAATTATGACGGCATCATTATCAGAAGCCGGATCCCGTTGGATAAAAACCTTTTAGGGTATGCCAAAAACCTGAAATTTATTGCCAGGGTAGGGGCGGGAATGGAGAATATCGATATTCCGGCGGCCGAAAAGCTGGGGATTCAGCTGATCAATTCCCCTGAAGGGAACAGGGATTCTGTAGCAGAGCATGTGGTAGGGATGCTGCTGGTCCTGATGAACAGGCTTTTTATTGCCTCACAGGAAGTAAAGAACGGCATCTGGCTGCGCGAAGAAAACAGGGGCGATGAGCTTCTGGGTAAAACCGTCGGGCTGATCGGTTACGGAAATATGGGGAAAGCAACGGCAAAAAGGCTTTCAGGGTTTGGATGCACCGTTATCTTCCATGATATCCTGCCCGGCCTTTCGGATGAATATGCTGCGCAGGTTTCTTTGAAGGAATTAAAAGACTGTGCAGAAGTTCTGAGCCTGCACATTCCCTTAACGGAAGAATCCTATTATCTGGTTGACGGATCTTTCATTGCTGAAATGAAAAACGATTTTTATTTCATTAATACAGCCAGGGGAAAGAATGTTGAAACGAAAAGCTTAGTTGAAGCCATGCGTTCCGGCAAAGTCAAAGGTGCCTGCCTGGATGTCTTGGAATATGAAAAATCCTCTTTTGAGAACCTGGAAACGGAGAATGAAGATCTTAAATATCTTCTTACCTCTGAAAAAGCCATCGTTACGCCGCATATTGCAGGGTGGACCCATCAGAGCAAAGAAAAGCTTGCGCAGGTAATCGCAGACAAGATTACAGCCGGATTTGCGTAAAAGACAGTCAGTGGCAATACCAAAATTTTAGTTATTTTTTATGTTAAATAATTCATAATTTGCCCTCAGGAGTTAGTATTTATTTTGAGTTTCATTAAATTGCCGCTCATTTTTGTACTCATGAACAATCGCTATTTTTTACTGCTGATCAGTGCCTTTCTACTCTTATTTTCCTGTAAAAAAAAATCTGAGACTCCCCATACGGTTGCAGGGCCTACAACCGATCTTCCGAATTACGGGAATGTAGATTTGGGAAAAGTATTTACAAGGGCCGACAGCCAGCTTCCTGATAAGGCTTCACTGGTGCGTTACATTGATCAGTATTACAAAAAAGTGTGGGAAGGCAGTGATTTAAGCGGCAGCATCCTGGTGGCAAAAGGGGATGATATCCTGTATGAAAATTACAGGGGCTTTGCCAGGGAAGGCCATCAGAAACCGATTGATAAAAATACGCCGCTCCATGTGGCATCGGTCTCAAAAACATTGACGGCGATGGCCATGATGAAACTGGTGGAAGCGGGGAAAATTAAGCTGACAGACCACTTGACACAGTATTTCCCGGGGTTCCCCTATCCGGCTGTTACTGTACAGACGTTACTGGACCAGAGAAGCGGCCTCCCGAAATACGAATATTTTATCACAAAGATAAAGCCGGTTCCTGCAGAGCTTTCAAAGCCTTTCATTACAAATGAGGATATATTGCATATGATCATTAAATATAAGCCGGACCTGGCCAGGGATACGGATACCGGATTTATGTACTGTAATACCAACTTTGCGATGCTGGCTCTACTGATTGAAAAAATAACCAGGACCCCTTTTCCGCAGGCGATGAAGGAAATGGTTTTCGATCCGCTGAAAATGAAGGACACTTTTATCTTTCAGGAGAAAGACATTCCTACCGCTTCCCAGTCATTTTATTACGGAGGAAATAAGCTGTATCCTCTGGACAAGCTCGACCTTATTTATGGGGATAAAAATGTATACACGACCCCGAGAGACTTATATAATTTCTCAAAAGCCATGTTCTCCAAAGATTTTTTAAAGCCTGAATTGATGCAGATGGTATTCATGCCGTACAGCAATGAAAAAGCGGGAATGAATAACTACGGGCTGGGTTTCAGGATGAAAATTTTTGACAACGGCGAAAAACTGACTTACCACAACGGCTGGTGGCACGGAACCAATTCTGTGTTTGCCCATCTGCTAAAATCAAAAGTAACCATTATAGCCATCGGGAATAAATATTCAGGCAGGGTTTATACGGCACTGGCCCTGTCCGGGCTGTTCGAGGATTTTCCTCCCCAGACAGACAAACTGCACAGTGTGATGAGCGATGGTAAAGATACATTGAAAGGACATGGTGAAGTTTATGGAGAATAATGTTTATTTTTGCGTAAACCTATTCATGAAAAGACTTTTTTTATTATTGATTACCGGTTTCCTTTTACAGTCCTGCGCAAGAGTCGGGTCCCCTGTAGGAGGATCTAAAGATACGCTGGCTCCTAAATTCTTAGGGTCCAATATTGATACCACGAGGATTAATGTTCCGAGGGATATCAAAGAACTGCGCCTGGATTTTGATGAGTACGTCACATTGAAGGATGTCAGTAAAAACCTGAATATTTCACCGCCCATCAACAATATTACAAGAATTATCCCTGCCAATATTGCCAACAAATATGTCCTGATCCAGTGGACGGATACCCTTCAGGCCAATACAACCTATAACTTTAATTTTGGGAACTCTATTGCAGATAACAATGAGACGAATGTCCTGCGCTATTTCAATTTTGCCTTTTCTACGGGTGAAAAACTGGATGACCTTTACATAAGCGGGGAAATAAAAGATGCTTTGTCCCTTAAAAAAGCCGGTGAAAATAAATTTGTAGTCGGGTTATACCGCGCAAAAGATACCATCGATTATAAAAAGAAGCCTTACTATATGACCAAGGTGGATGAAGACGGATATTATGAGCTGAACTACCTGTCTCCCGGATCCTATAAGATTGTTGCTTTTGAAGATGAGAATGAAAATTCAGTATATGATCCGGGCAAAGAAAAAGTAGGGTTTCAGAAAGACCCTGTAGTGGTTGAGAAATCGGTTTCCGGTTTGAATTTAAAACTGTACCCTTCCAGGAAACCGGTAAAATACCTTGAAATGAAAGAAGCTCCCGGTGGCGTGATGATGACATTTGAAGGAAAGCCGGACAACGTTAAAGTTCAGCCGTTGAATGAAAAAATCAAAGACTATAAAGTGACGCGCGCCCCGAAATCCGATACGTTACGGATCTGGTTTGATGCTGTGAAAAGTGACGTAGGGCAGACGGTAACGGAAAATCTTAAATTCGGGTATAATGCAGGCATCGGGAAAAAAGACAGCCTGTACAATGCATCGCTGTTCTATAAGTACAATACGAAAAATACCATGGACCTTAACAGCGATAACGGTGGCGGCCTGCTTGCCCCGAAACAGGATTTCAAGCTGAGCTCAAATTATTACCTTGATAAAATTGATACTGACAAATGGATTTTCAGAGCAGCCGGTGACAGCCTGAATACGCTGCCTTTCACCGCAAGGATCTCAGAAACCAATCCGTACCAGATTTTAATGAAGGCCGATTTCGTGCCGGGTAAAAAATACCAGCTGACGGTTCCGAAAGAAACCGTATCATCATTTTATGCAAAAAATTACCAGTCCAAACGTTTTGATTTTGAAGCAGATAAAGTCGAGAATTACGGAAGCCTGACATTCAAGCTGCAGAACGCACCGGTTTCAAGCTACTGGATCCAGCTGGTAGACAGTTCGGACAAGGTTTTGTATCAGAAATATACAAAAGGCAGTGACGTTAAATTTGATATTCTCAAGCCCGGTGAATACATTGTAAGGATCCTGGCTGACAATAATGAAAATAAATATTGGGATGAAGCCGATTTCCGCAATGAGATCTTTGCAGAAGATGCATACACCTACTATAAAGTTATTATTGTAAGGCCGCTTTGGGACAGCAATGAGGAGTGGGACCTGAAAGATACCCGGGTGCTGGACACATCAAAATTAAGTACGCCGAAAACCGAAACCAATGCACCGCCGAAAAACCTGAATGAACCGGGTTTAAAAAGCAATGATGCCTTACTGAGCCCTACGCGGTAAACCTATGAAAACATTTAAAAAAATAGTATTCTGGAGCCTGCTGGGATTTGCGCTGATACAGTTTATCCCCACGGATAAGGTGAATAAGCCTGTGGATCACAAAGTGAATTTTACCGATGTCCATAAAACCCCGGATAAAATTGCACAGTTAATTAAGGGGGCATGCTATGACTGCCATTCCAATGAAACCGTTTACCCGGAATACGCTTATATTGCGCCGGTATCGTGGTCGGTAAAAAGCCATGTCAACGAAGGCCGGGAACATATGAATTTCTCTGTCTGGAAAACTTACAACCCGGAACTCAAGGAAAGCATGCTGAACAAAGCCGTCCAGACATTACAGAACAGAACCATGCCGATGCCGGGATATATTGTATATCACCAGGAAGCCAATCTTTCTGATGCTGAAAGGACCTTGCTGATACAGTATTTTGAAGGGCTTTTAACATCCAAATCATACTAATCTGAATGAAACCATATTAAAAACACCGGCTGTTGCAGCCGGTGTTTTTAATATGGTTTCTGTAATGATTGTTAAATATTTTTCAGGTAGGTTTCGAAAAATGCCTTTTGGGAATCGAAAGCGAGGTCTTCAAGATCGAGTTCTTTTAAAGGGATCCAGACAGCTTCTGAAATTTCAGAGGCTTCGAGACTAACGTCAAACTTTTCCGCAACAGGGTACTCATAAAAAAGATCAATGGTATGGTAATCAATTTCTTTGTACTGGTATACATTCGGGAGGCTTGTAAGGTACCGGAGGTTTGAAACATCAACCGCAAGCTGCAGCTCTTCAAAAAGTTCCCTTTTACACGCTTCTTCAGCGCTTTCTTCAGGATCTATAAATCCGCCTGCCAGATCAAGTTTCCCTTTTTTCGGGTCTCGTACCCTTCTGGTAAGATAAACCTCATCGCCATACCTGATAATTACGGCTACAGCGCCGGCAACATTGTTATACAGGTTGAAATTACAAATAGGGCAGCTCCATTTTTTTTCGCCGTCCCATTGTAAAGATTTTTCGCCGCAGTTAGGGCAGTATTTCAGTATTTTCATCATGTGACAGATTAATATTTCTCGGATGGTAGCTCAGGATAACATCCCGCAGCTCCTCTGTTTTCAAATGGGTATAGACTTCAGTGGTGGTAATGCTTGAATGTCCCAGCATTTCCTGGATATAGCGGAGGTCTGCACCGTTCTGAAGCAAATGGGTGGCAAAAGAATGCCTGAACGTGTGAGGCGAAATTTTCTTGCTTACGCCTGCTTTGTCCGTTAACTCCTTTATAATTAAAAATACGATAACCCTGGACATGGATGTGCCCCTGCTGTTAAGGAAAAGCGTATCTTCATGCTTTTTATTTACTTTGCCTTTGGATCGGGTATCCCTTATATAGCTCTGTATCAGCTCTGCGGTGTAACTTGCCAAAGGGACAAAACGGGTCTTGTTTCCTTTTCCTGACACTTTAATATAATGTTCCTTAAAATTAATATTTGAAATTTTAAGCTCGATCAGCTCCGAAACCCGGAGGCCGCAGCCATACAGTACCTCGATAATACAGTGGTTCCTCTTTCCGAGGTCCGTATCCATTTCTATGGCGTTGATAATTTTGTTGATATCAGGCAGGCTTAACGTATCCGGAAGATAAAGACCGAGTTTGGGGCCTTCAAGCAAAGCTGCCGGGTTGTCTTCACGGCATTCATCTTCCATAAGGTATCTGAAAAATGCTTTGATGGAAGAGATCCACCTGGCCTGAGACCGCTCGCTGAATTTCTGTTTGGAAAGGTTAAAGATGTATTCCTGCAGGTTTTCGTACCCGATGGTATCCGGGCCGATGTTGTCCAGATCCTCTTCTGCGTATTCTTTTAGTTTCCTGATGTCCCGGATATAGGCATCAAGCGTGTTTTCTGAAAAGTTTCTTTCGAAGCGAAGAAAGATTTCAAAATCCTTAATTTTTTCATCCCATGTCATGGTTGTTGTGTTATTTTTTTAGTTCATAATCCGAAATCTGTTCTATTTCAATATTATGGTTTCTTAAAAATGATATCCCGTCGTCATCTGAATATTCATTGATGTAAACAAGTCTGGCAATACCGGCCTGCAGGATAAGTTTGCTGCATTCTTTGCACGGGGAGAGCGTTAAGTAAAGCGTTGCATCTTTTGCAGATTGTGTGGAAGCTGCCAGTTTTAAAATAGCATTTGCTTCCGCATGCAGCACATACCAGTGCGTTTTGCCTTCATTGTCCTCGCAGCAGTTTTCAAATCCTGAAGGAGTACCATTGTAACCATCTGAAATAATCATCCTATCTTTTACAATAAGAGCTCCCACCTGCTTTCGTTTACAGTAGGAGAGTTTTGCCCATTCCTGGGCCATTTTAAGATAAGCTTTATCAAACTTATTCATACGGCAGCATTGAGGTTTTCGAAATAATTTGTGTAAGGTAGAAATTAAAAGTTGGGCTTTCTTTTTTCTAAAAATGCAGAAACGCCTTCCTTTTTATCAGACAGATCAAAAAGTTCTCCGAAACTTCTGATTTCGGTTTCAAAACCCTGGTCTGTATCTGACAGGTTAACAGCATGAATTGCTTTTGAAATTGCCATAGGTGAGTTGCGGGCAATACCGTCAGCCAGTTCTTTTGCTTTGGTTAATAATTCTTCAATAGGGTACACTTCATTCACCAGCCCGATTTCCTTTGCCCTGGCAGCAGGAATCATCTTGGCAGAGAAGATCATTTCATTGGCCCTGCCTTTTCCAATCAGCTTGGGCAGTCTCTGGGTTCCTCCGTAACCGGGAATCAATCCCAGCGTCACTTCCGGAAGTCCCAGCCTGGCATTTTCCGATGCATATCTGATGTGGCAGGCCATAGCAAGCTCAAGACCGCCTCCCAGTGCAAAACCGTTTACGGCTGCAATTACGGGCTTGGTCATATTTTCTATTTTATCAAACAGGATATTTTGTCCGGTTCTGGCAAGTTCTTCTGCTTTTTCCTGGCCGAAATCACTGAATTCTTTAATATCTGCTCCGGCAACAAAAGATTTTTCCCCGCTTCCTGTGAGGATAATTACCCTGCAGGAAGTATCGGCATCTAACGCATCCAAAGCTGAGCCTAATTCTTTGATGGTCTGAGCATTTAAAGCATTTAAGCTTTCAGGCCGGCTGATGGTGATAACAGTTATATTATCTTCTTTCTGTAATAATATATTTTCGTAACTCATTTTTCACTTTAAAATATTATTCCGTGCAAATTATAAATTTTTTACAAAAAAAAGGAAAAAATATTGACTTTTTTCCTTTTTAATGAAATTATCCTTATGTATAATTATTTGGAATGATTCATCATATTAGCATCAATAACAACGTTCAGCTGGGTAGCTACTTTCATGCCAAGCTCAATGTTGGCCCTGAAGAAATGGCATAGCTGACGGTTAATGATCTCATCTTTTTTAGGGCCTTTAATCTTGTTCAGGCTTCCTACGATATTAATGATAAGATGCTGTCTCTGTTCACTATCCATTGCTTTTGAATAAAGCAGGCCTGGCTGTGTATAATGGTCGTCATCATTTTCATTCCTGTTATAGCTGGCAACATGGGCACTGTCCAGCTCATATTCAAAGCTCTTATAGGAAGCGTCAGGGATAATATCATCAAAACTGTTCGGGTGGTAGTTCGGCTTATCCTGGTAATGGTTTGAATCTGCCATAAAGCCGTCCCTCTGATAATTGTTAACGGCAAACGGGCACCTGTTCACTTCCAGAAGATGCGCATTTACACCCACTCTGTATCTGTGGGCATCAGGATAGGAGAACAGTCTTCCCTGGAGCATTTTATCCGGAGAGAAACTGATGCCGTTGATCAGGTTGCTGGGTGAGAAGGTAGACTGTTCTACATGGGCAAAATAATTCACGGGCACTTCGTTCAGTTCCATTTCCCCTACTTCAATTAACGGGAAATCTCCCTGGAACCACACTTTTGTAATATCAAAAGGGTTCCATCTGAAATCTCTTGCTTCCTCTTCTGTCATTACCTGGATATACATGGTCCATTTCGGGAAATTGCCTTCCTCAATGGAATTGCAGAGATCTTCCTGTGCAAAATCCGGGTTTTCACCTGCCATTTTCGCTGCTTCCTCATCTGTAAAATTTTTAATCCCCTGTTTTGTCTTGAAATGGAATTTTACCCACACTCTTTCATTTTTATCATTGATCATTGAAAATGTATGGGATCCGAAACCATGCATATGCCTATAGCCGTAAGGCGTACCGCGATCTGACATCAAAATAAGAACCTGGTGAAGTGATTCAGGATTCAGGCTCCAGAAATCCCACATCATTGCAGCGCTTTTAAGATTGGTTTTCGGTACTCTTTTCTGGGTATGGATAAAGTCAGGGAATTTCTTGGCATCTTTAATAAAGAAAACCGGTGTGTTGTTTCCTACCAGATCCCAGTTTCCGTCTTCTGTATAAAATTTCAGGGCAAAACCTCTCGGATCCCTAGCTGTATCCGCACTTCCTTTCTCTCCGCCCACAGTGGAAAAACGGGCAAACATCCTGCATGAATTCCCGACTGCTGAAAATAACTTGGCTTTGGTGTACCGGCTTATATCATGTGTTACAGTAAAAGTGCCATAGGCCCCGCTTCCATGGGCATGAACCGAACGCTCCGGGATTCTCTCCCTTACAAAATGTGCAAGATTTTCCTGTAAAATAAAATCCTGCAGCAGAACCGGGCCTCTAGGGCCAACCGTTTGGGAATCCTGATGTTCAAAGTAAGGGGCACCGTTGCTTAGTGTTAATTTTTTAGAATCCATGAGTATATGATTATAATGATGGTAGAGGTTAATTGTATTTGATATCGTAAAGGTAACGATTGTCAAATTTACCTGAAAATTTAATTGCTGAAAGCAAAAACATCATATCTTTGTAATAGATAATATTAATCAAATGAACATTCAGCAATTGGAATATCTTATCGCTGTAGATAAGTATAAACATTTTGGTAAAGCTGCACAGGCCTGCTTCATTACCCAGCCTACATTAAGTGCAATGATACAGAAATTTGAGGATGAACTGGATGTAAAGGTTTTTGACAGAACTACCCATCCCATCCGTACTACGGATGTAGGTCTTCAGATCATCGATCAGGCCAAGGTAATTATAGAGGCTGTCAATGAGCTCAGGAATAAAGCCAACCTGTTAAATAACATTTTAGGAGGGACTATAAACATCGGGATCATCCCTACGGTTTCATCTTTCATCTTACCGACTGAAATTTTCAAATTCCTGGAAGATAATGCGAAGATCCAGATGAATGTAAAAGAGATGACCACGGATAATATCATCAAGTCCCTGAAAGCCGGTGAGCTGGATGCCGGAATTATTTCTACCCCGTATGATGCCGCAGATGAATTCTACCAGGATTTCTTATTCAATGAAGAACTGATGATTTACAGTTCCGATACCGAAACCAATAAAAAGAACTCTTATGTGGTGCCGGAAGACCTTAACGTAGAAAAAGTATGGCTGTTGGAAGAAGGGAACTGCCTGAGAAACCAGTTTGAAAATATCTGCCACCTGAAAGAAAATACGCTGAAGCCTAAAAACCTGGACTTTCTGGCCTCCAATATCCAGACGCTGGTGCATATGGTAGATAAGGTAGGGGGAATCAGTATTCTGCCTGAGCTAGCCCTGAGCCAGCTTTCCGAGCTTCAGAAGAAAAATGTTTTCAGGTTCAAAAAGCCTTTTCCATACAGGGAAATCAGCATCATCTATTATAAGCCGACATTCAAGCAGAAAATCATTGATGAACTGGCCCATTCCATCAGAAATTCATTAGAGAAAAAATTAAATTACCACGAAAATCCTAAAGAATTCATCAGCATAAAACCGCAATAGCCATGTACGGATCTGTGCTGATCATCCTTTAATCTTGGGAAAATCATAATTAGCAGGCAAAAATTTGAGTATTAAAAAAATAGT
>JAAIGE0101063068.1_pt1 | contig 10684 bp, 14 predicted proteins | sample 6487951 | NCBI WGS metagenome assembly JAAIGE01 (sample SAMN13974128, study PRJNA590717) | phyllosphere metagenome | biome: tomato field; feature: multiple bacterial spot infested tomato fields; material: tomato leaves; isolation source: leaves from tomato fields | host: Solanum lycopersicum ... | reverse complement strand
GTCTTCGCCGCGGAGCTCGGTTCGCAGGAGCCTCGGATCGCCGCCGAGATCGCGGAACTCCGATGGGCCTCCGCCGAGGACGCTGAGGTCCTCGACATCGCGCCGCTCGCCCGGCGGTTCTTCCTCACCGTGTGAGATCCGGGGAGCATCTGAAGGAGCCGGCTCAGGATGCTGCCGCGGCCGTGAAGGACACCGCGCAGGACGCCGCCCAGCACGTGAAGGCGGAGGCGACGGATTCCGCGCAGACGGTCACCGACCGCGCCCAGGACGCGAAGGACAACGTCCAGTCGTGACAGACCGGCGGTCGGTGCGGGGGAGCAGCGCCCGCACCGACCGCCTCTTCGCGTCCGGCGCCGCGGAATGGCGCGGCCTCCTCATCCGTTGTAGTCTGAGATGCTCGGGTGCGAGAGCCTCGGGATATGACAACTCCACAGTGCGACAACGGTCCACACGCCGACAGGCGCCACGGGGATGATCGGTTTCGACATCGCCTGTGACTCTGCGGGAAGCGGGCCGAGGATGCAGGGTTATCTCGTTAACGATCTCTGCGAACCAATAACTGCTGATAAGAAGCAGTCTGACTTCGCCCTCGCTGCCTGAGCAGCGAGCCCGAGTCCGTCAGTCCGTGACTGATCCCGTCACGGTTCCTGGCGTCATTTAAGGGATCTTGCTGAGTGACGTCGCCTGAGCGTCACTCGGGACTTTTCTCAGGCTGGGCCCGTCGACTTATGTGTCTGTACTGAATGTCGGGGCCGAGCAGAACGCCTTCTACAGACTGCGCCCGGAGAAGACGCCGTCTCCCAGCGATGGACGGGGGTTCGATTCCCCCCATCTCCACGAACCGTTGTCGCCGCACCAGAGCCTCCGATCATCCCGACCGGGGGCTCTTGTGCGTTTCAGCCCAGATCGATGAGGTCGAGGCCCTGTCGGGTGTCGGACACCTCGACCCAGCCGTCACCGAAGAGGTAGGTCATGCCGTAGCCCTCGTCATCGAGCCGCAGCGCGAACGCCGGGTCCTCCGTGACGATCACTCCCGTGCCCGTCTCCTCGCGGAGCCACCCCTCCGACACGAGTGCGGCCTGGATCTCCGCGGCGTCGGCGGTCGTGATGGGAGCCCAGCCGAACAGCACGAGATCGTCGTTCGTCGGAGACGAGAAGTCGCCCCAGGTGCACGCGGTCCCGGTCGGGAGCTCGAGGTCGAGGATGACGAAGGGGTCTTCACGCACGGTCCAGCCGGTGGCCTGGAACGAGTCGACCGTGGCGTCCTCGAGCATGTTCTCGCAGGTGACGTCCTCGGGCGCGATGGTCGGTGCCGGGACCGGGGCGGATGCCGTCGGCTGCGGCGCGGTCGGATCCGGCCCCGCGGGCGGGGTCGCCCCCGGCGCGCATCCTGCTGCCCCGAGCGTGCCCACGACGATCGCGAGGAGGATGCCGCTGCGCGCGGCGCGTCGCGTCGGCCTCACGCGCGGAGGGTCTCGAGGACGGTCTCGTGCAACAGTCCGTTGGACGCCAGCGAGGACCGGGCGGACAGGGTCTCGATACCGTCGATGTCGGTGAAGCGGCCGCCCGCCTCGAGCACGATCGGGACGTGGGCGGCGATGTCGTACTCGCGGACGTCGAACTCCGCCACGACCTCGAGCCGTCCCTCCGCGAGCAGCATGTACGGCCAGGCGTCGCCGTACCCACGGTCGCGCCACACCGCCCGGGTGAGTCGCAGCAGATCGTCCGTCCGGCCCGCGGCATCCCACTGTCCGATGCTCTGGAAGCTCACGCTGGCGCGGTCCAGCGTGGAGACGTCGCTCGTGGCGATGCGCCGCTCCCGGCCCGCGGACGTCCGTGTCCACGCGCCGTGGCCTGTGGCCGCCCACCAGCGCCGGCCGATCGCGGGCTGACTCACGACCCCGACCCGCGGGATGCCGTCGACGGTCAGCGCGATGAGGGTCGCCCACATCGGGATGCCCTTCAGGTAGTTCGCGGTGCCGTCGATCGGATCGATGATCCACTGCCTCGAGCCGCTCCCCGACACGCCGTACTCCTCCCCGAAGACCCCGTCCTCAGGGCGCTCAGCGGCGAGGATCTCCCGGATCGCCCGCTCCGTCGCGAGGTCCGCCTCCGTCACGTGCGTCGCGTCCGCCTTGGTGCGCACGTCGAGATCGGGGGCGTCGAACCGTGCCATCGAGGCGGCGTCGGCGGCGTCGGCGATCCGGAGTGCGAGCTCGAGATCGGCACCGAGCTCCTCGTCGGGGCGCCCCCCGGAGGAGGGTTCGGTCCACGGTGTCGGCGAGGCGGCGGAAGTCACCCCCACAGGATAGTCGCGACGCCTCGGTGCGGACCGAGCGCGACGGCTGCCCCGATTCGCGTTCCCTCTGATCGTGATGCTAGTGTTGACCCTCGGTTCGAGTTCTTCGGATCACGCACCTCTAGCTCAATCGGCAGAGCAACTGACTCTTAATCAGTGGGTTCTGGGTTCGAGTCCCAGGGGGTGCACGGACGGCCCCCGATCCGCTCTCGCCAGCGGTTCGGGGGCCTTCTTCATTCCCGAGCCAGGCCCGGGTCAGAGCCACCGCTTGCGCTTGAACACCGCGTACAGGACGGCTGAGCTCGCCACCATCATGCCGAGGGCCATGGGGTAGCCGAACGCCCAGTGCAGCTCGGGCATGTTGTCGAAGTTCATGCCGTAGATCGTGCCCACGAGGGTGGGTCCGAAGAGGATCGCCGCCCAGCCCGAGATCTTCTTCACCTGCTCGTTCTGCTCCAGCGATGTGTCCGTCTGACGTTGCGTCACGAGGGTGGAGTGCACCGTCAACGCGTTGTCGAGGATCGATCGGAACGCGACGATGCGCTCGTTGAGTCGGATCGCGTGATCCTGCACGTCTCGGAGGGAACGCCGCAGCTCGATGTCGACCCCGTACTTGTCCGACCCCTGCAGGAGTCGGTCGAGCATGTCGGTCAGCGGGAGCGTGGATTTGTGGAGCCCGATGACCTCTCGGGCGAGCGCATAGATGCGTTGCGACAGTGAGCCGTCGGCGCCGCTGAACAGTGCTTCTTCGATCTCGTCGATGTCGTCCTCCACCCCTGAGGCGACGGGGGAGTACTCGTCGACGACCTGATCGAGGATCGCGTACAGGACCGCTTCGGGACCCATCCGCAGCAGATCGGGCTGCTCCTCCATGCGGGATCGCACTTGCGTGAGGTCGGGGGAGTCGGCGTGGCGGACGGTGACCACGAAGTCGGGCCCCACGAAGACGTGCAGCTCTCCGAACGACACCGACTCCGTCCGGTCGTCGTAGCGCGCGGGACGCAGCACCACGAACAGCACGTCGCCGTAGCGCTCGAGTTTCGCGCGCTGATGTCCGGCCAGGGCGTCCTCCACTGCGAGTGGATGCAGCGAGAACTCGTCCGCGACCGCAGCCACTTCGTCCTCGGTCGGTCGGAACAGGCCGATCCACGCCATCCCGTGATGCCTGCGGGTGTGTTCGAACGTCTCGCTGAGACTCGACGGGTTCTCGATGCGGCGGCCGTCCACATACACGGCGTTGTCGACGATGGGCACGATCGATTCTCTGCCCGAGGCAGCGGACGGATGCGGCGCCGCGCCGCGCCGTGGTCAGCTCAGCCGAGCGTGGGGCGCAGTTCCGCCTCGACGGCGTCGATGGTGGCGGGCGTCACCTGCCAGCGGGAGGCATCCGAGTCTTCGAAGGTGATCTCGTACGCCTTCACGTCGCGATCGAACTGGACGAGGAACTTCACCGGGAGGGGCTGGCCGTCGGGGTACCGGTCGGCGAGGTACGCCTCGACCGACGGGATCAGCAGTGAGGGGCGCGCGGTGATGGCCGACACCTCACCGCCCGGCGAGTAGGCAAAGCCGGAGATGGCGCTCAACCGCCCGCCGCCGAGGCTGATGACCATGGAGAGGGATTTCCAGTCCTCCCGCGCCCCCATCATGTTCGTGACGATGGCGCGGACGAGGTCAGCGGTGGGGTCGGTGGACATGTCGCTCCTTCGAGACGATCATCGGCCGGTGATGTCCGCGGGAGGGACGCGGTCGAAGATCTGCCCGGGTTGGTTGTAGAAGTGCGGAGTGTTCTGGTAGCGGATCTGACCCGTCGCCGGGTCCGTCACGGTGTAGACGACCTCGAACGTATCAGGGACGGTCGCGCCGGGCGGGTAGACGTCGACCGTGTAATCCACGTGGTAGCCCTGACGGCTCCAGTCGGCCCACTCGTTCTCCATCGTCCGCCAGGGACCGCGGTTGAGATTGGCCATCTGGGGCACGATGCCGGGGTCGGCGGTGTCGCCGAAGAACCGGTGCGCACCGAGGTGACCGCCGTCGTATCCGCCCTCGCCGAGTCGTCCGATGTCGGTCGCGTTGTCCCCGCGGGCGGAGCCGCCGAAGTCGTCCCGGATGTGACCGTACTCGGTGATCGGGCGCCCCGTGCTCGGGTCGTAGACGGTGACCTTCGCGTTGCCGCCGCGCGTGGTGATGACGGCGTCGTTGAAGTCGTCCTCGTCTCGGACGCGGCGGACGATCGTGTCGAGGTGCCCGTCCATGTTGTCCGCGAGCTGGTGCAGTCTGTCCTTCATCCGGCCGGCCCCGGTGACGACGGCCTCGCGGGCCTCTCGGAACACGGGCTTCAATCCGCTCATCAGGCGTCGCCTCCGAAGTCGAGCGCGGAGAACTCCGCGAAGAACGTGGACGTGATGGTCTGGATGTCCGCGCCGTGGAGTTTCATGTCGGACCGCGCTGATTCGAGCGCCGCCAGATCCGCGTGGAACTCGTCCGAGTCGCCCGCGGCGCCTTCGACGAGCGGAGCGTCCAGGACCGCGTCGACGATGGCCGGCAGCTGGTCGGCCATCGGCTCGATGACGGCGGGAGCCAGCTGCATGATGAGCTGCTCGACGGCGATGTCCACCGCGGCGTTCAGCAGCTTCTTCTTGATGAGGAGCATCGGACCCGCGCCGGCAGCGCTGATCGGATTGGTGAGCATCGCCACCAGGGTGATCAGCGTCGAGGTCACGTCGATGACGACTTTCATCTTCAGCGCGAAGATCGCCTCGGCGCCGATGTCCATCGCGGTCGCCGCGGGCGGCATGAGATCGATGAGCTTCTGCAGGTTCTGCGAGCGGTTCGCCGTCCACGCCCCGAGGGTGGCGGGACCCGTCTGCCCCTGGATGGCGGTCCCGATGTCGCCCGTGACCTTCCGATCGACCGCCTGGATCACCGACTCGAGGTCGGATCCGTAGCCGCGGAGGAGGTCGGCGCCCTTGCGCACCTCGTCCTCGTCGATGTCAGGCCAATCGAAGCCGAGCTTCTCCATCACCCAGACCAGCTCGTTCGGCAACATCATGCCCATCGCGCCACCTCCCGGTGCGAGCGTACAAAGCGAGACGCGCGGTGGACATGGGGAGCTCTCCCCATGTCCGGTTCGGTCACGACTTCAGCTTCGTGAGCGCCGATCCTTTGTGCGCCGCCTTCGCGCCGGTCTTCTCCGACTCCACGATGAACGACGGCTCGTCGTCGGACGCCGTGAAGTCCTGGCCGTCGAAGGTGAAGTCGCTCGTTTTTCGCTCGGTGATCTTGCCGCGGGTCCGCCCCTGCGAGGTGTTCCAGCTGACGTGGTCGCCCTTCTTCAGGTCTGCCATGTCGATTCCTTTCTGTCCGCCGCGGAGGTCGCGGCTCGGCCGATGGTGATCCGGGTGAGGAGGATGCCGACGAGCAGCGAACCGAGGCCGCCGACCGCCATGTCGCCGATCGTGTCCTGATAGGTCACGAAGATGTCGGGGGCGAGGAAGGTCTTGCCGAGCCACTCGATCATCTCCCAGACCGCGCTGATGGCGAGGCCGATGATCGTCACCAGTACGACGGTTGCGCGACGGGGCGCGTCGGGGCCCGGAGCGATGCGGAACCGCTGGAACGCGAGGTGCAGGGCGGCGGCGATGAGTCCGGTCGCGACGACGTGCACGAGGATGTCCCACCAGGCGACCGAGCGGTACAGGTCGATCACGTTGCTCCAGGCCGCGACGAGGACGGTGACGCCGTAGACGACATCGAATCCGGCCGTCGATCCGAGCAGTCTCGGCACGAGGAGCGCCGGCAGCGCCAGTGCGAGGATGCCGGCATCCGTCACCGTCCACCAGGCGAAGGCGGCGATCACGCTGAGCAGACCGATGACGCGGATGCCGTCGGCAACCCATTCCCAGAGCGTCTCGGGCGGTCGGAGGAAGTGCGCCCTCATCGCGGCACCTCGATCGCCGCATGCAGGGGGAGGTGGTCCGAGGGTGCGATGCCGTCCTCCGGCCGGCCGTCGATCGCGATGCGTTCGACGGTGATGTCGGGAGTCGTCAGGATCCAATCGATGCGGGCCCCGCCGCGCGTCGGCGCCCGATAGCCCGCAAAGGTGCCCCACGCGGGGGTGACGCGCTCCGCCGCCGCGCCCCACGCGTCGACCAGCAGGTCGCCCCGTTGCAGGGCTCGGAGCGCCGTGGACCCGGCGGCGGCGTTCATGTCGCCGAGGACCACCGCCGGCGCTCCCGCCGCGCGCACCGCTGCCCGGATCGCCTCCGAGGAACGGACGCGTGATCGTGGGGAGAACGGATCGAGGTGGGTGTTCACCACGGAGAACCGTCTCCCGTCGAACCGCTCGCGGAACGTCGCGACGACCATCACGCGAGGCATCGGATTGCCCCACGACATCGAGCCGGCGACCTCGGGCGCATCGGACAAGGCCAGCTGCCGACTCTCCAGCAGCTCGAGCCGGTCTCGGTCGTAGAAGACGGGGCATCCTTCACCGCGGCGCCCGCGCTGTCTGCCCTCGCCGACGCGCGCATAGGAGGAGCCGAGCGCGGCGAGCATCATCTCCGCCGGGCCGGGGAAGACCTCCTGGGCGCCGAGGACCGTCGGACGTTCCCGCTCCAGCCTGCGCGCCAGGGCCGGACCGCGACGCTCCCACCGATCCGCGGCCCTCGTCAGGAGGCGGGGGACCGGGCGGCGGATGTTGGCCGTTGCGATGTGTATGAGCGGCGGATCGACCGCCCCGAGGACGGGCCTCACGCGGCGACCCCCGTCGCGGCGGGAGGGTGCACCGCGTCACGGTGGCTGGCGGCCAGGCGCACCCACCGCACCGGGGGGAACTCGTGCGGCCAGTGACGGACGACGGTGCGGACGCCTCGCGCGATCCGACGCCGGAACGCGCGAGCGGATGCGAACGGCCGCATCGACATCCCCATCGCGGCACCCGTGATCGGGCGGACCCGATGCCGACCACCCACGTGGAACGCGAGGTCCAGGTCGTCGTGCAGCTCGGGATCGAGTCGGTGGACGTGCGGGCTCACGGCCCGCCACGCCGTGCGACGGATGGCGAAGTTCGAGCCGAAGACGGGGACGTGGCCGAGGGTCGGGGTGAGGACCGCCGCATACGCCCCGAGGTAGCAGAGGGCTAGCGACGACCTGAGCCATCGCGGACCGTCGATGAACCGGGCACCGCCGGCGAAGACGGCGACCTCGGGCATCCGGTGCGCCGCGGATGTCATCGCGTCGACCCAACTCGCGGCGGGGATGCAGTCCGCGTCCAGACGGAGGATCAGGTCCCCTTGCGCCGCATCGTAGCCGGCCGCCGCTGCCGCCGGGATCCCCGGCTCATGGCAGACCACCACGACGGCGCCGCCGTCCCGCGCGACCGACGCCGAGGCATCCGTCGAGCCGTTGTCGACCACGATGATCTCGTCGGCCGGCCTCGTCTGCAGCGCGAGGGCCCGCAGGCACCGCCGCAACCCGTCCGCGTCGTCCTTCACGGGGATGACGACGGACACGGCTGCGGTGGCGAGCTGCGGGCCCTCGTGGTGCATGCGGTCAGTCGAGGTTCGCTGCGATCCACTCGGCGGCGATGTCCTCGGTGGAGCGCTGGTCGACGGAGGACTGCACGTTCATCGCGACGAGCTCCTCCGGTGTCATGGCCGCGCTCACGGCGTTGATGACATCCGCAATCTCGTCGGCGACGTCCGAGCTCGCGATCGGGACGACGTTGGAGGCGAGGAAGAGCCCCTCCGGGTCTTCGAGGGTCACGAGGTCCTCGGTCTCGATGCGCGGGTCTGCGCTGTAGACGTTGGCGATCTGGATGTTGCCCGCGACCAGCTCGTCGACCGTCGTGTCGGCGGTGGCTTCGAACTGCACGTCGACGTCGTAGACCGACTTCAGGCCCTCGGGGCCGTAGGGACGCGTCTCGAGCTCCGGCGCGCCGCCGAGCGTGAGCCCCTCGATGCCGGCGAGGTCGCCGATCTCGGTCAGGTCGTTCTCCTCGGCGAAGGCCGCCGTGACGTTGTACGAGTCCTGGTCGGTTGCGGGCGAGTAGTCGAGGGCCGTGAGCCCGTCGGGCAGCGCCTCCTGCAGGGCGGCGTAGACGTCGTCCGCCGTGGTGGCGGTGGCGTCGGCGTCGAAGTACTGCAGCAGGTTGCCGGTGTACTCGGGGAACAGGTTGATGGATCCGTCCTCGAGCGAGGGCATGTAGGCGTCTCGCTGACCGATGGAGAAGTTCCGCTCGACGGCGAAGTCGGCGCTCTCGAGGGCCTGCGCGTAGATCTCGGCGATGATCTCGTTCGACGGGTACTGCTGCGAGCCGATGACGATCGTCGAGGAGTCTCCGCCGTTCCCGCCGCCGCCTCCGCTGGGGCTGCCGCCTTCGAGGGAGTCGCTCGATCCGCAGGCGGAGAGGGCGAACGCGGCGACGGCGGCGAGGCCGAGGGCGGGCAGGACACGGGTGCGTGAGATGGACATGGTTGCCTCCGGGTGGGGTGGTGGTCGGGTTGCTGTGGTCAGGTGGACGGGACGGCCGCCCGCTTCGCGCGGCGGGACGAACGGGACTGGTTCTGCACGGTGACGCCGCGCGGGACGAGGACGCGCTGCAGGAGCGCGAAGACGGCATCCAGGACGAGGGCGAGCACGACGACGACGATCGACGCGCCGAGGATCTGCGCCGAGTTGCGGGTCTGGATGCCCTGGATGAGCGCGAAGCCGAGGCCGCCGAGCCCGACATAGGCGGCGATGGTCACGGTCGCGACGACCTGGAGGACGGCAGAGCGGATGCCGCCGATGAGGAGGGGGAGCCCGAGGGGGACTTCGATCTTCCACAGCACCTGCATCGGCGTCATGCCGACCGCGCGTCCCGCCTCGATCGTTGTGCGTCCGACCGCTTCGATCCCGGCGTACGCTCCGGCGAGGATCGAGGGGATCGCCAGGAGGACGAACGCGACGACGGCTGCCTGCTCCTTGAAATTGACGCCGATCAGCAGGTAGAGCAGGACGACGAGTCCCAGCGATGGCAACGCACGCGCCGCCCCGGACAGGAAGACGGCCACTTCTCGGCCGCGGCCGGTGTGGCCGATCGCCCAGCCGGCGGGGATCGCGACGGCGGCCGCGATCGCGACCGAGCCGAACGTGTACCCCAGATGCTGCAGGACGGCCTCCCACAGCGGCAGATAGCCGGTGGTGCGGTCGGGGGAGAAGATCCAGGCGAAGGCCTCGAAGAAGACGTTCACGCCGTCACCTCCCGGGCGATCGGACGCTCTCGCGGGGCGCGGGTGCGTCGCGTCCACGGCATCAGCGCGCGGCCCGCGAGGACCAGGATCAGATCGATGAGCAGGGCGATGACGACGACGGCGAGGACGCCCGCGAGGACTTCGGGGATGATGCGCCGCTGCGACCCGTTCGTGAAGAGGTAGCCGAGGTTCTGGACCCCGATCAGCGCACCGACGGTGGCCAGGGAGATGGTCGACACCGCCGTGACGCGGAGGCCCGCGAGCATGACCGGTCCGGCCAGGGGGAAATCGACCGTCCAGAAGCGTCGCCACGGGCCGAAGCCCACCGCCACCGCGGCCGCCCGCACGGACGTCTCCACGGATGCGAGGCCGTCGGTCACCGAGCGGGTCATGATCGCGACCGCGTAGATGGTGAGGGCGACGACGAGGTTCGTCTCGGAGAGGAGGCCGATCCCGGTCGTCGCGCTGATCAGGGCGAAGAGTCCGAACGACGGGATCGTGTAGAGGATGCTGACGGCGCCGAGCACCGTCCCGCGAAGGCGGGTGAAGCGGAACGCCGCCCAGCCGATCGGGATCGCGATCACGAACCCGAGGACGATCGCCACCGCGCTCTGCCGCAGGTGGGCGACGGTGAGCCGCCCGATGAGATCGAGATTGTCGAGCACCCAGTTCACGGGATCGTCACCGTCCGGTGCCGGGGTCACCGTCGACGAGGACGCCCTGCGTGCGACCCGAGTCGTCGACCAGTACCGTGCCGCGATCGGTGCGTTTCGCGCGCAGCGCCCGCGCGCCGCGGTCGGTGCCGATGAAGCTCGCGACGAACTCGTCGGCCGGTGCCTCGATGATTTCGGACGGCGTGCCCCGCTGGGCGATGCGGGCACCCTTCTGCAGGATCACCACCTGGTCGCCGAGGAGGAAGGCTTCGTCGATGTCGTGTGTGACGAAGACGATCGTCTTGTCGAGCTCCCGCTGCAGGCGGATGACCTCGGCTTGGAGCTCCTTCCGCACGATCGGGTCGACGGCGCCGAACGGCTCGTCCATGAGCAGGATGTTGGGGTCGGCCGCGAGCGCCCGTGCGACCCCCACCCGCTGCTGCTGTCCGCCTGAGAGCTGCGCGGGATATCGGTCGGCGAACGCCGTGTCGAGGCCCACG
>JAAIGE0101220683.1_pt1 | contig 10685 bp, 9 predicted proteins | sample 6487951 | NCBI WGS metagenome assembly JAAIGE01 (sample SAMN13974128, study PRJNA590717) | phyllosphere metagenome | biome: tomato field; feature: multiple bacterial spot infested tomato fields; material: tomato leaves; isolation source: leaves from tomato fields | host: Solanum lycopersicum ... | reverse complement strand
GATTCCACTTGGCTTTCTGTAGCTGGTATGTTTTGTGCGATACCGATACCCATACCCGGATTTGTTCCATACGTAATCATGGGTTGTATATCTGCTGCATCAAATTCTAATACGGCGTCGAATTCTGCGTCTTCATCGGAATACAAGGTTTTCCAATAAGCCAAAGATTCTTCCCATTTTTCGCCTTTTGGTGCAAACTCTCTTCCTTCAACATAATCAAATGTTGTTTGGTCAGGCGCGATCAATCCACCACGAGCACCCATCTCGATACTCATGTTACAGACCGTCATCCGACCTTCCATCGTCAGGTTCCGAATAGCTTCTCCAGCGTATTCTACGAAATAGCCCGTAGCTCCGGCGGCTGAGATTTTAGCGATGATATACAAGATCAGGTCTTTCGCCGTTACGCCTTTTTCGAGCGTACCGTTGACTTCGATCAGCATTTTTTTAGGCTTCGACTGAATGATACACTGCGTCGTCAGTACCTGCTCTACTTCGGAAGTACCAATCCCGAACGCTACGTTTCCAAACGCTCCGTGCGTAGAGGTATGCGAATCACCGCACACAATCGTCATGCCGGGTTGCGTAATGCCTAACTCGGGTCCGATGACGTGTACAATGCCCTGAAACGGGTGCAACAAGTCGTAGAGTTCAATACCGAATTCCTTACAGTTTTCGCGAAGTTTCTCTACCTGATGGCGAGACAACGCTTCACGGATGGGCAGGTGCTGATCTTTCGTAGGAACGTTGTGATCGGCAGTTGCCGTCGTGCGATTCACATTGAAGACTTTCGCTCCACGTTTGCGAAGACCGTCGAAAGCCTGAGGACTCGTAACCTCGTGAATGAAGTGACGATCAATAAACACGACGTCGGGAAAACCTTCCTGGCGTTTCACGACATGGCTGTCCCAAATTTTATCGAATAATGTTTGAGGGGTATTGCTCATTGTTGGATTAGGCTAACTAATACGCTACAAAATTGGGAGATTTATTGAGCAAGTGGGTATCGGCAAACGTTCAAACGATAGCGTTTTTGGTTCTATAATACAAATTGGGCGTTGAGCCGTATTGCTCTTTAAAAGCCTTAATGAAGTGAGATACGCTTTCGTACCCAATCTCAAAACTGATCTCTGAAACGTTTTTGCTGGTATTCTCCAGTAAGAATACGGCATGTTCGAGTCGTTTCTTACGAATCCAGGCGGCGGGACTGGTACCAAACTGTTTCTCGAAATCCCGCTTGAATACGGAAAGACTGCGGCCGGATAAACGGGCCAGTTCAGCTACTGACAGTGGTTTGAGATAGTAGCTTTGCAGTAACCACTCCAGATCCAGCTTCTCGCCAATGTACAAACTGTGCAAAAAGGCTTTTAGCTGTCCGGTAACGTCGTTTTCGAAAAGTAGGAGTAAGAGTTCATGCGATTTGAGTCGCAGATACTGATTGAGAAAGGGCGTAGGCCGCTGGAAATACGGAAAGATGGAATCGGCAAAAGCACTTAAGCTGGGGTTTCCTTCAAACACCAGTAAGGGGTTATCAATTTCCCGTTCCTGAAGCGGACCAGAGACCAGTTCGATATGCTGCTCGACGAAGGATTTCAACAACTTCTCATGAAAGAAAAAAACCAGGCTGCGATACGCCCGGTCGAGTGCTTCCTGCATGAAGTAATAGCCGCGACGAATAAACACCACATCGCCCTTGCGTACCCGCGTTTCGCCCTCAGGAGCCAAAAACCGCTTTTCACCTTCCAGTACAAAAATCACCGCATGTTCTTCGAAAAAAACTTCATTACGGAGCGGCGGGTCCTGGTTGCGGTAAGCCACAAAAGTCATGTCCTGAATCTTGAGCGATTCAAATTCATTGACATGCATGAAGGTGGGGACACGAAGCACTGGACGTAATGTTTGGATTGGGTTTGAAAAGATTTGAGGATGTCTAAAGTTCAAACAAGCCTACATGAGCCTATACAGGCCTACTTTCAACTTTTCAAACTTTACACATCCTCAAACCAACTAGGCCGCATTTTTATTTTCAGCGTTGGGAAGAGGCTTCTCAACGGCCTGATGTTCTTTTTCGTGGAACGCTTCCCATTCCAGAAGTTGGCGGGTTTGCTGTTCGGGGGAAAGGTTCGAAAACGCAGCTAACTGCCGATGTAAAAACTCTAATTTTTCTTCTTCGGTGGGAAAAACAGTCAGACGAGCCGCCAGTTCCCGTAATTCGGATACTGTATTCATAATTTTCGTACGCCTTTATAAAATTCTAAATGGAGGTCACCTGAACAACGTATTTTATTACAAAAAAATGCCAGTATTTCCATTTTATTCAGAGAACAGCGAAGTAAATCGCTTCATCTTACTACAGAATATCCCCTTTAGGTCTGGACAAAATAGTTTACAAGACGATCCGTACACATACGCTAACATTCGATCAGGCACAAGCTACCCGAGGGGCCGTTGGTAACAAGATGATCTACAACTTAAAGTGATAACTCAGCGAAATACGAGGTGGCAGTAACAACTTTCGATCTTCTATAGTGACTGGCACCAGTAAATCCATAAATCGGGTGATTTCCAGTTCAATTTTTTTCTTGTAGGAAATTCCTACACTTGGAAAAAGAACGCCCGAAGTTTCGTAGTTTAATGTATAGATTCCCAGTCCAATCGACCAGAAGGGTTGTACGGCTGCGTGTCCAATATAGTGGCCAGCTGAAACCTCAAAACTTTTCATTTTGTGATCTATATAAGCCTCATTTTTATAATCCCATATGGATAGGCCGGTGGTAATACTATAGGAAGCCTTGATAAAGGCCTTGTGGAAATTACGGGGCATGTGTACACGAATACTTGCTACCAAAGCAGGATTCGTTTCTTTTTTATAGTTATAAAAATTAAAGTTTTCAAGGCCACCCGAAAGACCAATGTACCAAGTAGCCTTTTCCTGCATAGGTATGTATTCCGTAACTCCACCAAGCACCCTATTATAGTTACGAAAATAATTGATTAATGCTGTTGCCGTGTAGCTAGGTTTTGGTTCTGAAAAGCCAGGGGCATCATTCGTCAACTCGTTTAGCTGCTCAGCGTACTCGGAAATAGTAGATTCATAAATAGTGTTATTGAGGTACCTTCTAAACGTATAATGAATCAATTCGGTCATTACACCCTTTTTTTTCACCCAGAAACGATTTTTGTGACCTTCTGAAATATTTGCAACATATAAAAAGACGGTCCCATTATCCCATAGGCGTTGTAGAAACACATTCTTTTCCTCACGAATGAACGGCAACTGCTTATAAACGACTTCTGGCTGAACAGGAATAAAGCTCAGTGAATGAGCATCATATACTTCCTTATTCTTTTCAATAAAAAAAGTAAGGATATCCTTTGCTGTGTAAGTTTTTTCCTCTGCATTCAGGAAATTTTTAAACGCAATTTCAGCAGGACTAATATCCCAATTCTTATAATCTATAAAGCCCCGCAGCGTATCATGACTGGCGGAAACAATATAGCCCTTTTCATAAGTGCGTTGACTAAACCCAGCTACTACTGTACTTACAAGCAAAAATGTAATGAGAACGGTACACTTTAGTAGTGTCGAAAAAATAAAAGTCATATTCTATCAGTTAGGCGGAAACTGATTATTTATTTAATTAGGATGATTATTTTTCTTTTTAAAAGAAGTACAATAACAAGATATCTTCATACTAATTCAAAGGAATTTCGTACTGTACCGTTATCCGGGGAGGGACCATGAACGAACGACCGTTTTGTGCCCAAAACAAAGGATTTGCAAAGTGTCCAAGTTCTAAACTAAACCTTTTTTTGTAGGCAAGACCCGTAATAACCGATGCGTTGAGATTACGAACATAGGGATAAAAGAAAGCCCAGAGCCCCGCAGAAATATAGGGTCGCAAGACGCCCTGTCCAATGTATGTCCCAAATTGGATATCAATGGAATGAGCGGTATTTTTCATTGTTCGGCCTATGTAATCTACCCCTCCAACGTTTGCCGTCTGATAATACTGAAAACGAATAAACTGATTATTGAAATTTCGGGGTAGTAACACTTTACCCGTAATCCCATAAGTAAAATAAGGTAAAGTATTCGGCGTGTAGTTTTTCAAAAACTCAACGCCTGCGTTGAAACCTAGTAAATAGATGTATTTTTCCTTCTTAGTTTGGTAGTAATTCAGTGCTGTAGAGACGCCTAAAACTGAGTTTAAATAAGCAATTAGTTCTTTCGCATGATAGCCGCCGGGCGTTGTACCATTATTTGTAGAGGCGTAGGGCTGCAATAGGACGGGCAATTGATCTTTATAGTTATCGACTTTTACCCGGACATTACTTCCCTCACGATTTCTGATAAAGGAAAAATTGATCAGTTCAGTTAAACCCGTAGGTGTTTCTAGGAAATAACGTACACGTTGATCTTCACCTACTTTCCCGTAATAAAGTACGAGTGCATGAGCAGTCCATACGCGTTCCAGAAAAACGGTACCATCAAAATAATGCGTTGGGTTACTTTGATAAGCATCCTGACTAATATCTAATGTATGAAGCTTGTAAGAACCGTAATACGTGTTCTCCTCTTTTAAGTAAAACCCTTTTACTTGCTCAGCTGAAATGGTTTGCGTGGAACCGGACGGAAGCGTCGTTGAAAACTCAAAAGAATCAGGACTTTTTATCCAATCTAGATTTTTTATATACCCAGAAATGGTATCATTTGTTGCAGTAACATAATAACCGGGTACAAACTGGGCCTGACTAAGTAAAGAGCAAGAAACTAGAAATAAAATCAGTAATGACTGTTTCATAAAAAACATTAGGTGGAAAAAATACATTAATTGTCAAATGTACATTCCCACCTAATGTTTTGAAGTTATTTAATAAAAATTTTACACTAAAATGCCAAATAAATCTGGTTTGTCATTCAGGTATTCGTACGTAACTTTTGCCTCATTCATGCGGTGGATAAGGGAAGAAAAGTCACTTTTTGATTTTAATTCGATACCGACAATAGCGGGGCCCTGTTCGCGATTGGTTTTCTTGACGTATTCAAAGCGAGTAATGTCATCGTTGGGACCGAGTACATTCAAAAACTCCCGGAAAGCTCCGGCCCGTTGCGGAAACCGGATAATGAAATAATGCTTTAATCCTTCGTACAGGAGCGAGCGTTCCTTAATCTCTTCCATCCGGGTAATGTCGTTGTTACCCCCACTGACCAGACAGACCACATTCTTACCCTTGATCTCATCTTTTAGGAAATCCAGAGCAGCGATACTCAATGCTCCGGCCGGTTCGGCTACGATGGCTTCTTCGTTGTACAACTGCATGATCGTGGTACACACTTTGCCTTCCGGAATGGTAATCACATCGTCGAGTAGTTCCTGACAGATCTGAAAGGTCATCTCCCCTACCCGCTTGACGGCCGCCCCATCGACGAATTTGTCAATATCATCCAGCGTTACAATCTTGCCGTGATTGAGTGCCTCCCGCATGGACGCCGCACCCGCCGGTTCAATACCAATTAGTTTCGTATGCGGAGAAAGGTGTTTGAAGACCGTAGCCACGCCCGAAGCCAGTCCGCCCCCACCGATGGCAAAGAGCACATAATCAATTTTAAAGTCGGCATCTTTGAAGATTTCCAGGCCTACCGTTCCCTGCCCTTCCATAACCCCCAGATCGTCGAAGGGGTGGACAAACGTTGCTCCCTGTTGTTGTTCGAAGGCCCGGGCCGCTACGTAGGCGTCATCAAACGTATCACCCGTGAGTACTACTTCTACTTCGTCCCGCCCAAAGAGTTTTACCTGTTTTACTTTCTGGTTTGGCGTGGTACTGGGCATGAAAATTGTGCCCTTCACCCCCATTTTATGGCAGGCGTATGCCACGCCCTGAGCGTGGTTTCCGGCACTGGCACAGGCTACGCCCTTGGCCAGAGCTTCGGCAGGGAGTTTGGCCATGCAGTTATAGGCTCCGCGAATTTTGTAGGAACGTACAATCTGCTGGTCTTCCCGTTTGAGGTATACATTCGCTCCGAATTTCGCGGACAGGTTCAAATTAACCGTCAGCGGCGTATGGGTTACTACTTTGCGGAGTCGTTCGGCGGCAAGAAATATGTCGTCAAGCTGGGGGAATAGCGTCGGGGAATCAACGGTTTCTTTCATCTTCTCTTCTATGCGACGTGCTAACGTCTGTGCCGGGGTATTCACAATAGTATGATAATAAGATTTATAACGGTGAGGTTGGATAGGGAAGTGTACAGGAATCTATTTTCAGGGTACTGCTTGTGCTACTGGAACTATAGGGGTACTAAAAAGGGTGAATGAACGAATGGCATCATTCACTCATTCACCCAAGAGTTTTGAGTTTTCGGTTTACTGTTTTCAGTTTGAAAAGAATCGTCACTTGTAGAAAATGCGGTCCATTCCCTAACTGAAAACTAAAAATCGAAAACTGTAAACTAAGAACTAGCTACGCTCGGGACGCAGGCTACGTACGGTAGCACCGGCTTTCCACATTTCTGACTCGCGGAGTTCGGCCAGTTCTACTTCCAGTTTCTCGCGGTAATCAGCCTGTGAGTTACGGGTGATTGAAATTTGAGCCTGCTCACCTGATTTTACCGAGTTATACAGTTTCTCAAATACGGGCTTGGTTGCTTCTTTGAAAGGCTTCCACCAGTCCAGAGCACCACGTTGAGCGGTCGTCGAGCAGTTGGCGTACATCCAGTCCATACCGTTTTCAGCCACTAAAGGCATCAGCGATTGGGTCAGCTCTTCTACTGTTTCGTTGAAAGCTTCTGAAGGCGAGTGACCGTTTTCGCGGAGTACTTCGTACTGAGCAGCGAAGATCCCCTGAATAGCACCCATCAGCGTACCACGCTCACCCGTAAGGTCGGACGTTACTTCTTTGTAGAAATCCGTCTCGAACAGGTAACCTGAACCTACACCGATACCCATAGCGATACATTTTTCGCGGGCTTTACCGGTAGCATCCTGATAAATGGCGAAGCTGGAGTTCAGACCTTTTCCTTCTACGAACAAACGACGCAGAGAAGTTCCGGAACCTTTGGGGGCTACCAGGAATACGTCTACGTCAGCGGGAGGAACAATACCCGTCTGATCTTTGTACGTTACACCGAAACCGTGTGAGAAGTACAGGGATTTACCAGGCTTCAGAGCAGCTTTCACCGTAGGCCACAGGGCGATCTGAGCGGCGTCAGAAAGCAGGTAGCAAATGATGGTACCTTTCTCAAGAGCTTCTTCAATTTCGAAGAGGGTTTCACCGGGAACCCATCCATCGGCTACGGCTTTATCCCAGGTTTTGGAGTCTTTCCGCTGACCTACGATTACGTTAAAGCCGTTATCTTTCATATTCAGTCCCTGACCAGGTCCTTGTACACCATAGCCAATGACCGCGATTACTTCTTCGTTCAGTACTTCACGGGCTTTTTCGAGGGGGAATTCTTCCCGGGTTACTACTTCTTCTTCGAGTCCGCCGAAGTTCAACTTTGCCATTTTGATTGAATTTTGAGGATAATAAAATTGTAAAAACTCTGTTTAGTTGTCGGTTTTCTGTTTGCCGTTTTCAGTAATCGGCCCGAAAGAATTCCTGCATAGGCTCTGTAACGGATCCCCAAAACTGTCTACACTTTTTATGAATCTATCATTGAAAACAGAAAACTGACAACTATAAACTCCTAAGCGATTTCCCAGACTCCTTCCGAAGGCAGGTATTCGACCAGGCCTTTTTCTTCCTTGGATACGCTGATTCGGCCCGAACGGACGAACTCCAGAATACCCTGGGGTTTGATGTAATGGTAGAACTCCATGATTTCGGCTTCCGTACCCGATTTTTCGATGACGACCGAATCGGTACCCCATTGCACCACCCAGGCGTTGAAGTCCTTATTCACCCGCTCAATGTCGAGTTGGGGACCACCCAGAGGCGTTGAGATTTTGAACAGGGCTGTCTCTTGGAAGACGATGTCTTCGTCCAGATACCCGTATACCGCCAGTACATCAACTAATTTCCGGATCTGACGAACCAGTTTTTCAACGGATTCGCGACTTTCGGACTTCAGTACAATGGTAAAGCGGGATACGCCTTTCCGCTCGGTCTCACAAACCGTCAGCGATTCGATATTCAACCGACGACGCGTGAAGACAATCGTAATACGGTTCAGTAAACCTACCGTATTGGTTGTAAATATGGATATGGTGTAATTAGTCATTTGTATCGGCATTTATTGATTCAAAATGCTCTACGACCGGAAACGGATCGTAAAAATGGTGTAATAAACGTTTCCAGTGCTGATAATCTTCCGATTCCCGAAAACCGATGGTATGATCTTCCAGGGTCTCCCATTCAACGAGTAATACGTACCGATTCGTCTTCTCCATGCCGCGTTGCAAGCGGTGACTCAAATAACCCTTTTGCCGGGAAATATACACTTGAGCCTGCTGGAATGCCTGTTCGAACGCTTCCGTCTGATTGGCTCGTACATCGAGTAAGGCAATTTCGAGAATCATCCTATTTTACTCTAAGCGAATTTTATCAACGGCCTGCCCGGCGGGAACCATCGGGAATACGTTTTCCTCCTTCTCGCAAATCACCTCCAGCAAATAAGGGCCATCGTGATTCAGCATCGTATCCAGTGATTCGCTCAGGGCTGACCGGTCGCGGCAGGTATGGCCTTCAATGTGGAAACCTTTGGCGATGGTTACGAAATCCGGGTTTTTGATGTCTACGAAGCTGTAGCGATTGTCAAAGAACAACTGCTGCCACTGGCGTACCATGCCCAGGAAGTTGTTGTTGAGAATGACAATTTTGATGTTCAGGTTTTCCTGCCAGATCGTAGCCAGCTCCTGAAGCGTCATCTGAAATCCACCATCACCGATAAAGGCTACGACCTGACGATCGGGTGCACCGCGTTTGGCACCAATAGCAGCCGGAAGGGCAAAGCCCATGGTACCTGCACCCCCTGAAGTTACCACCGAATTATGCTTTTTGAATCGATAGTACCGATTGGCAATCATCTGGTGTTGTCCTACGTCGGTCACGACGACGGCTTCACCCTTGGTTTTCTCCGAAATCAGGTGTACGACTTCACCCATCTTGATTTCGTTGCCTTCGTGGAAAAGCGTAGCCCGCGTGATTTTCTCGTCTTCAACCGCATCGTACTTGCGGAATTCATCCCGCCATTCGGGGTGAGTACGCTTTTCTACTAGCGGTAGCAGGGCTTTCAGAGCCTCTTTGGCGTCACCCACAACCGGAGCCGTTGCCTTGACGTTTTTATCAATTTCAGCCGGATCGATTTCGATGTGAACGACCTTGGCCTGCGTAGCGTACTTACTCAAATCACCCGTTACCCGGTCGTCGAAACGCATCCCGATGGCAATCAGCAGATCACACTGGTTAGTCAGAACGTTCGGCCCGTAATTGCCGTGCATACCCAGCCAGCCTACGTAATTGGGATGGTCCGCATCAAGGGCCGACATGCCTAATAACGTCGCGGCTACCGGAATACCCGTCTTTTCGGTAAAGGCTTTTAGTTCCGCTTCAGCCTTGGCGAGCGTAATCCCGTGGCCTGCCAGAATGTACGGTTTCTTAGCCCGATTGATCAATTCAGCTGCCGCCTTCAACTGATCCTCTTTGGGTACCATCCGGGGCTTATAACTTACCATCGTTTCGCACTTGTGGTACGAAAAGGATCGGGTCATCAGCTCCATTTGGGCCGTCCGGGTAAAGTCCAGCACAACGGGTCCGGGGCGACCCGTCTGGGCGATGTAAAAGGCCTTGGCAATCATCTCCGGCACTTCATCGGCACTAGTAATCTGATAATTCCACTTCGTAATGGGCATCGTCATCCCGATTACGTCCGCTTCCTGGAAAGCATCCGTTCCCAGCAGCTTATTATATACCTGACCAATGATACACACCATCGGCGTTGAATCGAGCAGAGCATCACAAATGGGTGTCATCAGGTTAGTCGCTCCGGGACCGGAGGTCACCAGACAAACACCCGCCCGATTTTGCATGCGGGCGTAGCCCTGTGCGGCGTGACCAGCTCCCTGTTCGTGGCGAACCAAGATATGATGAAGGACGTCCCGGTAATCGAATAGGGCGTCGTAGGTAGGCATGATTGCTCCACCGGGATACCCGAAAATGGTATCCACTCCTTCGGCCAGTAACGCCAGCATCAGGGCATGTGAGCCCGTTACGGTACGTTGAGAGGCTTCTTCCAAAACTTCGGCAACAGTTTGCTTCTGGTGTGCCATAGGATTCTTCCTTTGTGTTAACGATGCCTCGTTAACCAGTTGATTGTTAACTACTCCAAGTTCAGTACTATCTATTTTACAAATCCGTTACGCAGCCCAAGCTAGCCGACGAAACGTTTTTAATATACTTCCGCAGTACACCCTGTTTGAACGGATTTTCCGGAGCAACCCAGGCGGCTTTGCGAGCGGCCATTTCTTCGTCGGAAATATGTACCTGCAAAACGTTATTCACGGCATCGATGGTGATCAGATCGCCGTCCTGTACCAGGGCAATCGGGCCGCCGTCAAACGCTTCGGGGGTCACGTGGCCAACGACGAATCCGTGCGTACCGCCCGAGAAACGACCATCGGTAATCATGGCAATCGAGTTACCCAGACCGGCTCCGATTACCGCCGACGTCGGCTTCAGCATCTCCG
>JAAIGE0100267468.1_pt1 | contig 10690 bp, 6 predicted proteins | sample 6487951 | NCBI WGS metagenome assembly JAAIGE01 (sample SAMN13974128, study PRJNA590717) | phyllosphere metagenome | biome: tomato field; feature: multiple bacterial spot infested tomato fields; material: tomato leaves; isolation source: leaves from tomato fields | host: Solanum lycopersicum ... | reverse complement strand
TTGAATATCAGGCACAGAACCTGTGGTTCATCATTCCGCAGTTCTTCGGCTTCTGTACCTTCTTCATCGAGGTTGTATTTTTCCTTGCGAAGTTTCTCGGCATAATACCGCCAATCCCAGCCCGCGAGTTTTTCGTTTTTACCCTCTTTGTCCATCAAAGCCTGCAAGTCGGCGGCCTCCTTTTTGGTCACGGGTACGGTAGCCGTCCACAGCTGATTCAGCAGTTCGTTCACCTTGGCGGGCGTTTTAGCCATACTTTCTTCCAGCACGTACGCCGCGTGATTTTCGTAACCCAGCAACTGAGCCCGTTCGGCTCGTAGAGCGACGAGCTTGGCAATGATGGCTTTGTTGTCGCGATCGTCGTTGTGATTGGCCCGTTCGATATACGCCTTGAAGATTTTCTCACGAAGCGAACGATTATCCGCGTATTGCAGGAAAGGCATGACGCTCGGATTTTGGAGCGTAAAAACCCATTTACCGGCCATATTTCGCTTTTTAGCTTCGTCAGCAGCGGAGGCAATCAGTGATTGGGGTAAACCGCTTAAATCGGATTGCTGATCGATCACCAGCGTGTAGGCGTTGTTTTCACCCAGCAAATTCTGACCGTATTTCAATGTCAGCAGGGATTGCTCCTGATTGATTTCTCGCAGGCGAGTCTGTTTATCGGGCGAAAGAGCGGCCCCACTCCGTACGAAATTCTTGTACGTTTTTTCCAGCAACATCAGTTGCTCGGGCGTCAGTTTCAGGGATTTCCGCTGATCGTATACGGCTTTCACCCGCTTGAACAGCTCAGGATTTAACTGAATATCATCCCGGTGCTTCGACAATTGAGGAGCCAGTTGCTGAGCGATCTTCTGAATTTCATCGTTCGTATTGGCCGAATTTAGGTTGTAAAATACGGTACTAACCCGATCCAGAATTTCGCCACTGTTGTCCATAGCGACAATGGTATTCTCGAACGTCGGCATATCCCGACGGCGTACCAGAGCCTGAATCTGAGCGGCCTGTTGCCGCATGCCTTCTTCAAACGCAGGCTGGAAATGTTCTGTACGAATTTTGTCGAAAGGGGGAACGCCAAAGGGCGTCGTATAGGCTGCCAGGAAGGGGTTGTCCGTAGCCGGACGAGGCTGTCCGAACGCCAGTGTTGCAGTCACCATGAGCGGGAGCAGAAGTTTCATTCGTAACGCGTTGTTGATGCTGAAAAAAGAAGCAAGGTACGGCTGAAAAGCGAGTCGAACAACCACCGCTTTCACCAATGGTAAAAGCTATATCGCCTGATTTCTGTCATACTAAGTAAAATACTTACCGTACGTCTAAAATATACTTATCTACTTATAGCTCATTTTACCTTCACATTAATTAGTTTAATCACCCAATTATTAACGTATTTCTTACCGTATCTAACAAAATATTCTTAAGTATTCTAACCTTTTAACTTATCTTTTTTATGACAAAGAAATTTGCAGCCGAGTTTGTAGGCACCTTATGGCTGGTTCTGGGCGGTTGCGGCAGTGCAGTACTGGCGGCCGCTTTTCCTGAAGTGGGTATTGGTTTGGTGGGCGTATCTCTGGCCTTTGGTCTTACGGTAGTTACAATTGCCTATGCTTTGGGCCACATTTCAGGGGCTCACCTCAATCCCGCCGTTACGTTCGGATTTCTCGCCAGTGGCCGATTCAAAGCCAGCGAACTCATTCCTTATTTACTGGCTCAAATCCTGGGTGCCATTGCTGGAGCGGGCATTCTGTATCTGATCGCCAGTGGTAAAGCCGGGTTTGATCTAAGCGGCGGATTTGCCGCCAACGGTTATGGTACACATTCGCCCGGAGGCTACTCTTTACAGGCTGCGTTTGTAACTGAATTTGTCATGACGTTCCTGTTTCTCATCATCATTTTGGGAGCTACCGACGTAAAAGCGGCGAAGGGTTTTGCCGGTCTGGCCATTGGTTTAGGACTGACGCTGGTTCACCTGATCAGTATTCCGGTAACGAATACCTCCGTAAATCCGGCCCGTAGTATTAGTCAGGCTCTTTTTGTGGGGGATTGGGCGATGTCTCAATTGTGGCTATTCATCGTGGCTCCTATTGCTGGAGCGATCGTAGCGGGAATTTTCTACCGTTTTGTATACAGTGAAGCTCCCCAGTTCTCGGATGATAAAATTCAGAAAGAACTGATTGAAGATAATCAGTAAAAGCGGCTACGGCTTCATAACAGAAAAGGGTACGTCTTTATGGACGTACCCTTTTCTGTTGATTTACGTTTTCTTACTTCAACCCTTCCACTACTTCGTTGAGTAGTTTCTTGCCGGGCATGTCGAGCTGGTATTCCCAGTACATGACGCCCGCCATCCCCTGCTTTTTAATATAGTCCATTTTGTATTGCATGGACTCTTCATCGCAGTAGGAAATGAAGGATTTAGTTTCCGGATTCCAGAGGTAAGGCACTTTCGCAGCCTCGTCCCAATAACGGGTATAGCCGTTTTTGTTGATGTATTTGTTCGTCAACTCCGTGTAACTGGTGAAGGAATGTTTGGTATCTGTTGTCGGTTGAAACAGCCCGTTTTGCTCGGGCTTCACGTTCGTCCAGCCGCGACCGTAGAAGGGTACGCCCAAAACGATTTTACCGATGGGCACGCCCGCTTTCACGTGACCTTTCACTGCATCATCCGAACTGTTTCGGGAGTGATCGCCAGATTTGGACTGGTACAGCGGACTATGATGCCCCGTTACTACGTCGTTGCCATGATACAGATCGTAAGTCATGATGTTCACGTAATCGAGGTATTTCGCCGCCTTACCCAGCTCCGTATGACTGACGAAAGCCGTATCACCACCGGTCGCCGAAGTCAACAGATACGGATTCGATTTCAGCCGTTTGTTTTTCTTCTCCTGCTCGTTTAAATGTTCGCGTAGGGTCTTCAACAGCAGCGTATAATTCTGCTTGTCTTCCGGACGGTAGATATTTCCTGCTCCGACCTGAGCGGGGTATTCCCAGTCAATATCCACGCCGTCGAGGTGATATTCATTCAGGAGTTGCATACAGCTTTTGGCAAATTTCTGACGGGCAGGTTCATTCACCGAAACGTCCGAAAAGTACTTGCAACCGCCCCAGCCCCCAATGGAAATGAGCAGTTTCAGATCTTTATTGACGCTACGCAGAGCATCCAGAGCTTTGAGCGTTTTTACGTCACGTTCGTTCAAAGGAGCCAGTACACCTGCCTCGTTAGGTACGGCAAAGGCAAAATTGATGTGCGTCATCTTTTTTGCATCCGCTTCCAGGCTTTCCCTGGTCCAGCCACCGCCCGTCACGTAACCGATCACTACGTATTTTTTGGATTGCCCGAAGGCCCCTGCCGTACAGAAGAACAGCATCAGGATTAGAGAAAGATATTTAAGCATGTGAAGAAAGTTTAGTGGATAAAGGTACGCTGTATTCTGCAGTATGAACCAGATCAGTCACCGAATAACAGCCTTGTCCTGGCTCCTGCTTCATCTAAATCCGATCTAACCATCCCCTATACATGAATAAGCTCTTACTTCCTCAAAATCTTATTCACCAGCCATTTTGCATACAAATACGTAGTTTACAACTATACGTCATAGTTATTTCTACTCCGCTTTTACACCTTCATTAAGATATTACTTACTTTTCGGGATCATATTGAACAAGACTTTCTATCTAACCTTTGAGCTCCCTGTATGAAGCACGTATTACTTCTATTTTTTCTCATCTTCTTTCATGCCACAACCTTTGCTCAACGCGTAGCTAAGGAAACCATTCAGGCGTTTACCAGTCAAACGGGTTCTTTTGTATCCATCAGCCCGGTTAACCAGAACGTGAACTTTATACGTCTCCCCTCCGCACGGGCTTTAGTAATCCCAGGTAGCGACGTTCAGGATAAATCACTGGCATTCTTAACTCAACAGGCCAAGCTCTACGGTATTCGTTCGGGTGTGGATTTATTCAGTCCGCAGCAATCGCAAAAGGACCTTTACGGAATTGAACACATTAGCCTCCAACAGTTGTACGCGGGTGTACCCATCTTCGACGGCGTTTTAAGATTCCATTATGATCAGGGAGGTGCATTAACTTCCGTCAACGGAAATTTTATTCCGGGTATTAAAGTAAATCCGAAGCCCACGCTTTCGCAACAAATCGTTGAGGAGCGGGCATTGAAAAATATTGAGTTACCGACTGGCACCCCGTCCCCATTGAAAGTGCGTCAGTCAACCTTATATATTTTTCAGAAAGGGTTGCTGCAGGGCTATCCCGGAGCGATCCATCTGGTGTATGAGGTGGAAGTTACTAATGATGTCAATGTACGGGAATTTGTCTTCGTCGATGCCCATACGGGTGAAGTCGTAGAGCAATTTACGGGCATTCACGGGATTCATCGCGAGTTATCAGAAAACAACCGGTCTAACGTCATTTGGAAAGAAGGCGATCCTTTCCCGGGTTCGCTGAATAAATGGCAACAATCCGAAATCGAATCCGCTGGGAACATCTACAATCTGATGAAAAATGCCTTCGGCTACGTTTCATACGATAACAAAGATGCACCCATGCGAACGGTCAACAACGACCCGCAAATTGCCTGCCCCAATGCGAGCTGGAATGGCAGCACGACTAACTATTGCGACGGCACAGCCGCTGACGACGTCGTGGCCCACGAATGGGGTCATGCCTACACCCAATACACGAGTGGTCTGATTTACGCCTGGCAATCGGGGGCTCTGAATGAGTCCTATTCCGATATTTGGGGCGAAACCGTCGATTTGCTTAACGGCTACATGGATGAGGATGAGAATCTTTCCATACGAACGAGTTGCGGAAGTTCCAGCCGATGGCAGGTGGGAGAAAAAGCCACGGCTTTTGGTGGGGCCCTCCGCGATATGTGGGATCCTACCTGTCACGGAGATCCGGGAAAAGTTTCCGATCCACAATACCGCTGCATTCCCTCCGACAGAGGAGGTGTACACGCAAACTCAGGCGTACTCAATCACGCCTACGCCCTGCTTGTTGACGGAGGCACCTATAATGGCTATACGATTAACGGCATTGGACTAACCAAGGCCGCTCATATTTTCTGGCGGGCACAAAGGGTATACCTGACCCGAACGAGCGATTTTACGGTCCAGGCTAATGCCCTGGAAGCCTCGGCTAATGATCTGATTGGCATCAACCTAAAAGCCCTTTCTACGGCTTCGAATGATCCTGGCTTATCCGGACAAACCATTACCTCGAACGATGTGGAGGAGCTCGTTAAGGTTATTAAAGCCGTTGAATTACGACTCACGAATACTGACTGCGACTTCACCAGCCTGTACAAGCCCGTTGCCGATAATTGCGACGGCTCCCTGCCCGGTAAAGCGTTTTTCTACGAGAATTTTGAAAGTGGTATGGACGGCTGGACGGTCGCTACCCTCGATACAAACGGTACCTTCACGCCGCGTCAATGGGAGGTAAAATCCACTTCACTAGTAAATCGCCCCGGACATGCCGCGTTTGCAACCGACCCTAATTCGGGCGACTGCTCAACGGTATCAGAAAGGGGCGTTCTTCGTTTGTATAGCCCCACCATTACCATTCCGGCGAACGCTTCTGGTCCTTTCAACCTGGCTTTCAAGCACTACATTGCACTGGAACCAGATTACGACGGAGGGAATATCAAATACAAGATTGGTGATGGGTCGTGGACACTGGTTCCATCCGATGCCTTCCTGGTGAATGCGTATCCTTCCCAGTTGTTTACCAGTGCCCAGGAGAATACAAATCCGCTGCAAGGCCAGTTCGCCTTTACGGGGGGAGACCGATCGAGCAACTCAAGTGGCTGGATTGAAAGCCGCATTGACTTAACGGCACTAGGGCTGGCTGCCGGACAAACCATTCAACTCCGTTGGGATATGGGTACCGACTGTGGCGTGGGTTGGTACGGATGGTACATTGACGACGTCAGTGTGTATTCCTGTGCCCTACCAGCCGTTCACTTTGCCCTGGCAGAATCGCAGCTCAATGAAGCGGAAGCGACGACTCCCGATAACTGCCGTAAATACGTGGAAAAAACGATTGAAATCGTCATTGACAAAGCCCCCTCTCAACCCGTAACGGTTACGCTTCAGAACCCTGGCGGTACCGCTACTCAGGGAATAGATTATACGTTTTCCCCGACTTCGGTCACCTTGCAGGCCGGCCAGCTCTCCAAACAAATTACGGTCCGAATGTACAGCGATGGTAATGTGGAGGGCGATGAAACAATTCAGTGGCGGTATACGGTCCATGCGAATGGAGGGGATGGCTTTGCGGGAGGAACACTCCAAACCCACACGTTAACCATCCACGATAAGGAAATTGATCCGGAGAACTTTGGAGGAACCCTTTATTCGGCCAGCTTTAATAATAGCCTTGAAAACTGGACCATTACCAATGGGGGGAATTCCAGCCCAACCTGGGAACGTGTACCTTATTATACATACAGTACGGGGGGCACTCGCTATTATCAAGCCCTGTACAACACCCCATTTTTGTTCGTGAATAGCAATGCCACGAGGGGGGATATGATGGATGAGATCGTGGAATCACCCCCATTCAATACCCTCGGATTTTCAGACCTGAAACTTTCTTTCGATCAGCATTTCCGCGTTTACAGGGGTTCAATTGACTACGATGAACAAGGGATAACCGAAATATGGGATGGGAATTCCTGGCAAACGTTAGATGTACAAACGGAAACTACCGGATCGAAAGGATCTTTTGGCTCTCCGAATACGAGAACGCTCACGATTCCTACTGCCTACGCCAATGCAGCGATGAAGATCCGATTCCGGTACCTGGCGAAGTTTGACTATTACTGGGCGATTGATAATGTAAAAGTGACCGGTACGCCACAAATTCAGACCTTCGTCAATACATCAGCACCGGATCAAAAGTACCTGGGCCCTAAAGCAACCGTTTACTTCTACGATCCTACTTCAGGGCGAGTGGTTACTAAAATTAAAAACCTGACGGATCATGATTACGGCTGTACCACCGTAGCGGTGGATCGTCAAGGTACGGATGCGACTCCCTGGTTTGATACCTATAAAATCACGAATAAAACTTTTAAAATAACACCGACGACTAACAACCCCTCGGGCGAATACGAAATCACGCTCTACTACCAATCGGATGAGTTGCCTTCGTTCAACGGTTACCAGATTAAGTCCATGGGCAAAAGCACGGGTTCGATTGGCAATACGAATAATGCGTCTAATTCTTCGACTCAGAAATTTGCCAGTTCCACCTTCTACGGCCATTATGCGTTCAAATCCCAGTTTCAGTCCGGCTTCTCTGGATTTGGCATGTCGGATGCTCCGTTCGAAGGTGCTCTTCCCGTCACGCTGGTTGAATTCAAGGGCAAGTCTATTCCTGAAGGAAACCTGCTTCAGTGGAGTACAGCGAAGGAATCACAAAATGATTCTTTCGTTCTGGAACGTGCTACGAAGGGCCGGGCTTTCGAAGCAATTGCCCGAATCCAGGGAGCTGGCAATGCCAACACGCTTCAAAGGTACCAGTATGTAGATCGTAAGGTTTCCAGCGGCATTCAGTATTACCGACTCAAACAAGTCGATTTTAACGGTGCCTCGACCTATAGCAAAGTGATTTCGATAGACTTGCGTGTGCTACGTAGCCTGGTGGGTTCACCCAACCCTGTCCACAGCTGGCTGACCATCAAACTGCCCGATGTAAAAACCGAAGCAGTCGATTTAATCGTGGTGAATGCCGTAGGCCAGCAGGTGCTGCACCAGCAACATACCCAGGTGAAAGAGGGTACCCTCCAGACAGACCTGAGTCAGCTCCCTCCGGGGGTATACCGGATCATCCTCCAGGATGAAATCGACCGCTATACGCTTTCCATCATCAAATACTGATGGGCCTAAGTCATCCAAACAGCACCCGCTGGTGAAGCCATTTCCTGCCTCCCCAACGGATAAAAGAAAACCTCCCGAGCCTGCACTCGGGAGGTTTTCTTTTATCTAATCTTTCCTTAAATCTTTTCCTGTTACTTAAGTTCTTTTTCAACACTCATGAGCCAGGTAGTTAGTTCCTCAGCGGCGGCATCTGTATTTTTCGTTTCCCAGTCCCCCGTTTCCTGCAACAGAATCGGCCAGTACATTTGCTTCTCTGCGTCGTATCGATAGGCGTAATACTGCCTGGATCCCTGGTCATTCCCCCGGTTTGTGCGTTTACTAAAATGTTCGGCGTCTAATGCATTAATTTTAGAAGCGTACGTTTGTAGCACTACCGCCGAAACAGGTTCGCCCATTGGAGTAGTTTGCTCCAAATTTTCCTGCACCTCACTTACCGTCAGGCCTTTATTCGGTTCGGCCCAATTCCAGCGGCTCGGATTTTGAAAAACCTGTATGTTTCCGGACTTGTCAATCAGGAACCCTTTTTGCTGTTTTCCCCAGGCCTGATTGGTGTACGTTACTTCAAAAAGTACTGCCTGGCTGATGCGTACGCCTTCTGTTTCCTTTTCACAATGGATAAAGGATAGAAGCGGGAAGACAAGACAGAAAGTACGAACGATTTTTTTCATAGTCTCAGTAAGCTATTAGCCTTAAATATACTAGTATTCCTGTTACCAGTATAGAAAACAAAGCTTAAAAACAGACTACAACTAATTACATCTACTCACATTTTCATTCGACTGTTCAATTGGAGAAACTGAAGCAACAAGACGGTCTTCGCATCTTTGATTTCGCCACTTCCCATCATTTGCAAAGCCTGGGGAAAAGGCAATTCCAGGACCCGAATGTCTTCTTCTTCAACTACCCCACCCCCTTGGTTGATCCGGTGTGTATCCTCGTATTCCGCGACGAAAAAATATAGGATCTCGGTAACCGAACCCGGACTCATGTATAACTCAAACACCCGCTCGGGCTGCGTAATGCGGTAGCCCGTTTCTTCCTCCGTTTCGCGACGGATACAGTCCTCCGGGCTATCGGCATCGAGTAAGCCCGCACAGGCTTCGATGAGCATACCGCTGGCATTGCCATTCACGTAGGTGGGCATACGGAATTGTTCCGTCAGAATGACCGTATTCTTTTCGCGATTATACAGCAGAATGACCGCTCCGTTCCCCCGGTCATAACATTCCCGCGACTGTCGCTGCCAGGAACCGTCTTTCTTAGGGTAATCGAAGGTGACTTTACGTAGGGTATACCAGTTATCGGAAAGGATTTCTGTACTGACAATTTGAACGGTGTTCATAATGGGTCATTTTTGATGGTTGAACGAATGATACCATCAAAATTCGATCATTATTGATCAAAAACAAATTATTTCGATCAAAATAAATTATATTTGTTCATATTCGATCAACTATGAGCATTACCAGACAGAAACAGATTCTTGAATTTCTGGCCGACGGAAACGAGCGGAGTGTGAGTTTCCTGGCCGAACAGTTACAAACGTCTGAGATTACGATTCGCCGAGATCTGAATACGCTGGCCGAACAGGGTAAGCTGATCCGTACGCACGGCGGAGCTACCCGCAATGACTTACCCTTTGTGCCCTTTACCCATAAATCGGTCATTCATACGCAGGCCAAAAAACAGATCGGACAGCGGGCCGCTTCACTGGTGGAAGAAAATGACGTACTCTTTCTGGATTGCGGCAGTACCGTGCTGGCGATGGCTCCGTACCTCAAAACCTTCCGTACCCTGAAGATTATTACCAACTCCCTGCCTTTAATTTGGGAATTGCGGGAAGCTCCTCACCTCTCCATCAATCTCATTGGCGGCGAGCTGGACGTACAGCGGCAGGCCGTACACGGTTCCGTAGCCCTGGAACACGTAGCCCGCTATCATGCCGACAAGGCGTTCATTGGAGTAGACGGTATTTCACTCAAAAATGGCTTGACGGCTCGCAGCGAAACGGAAGCTTCCTTTACCAAGGCTTTACTGGCCAACGCCGAAAAAAACTTTTTACTGGCCGATCTCAGTAAGTTCGAGCAGGACAGCTATTTGAAATTTGCCCCGCTTTCGGCCATTCATCACATCATTACCCGTGCTGGACTGGATGAAAATCTGGTGCAACAGTATCGGGAAGCCGGTTGCGAATGGATCGAAGCGTAAGCCAACAAAAAGGTCCCCGGAAACGCGACGTTTCCGGGGACCTTTTATATGTAAACTCTCTTCAATACTAGATTTTACCCACCATATTTTCAGGTTTCACCCACTCGTCGAATTCTTCGGAGGTAAGGTAACCCAGAGCAATGGCCGTTTCTTTCAGCGTAGAACCGTTTTTGTGGGCGGTCTGAGCGATTTCGGCGGCTTTGTAGTAACCGATTTTTGGGTTCAGAGCCGTTACCAGCATCAGGGAGTTGTTGACGTGCTTCCTGATGTTTTCCGTCAACGGTTCGATGCCTACGGCACACTTGTCATTGAAGGCTACGCAAACGTCGCCAATCAGACGAGCCGAGTGCAGGAAGTTGTAGATCATCACGGGCTTGAATACGTTCAGCTCGAAGTGACCGTTTGAACCACCAATGTTGATGGCTACGTCGTTACCCAGCACCTGAGCCGCTACCATGGTCATGGCTTCGCATTGCGTCGGATTTACTTTACCAGGCATGATCGAGCTGCCGGGTTCGTTATCGGGAATGAAGATTTCGCCAATACCCGCCCGTGGGCCAGACGACAGCATCCGAATA
>JAAIGE0100721352.1_pt1 | contig 10691 bp, 14 predicted proteins | sample 6487951 | NCBI WGS metagenome assembly JAAIGE01 (sample SAMN13974128, study PRJNA590717) | phyllosphere metagenome | biome: tomato field; feature: multiple bacterial spot infested tomato fields; material: tomato leaves; isolation source: leaves from tomato fields | host: Solanum lycopersicum ... | reverse complement strand
TGCTCGCGCAGCTGCTGCAGCTCGCGGCGCAGCACGGTGTCACCGGAACCGTGCCCGTCGCCGAGCAGTCGCCGGACGAGGGCGAGACGGCCGCAGAGCCGGCTCTTCCGCCGCTGCACGCCGAAGCGTTCGCGGCGATCGGCTGACCCGCTGCCTACTCGAACGGCATCCGGGGCGCAAGCGACCCGTCCTCGAAAAGGTCTCGCGTCACGATGAGTCATGCGATGCGTGACCTATGCCGGCGAGACCGTGACGACGACCGATGACGTGGCAGAGGCGCTGGTGAAGCTGACGGCGTCGCTGGCGGCTGCCGGTCTCGCCGAAGCGGTCGGCATCCCGATCGTCCTCGAGGACGGGTCGGTCGAAGAGGCCGAGCTGGTCATCGGCGTCGGCAACGACGTGCTGTCGGCCCCCGCCCACGGGTCGCCCGACGAACTCGACTTCAGCGCCGCCGCCGACGAGCTCCGCCGTCACGCGCACTACCCGCGGACCCTCGCGGTCGCCCATGCCCCCGCCGGTGCCGACGAGGGCTCCGACGCCTACTACGACCCCGACCTCGAGGCCTACCTGAATGCGTGAGCGCTCCCTGCCGTCCGGCGTCAAGCCGCGCCCGATCCCCTCGATGCCCCCACGCTGAACATCGATCCCCGGATGCCGATTCCCCGATGCCGCGACACCCGCCGACAATGAGTCCATGAGCGTTCGACTCCGACTCGCCCTGGTGGCCGTGGCATCCATCCTGCTGGTGACCGCGTGCACCCCGACGTCGTCGGTCGGCCCGACACCCGCGCCGCCCGACGGCCCGAGCGCCGCGTCGGTGGCGGACGGTCCGGTCGTGGCGTTCTACGGCGACTCGTACACGCGCGGTACCGGAGCGAGCTCCGCGGAGAAGCGCTGGTCGACGATCGTGTCGGCCGAGCGCGGGTGGCACGAGATCAACCGCAGCGAGAACGGCCTCGGGTTCGTCAACCGCCGCACCAGCGTCGAAGCCGACATCGGCGACATTCCCTCACAGGTGATCGACGACGACCCCGACATCGTGTTCGTGACGATGGGCCTCAATGACAACTTCAGTTTCGACGCCGCAGCGGAGCGGATCCGCGCCGCCATCGACGACGACCTGGAGCGCCTGCGCGCGGGACTCCCCGAAGCGCGCCTCGTCGTCGTCGAGCCGTTCTGGTACACCGCCGACCGTCCGGACTCGGTCGCGGTGATCTCCGGCTGGGTCGAGCAAGCGGCCGACCGCGTCGGTGCCGACTGGATCGGGGGCGCCGGCCGCTGGCTCGACGGCCACTACGCCGGGTCGAGCGACAGCTGGATGGCCGCGGACGATCTGCACCCGAACGACGAGGGGTACGCCCACATGGCCGAGCAGATGGATGCCGCCTTGCGGAGCCTCGACCCGCCGTTGTGAGCGCCCCGGCGTTCCCGGCGATCATGCGGCGTTCCGGGCGCATTGTCCGAGGCGTGTGAGAGCATTCCGGAGTGACCGAAGAACTCGAAGACTCCCCTCCCCGGCGTTCGCGCGCCCAGCTGCAGGCGTGGGTCGAAGAGTTCCGCGAACAGGGACACATGGTCGCCGGCAGCATCTCGGTCGCTCAGCAAGAAGACAACGACGGCCAAGACACGGGTCTCGTCGTCCTGAAGCTGTCGAATGCGAACGCGTCGGTCTACATGCAGCCCAAGGGCTACGACGAGCCGCTGTGGGAGGCGACGCTCACGTCGCGCCCCGAAGACCTCACCCTCTCGCCGCACCACATCGCGAGCCTGGCCGCCGAGCTCGTCGTCGCCGGCAACCTCTGCTCCTACCTGCAGTGGCGTTCGCTGGAGTGGGACCGCAAGAGCGGCACGCACGAGAGCTGAGCCCGGCTCGCGCCGACGCTCGGCGGTGTGCTGCGGTCAGCCGCGGTCGACGAAGACGCCGATGCGGTCTCCGTCGACGATGAACTGGATGCCACGCGCGTCGGCGTACTCGTCCCGGAGTTCCTGCGGCATGGCGCTGCCGACCGACATCTGCAGGGTCGCCGGGAACGCCCCCACGCTGCAGTCCACCCAGGTCTGCCCGGTGGTCGAGTAGTACGAGCCGTCGAACTCGTCCGGATCGGGGAGGTCGGTCGCCGGGACCGCGGCGACGCATCCCGTGTCGGAAGCACGACCGAAGAAGCCGCCGCCCGTCTCGAAGATCACGAGTCCGTGGAACGTCCAGACCCGTGAGCTCGGCCCGGCGCCGTAGAAACCGCCCGGGATCTCGACGGTGTCGGACGGCGTGAGCGTCGCGACCTGTGCGGCCCCGTGCGAAACCGCCACGGGCGCGACGTACGACGCCGCCCACGCGAGAGCGGCCGCGATTCCGGCGACGAGGACGAGGGAGGCGGCCCAGGCGAACTTCATGGATCGGCCCAGGCGTCGCACCCGTTCGACGAGGGGCTCCCGGGGTGCGGCCGGGGCGGGAGCGTCGTCGCCGATCTCGGATGGAGCCACGGCCGAGGAGCTCGGGCCCGCCTCGGTTCGGCGGGAGGCGGCTCCGGTTGCGGCCGGCTCGCGGTGCGGCTCAGCCGGCCCCTCGTCGCGGGACACGGCGCCCGGCGCTTCCGCATCGGCCGGCGCCTGCCGTCGCCCCTCGAGGTCGCGGAGGCGCTGTGCGGCGGCCGGGTCCGCGGCGATGTCGGCGTCGGGGCCGTACGCGCGGGCGCGCAGCGCGCGCAGTTCGTCGAGTTCGGCGGCATCCATCCTCCGCATCGTCTCACGGACCGCCGCTGCGCGGTCCGGCGCGGATGCGACGAAGGGCCCCGATTCCTCAGGGCCCTTCGCCGGCGACCGGCCGAAGCCGGTATGCGCCTTCTCTCGGTGGCGAGGCCACCGCCTTCGCTCCGCCCCCACGCGGGGCGAAGGTCACGAAGCCCGACCTGGGGCGCACTTCGCGGCATTCCGGCGCGTCGCGCCGACATGATCCGGCACCCCCCGGCATTGGGCATGTCTAACGCTTGTTCCCCACTCTAACCCCATCGGGCGGAAACCGGAAAGGGCGGGCGGCGAACCTCGTCAGGCTTCGGCGAGCAGGTGCTCCTCGGCCTCGCGCAGCAGCCGGCGCTCGTCGTCGCTGAGCGAGAAGGTGTTGCGACCGTCCATCGCGGCGTCGCGGATCTCGATGATCCGTCGGTGCAGGCGGTGCTCCGCGTCGACGCGCTCGAGGTCGATCCCCGGTGCGGGACGCGCGCGCACGGCTTCCGACCAGAGCGGGTGCAGACGATCCACGTACTGCCGCAGCTCGCGCGTGCGCCGCGCCTCGGCGAGCCAGCGGACGATCGGCGCGACCGCCAGCCCCGAGACGAGGAACGCGAAGGTCAGAAGCTGGAGCGTGTAGTAGGACGGGCGCCAGGGCTGAGCGGCGTCGAGCCCGCCTGTCAGCTGGGCGACGTTCATGCCGATCACCGTGGTCGACAGCAGGAGCACGCAGAACGACCCCACGATGAGAAGCGCACCCGCGAGGCGTTCGCGACGTAGCGTCGCGCGACGGATGGTGGAAACGGATGCCACCGTCAGACCGGCGAACACGTACAGGAAGTACACGTACTGCGCCGACGAGTACACCGTGGCCGCCGGGTGATCGCCGTACACGCGCATGAAGCTGTCCGTGGTCTCGCCACGGTGCGGCACGAGGAAGAACGCCACGGTCGTCACGAGGATGGCGGCGGCCAGGGCCACCCGCGCGGGCCACCCGCCGAACGCGCGGTGCACGCCCGTCCGGGAGATGCCTTGCGCCAGGTAGTGCACCCCGATCATCAGGGTGATGGCGCTGATGAGGTGGACGATGTCTCGTCCTCCGAACCACCCGTCGACGACGCTGTACAGGTCGTCGTCGTTGAGCATCATCGTCACGGCGATGGTGATGGCGGCGTAGAGCACGGAACGCTCTTTGCGGGCGCGCCGGAAGAGCACGAGCACCACCACCAGCGCCCACATGAGGGCACTGACGATGAGGACGACCATCAGCCGAAGACCTCGGAGAACTTCGTGGGCCGCCGTCGTCGGAGCAGCGTCGCCAGGGTGTCGGCGAGCCGCTCCGCCGCGATCTCGACGTCGTCGTTGATCGCGTCTCGGCCGAGTGCCTTGATGACGGTCGCGTCCTCGAGGCCCGGCAGGACCGTGGGCGTCACGTACCCCGCCCCGTCGACGCGGTCATGCAGCAGCAGCATGTGGGCGAGCTCGTGCAGGATGAATTGCTCGCGGTGCAGCGCCGATTCGCTCGGCGCGTGCAGGATGATGTCGCGGTCGTCGGCCGCCAGCCAGAGCCCGCACAGGGCATTGGTGTCGTGGGTGAGCTCGGGCATCTCGTGGATCGACAGCGGCTTGCCGCGCGCCACCTGGATGCGGGTGACGAGCTCGTCGAGCGTGATCCCCTGCTCGACGTCAACGGGAAGATGCGGCAGCTGCGGCGCGATCCGGTGCATCGGCTACTCGCCCTCGCGCTTCGCCACTCGAGCGGCTTCCTGGTCGAGGAAACGCGTGATGGCCCCGAGGGTCTCCGGCGAGAGATCGCCCAGCGTGCGGGCGGCGAACGTACGCACCCGTGTCGCGCGCATGGCGCGCACGAGATCGAGCTGGGCGGTCACGGCATCCGGAATGGCGTCGTCACCGCGGAGGTACCCGCGCGGGACGCCGAAGAAGTCCGAGAGGGCGTCGAGCAGCGCCACGTCCTCGGTGAAACGATGGCCGTTGAGGATGTACGACCATCGGGCCCGCGACAGCGTCAGAGCCTTCGACGTGACGTAATCGTGGATCTCCGAGAACGTGACCTCTCGGCCGGTGCGCGCTTCGGTGACGTCCATCAGCGTGCGCAGGCGATTGGCCAGCAGCTCCGTGGCCCGGCGCGTCTCGTCGTCGTTGCGCGCGCTCACGCGTGCTTCCGCATCGACGGCGAAGAGACCCGGGGGGCGTGAGACATGCCTGAAGCCTACCGTCGGTCCGACGGAGTCGCTCTACGCGGGCGGCGTCTCCGGGACGCCCTGGCTGCGGACACGGAACCAGACCGTGAGCTCCCGAACGGCTCGAGCCACCACCGAGTCGTCGTCGTTCTCGAGGTCGTCGAACGTGTCACGGAACCCCACGGGGGCCGCGCCCGCCGGCACACCGATCGGTTCGTAGCCCATCGTCCAGTCGGCGAAGGCGCGTTCCTCGATCGTCTCGCGCAGCAGCACCCGCATCTCCCCGTGACGCGGATCGCGGCGGATGGTCGCGACGAGGTCGTCCACCGTGTCGGCGGGGCCCTCGAGCACCTGGATGAACCGGCCGCCGCGATACAGCAGCATCCCGGTCAGACCCGCTTCCGCGTTGTTGGCGCGGCTGATCCGAAGCAGCTCGAGAAGGTCGTCCGCCTCGAACGGCCGCGCCGCCACGCTCGAATACACCACCGACTGCAGGGCCTCGCCGATCGTCTCGTCGGTCATCTCGTCGCCTTTCACGGGATCTGCCGTAGTTCGATCGGGGCACGCCCCGGCGCGTCGACCACCGCTGACATCGCCGCGACCAGACCGTCGAAGCGTCCGACCACGCGCGAGAACGAATCGAAGGCGAGGTAGCGCCCGTCGGACTGCCGATCGATGTAGCCGAGGAACTCACCGTGACGGCTGCCGACGTGGAAGCCCTCCTCGACCCGCGCCCAGACGACTCCCGTTCCGGGGCGTGGCGTCGTCGTCATTGTTCGGTGAATCCCTTCATCCGCCCACGAGAAGGGCAGCGTGGAGACGATACTCGGCGCGGCGCGCGAGCCGGCACCCTTGACAGGCCGACCCGGACGACGAGGCCGGGTGCGTGGCATCCGGAATCCGCGCGTTCCGGGCCGTCACGGGAGCTGCGCCAGCACCTGCTCGGCGTCGTCGGTTCCGGATGCCTCGGCGATACGCCCCCGCTCGAGTCGGTACATCGCGAACGAGGCGATGTTGACGCGCGTGCGCGTGGCCGGGCGATGGCGGAACACACCCGTGTGCGTGCCGGATCCGCGCAGATGCGCGGCCACCCGGTCGCCCTCGACGACGAGCTGGATGCGGCGCCATCGCCAGTCTGGGAAGCCGTGCAGCAGATCGGCGTAGTCGTCGATCCACGCGTCGGCCCCTCCGGGCAGGTGGGCGCGGCGGACGGCCGGGTCGAGGAAGCCGCGCACGTCGTCGAGGTCGTGCCGGTTGAGCGCGTCCAGCAGCTCTTCGAACCACTCACGCGTCTCCCAGGGCTCCATCCCCTCATTATCGAGGCGCGCCGTGCGGGTTGGGTGCCCGCCCTCTAGGCTCGCGGGATGGGGGATGCCGTCGACGATCGAGCCGCGCCCGATCCGGACGCGCCGATGACCCTCGGCTGGGAGGACGTGCTCGGCGGCGCCGGACGGGCGTGGGTGCTCTTCATGCTGCTGCTGCTCGGATGCGTCACCGTCGTGGGTGTTCTGGAAGCGAGTCGTATCGGTTCCGAGGCGGTGCTGACCATTCCCTACCTCGTCGGAAGTCTGCTCGGCGGAACGCTCGCCGTCGGCGGACTCGTCTCGCTCGCGACCATGATCGCCGGCGTGCCGCTCGCCTGGCTCGTCGCCCGAATGCTCCGTCGCCGACGCTCGATGGCCGTGCACGTCGGTGTCTGGGCCGTCTTCGGGCTGCTCGTCGGGCCGACCGTGGTCGCGGTGATCGCCGTCATCACGGGGAGCGCATCGTTGCTGACGACCCCGTACACGCCGATCAGCGCGGCCCTGACGGCCGTGTCGGTGCTCTACGGGTGGTGGCGCGCGTCGCGCGGAGCCCGGGTCGAGATGCCGTCGGCCGAGCCTCGGTCGCCGATCGGGCTGGACCGGGCCTTCGCGGAGGACTGAGGGCGCTCAGGCCGCGGGGTCGAAGGGAGGCTCGCCGCTGCGGAGATCGTCATCCGACTCGCGGATGACATGACGCATCGCCCGCTCGGCGCCGTCCGCGTCGCCCGCGATCACCGCGTCGAGCACTCGTCGGTGGTCGGGGACGGGATCTACCCAGGTGACGCCGGGCAGGTGCTGGATGCGGTTGCGGGCGTCGAGCGCGTGCACCACGACGACATCGAGCCGCATCATCAGTTCGTTGCGCGTCGCCTGCAGCAGCCGGAGGTGGAAGGCTCGGTCGGCCGCCTCCAGCCGCCCGACGTCGCGCCCGGCGGCCTCGAAATCCGCGAAGGCCGCCTGCAGGGCGACGACGTCGTCGTCCGTACGGTGCAGCGCGGCGAGTCGCGCGGATGCCGGCTCGATCACGTCGCGCAGCTGCGACAGCTCGGCGAGCAAGCGGTCGTCGTCCCGACGGGCCTCGCGCCGCCACATGATCACGTCGCTGTCGAGCAGCTTCCAGGCGCTGCGTTCACGCACGACGGTTCCGCGCTTGGGCCAGGAATCGATCATCCCCTTCTCGCGGATGACGCGCAGGGCCTCGCGCAACGCGGTCTTGCTGGCGCCGAGTTGGGGAGCGAGGTCGTCGACCTCGACGCGCGCGCCCGGTGCCCAGTCACCGCGCACGATGCGCAGCCCGATCTGCTCGACGAGGGCGTTGTGCAGGTCGGCCACGTCAGAACTGTACTGGACCACTCCGTTCAAACCTAACGTTGCGTTCAAACGTATTGATAGGAATAATAAGCGGTGCGACAACGACCGTCGCGCCGGGCGCGCTCCCGGACCCGCACGTTTACGAAGGAGTAGGCCATGCACACACCCATCCCCTTCCGTCGCCTGACGATCGCGGTCGGCGGACTCGCCGCAGGCGCCCTCGTCGTGAGCGGCTGCAGCGGCAGCCCCACCGAGAGCGACGGGCCGGTGACGATCACCTTCGCCGCGTCCACCTTCGGCGATCCCGGCCTCGGCCCGCGTCTGCAGAGTTTCGTCGATGAGTTCAACGCCTCTCAGGACGCCGTTTTCGTCGAGCCGGCGTCCGTGCCGTTCCCGACGTTCGGGCAGACCGTGCTCACGCAGATGGGCGGAGGCGAAGGTCCGGACCTCGTGCGCTTCGACATGCCGGAGTTCTCCTCCGCCGCCGCCGCCGGTCTGCTGGAGCCGCTCGACGACACCATCGATGCCGCGGCGCTGGACCTGCAGCCGGGTCCGGATGAGTTCATGTTCGCCGACGACACCCGGTACGGCGTTCTGCACGACACCTCGAACTACGTCATGTTCTACAACGCCGACCTCGTTCCCGAGCCGCCCACGACGTTCGAGGAGTTCGTCCAGACGGCCCAGTCCACCCGTGACGGCGAGGTCTACGGACTCGCCTTCCGTCAGACCCAGGCCGAGGAGAATGGCGTGTGGCAGGACATCTTCAACTACGTCTACGGGTTCGGCGGCGCGTGGTCCGACGGTGAGAACCTCACCCTCGACCGCGCAGAGAACGTCGAGGGCCTCGAGGCGTACCAGAGCCTCTACGACGCCGACGTGATCCCGAAGGGCGCGGATGCCGCGACGTTCCGGCGCATGTTCGCGCAGAACCTCGTCGGCATGGAGCTCAACAACGGCGGCTACGTCGTGGCCACCCGCGGCACCAACCCCGACCTGAACTTCAGCGTCGCTCCCATCCCGTTCCCGGTGCGGGCGCAAGGCGCCATCATGGCACCGATCGTCGTGAACGCGAACAGCGCGCACAAGGACGCCGCGCAGGCCTACCTCGACTGGATGCTGGAGCCCGAGCAGCAAGTGGCGCTTCAGGAGGCCCTGGGCGCCGCGAGCATGGCCACACCCACCGAGCGCAGCGCGGAGGCCCTCGAAGAGACGCCGTTCTTGACCGTCTTCGACGAGCTCACCAATTCGAGCGTGCCGCAGATCGTCGTCGGGTACGGTGCCGAGACGCCGCAGATCCGGAGCATCGTCGTGCGCGAGGTCATCGCTGCGCTGCAGGGACAGCAGTCGATGCAAGAGGCCCTGGAGCGCGCGCAGGCCGAGGCCGAAGCGACCGTCGGGCGCTGATGAGCACCGACGTCCGGCCGCGGCGCCGACGACGGAGCCCCTTGGGCAGCAGGTGGACGCCCTACCTCTTCCTGCTGCCTGCGGCGCTCTACATCGTCGTCTTCCAGGGCATCCCGCTGCTGCAGGAGATCTACCTCGGCTTCACGCGCACGACACTGCTGAACCCGACGCGCAGCCAGTGGGTGGGTCTCGACAATTACATCGAGATCTTCACCAGCGGCGAATTCCACCGCACCCTCGGCACGACGGTGGTCTACGTCATCGCCTGCGTCGTCGGGGCCGTGGGTGCCGGGATGGGCGTGGCGCTGCTTCTGAACGGGCGCTTCCCCGGGCGCGGCATCGCGCGCGCCCTCATCACGGTGCCGTGGGCCGCTCCGGGCATCGCCACGGCACTGATCGCCGTGTGGATGCTCAATCCGCAGTACGGCATCGTCACGCGCATCCTCCGGGGGCTCGGTGTGCCGATCCAGGGCGGCGGCGTTCTGGACGACCCCGCGCTGGCCCTTCCCGCCATCCTGCTCACGACCATCTGGCAACTGTTCCCGTTCGTCTGCGTCGTCATCCTGTCGGCGTTGCAGTCCGTTCCGGCCGAGCTCGTCGAGGCCGCCGAGGTCGACGGCGCGGGACGCTGGTGGACCTTCCGCGTGGTGACCTGGCCGGTGATCCGGCCGACCGTCGGTCTGCTCGCGCTACTCATGACCATCTGGTCCCTCCGGCGGTTCGAACTGATCTGGCTCATGACGCGCGGAGGACCCCTCGGAACGACGCGCACCCTCGTGATCGACCTCTACGCCGAGGCGTTCGACGGCCAGCGTCTGGGGACGGCGGCCGCCATCGGCATGGTCGGCGTCGTCATCTCGCTCATCGTGATCGCCGGTAGCCGCTTCGTCGGTCGCGCCGCGGAAAGGACCCCCCGATGAACCGTCGCCTGCGAATCGGCGTCGCCGCGCGCACCGTCATCGTTCTCGTCATCCTCGGTATCGCGGTGTTCCCCATCTACTGGATGTTCACGACCGCGCTGACGAGCGACGCCGACCTCTTCGGCGCGACCCCCCGGCTGCTTCCCGACTTCACCCAGTTCGGGGTGTTCGTGGATGCCATCACCGAGGGGCGGACGCTCACCTGGTTGCTGAACAGCTTCGTCGTGGCATCCGGAACCACTGCGCTCGCGCTGCTACTGGGTATCCCGCTCGGGTACGCGCTGTCGCGATTCTCCTTCGTCGGCAAGCTGGCCGTCGGCATCCTGCTGCTGTTCACGCAGATGCTGCCGGAAGCACTGCTGGTGGTCCCGCTGTTCTCGCTCTTCCGCCGCTTCGACCTGCTCGACTCGCTCGTCGGCCTGGTGCTCGCGAACACCGCGTTCGTCCTGCCGATCGTGGCGCTCATCCTCAAGGGCGCGATCGACGGCATCCCGCGCGAGCTCGAAGAAGCCGGACGCGTCGACGGCGCACGTCCCCTCGGCATCCTGCTCCGCATCAACCTGCCGCTCATCGCTCCCACGATCGCCGCGGCGGCCGTCATCGCGTTCTTCCACGCGTGGAACGAGTTCGTGTTCGCGGTGACGTTCATCTTCAACCGCGCCATACAACCCGCCTCGGTGGGTCTCGCCGGCTTCGTCGGCGAACAGGGCACGGCGATCCAGACGATCATGGCGGTCGCCTTCCTGTTCACGCTGCCCGCCGTCGTCTTCTACCTGTTCGCTCAGAAATACGTCGTCAGCGGCATGACCGCCGGCGCCGTGAAG
>JAAIGE0101377055.1_pt1 | contig 10698 bp, 8 predicted proteins | sample 6487951 | NCBI WGS metagenome assembly JAAIGE01 (sample SAMN13974128, study PRJNA590717) | phyllosphere metagenome | biome: tomato field; feature: multiple bacterial spot infested tomato fields; material: tomato leaves; isolation source: leaves from tomato fields | host: Solanum lycopersicum ... | reverse complement strand
TGGTTCAATCATTCCGCCGGCTGGCATCTGCGTGGCGACGTGGTCTATCGCGGCGAACAGGCCATTTTCGACACCGCCGGTCTGGTCCACGACGGGCGCGCTGTGAGCTTCCCTGCGCCCGAGAAGTTCCCGCGCACCATCGCGTTCGACGTGATCCCGCTCGCCGGTTCGATCGTCGACGATGGTCAGAACGAGACCGACGAGGAGAAGAAGCTCCGCAACGAGAGCCGCAAGATCCTCGAGCTGCCCGAGCTCCTCGTCAGCGGAACCTGCGTCCGCGTTCCCGTGTTCACCGGGCACTCCCTCAGCATCAACGCCGAGTTCGCCTCTCCGCTCACGCCGGAGCGGGCGACCGAGCTGCTCTCGGACGCTCCGGGCGTCGTGCTCGCGGACGTTCCGACGCCTCTCGAGGCGGCAGGTCAGGATCCCAGCTTCGTGGGCCGGATCCGCGCCGACCAGGGTGCCCCCGAGGGCAGGGGCTTGGCGCTCTTCATCAGCAACGACAACCTGCGCAAGGGTGCGGCTCTCAACGCCGTACAAATCGCGGAACTTATCGCGGCCAGGGCCCTCTGACGAGGAGGGCTCAGTCGGGCGGACGATAAACTTGCCCCTATGTCCGCTGAACCCATCGACGTCGCTCTGATCGGCGGTGGCATCATGAGTGCCACCCTCGGAACCCTTCTGCAGAAGCTCGAGCCGTCGTGGAAGATCCGCATCTTCGAGCGCCTCGGCGAGGTCGCTCAGGAGAGCAGCAATCCGTGGAACAACGCGGGCACCGGCCACGCCGCCTACTGCGAGCTCAACTACAGCCCGCAGCGTCCCGACGGCACCATCGATGTGACGAGCGCCATCAAGGTCAACGAGCAGTTCCAGGTCTCTCGCGAGTTCTGGTCGGCTCTGGTCTCCGACGGCGACATCTCCGACCCGAGCTCGTTCATCAACCTGACCCCGCACATGACGTTCGTGCGCGGTGAGGCCAACGTCGACTTCCTGCGCCGCCGCTTCGACGCGCTCCGCGTGCACCCTCTGTTCTCCGACATGGAGTTCACCGACGACCCGGCTGTCATCCACTCCTGGGCACCGCTGCTCGTGCTGGGGCGCGACAAGGACGAGCCGATCGCGGCGACCCGCATCGACGCGGGGACCGACGTCGACTTCGGCTCGCTCACGCGCGAGCTCTTCGATCGCATGGAGGACCGCGGCGCCGAGCTGTCCCTGAACAACGAGGTGCGCGGTCTGAAGCAGGAGAAGGACGGGGTCTGGCGTCTCACGGTGCGCAACCGCGTCGGTCGCACGAGCGAAGAGGTGCACGCGCGCTTCGTCTTCGTCGGTGCGGGCGGCTGGGCGCTGAAGCTCCTGCAGAAGTCGGGCATCAAGGAGGCCAAGGGATACGGGGTCTTCCCGATCAGCGGGCAGTTCCTCCGCACCGATTCCCCTGCTCTCGTCGCCAAGCATCGCGCGAAGGTGTACGGCAAGGCGTCCGTGGGCGCTCCGCCTATGTCGGTGCCCCACCTGGACACCCGTATCGTCGACGGCGAGGCTGCGCTCATGTTCGGCCCTTACGCCGGCTTCAGCCCGAAGTTCCTCAAGAAGGGGTCGCTGCTCGACCTGTTCGGATCCATTCGTCCGCACAACCTCATCCCGCTCCTCGCCGTGGGTAAGGACAACCTCGGACTGGTCAAGTACCTGATCGGTGAGGTTCTGGCCAGCAGGCACAAGAAGTTCGCCAGTCTGCGAGAGTTCTTCCCCGAGGTCGACCCGTCCGAGTGGCGCCTCATCGTCGCGGGTCAGCGCGCCCAGGTCATCAAGCCCGACAAGAAGAAGGGCGGCGTGCTGCAGTTCGGCACCGAGGTCATCGCCTCGTCCGACGGCAGCATCGCCGGTCTGCTGGGGGCCTCTCCGGGAGCGTCGACTGCTGCTCCGATCATGGTCGACGTCCTCACCCGTTGCTTCCCCGGCCGGGTGGACGCGTGGATGCCGACCATCAAGCGTCTGATCCCGACCCACGGCACGCTCGTCTCCGACTCCGAGGACATGGTCGCTCGGGTGCAGAAGGAGACGTCGAAGACGTTGGGGCTGACGGCCTGACCGGAGTCCGCCGCCGCTAAGGCACACGGTGGCGCCGCATTCGAATGTGTGTTCGAATGTGACTATGAGGTGGTCGGGACAAGCCGTGCAGGCCGAGGCGCTCGGCGCGCTTCCCGGACTGGCCCGCGTGAGTGGGCTGGTCCGATCGGTCCGTCCCCCGGAGTTCGCCGGCGTGACCTTCCACGAGGTCATGGCGAAGTCGGCCCTCAACAAGGTCCCGGGCTCGAACTACGGGTTCGGCTGGACGATCAACCCTTATCGCGGGTGCACGCATGCGTGCGTCTACTGCTTCGCACGACCCACGCACAACTATCTGGATCTCGACGCGGGAGACGACTTCGATCGGCAGATCATCGTCAAGGCCAACATCGTCGAGGTGCTGCGCCGCGAGTTGGGCCGAGCGAGCTGGAACGGGGATCCCGTGGCCCTCGGCACGAATACCGACCCCTACCAGCGGGCAGAGGGGCGGTATGCGCTCATGCCCGGGATACTCCGAGCTCTGGCGGACTCCGGGACCCCGATCTCGATACTCACCAAAGGCACCCTTCTCCGTCGAGACCTCGATCTCCTGGCGGAGCTGTCGACCCGGACGACCGTCGACATCGCCATGTCGATCGCGATCTTCGACGACGACCTCCAGCAGTCCGTCGAGCCCGGCACGCCGTCGACTGCAGCGCGACTCGCGACGGTGGCGGCGGCTCGGGACCGCGGCCTCGACTGCACCGTGTTCATGATGCCCGTGCTGCCGTTCCTCACCGACACCCGTGACCACCTCGACACCGCCATGGCGATGATCTCGGCCTCGGGTGCGCGACGGGTCCTGCATTCGACGCTCTACCTGAAGCCGGGAACGCGTGAATGGTACTTCGCGTGGCTCGAGCACGCCCATCCCGATCTCGTCGGCCGCTATCGGGCCCTCTATGCGAACGGCGTGAACGCTCCCAAGGACTACCAGGCCTGGCTCGGACGCAAAGTGGCGGTCGCACGTCGTGCGCACGGCCTCGACACCGGGGCGACGGATCCGTACACGGGGGCCATCTTCAGTCGGGCCGCCCGACGCCCCCTGCAGGCGGTCGAGCCCACCCTCTTCTGAGCGTGGTGCGTTCCGGACGCGGCGCAGCTCGAGTGCGCTTCCGTCGTATCGGGCCCCGAACGACTGCGCCATCGGTTGGGGTACAAAACGTTCGGTCGCTGTAATAATCAATTCCAGGCCACAGCGGTCTGCCCCTGCTCGCATCGCACGAAAGCTGAAACGACGTGTCTCTTGGACTGCCCGGGCATCTCGCCTCCGCGGTCGTCAACGAGGGCATAGCTCGCGGGACGCGCATGGTCGCCGTGATCGGTCTGAGCGGTGCCGTAGCCGTCTACATGCTGCTCCATCGGTCGATCACCCCGGTGCATGCCTTGCTGACGTTCATGGCGCTCATCGCCATGGGGGCTGCGCTCGCCCTCCTCCTCCGTCGGTCGTCGCCGCTCGCAGCGGTCGTCTTCCTGTCCACCGGAGCCGCGGCCATCGTGGCCGTCACCGATTCGACCACCGACGTCCCGCCGGGATGGTTCGTCCCCGCCGTCAGCGTGGTGCACCTCGTCGGCATCGCGGTGGTCATGGTCGGTGGCGTCTCACTGACACGGACGTCGGGAGTGGTCTGGACCGGGGTCGCGGCCATCGTGGTCGCGGCCGCCGATCTGCTGGCGGCCTGCCTCCTCGGGATCTCGCCAGTGGTGCCCTGGATGGCCTGGTGCGCGGCCGCGCTGGTCATCACGATCTACGCCGTCACCGGATCGAGACGGGTCAGGCGGGTGCGCCTCGCGCAGCCGGACATCCACCGTGCAGCCCGCGAGGAGAAGGTCGCCGAGGTGCGCAGCGGTGTCGAGCGGCGGGCGGCGGCGCTTCTCCACGACACCGTGCTCGGTTCGCTCGCCTCGATCGCCAACGGGCCCGTCGGCGCCATGAGCCCCGCGCTCGCCCGCGCCATCGACCGCGACCTGGATGCCATCCTCGGCCGGGACTGGACGGAGAGCATCGCCGTCGACCACGAACCGGCCGTGGACCGCGTTCTCGCCTCCGTGATCGCGGAGGTCGAGGAGACCGGACTCGAGGTCCTTCGCACGGGGGACCCGGCCGCTCTCGAACGACTCGATCCGCGGGGGGCGCACGAGCTCGCTCTCGCCGTCAAACAGGTGCTCGTGAACGTGCAGCGGCACTCGGGTGTGTCGTCCGCGGAGCTGGTCGTGATCGGCTACCCGGAGTCCGTCACCGTGATGATCATCGACTCCGGGGTGGGTTTCGACCCGACCGACATCGACGCCGATCGCATCGGACTCCGCACCTCGGTGATCGACCGCGTCGAACGGGTGGGCGGATCGGTTCGCCTGTGGTCCACCCTGGGCAGGGGCACCTCTGTCCTCATCTCCCTCCCCGTGGGGGACGAATCGGCGTCGGTGGACGCGCGGTCTCGACCCGCGGTCGACGGCCGTTTCTCGACGGCGCGCGGGGTGGGCGCGGCCGGCGCCTCGAAGCCGCCCGGTGAGGCGAGATGAGACGCCGATCCCTGCAGAGCGGTGATCCGATCGGCACGCTGGCGGGCAGCGCTCTGACCTCGATCGCGGCCGGCGGCATCATCCTGCTCGCGCTGGTCGGGGCGGCGAGCAGCTATTCCGGAGCGCGCCATCCCCTCCTCGTGCTGGCCTCCCTGGGCCTCTTCGTCCTGGCGGCGGTGCTTCTCCACCTGAAGGTCGCGCGAAGTCACGGCCCACTCGACCGCGCGACCGGTCTGCAGGTGGTGGCGTGCGGGTCAGCGGCCCTGTTGATGGGTGTCGCCGCAGTCGGGGACGTCCAGATGGCGAACACCGCCTGGGCGGGATATCCGACGTCGATCCTTCTGCTCGCGCTCGTGCCCTACCGGCCGACACGCGAGATGGTCGTCCTGTCTCTGGCTGTCGCGGCTCTCGCGGCCTTCGCGGTCACGGTCGTGGCGCCGGCCGGGATCTTCGGCCTACCGGGCTACCGGCAGATCGCGATCGTGCTCTCCATCGCGGCACTGCCGCTGGGCGGCATCGCTTTCACGAACCACGTGCTCGGCTTCCTCGAGCATTCCCGGCGAGGCCTTCTCGCCTCGGCGGTTTCGGACGCTCGTAGTCAGGAGACCGCTATCACGCGTGCCGTCCAGCAGACCCGCGTGTCGGTGCTGAACCGGGAGGTCGTCCCGTTCTTCGCGGACATCGCTGCCCGCGGCCACGTGGATCGGGTCGACCGCGAACGTGCTCGCGACCTCTCGGAGTCCATCAGGTCGCTGATGGTGGCCGACATCGACCGCTCATGGCTCGCCCAATTCTTCGCCGAGCGTCGCGCGGCGGCGGCGCCCGGATCGGTGTATCGACTCCGTGACCCGGATGCGGTCGCTCACCGTATGAGTCTCGATCAGCGCGCCGCCGTGCGCGCCCTCGTCGGAAGTCTCCGGCTGACCGCCGGCGAGAGCGGTGTCGAGTGCTCCATCGATCTCGCCGGCCATGGCGACGAGGTCGAAGGGATGCTCACCGCGCGCCTCGGGCTCCCGACCCGTGCCGCGCGCACCGTTCTCGCCCCCTATCTCGCGGTCGTGGGGGCGGCCTTCTCCGACGTACGATTCGATACCCGTGCCGACACTCTGACCCTGAGGTTCTCGATATGACCGGTCCCGAAGCTCTTCAGCCGCCAACCGGCAGCATCCCCACCCTGATCGGCGGCGCGGTGCCCGCGGTTCGTCCGGCCGAGCCCGTCGACCACGGCCTGGCGCGGCCGCGCATCCGTCTCGCCATCCTGGACGACCACGAGGTTCTCCTCGACAGCATGAGCAGCTGGATCAGAGCGAACGCTCCCGACTTCGACGTCGTGTTGAGTGCCCGCACCTGGCTCGAGATGGTGCACAGCTCCAACTTCCCGACCCAGCTCGTGATCATCGACTTCCAACTCAAAGAGCAGGTCTCCATCGAAGCCCGCGTGCGGACCTGTCGTGCCGCGGGTGCGAAGGTGATCGTGCTGAGCGGCCTCGACACCTCGGAGGCGCGTGACCGCGCGCTCGCGGCGGGAGCGGCCGCGTTCGTCTCGAAGTCGCAGCCACTGCGCGAGGTGATGGACCTCGCACGCGGAGTCATGGGCGTCACCCGCGAGAAGGAGCTCCAGCAGGACTGGCGGCCGCTACCGGTCGGCGCCGTGGCCGCAGCTCGGCCCAAGCTCAGCGTGGGCGAGCTGGAAGCCCTCCGGCACTACGTGGCGGGAAACAGCACCAACCAGGTCGCCGAGCTCATGAACGTCCAGTACGAGACGGCCAAGACGTATCTGCGTCGTGTCCGGGAGAAGTACGCTAAGGCGAACCGACCGGCGAGCCGCAAGGCCGACCTGATCCGCCGCGCGGCCGAAGACGGCTACCTGCAGTAGTCGCTCGCCGCCCCGCTCGAGGAGCCTCTCCCGTGGCCAAGCTCTACTTCCGTTACGGCGCTATGAACAGCGGCAAGAGCACCGCGCTCCTCCAGGCGGCCTTCAACTACGAGGAGCGGGGTCAGCGAGTCCTGCTGGCGAAGCCTTCGATCGATGTGAAGGGCGATCGTCAGATCGTGTCCCGCCTCGGTGTCTCCCGTGACGTCGACTTCACCATCGGCCGGGGCGACGATCTCGGCGCGGTCTTCGCGGCTCATCGAGATGCCATCGCGGACGCGACCGGGGAGCGGGTGGCGTGCCTCCTCGTCGACGAGGCGCAATTCCTCACCGACGACCAGGTCGACGCCCTGCTGCGCATCGCGGTGCAGGGGAACGTGCCCGTCCTGGCTTACGGGATCCGCACCGACTTCCAGACCGTCGCGTTCCCCGGCAGCCGACGCCTGCTGGAGGTCGCGCACAGCCTCGAAGAGCTGAAGACGATCTGTCGTTGCGGACGGAAGGCGCTGTTCAACGCTCGCCGCGTCGGCGACCGTTTCGTCTTCGACGGCGAACAGGTCGCGATCGACACAATCTTCGACGTCACCTACGAGTCGCTCTGCGCGTCCTGCTACTTCGAGGAGAGCGACGGACAGCTGACGGAGCACCTCACCGCATAGGACCCGCTAGGCGGCCCCGACCGGCGTGTAGCGGTGCGGATCCGCGCCGTGTGCTCTGATGCGCCAGCTCAGTTCACGTACGTCCAGCGACGTGAGGTGCAGGGCCGCCGTGTCCTCGAGGACGGTGGACCACGCCGACTCGTCGCTCACGTCCGCCTCGGCCAGGAGGAGAGTGCCGGGGTTCACGAGTATCGAACCCGGGGTGACGACCGACAGGACCGACCCCGCTGTCGACCGGTGGATCCGAGTCCCCGGTGCATCGAACGCGAACCATCGGAGGGAGGTGAGCCAGCTCGAGGGTCTGTCCCACGTGCGACGCGAGTGAAAGCGACCGGAGCGGCTGTGGGGGCCGGCGGGCGTGCAGTATTCCAGCGAGTAGGACACTGTCCCGTCCGCCGGGGGCTCGAGGGTGATGGTCGCGCGCTGCACGCGTGGGCGGTGATCGAGATGACCGCTGGTGGCGGCGATCAGGCGCCATGTTCCCGTGAGACGAGGGTCATCGATGGGCAGCGGCACTTTCGCCTCCTTTGATCTCCGGCCCGCTCAGCCTAAGTCGTGGAATCCTCATTCGCCAGTGGGCGTCGAAGGTATATCGGACTACATAGTTGACTGAACTAAATAGCGGTCGAGCAGAGAGAAGGCCCGGTCAGATCTTCATCTGACCGGGCCTCATCTGTCGGGGTAGCGGGATTTGAACCCACGACCTCTTCGTCCCGAACGAAGCGCGCTACCAAACTGCGCCACACCCCGAGGGTGCTCGTTCACACGAGCAGATTAGATTCTAACCGATCCGGAGGCGGCTGACAGCCACCGAGGTCCGATGGCCGTCAGGGAGCCGCGACCAGGGTGATGAGCGTGGCCTCCGGGGGGCAGGCGAAGCGCGCGGGCGCGAAGATCGACGTCCCCAGGCCGGCCGAGACATGCAGCCAAGCCGCACGCCCCGCGTGACGCCACAGGCTCAGCCCCTTCACCTGTTCACGAGGGATGTCGCAGTTGGTGACGAGCGCACCGAAGCCGGGGATGCACAGCTGTCCGCCGTGCGTGTGACCGGCGAGGATGACATCGGCGTCGTGGGTCACGAACGAGTCGAGCACACGCTGGTAGGGCGCGTGCGTGACTCCGATGCGGATGTCGGGGGCGTGGGACTCCTCGCTGCGCAGGTCGTCGAGCGCCGCCGACACGACGTCGAGTCGGTCGTAGTCACGGTGGGCATCGTCGGTGCCGAAGAACTCGATGGTGAGCCCGTTGACCTCGAGCGTGGCGGCGGTGTTGTCGAGATCGACCCACCCGAGCCCGTCGAGATATCTGCCGAGCCCTTCGCGATCAATCGGCGTCAGCGCCGTCGCCGCCGCGTGGGAGGCACCGAAGTACCGAAGCGGGTTCTTCAGCTGCGGGCCGAAGTAGTCGTTCGATCCCCAGACGTAGACGCCGGGGACGCCGGCGAACACGTCCAGAGCGGGGCGGATGCCGTCGATGCCATTGCGGTGGCCGAGGTTGTCACCCGTGTCCACCACGAGGTCTGGCTCCAGATCCGCGAGAGCTCGCACCCAGCTCTGCTTCGCGCGCTGCCACGGCGCCATGTGCAGGTCCGAGATGTGCAGGATGCGGAGCGGAGCGGACCCGGGCGGCAGCACCGGCATGGTCTCGTGGCGAAGAGTGAAGTGCAGGCGCTCGACCATCGATGCATAGAACAGTCCCGCGGCGCCGATCAGAGCGGTGGCCCCGATCGCACGCCCCAGTCCGCGGCTCATCGTGGACATCCGGTCGGCGGTGCGGATCCCGTGGGCGAGAAGAGTGTCAGGGTCACTGCGCCATTCTGGCCCGCCGATGCTCCGGCCGTCGGGTTGGACGACTGGACGACGCAGATGTTCCCCGCGTTGGCGCCCGATGCGGTGTAGGAGAACGAGACCTTGTCGCCCGGGATGCCGGCCTCCTCCAGAGCCGAGACGGCCGAGTCGCTCGACTCGCCCACGACATTCGGTACCTTGGCACCGCCCTGCGTACCCGGGGAGGGCTGCGAGCTGCCCTTGCCGTCACTGCTGAACACGGTGATCGTGGCGCCCTGACTGACCCTGGAGCCGCCGGCGGGGTCGCTCGCGACGACCTGGCCCGCGGGAGCCGTCGAACCCCGGGTACCGCCGTCGGCGAAGGTGAAGCCCGCGTTCTCGATGCTCTTCTGCGCCTGGGCCGTCGTCTGCCCGACCACGTTCGGCACGGTCGCCTGGACGCCGTTCAGGTACCGGTCTTCGGGGCGCGGGAAGTCGTCGCCGCCGTAGACGTTGTCGAGCGACTCCATGATGGGTTTCCAGATGCGGTGTCGTGCCGTGGCGGCCGAGCCGCTGTCGAGTGACACCTGGCGCAGGTTCGCGCTACCGGTGGCCTGGCCGACCAGGACCGACAGGCCGACCTTGGTGCTGGCGCCGGTCGTCCACGTGTTGGTGTTGCCGTCGGTCGTACCCGTCTTGGCCATGTGCTCGGTGCCGTCGTAGGGGTTCGACGCCGTGGCCGATCCGCCTTCGATGACGCCCTGCAGAGCCCAGTTGGCTGCGTCCGCGACCTCCTTCTCGATGCCCTGCTGACAGGTGGACTGCGGGATCTGCGCGTCCGTGCCGTCCTGCTTGACCATGCGCTCGATGGCGATGGGCGTGCACACGTAGCCGTGGTTGGCGATACCGGCGTAGGCGGCCGCCATGGTGAGAGGTGCGACCTCATTGGTGCCCAGCACCGCGGCGGGGTTGTCCGTGAGCTCCGCCCCGTCCGCGCGGTGGACGAAGAGGTCCGTGGCGGCCTTGCGGATGTCGCACTGGTCGAGCTTGAGCGCCATCTGCATGAAGCCGCCGTTGATCGAGGTCGCAGTGGATTGCATCACGCTGCGGGAACCGGACTCGTTCTCGTCGTTCTCGAAGTACGCTTCGCCGCCGTCGTTGCCGTCGCACGTCTTGAAGTCGGCGAGGTCGTAGGTCTTCTCCGACACGTTGAACCGGTCGTTGAGCGAGCCGCCGTTCCGGAGGTAGGCGATGAGGGTGAAAGCCTTGTACGTCGATGCCGCCTGGAAACCGGCGGAACCCCCGTAGGCGCTGTCGGTGTTGTAGTTGATCGCCGAGTACTGCGGGCCCAGGTTCGCGGCGTCGCCCGAGTCGTTGAAGATCTTGTTCTGGGCCATCACCTTGATCTTGCCGGTGCCGGCTTCGACGACGGATGCCGCGGACGCGATGTCGACGCCGTCCATCGACATCGGCACGTTCTCGTTGATGGCGTTCTGCGCGTTGTCCTGCTGGTCGAGGTCCAGGGTCGTGTACACCTGGAACCCGCCGCGGATGAAGTTGCTGTAGCGCTCCTCCTCCGAGCTGCCGAAGGCTGGATCGTTCTGGATGACGTTGACCACGTAGTTGCAGAAGTACCCCGCGTTACCCGCTGCGGCGCAGCCCGCTTCCGTGGGGGTGATCTTCGGCTCGATGGGTGCCGCGATCGCCTCGTCGTGCGCGGCCTGGTCGATCTTGCCGTGCGTCAGCATCGAGTCGAGCACGTAGTCGCGGC
>JAAIGE0100763079.1_pt1 | contig 10698 bp, 7 predicted proteins | sample 6487951 | NCBI WGS metagenome assembly JAAIGE01 (sample SAMN13974128, study PRJNA590717) | phyllosphere metagenome | biome: tomato field; feature: multiple bacterial spot infested tomato fields; material: tomato leaves; isolation source: leaves from tomato fields | host: Solanum lycopersicum ... | reverse complement strand
TGCGGTAGATGCGGTATGTGCCACCGTCACTTTGCACAGTGCCTAGCGGCATCGCGTTGGGGCCAGGGGGTGTGAAACCACCCCAATTGTCCACTACGTAATATTCGACCAATGGATTTTTCGACCAGCCATACATGGTCAGGTAGCCGTTCGACCCAAGGTCGAAGCGCCGGGCATGGTAGCCTACAACACGGTCGGCAGAGCCGCGGCGCCAACCACGACCCGCAACTAAGTTGCCTTGTGGTCCGAGCGTCCATTGTACCTGATAGCTCCCATCATGGGCGAGCGTCAGGCAACCTGCGCCACTGTCATGCCAGAACATGTGGAACAGCCCGTCGCGATCACCAGTCACGTAGCGGCAGATAGTCCCGTCGTCGCCCGCCGCAGTGAGGAGGAGCGCCATGCACGGCAACCATGTAATCGGCTTCATTGGTCGCTCCGTTTTTGCATCTGTGACAAACAGCTACCTCGACGAGCAGTGGTGGAAACTGGCAATTAGACAATCACACAGTTCCGGCAGACCATCGTTCTGGGAAAGCCGCAGGCCGTCTTGTTGACCGTTCCAATTGGGAAGCTACCTCAACAGCGACAGGCTCAGCGTCGCCGCTGCTCCGCTTTTGCGTTCGGCCCGGTCGAACGACATGAGGATGCCAAGCAGGATCAGCACCGTCATCATCGCCGATCCGCCGTAAGACAGGAGCGGCAGCGGAATGCCGACGACGGGTGCCAGCCCCAGGACCATCGCCATGTTGATCCCGACATAGAGCGAGATCGTGAACGACAGTCCCGCAGCCGCCAGTTGGACGAAGCGACTGGCCGAGCGCATCGCGATCGCCGTCGCCCACCGTATGATCCACGCATAGGCGAGCAGGATCACGATCCCGCCTGCCAGCCCCCATTCCTCCATCATGGTCGCCAGGATGAAGTCGGTATGTGGCTCGGGCAGGTAAGCGAGATGGCTTTGAGTACCGTGCAGGAAGCCCTTGCCCCAGATGCCGGCCGATCCGATCGCGATTTTTGATTGAGCGATATGGTAGCCGGTGCCGAGCGGATCACTTTCGGGATCGAGGAAGATGAGCACCCGGTTTCGCTGATAGTCATGGAGCAGGTGGTTCACGACGACCGGCAGCGCGCACGCGAATGCTATACCGCCACCAACGAACCAACGCAGCGGAATACCGGCAAGGAACAGGATGGCGGTGCCTGCCAAGGCGATCATCATCGCAGTGCCGAGGTCGGGCTGAAGCAGGACCAGCATTACCGGCAGCCCGATCATCGCGACGGGCAGCAGCAGGGTGGTAGGGCGTCGAATGAAGCCAGCGGGGACGCGATCGAAGTAGCTGGCGAGCGACAGCACGATCGCGATCTTCATGAACTCGGACGGCTGCAATCGGATGATCCCGAGGTCGATCCAGCGCTGCGCGCCCATGCCGATCTTGCCGAACAGCTCAACGATCAGCAGCAAGCCCAGTGTGATGCCGTAGAACGGCAGCGAATAGTCGCGCCAGAACCGCACCGGCACGAACGACACCAGCACCATGACGACGAAAAGGAAGCCGAAGCGGACCCCCTGATTGAACGCCCACGGCGTTACGCTTCCGTTCGCGGCCGAGTAGAGCGTCAGCAGGCTCGCGGTCATCACGAGGCAGACTGCGAACAGCATCGACCACGGCAGCGCTCGGATTGGGCCAGGGATCAGTTCGCGAGTAATAAGGATATCCTTGTAGACTTTTCGACGCCCCATCGGACGTCACTTCGGGTCAGATGTATGCGGGCGCTTGGCCGCTGAGCCGGGGCGGCGTGGCAGGAGCGGCGAACCGCAGGACGCCGTATCCCGTCAGCGCCGAGAGCATCGATCCCAGCAGGATGCCGATCTTCGCTTCTTCCGCGAGCTGGGGCGCGGCCGGGAATGCCAGAGTGCCGATGAACAGGCTCATGGTGAACCCGATCCCGCAGAGCAGGATCACCCCGTAGGTCTGGGTGAGGCTCGCTCCCGGCAGGGCCGCGAACAGTCTCAGTCGTTTGCCAATCTGTAACGCGCTGAAAATGCCGAGTTGCTTGCCAAGGAAAAGACCAGTCGCGACCCCGAGCGGCAGCGGGGCTATGATCGCCTGCAACCCGATCCCGGCCAGCGACACGCCGGCATTGGCAAACCCGAACAGCGGCACGATCAGCAGCCCCACCAACGGTGCCAGCGCATGTTCCAGACGGTGCAGCGGCGCGCCTATGTCAGCATCGCGTGAGCGGATCGGGATGGCGGTCGAGGCAAGGACGCCGGCGATCGTCGCATGGACCCCGGATAGCAGCACGGCATACCACAGCAGCACCGCCAGAATGAGATAGGAGGCCAGCCTGTCGAGGCCGCGCCAGCGTAGCAGGTGCATCACGCCCAGGATCGCTGTCGCAGCCATGATCGCCGTGAGGTTGATCGACGCCGTATAGAACAGGGCGATGATCGCCACCGCGCCGAGGTCGTCAACGATCGCGACCGACATCAGGAACAGCTTCAATGAAGGCGGCACGCGGTCGCCCAGCAGTGCCAGAACGCCGAGCGCAAAGGCGATATCGGTCGCTGCCGGGATGGCCCATCCATCACGCAGCAATGGATCGGACCCCGCCGCCAGCAGGTAAACCAACGCCGGTACCGCCATGCCCGCCGCAACTGCCACCGCAGGCATCGTCCGGTCCGACCAGCGTGACAGCCGGCCTTCCAAAAACTCGCGCTTCAGCTCCAAGCCGACCAGCAGGAAAAACAGGGCCATGAGGCCGTCGTTGATCCAAAGGTGCGGCGTCATCGGCCCAAGCTGGTCGGATAGCGTCGGACCTGTCTGCGCGTGCAGCAGATCGTGGTAGAGGTGTGTTCCAGGCAGGTTTGCCGCGATCATGGCGAGCAGCGCCGCCCCCATCAGCAGCAAGCCGCCGGCAGTCTCGCTGCGCAGGAACGCGAAGCGAGCCTTGCTCCCGTCACTTTGGCTTTGTCCGGCCATGCACAGCCCCGTTTTGCGCGATCGACGCTGCGAGCGTGACACGCGAATTGATTGAGAGACGGATCAGGCGGCCGAACCGGCCGCCATCGATAGACGTCGGTCCGCCGGTCCTAGCGATCGGTATGATGCGAAGAAAATCGGAAGATACATTGCTGCTTATAGAGGTTCGCTATAAGATTGCTGATGCCTCGCCTTCAGCAGTTGCGCTACCTCGTCGCCGTTGCGGATACGCTCAGCTTCAGTCGTGCAGCGGATCAGTGCCGCGTCACGCAGCCGACGCTCAGTATGCAATTGAAGGAACTGGAAGCCCGGCTGAACACGCAACTGGTGGAACGGACCCGCGCTCGTGTGGTGCTGACACCCGTTGGGGCCGAGATCGCGCGGCGCGCCCGGTTCGTGCTTGCCGAGATCGAGGACATTCGGGAGATCGCCCGCCACGACGATCCTGATGCGCTTCAAGGCACGCTGCAAATGGGCGTCCTCCAGACGATTGGCGGGTATGTCCTGTCACTGGCGATGCCGGCGTTGCGCGAAGCGTTCCCGCAGCTCCGCATCGTCGTGCGCGAAGATCGTCTCGAACATTTGCCGGGCAAACTGTCGGACGGCACCCATGATGTGCTGTTGCTGCCGCACGCCCCGAACCAGCCTGATTTGAGTTCGGCGCTATTGATCAGCGAGCCGCTGCATCTGGTCATGCCCCGTGAGCATCCGCTTGCCATCCACGATGCTGTGCCGCCCGAGGCTCTTGCCGGTCAGACGATCCTTCTGATGGACCGGACGCCCCGACTCCACGATCAGATAACGTCGCTGTGCGCCGACTTCGGCGCGATCGAGGCCGATGATTTTGCGGGGACGACGCTCGACACCCTTCGCCTCATGGTCACGACCGGCATGGGACTGTCGCTTCTCCCCGCACTCTATGTCCGGTCCGACGTGTTGCGTGAGAAGCTGATCGTCGCGCGGCCCCTGGCAGCCCGCGCGCCCGTGCGCGACTTGACGATGGTGTGGCGCATATCATCGCCGCGAGAGGCGACCTATCGTCGCTTAGCCGAGACAATCCGCACATGCGTCCGTCCTTGGGGGCAACCGGACGATGGTGCAGCACCGACGATACCGCAGGGCTAGGCCGGATCGACATTCAGGATTCCCAAGGGGGCTGATTGCTGATTCATGATGCTCCGTGTTGAGGCGCGGAGTGGGTGATGGGGATCAAGCGATACGAGTTGAGCGAGGCGCAGTGGGCGAAGATCGCCCCGCTGCTACCGGGCAAGACGGGTGATCCGGGGCGCACTGGGTCGGACAACCGGTTGTTCGTGAACGGATGTTTGTGGGTGCTGCGCTCGGGTGCGCACTGGCAGCACCTGCCGGAGCGCTACGGCAAGTGGAAGACGGTGCACCGCCGCTTCAGCCGCTGGTGCCATGCCGGGGTGTGGGAGAAGATATTCGACGCCCTCACGGCCGACCGTGACAACAGCTACCTGATGCTCGACAGCACCATCGTCCGCGCGCACCAGCAGGCCGCGACCGGAAAAGGGGGGCCAAGGATCAGGCGCTGGGGCGTTCCCGAGGTGGACTGACGACCAAGATCCACATGCTCGCCGATGCGCTCGGGCGCCCGCTTCGGCTTATCGTCACCGCCGGCCAAGTCGGCGATATCACGCAGGCACCGGCGCTGCTCGACGGGCAGGACGGCGACGCCGTGCTCGCCGACAAAGCCTATGACAGCAACGCCTTGCGCGCGGTGATCGCCGGCATGGAGGCCGAGGCGGTGATCCCCTCCAACCGCTGCCGCAAGGTCGTCATCCCGCACGACGCCCTCACCTACAAGCACCGCAACCAGATCGAACGATGCTTCAGCCGTCTCAAGCACTTCCGCCGCTTCGCCACACGCTACGACCGCCGAACCATACACTTCACCGGCTTCGTACACCTCGCCGCCGCCATGATCTGGCTACGCTGAATGTCGATCCGGCCTAGAGGGGCCGCCGGCGGAAACGCCTCGACCGGCAGGATGTCGAACATGTTGGCCGCGCCGACCAGCCGGTCGATGGGGAAGCTGCGCTGCTGCTCGAAACCGTTCGAGAACCGGACCCGCGCGTCGAGACGCGTCGCGTCGGCGTCAATCCATCGGGCCAGCACGCCAGCGAAGTCGTCGGGATCGTCGGCAACCCGAATGAGAATCTCGGAAGGGTGCGGGCTGCGCTCCTCCCACGCCGTCGGCCGCCTCGGGCGATGGATCCAGTGCAGGTCGAGCGGAGGCGTGCGCTCCGCGCCGACGGTGTCAATCCAGATGGCGTCGACGTCCTGCGGACGTCCGGCTAGCAGCTCAAGAAAGCGCAGTAGAGCGAGCACCGCATCCAGCGCACCCTCGAGCAGCCGGGGCGCGTCGAACGAGATCTCTACCAGCGTGCGGTTGCGCATCCCGACCTCGCGGGTGGCGAGTGGATGCGAGGGCGTCGGCCTGTGGTAGACGCGCACCCGCCCGATCGCGGTCGCCACGTCCGCCAGTTCGGTCCGGCCCGCGAAGTAAGCGATGTCCGCCGCCGGGCCGGTGGGGATCGTCCGGCCGATGCGCGCTGCGTTGGCGCCGACCACCGCCTCGATTAGCAGGCTGGGATCGATAACGTGGCCCATCACGTCGAAGTCGTAGAACACATCCTCGGCGTCGCCGATGTGGAACGTGACCTTGGCGATCTCCGGCACGGTCGCGGACAGGTGCCGGCTGCCGGTCAGCACATACGCCGGCGACAGCTCGGCGAAGTGGAAGTGCCGGTCGTAGCGGCTGGCCGACCCCAGCTCGGAGCGCACGCTGCTGCCAAGAATCGTCACCAACGTGCGGTCGTGCAGGACCCCGTGGAGGCAATCTGCCGCTTCGTCGGCGAGGTGGAAGAACTCGTCGTCGTGGAGATAGAGGATCGTTTCGGTCTGCCCCAACGTGAGCTCGCCAAGCACCGAGCGGCCCTCGCCGATCGCGAACTTTCCGCCCAGTTTCGCGCCCTCGACCACCTCGTCCCTTGGCACGATCACCTCCTTACATAACTCCCGGACACTCGCCCTTAGAACCCACCCACGGGCAACTCACGCAGCCCCGGGTCTTCCGCAAGCACGATCGGTCCGTCCGGACAGTGCCGGCTGACACGCCGGCCAGGGCGCCTATCATGTCAGGCGCCGGGTGACGAGGATAGCCGACAAGGGGCACAGGTTGATCCGGCAGACTGTACTGGGCCGATCCTCGTCGTGGACGCCTGACGACCGCCGGTGTTCACGTCGGCGTGCCGGCCGTGAGATCGAGGACGACTACCTCGATCAGCGGCCGGCGGCTCACCGGGATACGCTCGACCAGCAGCGCGCGCATCGCGTCCGCGTCAGCGGGCGCCGTCATCCCGTCGGGATGGGCCTTGAGGCGGCGGTTGGTCGCGGACGGCAGATCGCCGAACCAGAGCACACAGTAGACGCCGCGCTGCTCGCAGCGCCAGTCGATCAAGTACTGCAGGTCGAGCTGTCCGGTGGCGGCGTCCCAGACGTCCGCGTGCCACTGCCCCTTCACCTCGAGGGGCAGCTGCAGCGGCCCTCGCGCGAACGCAAGGTCGACGCGCTTGGTCATTGGCATGTCGGCCTCGGTGATGCGCTGGATGCCGTAGCGCATCAGCTCGGGGCCGATGATCGCCGCAAGCCGGTCACGGCACCGGTTCTCTCCGTAGGGGATCCCGGCGTCGCTCCAAAAGTCGCGGACCTGATCGACGTCCTCGCCGCGGAGCTTCGCCTGGGCGACCTCCAGCTCCTCCAAGACCAGCGTCTTCAGATCGTCGATGTTGCCCGGCGGACCGTCGTCGAGGAGCTGGCCGAGCCGCCCGGCTGACACGGGCGCGAAGCTCTCCTCCGCCCTCTTCTGTCGCTGCTCCGCGGCCATGTGGCGGATCAGCTCGCTGTAGCTGTCCTCCGGACCCGCGATCAGGGCCTGAAGCGCGGCGGCAGCCTCCTCCGTTCCGTCGTCAGCCAACCGTGACAGTAGCACGCCCAGGAAGTCCGTGGCGTCGTAGTCGTTGGTGTTCCCGCTGCCGCTGCCCTCCAGCGTCGCCGAGGGCCACGCGGCGCGGAACTCGGACCAGATCCATGCCGCCTGCGCAACGCTGGTCGGCAGCATGGCCCCGCGCCGCTCGAGCTGGATGCGGTTGCGCAGGAACCAGACGAATTCCGGGTGGCGCACGCCGATGCCGGCGATGTCGGCCCGGACCTCCTCGAAGCGCACCAGCACGTCGACGGCTAGCCACGTGAGCAGGTGATCCTCGTTCCTGAACACCCGGCCGCTCCGCGCCTCCGCCACTGCACGCAGCTTCCCCAGCTCCCCGGCATGGGTCAGGCATTCGATGAGGGCGACCTCGACACTCTGCGGGACGTCGGGAAAACGCGTCAGCCAGCCGTCGGCCAACGCCCCGCCGGTCGGCTGCCAGCCCTCGCCATGCGAGAGCATGTAGAGCCCGTTGACGTGTTCCCGCCCAGCGGTGAGCGAGGGCTCGATCCACACTTGCGCGAACGCGACACGCGCTTCTAGGTTCGGCAAAAGCAAGGCCTCGAGCGCACTCCGGAGCTCGGCGAGATCGTCGTCGCTGCACCAACCCCTGTCGTGGTGGCATAGGAGGAGGCCGGTCAGGAGGACCTCGGCGGACACCCCTCCAAACCCGACGCCAGCTCGCTGCCGCTCCAGCAGCCCCGCCATGATCGCGAAGCAATAGTTGTAGGTGACGTCTTCCGCGAAGCCGGTGGTCACCTGCGCCACGGTCGGCAGGTCGGCGCGGTGCAGCGCCGCCTCGAGTCCAGTTAGCGCGTCGGCCGCGAGGCCGTCCCCGAGCAAGTCGACCAATCTCTCGCGCGGTGGCAGCTCGCGCGAGCCCCGGCCGCGGATGCCGAGGTACGACTGCGCGGGTCCGACGATCCAACACAGCGTTCCGCTGACGAGCTCCGCGCGGTGCGCGGCGAACTCGCGCCGATCCTCCTCTACCTCGACGCGCCTCTTCCGGTCGCGCTTGGCCTGCTCGCGCTCCTGCCTTACCTGCCACGCGGGAGGCCTCGGATCCTCGGTTTTGCGAAGGAAAGCCAGCAGTTGCGGGTCGGTGCGCGCGAACCGAAGGGCGCTGTCGCGGGCTCCCGGCTCGAAGCCGTCGCGGCGGTGGGCCAGCCGGACCAGATCCTGCCAGTCCTCGCGCGACCTGGCGTCGCGATTGTCCGCGCCCTCCAGCTCGGCGAGCAGGGCGGCTGCGTCACCGACGTGCATCGACAGTCCCACAAGGCGACGCTGCAAGTCGAGCTCCGTCTGCCATACGGAGTCCTGCCTCCTGGCGGTGTCGAGCACATGTCGCTGTACCGCCTGGCGCAGGTCGCGGCGCTCGACCAGGGCTGCGGCGAGATCGCGCTTGCTCGCGCGACGAGACTGGCGGGCATGCTCGACCGTGCCGAGCCACTGCCACAGCCGTCCAGCGTCCGCAGCGCCGATGGCTCCCTCGTCGATCGCCCTCAGCGTCAGGTTGGCCGAGATGTCGGCGATGTCGGTGTAGCTCTGCCAGTCATAGCGAGGCACGAGCGTCGCATAGTCGGCGAGAAGGTCGAGCACCGACGGGAGCCGCTCCGTCTCGATCATCGCGACGACCCGGCTGTGGCTGCGGAGCGTGTGGCCGCGCCGTTTTCGCTCCTTCGGCAGCCGCGTGATGGTCAGCCCCAGTTCCGCGAACAGGGTCGCCACCAGCAGCTCGTCCGGGACGGCAGCGTCCACCCGCTCGATGACGGTCCTGGCGAGCCTCGCCGCGTCCTCGGTGCCCTCCCGGCGCAGCCGCTCGACAGCGCTCCGCCACCATTCCGCGCCGCGATCCTGCAGCAGCGCATCGGCCGCGTCCTCGCGCTCGCGGTAGAAGCGTTCCTCGTCGAACATCACCGCCTCGAGCGTGGGGCCGAGCGCCTGTACCAGCTCGGTGCCGCGCACTGCCTCGATGAGCAAGGACCGCAGGTGGCTGTTGCTGGCGGGGGAGCCGATGGCCGCTTCGATCCGCGCTGCGAGGGGCGCGATCATCAAGCCGGTCGCGGTGGCGGCGTCCCAGTCGGACGCGCGGAAGTACGGGTCTTCCTCGGCGAGGCGCGACAAGGCATCGAACAAGGCGTCCGCCTGCGCGGGACTGAGGTCGCCCGTCTCACCGTAGCGCAGCAGGCCGAAGGGGTCGGCCGCGATCACGCGCTCGGCCATCGCCGGGCTGTGATAGGCCAGCCACGCGTGAAGTCCGCGCAGGCTAGCAGGCACCGCGCCGCCTCCGTGAAACTGCGCCAGCAGCCTGCGCTGCGTGCGCGGGCTCGACGCCCGCCCCGCGAGCCATCGCGCACCCAGGAACTCCGCAACAACGCGGTGGATCGGCTTCGCGCGGGTCGCGCCCATGCCGACGAACAGGTTTGACGAGAACATCGCCCTCGCGGCGGCCGCCCCAGGCAGCGCGGTCAGCGCCGACAGTTGCAGGTCCCCCTCCTGGTGAAGCGCCGCGCCGGCGATGCTAACGGCCTCCGCGCCGCCGAACAGCAGCGCGGCGGCGATCGCACCCGCCGCATCGAGCGCCTCGTCCTCAGTCAATTGCGCGAGACCGATGTCCTGCCGGTCACGATCGTGTTCCGGCCAGATCAGCGCACACACCCTCGTGAACAGCGCGGCGCGCGTGTCAGGGAGCTGGCGGTCGGTTTCGGCCACCCGGCCTATTAGGCCGAGCGTCAACGGGTTCCGGTAGAGCTCGGTCAGACCATGCCGGTCGAGGTGGTCGAGGACGTGGTCGCCGTCCGCGCCGGGGTTGCGAGATGCCAGGAAGATGCCCGCCTCCCCGCGACCGAACGGCTCCAAGGAGAAGACGGCCGGATCGGCGCCGTACAGCTGACGCAGGCCCGTCTCGCCGCGGGACTGCCATTCGCGCGAACGGCAGGTCAGGATGAACGGCGGAGCCCCCGCGTCGTCCAGCTTGGACAGAACGGCCGTGACCGCGTCGCCCTCGCGGCGGGCCATCGCCTCGTCGAGGCCGTCGATGAGCAGGGGCAGCCCGGGCCGCACGAACCTCAAGGGATTGCCGCTGAGCGAGAAGCGCATCGCGCTGACCGGCTCCGTCCCCAGCCGGCGACCGACCTCGACCAGAAGCTCACTCTTCCCCATCCCAGGCTCGGCGAGCACCACCCGCGCTCCGCTGCGACCGAGCAGCCCGCCCTCATCGATGAAGTCGACGCCTGCGGCCGTATCGGCGCTACGCAGCCTGCGGGGAAAGTAGTCGTTGGCGGCGTGGCCGGTCGTTCGCTCGGCGTCGGTCATCGAGCTCCTCTGTCCAACGGGTCCGGACACCCGACCAGCTCGTCCTTAGCCTAGGCCAAGCCCGCCCACCGGTCCACCCGCGCTCCGCTCGCCCCCCCCCCGACCGAACCGCGGCGGCGCTCAAACAGCCGCTGGTACGGGCTCGACGCGACCGATCAGCTCGCCGATCATCGGCACGACCTCGCGCTCGTAGCGCCCGCTACAATCTATCATCGTCCCGTGCGGGAGCGTGCCCGCGCTGAACTTGAGCCGGGAGCGGGACGCCTAGGCCGGATCGACATTCAGGATTCCCAAGGGGGCTGATTGCTGATTCATGATGCTCCGTGTTGAGGCGCGGAGTGGGTGATGGGGATCAAGCGATACGAGTTGAGCGAGGCGCAGTGGGCG
>JAAIGE0100959136.1_pt1 | contig 10700 bp, 8 predicted proteins | sample 6487951 | NCBI WGS metagenome assembly JAAIGE01 (sample SAMN13974128, study PRJNA590717) | phyllosphere metagenome | biome: tomato field; feature: multiple bacterial spot infested tomato fields; material: tomato leaves; isolation source: leaves from tomato fields | host: Solanum lycopersicum ... | reverse complement strand
TCGATGCCGGGCTCGAGCACGCCGACCGTGCGCTTCTTCTCGTCGACCTCGAAGTCGACGCCGGGCTTCAGCCGCTTGGCGACGTTCGCGAACTCGCCGAACCAGCGGTTCGCCTCGCCTGCCGCGGGACCGGAGATGATGAGCGGCGTGCGCGCCTCGTCGATGAGGATCGAGTCGACCTCGTCCACGACGGCGAAGAAATGGCCGCGCTGCACCATCTCGCCGGTGCTCCACGCCATGTTGTCGCGCAGATAGTCGAAGCCGAACTCGTTGTTCGTGCCGTAGGTGATGTCGGCCGCGTACTGCTCACGGCGCACCTCGGGGGTCTGCCCCGAGACGATGGTTCCGGTCGTCATGCCGAGGGCACGGTAGACGCGACCCATGAGCTCGGCCTGGTACGACGCGAGGAAGTCGTTGACGGTGATCACGTGCACGCCCTGGCCCGCGATCGCGTTGAGGTAGGCGGCGAAGGTCGCGGTGAGGGTCTTGCCCTCACCGGTCTTCATCTCGGCGATGTTGCCGAGGTGCAGCGCCGCGCCACCCATGACCTGCACGTCGTACGGACGCTGACCGAGAGTGCGCTTGGCCGCCTCGCGCACAGCGGCGAAGGCCTCGGGCATGAGCCGGTCGAGGGTCTCGCCCGCCTCGTACCGAGCGCGCAGCTCGGCCGTCTCGCCGCGCAGCTCTTCGTCGGTGAGGTGCGTGTAGTCGTCCTCGAGTGCGCCGACCGCCTTGGCGACCTGTTGCAAGCGGCGCAGCACGCGCCCTTCACCGGCTCGGAGCAGTTTCTCGAGAGGATTGGCCACGAAGGATCTCCATCTGTCGGGTGCGCCGACGCCACCGCCGGCCACGCCCGAGCGCGACGCACGGGCATATGGAGCCATGTTATCGGTCCGTGACCTTTGCGTCGCCTGCGAAGGGATGCCGGAGGCCCCGGCATCCGTCCATCCGCCGCACGCGCGACCTAGGATCGAGGCATGGCTGGATTCTGGGGCAAGCGCAAGCGGGAACAACAGGACGTCGCCGAGGCAGACGCGAACCTCGCTCGTGAAGCCGACCTGGCCCTCGTCGCTGCCGACGAGCGCCTGCGCGTCACGAGCGACGAGATGATCTTCGCCGAGGCCGAACTGGGCGAGGAGTCGACCGCGCAGCTGCGTGAGGCGATCGACGCGGTGCGCCATCACCTGGGCGAAGCGTTCCACCTGAAGCAGCTGAACCACGACGAGATCCCCGACACCCCCGAAGAGCTGCGTACCCGCAACGCACGCATCGTGCAGCTGTGCGAGTGGGCCGAAGAACTCATCGACGACCGCACGGCCGCACTCGCCGAAGCGATCGAGCGCGCCCGCCGAGCCCCCGAGATCCTCGCGGGTGTGCGAGCGGATGCCGCTGCGCTCGAGGAGCGCATCGAGCCCGCGCGCCTGGTCATCGACCGCGTGTCGAAGCGCTACCACCCCGACGCGGTCGGCCGCATCGGAGGCAACGCCGACGAAGCCGCAGGTCTGCTCGATTTCGCCCGCCACGGCGCTGACGTCGCCGAGCGTCGCCGCGACGCCGGCGAGCGGGGGCCTGCGAACATCGCCCTCGAGACCGCGACCGAGGCCGTTCGCCGAGCGCGTACCCTGCTCGACGCCGTCGACGACTTCGAGGTCGAGGCGCTGCGCGCGCAGTCGACGCTCGCCGACGTCGTCGCCGACTCGCGCGACGACCTGGTCCAGGCGCGCACGGCCCCGCAGACCCCCGCCGTCACCTCGGCGATGGCAGAGCTCCAGCAGGCGCTGACCCAGATCAGCCCGGCCGGCACGAAGAGCGACCCGTTCGCCGAGCTGACGGCTCTGCGCGAGAAGAACGCGGCGCTCGACGTCGCCGTCGACACCGCGCGTGAGAGGGCGGCGCGCCCGCTGCCCCCCGAATCGCACGTGCGGCACGCGATCGACGACGCCGACCGCCAGCTGTCGGTCGCCCGTAGCGTCATCGCCGGACACCGCGGCTGGATCGGCGCCGACGCGCGCACCCGGCTCGCCGAGGCCGAGAGCCTGCGTCTGGGCCTGCCCGGCAGCGGCCCCATCGCCGAAGACGACCGCGAGAAGGCGTTCGCCGACGCCCGACGCTGCGCCACCCTGGCCGGCGAAGCCCTCCAGCTCGCCCAGCGCGACATCGACGGATCGCGCCCGAACGACGGCTGGGGCGGACAGGGCGGTGGCTACGGCGGCGGTTGGGGTGGCGGCCGAGGAGGAGGCGGCGGGATGGTCAACGGCATCCTGGGCGGGCTCGTGATCGGCAGCGTCCTCGACGGCATCTTCGACTGACCGCTCGGACGCGATCAGTCGGCCGATCCTTCGAACGCGGTCGCCGACCGATCGCGCGACCGCCGCGGCGAACTCAGATCGCGGCGAGCATCCGGTCGGCCGTGCGCAGCGACAAAGCCATCTGCGTGAGGCCCGGGTTGGCCGACAGCGCACTCGGAAAGGTCGAGTTGTCGCAGATCCAGAGGTTCGGGATGTCGTGCGACCGCCCCTCGGCGTCGACGACACCGTCGGCGGGGTCGACGCTCATCCGGCACGTCCCGATCGTGTGCGCGGTGCGCGCCAGCACCCGCGTCTCGCGCGCGCCCGCTGCCTCGAGGATGCGGGTCATGACACCGATCGCGTGCTCGTCGATGGCCTGCTCGTTCGGGCCCGGCGAGAAGCTGATCTCGGCGCGCGGGATGCCCCACTCGTCGGTCTCCTGCGACAGGACGAGGCGGTTCCCCTCGGACGGCAGGCATTCGCCGTTGATGCCGATCCCGGCCGAGAATTGCCAGGCGTCGAGCGCGTCCATCAGCTCGCGCCCCCAGAGCGAGCCGCCCCGCACGAGCGAGGTCGCATAGGTCAGCGGCATGACGCCGAGACTCTGGATGAGGTAGCCGCCGGCGAAGTCGACACCGTCGGGCCTGACGAAGTCCTCGGTGATCGCCGCGGACGGATAGCCGCGGTACCCGCGAATGCTCTCGTCGAAACGGCCCCAGACCTGAACGGCCCCGTGCGCCAGGAAATTTCGGCCCACCTGGCCGCTGGAGTTCGCCAGGCCCGTGTTCAGCAGCAGACGCGGGGTCTCGACGCCCCCGCCGGCCAGAACGAGCGCGGCGCAGCGCTGGCGGTACTCGACGCCCCCGCGCAGGTAGACGACCGCCGTCACCGAGCCCGACGCATCCTGCTCGATGCCGTGCACCATCGAATCCGGGCGGATCTCGGCGGAGTGGGCGACAGCCACCGGCAGGTAGGTGATCGCGGTCGTGGCCTTGTAGCCGAAACGATCGCCCTGGTGGATGCTGCCGACATCGATGCTCGCCTTTCGCGGCCCGTGGTGCGGCTGCTCGCGATCGCTCGTGATGATCGCCGCGGGCGAGTCGGTGGCCGTGATCCCGAGCCGCTCGCAGCCCTGCAGCACAAGATCTGCGGGCGCGTTGCGCCGAGGCGGGCGGTCGAGGTACTCGCGCTGCGGGTCCCAGGGGTACGGCATCGGACCGCTGACGCCGATGGTGCGTTCGACCTCGGTGATGTAGCCGATGAGCTCGTCGTAGTCGACGGGCCAGTCGCGCCCCTCGCCGGTCTCGGTGCGCAACGCGAGGTCGCGTCGGTCGGGCCGCGGCGTGAACGCACCCCAGTGCAGGGTGCCCCCGCCGATGCCCCACCCGCTGTTGTTCGGACCGAAGGCGGTGGGGGCGTCTCCCCCGCTGAACCGGTCCGACATCCAGTTGATACGCGTCGCCTCGCGCTCGTCCGGGGTGAACTGGTCCATCTCGAGGTTCGGACCCGCCTCAAGCGCCACGACACGGAGTCCCCGCTCGGCGAGCCGGCTGAGCAGCGGCGCCCCACCCGCACCGGTTCCTACCACCACGACGTCCACGACCTCGTCGAGGTCGTACGTGCGCATCCCGGTCAGATTCATGATGCCTGTCCTTCCGGCCCGACGAGCCGTCCGAGTTCTTCGGGTTCCCAGTCCTCGCGGCGACCCGCGGCGAGCTCGAGAAAGCCCGCCGGCTCGGCACCGGTGCCGCCGGTGGCGAAGCCGGTGTAGCCGACGCGGGCGAGGGATGCGGGGTGCGAGAGCCACACCCGCGCGAGGTCGTTGCGGGCATCTTCGAACCACAGGCTCAGCTGGCTCGGCGAGAGGGTGTCGCCCGAGGGCGCCGTGCCGTCGATGACGTCGCGGATGACGGCATCCTGCGCCGTCGCACCGCGCATCCAGATCGCGGCGAGCGCGTCGAGACCGGCGCCGTAGGCCTCGGCGTCGGACGACATGCCGGTGGGACGCCAGCCGTCGCCCTCTCCGGCGTCGATCATGCGGTCGAGGCGAGCGGCGAGATCGATCGTCGCTCCGTCGCCCTGCGGCACGATGCGCCGCGCGACCTCGCGCAAGAGGGCGAGCTGCCCGGGGGCGAGTGCGCGCGGACGGTACGCCGGGTCGTCGGCGAGCGCACGGCGGGCGAGGGCGGCGCGCACCGCGACATCGGTCCGCGACGAAGCGATGACGCGCGCCCACGACTCGGGGACGCGGGGCCCTCGTGCGGTGATGTCCTGCGCGAGGGCGCGCACCCGGGCCGCGATGTCGCCTGTCGCGGCGTCGTCTGTCGCGAGGTCGTCTGTCGCGAGGTCGTCTGTCGCGAGGGCTGCCGGAACGTCGAGCTCGCGGATGCCGTCGGGGATGCGCGCGCCCTCGAGCACGACTCCGGCGAGACCGAACACGCCGACCGCGCCCTCGAGCGCACGTATGACGACACCGGTGGCGACCTCGTGATGATCTGGCCCTCCGACGAGGATCCACGGCGTGACGATCTGTGCCTCGGCGATGGCTTCGACGAGGGCCTCGGCCCCCCGCGCGGGATCGAGGACGACCTGCCGGAACGGGCCGATCGCATCATCCGGCGCACCGTCGAGGTGCGGCACGTCGCCGCGCAGGGAGACGACCGCGAAGTCGGATGCGCTCACGGGGTGACCATGCCCCCGTTGACGTTCAGCGTCTCGCCCGAGACGTAGCTCGACTCGGCCGAGGCGAGGAAGACGAACGCGGGTGCGATCTCGGCCGGCTGACCGGCGCGCTGGTAGGTGCTCTCGTCGTCGAACGCCTTCATCTGCTCGTCCGAAACCCCGTGGCTGACCTGCAACGCCGACCAGACGGGGCCGGGCGCGACGACGTTGACGCGGATGCCGCGGGGCGCGAGCTGCTGGGCCAGCCCCTTCGAGAGGTTGTTGATCGCGGCCTTGGTCGCGGCGTAGTCGACGCGGTCGGGTGCCGGCTTGTACGCCTCGAGCGAGGCCGTGTTGATGATCGACGCGCCCGCAGACAGATGGGGCAGGGCGGCTTTGATGATCCAGAAGTTGGCGAAGACATTGGTGTGGAAGGTCTGCGCGAACTGCTCGTCGGTCAGGTCTTCGAGTCGCTCGACGACGACCTGCTTTCCGGCGTTGCCCACGAGGATGTCGATGCCCCCGAGGAACTCGGCGGCCTCGGCGACCAGCGCGCGGCAGTTCTCGGCGACCGAGATGTCGGTGGCGATGGCGTGCCCGCGGACCCCGGCGTCGGCGATGAGCTCGAGGATGCGGTCGGCGTCGCGCTGTTCTGCGGGAAGGTGCACGATGACCACGTCGGCTCCCTCGCGTGCGAAGGCGATCGCCGCCGCACCGCCGATGCCCGAGTCCCCGCCGGTGACGAGCGCCTTGCGGCCCGTGAGCCGGCCCGTGCCCCGGTACGTCTTCTCGCCCAGGTCGGGCGCCGGCCGCATGTCGGCCTGCACCCCGGGCTCGGGCTGATGCTGAACCGGCGGCTCGACCCTCGCATACCGGGTGACGGGGTTGTCGAAGGTGTACTGATCGCTCTGTTCCACGCGCTCACGGTAGGGCGGCAGTAAATCCCGTCGCGAATGCTTGCCAGATCACGTCGAGGCGCGTACAACGACCCCGACCTGGCCGCTTCACCGTGCTCTGTTCACCGTGGCGTACTCACCGTGGCGTACTCACCGTGGCGTACTCACCGTGGCGCGGGCGCGGGCGCGGCCACGAGCGAGAGTGCCGTGCGCAGGGCGTCGTCCGCCCCCGTCGGATCGACGCGGACGAGGGCGAAGGCCGAGACCACCAGACTCGTGCACGCATCGGCCAGTGTCGACTGCTCGGCGTCGGCGAGGTCGGGGCGACGCGCGGCGACACCGCGCCCGAAGGCGGCGCGCAGTTCTGCGCGGTAATCGGCGACCACGGTGCGCACCGCGTCGTCGCGCGCGATCGGGGCGGCGGCGGTGTTGACGAGCAGGCAGCCGCTGGTGGCCGGCAGCGACCCCGCCACCGCGAGCGCATCGCGCAGACCCGAGAGGTAGTCCTCAAGGGCATCGGGTGCGACGTCGGCCCCCGCGAGAGGACGCAGACGCGGCCGGATCACCTCGGCGAGATAGCTCTCGACGGCCGCGTCGAAGAGCCCGCGCTTCGAGCCGAACGCATGGTAGATGCTCGATCGGTTGAGGCCCGTCGCCCGCTCGAGCTCGGGCAGCGGCACGCCCTCGAAGCCCTCTCTCCAGAACAGCTCGCGCGCTGCGCGCACCACCTGGGTGCGGTCGTACGTCTGCGTGCGGCCCATGTTCGGATCATCCCCTTTTGTGTATCGACCGGTTCAGTATATATTGAACCAGTCGATACAGAAACCGCGGCTCCGGCCGCTGAACGAAGGATGCCGTTGTGATCATCGCCGCACTCGTACTCACGGGCGCCGCCGCGCTCGTCCACGTCTTCATCTTCTACCTCGAGTCCATCGCGTGGACCAGCCAGCGCGCCCGCGCCACCTTCGGCACCGGAACGGTCGCGCAGGCCGAGACCCAGAAAGCACTCGCTTTCAACCAGGGCTTCTACAATCTGTTCCTGGCCATCGCGGTGTTCGTCGGCATCGGCTTCATGATCGTCGGAGAGACGGCCATCGGCGCGACCCTCGTCTTCACCGGCGCCGGCTCGATGGTCGCGGCCAGCCTCGTGCTGCTGCTGTCCGATCCCTCGAAGGCTTCTGCCGCGCTCAAGCAGGGAGTCATCCCCGCGCTCGGCGTGGTCGCCCTCATCGTCGGCCTGGCCACGGCCTGAGCCGCGGCATCCGCTCCCCATCCCCACGAAGGAGAACCATGTCTCACACGACGAGCACACAGATCCGCCTGGCCCGCCGCCCCGAAGGCTGGCCCACATCCGACGACTTCGCTGTCGAGACCGTCGAACTCGACGAGCCGGCGCTGGGCGAGGTGCGCGTCGCGAACGAGTTCGTCTCGGTCGACCCGTACATGCGCGGACGGATGAACGACGTGCGCAGCTACGTGAAGCCGTACGGGATCGGCGAGGTCATCACCGGCGGAGCCATCGGTCGCGTGGTCGCCTCGGCATCCGACGACCTGCCGGTCGGTACCGTCGTGCTGCATCAGCACGGCTGGACCGATGTCGTGCAGGCCGACGCATCGACCTTCCGCCCGGTGCCCGACGTCCCCGGCGTTCCCCTGTCGCTGCGCCTGCACATCCTCGGCATGACCGGCCTGACCGCCTACGTCGGACTCACCGCGATCGCGAACCTGCAACCGGGCGACACCGTCTTCGTCTCGGGCGCCGCCGGCGCCGTCGGCACCGCCGTCGGCCAGATCGCGAAGCTGCTCGGCGCCGGGCGGGTCATCGGCTCGGCCGGCTCGGACGAGAAGGTCGCGTTGCTGACCGAGAAGTACGGCTACGACGCGGCCTTCAACTACAAAGACGCACCCGTGCGGCAGCAGCTCGCAGGCCACGCCCCCGATGGAGTCGACGTCTTCTTCGACAACGTCGGCGGCGACCACCTCGAAGCGGCGCTCGACGTCATGAACGACGGCGGCCGTATCGCCCTGTGCGGTGCGATCGCGGGCTACAACACCACCGAGAAGACGGCCGGACCCGACAACCTCGCGAACATGATCACGCGCGGCCTCACCGCGACCGGCTTCACGCTCGCCTCGTACCTGCACCTCTCCCCCGAGTTCGGCGAGAAGATGACGGCCTGGTTCGCCGAGGGGCGCATCGCCTACGACGAGACCGTCGTCGACGGCATCGAGAACACGGTCGAGGCGTTCCTCGCCATGATGCGCGGCGCGAACACCGGCAAGATGCTCGTGCGCGTCGGCGACGCCGCGCAGGCACCGACTGCCTGAGCGCGCGCGAAGACACGAACCGCCCGGGCCGAAGCCCGGGCGGTTCGTGTCTTCGCGGGAGTGCTTACTGGTACGACTCGACGATCTCGAGCAGGTTCGGCACGTTGCTGTACGCCTCGGCGGCGTTGGCCTGGGTGACGATCACCGGGTCGAGCAGGTACGAGGGGACGACCTTCACGCCGTTGTCGTACTGCTCGGTGTCGTTGACGTCAACCTCTTCGCCCGCCTGCAGCTGGCCCACCATCTTGATGGCCTGCTCGACGAGCAGCGTGGTGTCCTTGTTGATCGTGGAGTACTGGATGCCCTCCATGATCGACTTGACCGACTCGACCTCGGAGTCCTGACCGGTCACGACCGGCACCGGCTTGCCCGCCTGCTGCACCGAGGTGATGATGGCGCGGGCGAGCGTGTCGTTCGGCGACAGGACGCCGTCGAGCATGGTGTCTCCGCCGTACGAGCCGGTGAGGATAGTGTCCATGCGGTTCTGGGCGTTCTCCGCCAGCCAGCCCTCGGTGGCCGTCTGGGCGATCTCGGTCTGACCCGACACGACGTTCAGCGTGCCGTCATCGATCTTCGGCTGCAGGACGTCCATCGCACCCTCGAAGAAGACGGCCGAGTTGGCGTCGTCGGCCGAACCCGAGAACAGCTCGATGTTGTAGGGCGCCTCGTGGTCGGAGCGCTCTTCGAGGCCCTCGAGCAGGGCCTCGCCCTGCAGCTGGCCGACCTTGAAGTTGTCGAACGCGACGTAGTAGTCGAGCGCGTCGGTGTTCTCGATCAGTCGGTCGTAGGCGATGACGTAGGCACCGGCATCCTTCGCCGCCTGCACCTGGGTGGCCAGCTGCTTGCCGTCCTTCGCGCCGATGATGATGACCTTGGCGCCGCCGGTGACCATCGCCTGGATCTGGTTCTGCTGCTCGGCGACGGTGTTGCTCGCCGGCGCGTACTGTACGTCGGCCGTGAACCCGGCCTCTTCGAGTCCGTCGGTGAACAGCTGACCGGCGAGCACCCAGTTCTCGCTCGTCTTGTCGGGAAGCGCGACGCCGATCGTCGAACCCGCCTCGAAGCCCGAGGCCTCTTCGCCGGATCCGCCGGCTGCGGCGTCACCGCCGCGCTGCCCGGAGCAGCCGGTGAGCACGAGCGCTGCCGCGGCGACCAACGCTGTCGCCGCAAATGCGATCTTCTTCATGCGATCTCTTTCTCTGTGGTGTGGATCTCGTGGTGTGGATCTGTGTGGGAGTCCCCGGGGCGGGGAGATCACCGGTTCGGCAGGCGCCCGCATCAGCGCGGGCTCGCCTCCCGGGTTCCGCTCGCGGGGGCCGCGGCGGAGGTCTTCTCGTCGGCGGCCTTCGAGGGCGAGATGGGATAGTCGGGGAACTGCGGTCCGTCACCGCGCGCCCGCCGGCGCGTCATGAGCCCGATCAGCGAGGGGCGGCCCTGCTGCTTGTTCCAGACGTCGATGCCGACGGCCAGCAGCAGGACGAGGCCCTTGATCATCGCGACGACGTCGGCGCCCTGGCCGAGGAGCTGCAGGCCGTTGTTGAGGAAGGCCATGACGAGGCCGCCGATGATCGAGCCGATGACGGTGCCGATGCCGCCGGCGACGGCGGCGCCGCCGATGAAGACGGATGCGATGGCGTCGAGCTCCCAGCCGTTGCCGTCACCGGGGCCCGAGGCCTGCGAACGGGCGACGAAGATCATTCCGGCCAGCGCCGCCAGCACCGACATGTTCATCATGACGAAGAAGTCGACCCAGCGGTCCTTCACGCCCGACAGGCGTGCGGCCTGGCGGTTGCCGCCGACGGCGTAGATGTGCCGGCCGAAAACCGTGTTGCGCGTGACGAACGAGTACAGGATCACGAGCACCAGCAGGATGAGGCCCGACACGGGGAAGCTCGTCCCGGGGCGACCGGTCGCGAAGAGCCAGCCCGCCACCAGGATGATGACCGACAGCAGGGTGACCTTCGTCGCGCTGACCCAGACGGGCGCGCGGTCCGAGCCCATCTTCTTCTGAGCTCGCCGAGTGCGCATCTCCCAGAAGATCACCCACGCGACTCCGGCGAGCGCGAGGATCATCGTGGGCACGTTGAAGTCGAGGGGCAGTCCCACCTCGGGCAGGTACCCCGCGCCGATGAAGACGAACTCCTGCGGCACCGGGATGGTCTGCGAGCTGCCGACCCACTGATTCGCTCCGCGGAAGAACAGCATGCCGGCCAGCGTCACGATGAACGCCGGCACCCCGACATATGCGACCCAGAACCCCTGCCACGCGCCGACGAGCGCACCGATGCCGAGTCCCAGCAGGATCGCCAGCGGCCACGGCAGGTTCCACTCGGCCATCGACTTGGCCACGATGATGCCGACGAACGCGGCGACCGATCCGACCGACAGGTCGATGTGACCCATGATGATGACCATCACCGCTAGTGCCACCACCACGCGCAGGTTCCATCGCGCGCGGGGCGCCTCCACCGCAGGCTTCAGCAAGGCTGCCACGCGTTGGGTAAGCGCATGCGGCGCATTCCAACGG
>JAAIGE0100569139.1_pt1 | contig 10701 bp, 11 predicted proteins | sample 6487951 | NCBI WGS metagenome assembly JAAIGE01 (sample SAMN13974128, study PRJNA590717) | phyllosphere metagenome | biome: tomato field; feature: multiple bacterial spot infested tomato fields; material: tomato leaves; isolation source: leaves from tomato fields | host: Solanum lycopersicum ... | reverse complement strand
CATGTTCACGATCGAGTGCTCGAAGCCCATGAAGAAGAAGAGCATGATCGGCATCCACATCGCGACGATCTTTCCGATGACGTCTTTCGAGACCATCGCGAGCACGACGCCCATCGCGACCATCGCGTTGCACAGCACCGCGCGGACGAACAGCGTCAGCATGCCCGAGGCGCCGTGCGCGGCGTATCCGACCGTGCGGCCCTCGCCGATGTGGCCGATCGCCTCGCCAACGGCGTTGGGCGGCGTGGCGAAGCCGTTGGTCACGACGATGGCCATCAGCACCGCGATCGCGAACGCCCCGATGAAGTTGCCCACGAACACGAGGCCCCAGTTGCGCATGACCCCGCCGAACGTCACCCCCGGTCGGCGGTCGAGCCACGCCAGCGGGGCGAGCACGAACACACCCGTCAGCAGGTCGTAGCCCAGCAGGTACAGCATGATGAAACCGACCGGGAACAGCAGGGCGCCGAGCAGCGGGATGCCGGTGGTCACGCTCACCGTCACGGCGAAGGCCGCGGCGATCGTCAGGATCGCCCCGCCCATGATCGACCGGATCAGCGTGTCGCGCGTCGACAGCATCACCTTCGCGGTGCCGGCGTCGAGAACGGTCTGGACGAGTTCGGCGGGCTTGACGTAGGACATCGCGGTCCCCCTTCGATCGTGGTGTGGCACGACGCTAGGCCGACGGTGTTTCCCCGGGCGTCACCCCGATCGCCTCCCCGGTTACCTCTTGCTCACTTCGGCTGGGGGCGCGTTGTGAGATCGGCGGCTCAGCGTGGCCTTCGCAGGCCGCGTCCCGCGGGTCGCGGGTCGCGACGCCGTTCGTTCGTACCGGATGCACGGTCACGGCATCCCTCGACCGTGCATCCTGGGCAAATGACCGTCGTGGTGCAGGGTAGAGGGGTGGCCGTCGTCTCTGAGCTGTACCGCTACCCCGTCAAGGGCTTCACGCCCGAGCAGCGTTCGGAGCTCGTCGTCCAAGCCGACGGGCGCATCGCCGGCGACCGCGTGCTCGCCTTCCGTTTCGCCGACGCGACCTCGCCCGAAGACGAGGACGGTCTCGAATCATGGCCGAAGAGCCGCGGCCTGGCGCTCATGGACTTTCCTTCGCTCGCTCGCCTCGAGCTGGTCTTCGACGCCGCGGTCGGCCGCGTCAGCGTCAGCGAGGGCGGCCGGCTCCTGGCCGAGGCTTCGCTCGACGACGCGGGGCGGCGCGACCTCGAGGCGGCGGTGACGGCGTTCGTCGAGGTGTCGTCCGATGCGCGCCGGCTGCAGCGGCCCGGTGTGCTGCCGCTGCGGCTGATCGGCGACGGCGTCACCTCGCGCTTTCAGGACCGCGCACGCGGGTACGTCTCGCTGCACGGCTCGGCATCGATCGACGAGGTGGATGCCGTGGTCGCGGCGCCCGTCGACAGTCGGCGCTTCCGGTCGAACATCGTCGTCTCGGGCACCGCGCCCTGGGCCGAACTCGGCTGGACGGGCCGCGTGCGCGTGGGCGAGGTCGTCTTCGACGTGCAACGCCCGATCGGCCGCTGCGCCGCCATCACCGCCAACCCCGACACCGGCGAACGCGATGCGCGGCTGCTGCGGGTGCTGACCACCGAGTTCGGTCAAGACGAGCCGACCCTCGGGATCCTGCTCCTGCCGGCAGCGGGCGGCGGCGTCATCCGCGTGGGCGACGAGATCATCGCCCACGCCTGAACGGTGCGGCGGCAGCGCGGAGGGACGGCCGGAGGTCCGCCGTTCGAGAGGGATGCGTGGGGGCGGGGCACGGCCGCATCCGAGGTTCTGCGCGGGGGCGCCGAGCGGGCGAGGGTCATGGCCGCACACAGGCACACGCGCTCGCGAGAGACGAATCGTGCCGCGGCCTCACGGCACGAAGATGCGTTCCTCGAACCGCTCCCGCACATACTCGAGAACCGCGCGCGCCAGGTGAGTGCGCCTAGACTCATCACCGAGTCGAGTCACTGTTCAGCGCGGAGGTTGCGATGTCGACAGCCCCGTCCGTCGGGCGCCGAGAGCGAGCCAAGCAGGAGAAGCTCGACCGCATAGTTCGCGCTGCGAGCGCTCTGTTCGCCGAGCGGGGCGTGGATGACGTGAAGACGCAAGAGATCGCGGATGCCGCTGACATCGGCACGGGAACGCTTTTCTTGTACGCCCGCACGAAGGGCGAGTTGTTGCTGCTCGTTCAGAACGCGCATTATGAACAGGCGCTGCGCGATGGTCGTGTGGCCGCCGGCGGCGAGGCGCAGGTCGTCGATGCGATCATGGCGCTGCTGAGTCCCATCGTCGCGTGCAATCGAGTGCAGGTCGACAACGGTCGGACGTACCTCCGGGAGATGCTCTTCGGCGACCCCATGGAGCCGAATCGTGCCGAAGCGCGTCGATTCGTCGCCGAGACGCAAGAGGCGCTCAGCGCACTCGTCCACGAGCGAACCGGCCGGACTCATGAGACCGCGACCGAGATTGCCCACGTCATCTCAGCCGCTATGTTCGTCGTTCTGGCGGCGGCGGACTCGGAGATCGCCGCCGCCGCCATCGTCGAGCGGCTCCGCCGCCAAGTGGCTGCGGTCGTCGGCGAGCCGTAGCCGACGTCGGAGCGGCGGAAAGCGCGAGGAGGGCACCGACAGGTTGGGGTCCTACGGCGACGAATCAGATGCGCATCGTCGATCGCTCCTGCTGTCGGGTCCTCCTCAGGCGACGGGAACGCGCGGCGGGACGATGCGCGAAGGGGCCCCGCCCTGCACGCGCGGTAGGTTCGCGAGATTGCCATCATGCGGCACGCCGAGCTCCGGCGCGCTGACGTCTGACAGTCGCGTGTACTGCTCCGCCGAGAGTGTGAGGCTCAACGCGCCGAGGTAGTCCTCGAGCTGAGCGACGTTCCTCGGGCCGATGACGGGAATGGTCGGCGTGGATGCCCTGCTGGCGCGCTCGTTCACCCAGGCTGTCGCTACCTGGGCGGGTGGCCGGCCTGCCTCCTCGGCGATCTCGATGACCGCGTCGACGACAGCGGTCTTCTGCGGTGTCGACTCGGTGTGTATCACACCGCCGAGATCGGTCAGGCGACCATCCGTGCTGCGCCGGTACTTTCCGGTGAGCAAGCCACCGCCCAGGGGGGACCAGAGCGTGGTTGCGAGACCGAGCGCCTCCGCCATCGGGAGGAGTTCTCGATCCGCTGTCCGCTCCACGAGGCTGTACTCCGTCTGGATGCCGACGATGGGGGACCACCCACGCAGGTCTGCCATCGCGGCGGCTCGAGACGTGCGCCAGGCGGGAAAGTTGGAGAACGCCGCGTAATGGATCTTTCCCTGGCGGACAAGGTCGTCCAGACCGCGCAAGATCTCGTCGACCGGCGTCAACGCGTCGGGGTAGTGCACCCACAGCACGTCGATGATGTCTGTGCCCAGGCGCTTCAGGCTCGCCTCGACCGACAGTCGCAGATTCTTGACGGCGTTGCCGGTGCGCGAGAGGGGCTGACTCGGGTCGGCCCCGATCGCGTACTTGGTCCCGATGACCAGATCATCGCGGTGCGCTCGGGTGAACTCGCCCAGAAGCTGCTCGGATTCTCCGACCTGGTAGGTGTCGGCGGAGTCGAGGAAGTTTCCGCCCGCCTCGACGAAGCCGTCGAGGATCGCCTTGGCCTCCACGCGGTCGGCGCCTGCTCCCCATGCGGTGCCGAAGTTCGCCGTGCCGAGGGCGTATTGCGAGACCCGAAGCCCGGTGCGTCGCCCGAAAGTCGTGTAGTCCATCTCTCTCCTTGCGTGCTGGTTGACTTGGTTTATCCAACTTAGCGCTGACTTCGACTTTCGAATACAGGTTATGATCCGGGCATGCCGACTCGCTCCGTCCGCCGTGACCTGTCCTCTCGCAGCTCGTGCTCGATCACGCGAGCTGTCGCCGTCATTCCTGACGACTGGTCGTACCTTCTTGTCAAAGAGGCCCTCCTCGGACGACGGACGTTCGCCGAGTTCCGAGATGTGCTCGGCGTGGCGACCGACGTTCTCACGACGCGGCTCTCCTGGCTCGTGGACGGAGGGGTGTTAGTCAAGGTTCCGTATCGAGAGCCCGGACAGCGAGAGCGGTTCGCGTACGACTTGACCGCGAGCGGAAAGGATCTGATCGTGCCGCTGATCGCCCTGCAGCAGTGGGGGGATCGGCATCGCCCCTCAGCGGAGCCGAGCGCGGTCGTCCCGGTCGCCGCGAGTTCCGGCGAGCTGGTGCGAGTCGCTCTTGTGGACGAGGTCGGCGACATCGTTTCGGCAACCGACGTGCGATTCGTGCGCCGGGGCGACGGTGGGTCAGCCGGTCAGGTGACGACCGAGGCGACGCGATGACGTTGAGCACCGTCGCGGAGGTCGTTCGCCTCGTCGTGTACCGCCACCTCGCTACACAGGGTTCGCTACCGCCGCGGGCGGTGCTGGCGGCGGATGCCGGGGTCGAAGAGTCGCGCTTCGCCGACGCGCTTCATGAACTCGCGCGCACGCGCAACATCGTGCTGCGTGACGGCGATATCGAAATGGCGCACCCCTTCGCGACCAGGTCGTTCGGCTTCTCGGTTATGAGTTCGACGACGCTGTGGTGGGGCGGATGCGCGTGGGATTCCTTTGCCATTCCCCACCTCGTGCCCGGCGCGACGAGCGTCCTCGTCGCCACCACATGCCCAGCGTGCGGAGCCGCACACGCCTGGACGGTGACGAACGCAGGGCCACCTGCCGGCGAGCAGGTGGCGCACTTTCTTGTTCCTGCATCCGAGATCTGGCCGGACGCAGCCCGCGCCTGCGAGAACCAGCTCATCTTCTGCAACGACGGGTGCGTCGACCAGTGGGTGACCCGCCGCGGTGCGACCAAGGGATATACCATGTCGATGCAGACGCTGTGGCGACTTGCGTCCCGCTGGTACGAGGGTCGACTCGACAGCCCGTACAACCGTCGAGAGCCGGCGGAAGCGGCGGATTACTTTCGATCCGTCGGGCTGCGGGGCTCATTCTGGGGACTCGAGGAGTGACCTTCACCGTTGGTGCCACGTCCGTCGCCAAGAACTGCACTTTCGCCTGCCTCGTTGCCGGAGCCTTCGTGCTGGTCGGGACGATTGACCTCGAAAGTGAATGTCCTCATAATTGAGTCGACTCACTTGGGTTCGTGCGACTTCGCGCCGAGTGATCCCTGAGCCGGAGAGGACCACATGATGCGCGCTTTCGCATTCGACGCCTACAAGAAGCCCGTCCACGAAGTCGAGATTGCTGAACCCGAGCTCGGCAACAGCGACATCCTCGTCAAGGTCGAAGCGGTTGGTCTGAATCTGCTCGATGAGAAGATCCGCGACGGAGAATTCAGATCCTTTCTGCCCTACAGGACGCCGCTGGTGCTCGGTCACGACGTCGCGGGAACCGTCATCGGAGTCGGTGACGCCGTGCGCCGCTTTTCGGTGGGCGACCGAGTCTTCGCCCGCGTCAGAGACCATCGGATCGGCACACTCGCCGAGCGCATCGCTATCGAGCAGGCGGACGCAGCGTTCGCGCCATCGACCATCGGCGTGGTCGAGGCGGCTTCCCTGCCGCTGGTCGCGCTGACGGCCTGGCAGGCTCTCGTCGACATCGGCAGGGTTACGGCGGGGCAGAAGGTCTTGATCCATGCCGGCGCGGGCGGTGTCGGCACGATCGCGATCCAGCTGGCCAAACATCTCGGTGCGCATGTGGCGACGACGGCATCCGCGAGAAATCATGCGTTCCTCCGCGAGCTCGGGGCGGACGTCGTCATCGACTATCGCGCGCAGGACTTCGCCTCGCAGCTCGAGGATTATGATTTCGTCCTCGACAGCCTCGGCGGTGACAATCTGCGAGCGTCCCTGTCGGTGCTCGCTCGCGGCGGGGTGGCCGTCGGCATCTCAGGACCGCCGACCCCGGCGTTCGCTGAACGGGCCGGTCTGAACCCGCTGCTGCGACTCGTGATGGCCTTTCTCAGCCGGGCGATACGGAAGGCAGCGGCTCGGCGAGGTGTTCGGTACGAGTTCCTCTTCATGCAGGCCGACGGCGGGCAGCTGGGCAAGATCGCCGAGCTGTTGGATGCCGGTGTGATCCGCCCCGTCGTCGGACAGATTTATCCGTTCGTTCAAACACCTGCGGCGCTCGCCTCGCTGCACGGCGCACGAACCCGCGGCAAGACGGTCGTCTCGGTTCCCTGACGCCTCGCCGGATCAGTAGAGAACACGGAGCCCCACCATGAACAGGACCTCTCCGCCGAAGGCGTTGTACGCGCTCGCGCCCACCCAGACCTTGACCGCCGATGGCGTCACCTATGCGTACCGCGAACTCGGTCCCGCTGAGGGAGTGCCCGTGGTCTTCTTCGTCCACCTGGCCGGCACGCTCGACAACTGGGATCCCAGGGTCGTCGATGCGGTCGCGCGCCATCGTCACGTCATAGCCTTCGACTATCGCGGCATCGGTGCGTCGACGGGCTCTTTCCCCAGCACCATCGAGGCTGCGGCTGACGATGCCTACACCTTCGTTTCGGCTCTGGGCTATACCAAGATCGACGTTCTCGCGTTCTCCCTCGGCGGCATGATCGCGCAAGACCTGGTCGTGAAACACCCGTCACTCGTCAGAAGACTCGTGCTTGCCGGCACCGGCCCGCGGGGCGGCTCCGACATCGACAAAGTTGCGCGGACGACCTACGTCGACATGGCCCGTGCACTGGTCACCGGCTCCGACCCCAAGGAGTTCCTCTTCTTCAATCGCGACGTCGAGGGGAAACGGGCCGCAAGGGCGTTCATCGGTCGCCTGAAGGAGCGGACGCTCGACCGTGATCGAGGCGCGAAGGTCTCCGCTTTCCGGGCGCAACTGAAGGCCATCAAGCGGTACGGCAGGTCCGCGCCCTCGGATCTATCGGTCTTCTCAGGTCCCACGCTCATCGCGAACGGCGACAATGATCGCATGGTGCCGACCGCCCTTTCAGAGGACCTGCATCGCCGCATCCCGACATCGGAACTGATCATCTACCCCAACTCTGGCCATGGCGGGATCTTCCAGCATTGGGAGCACTTCGCCCCTGCTGTCGCCGATTTCTTGAAGGCCTGACCGCACCGTCTCTCATCGACGCCGTCGTCGTCGTCGTTGCCGGCGCGAATGGAAGTGTCGGGCGCGAGCTCGTCTCGGAGGTACTCGGGAGGGGTGCTGCCGGTGTCTACGCGACTGTGCGCCGACCGAGGCAGTCGGCCGACCCTCGCGTCGTACCCCTCGTCAACACCGCCGGCGTGAACCCGGCAACCGCGAATCTGCTCGACATCGCAGATCCGGCACTGCTCGAGAACGTCGATGTCAACTTCCGAGCGACCCTCTCTCAGCCGGTCGAAGTGCTTTACCCCGAACTGCTGTCGGTGTCCTGACGCGGAGTGAGGATGAGGCAAGTGCTGGTCGCTGTAGCGAGCACATTTCCCCGCTTGTCGCGAATGTCCGCTTCCGCGAAGCTCGCGTTGCGCCCGCGCTTCGTGACCCAGCCATGGGCGGTGACGGTGCCTGTCTCAATGGTGATCGGACGGAGAAAGCTGACCTTCATCTCAAGACTCGTGTAGCCGACACCCGTGGGCAGCGTCGAGTGAACCGCGCATCCGCAGGCCGAGTCGAGGAGCGTAGCGAAGAAGCCGCCGTGAACGGCGCCGATCGGGTTGTAGTGCGACTCGTCGGGTTCCGCAGTCATCACCACGTCACCGTCGACTACGCGCACGATCTGAAGGCCGATGTGGCTGCCGATCGGGGGCGCGGGATGGGTGCCTTCGACGATCGACTGCAGCAGTTCGAGACCCGGTCGCGCGAACAGCGACCGCGGGTCGCGCGCCGGCGTATCGAAACGGATGGTGCGGGTGCGGGCCGTCTCGGACTCTTGCTCGGTCACGATACCGATCCTCGCAGAGAGCGGCCTAGGCGAGACCATCGAGTGAACTTCCCGCCGGCCCCCATTGGCTCGGTGGTACACCCGTCGGGGCTGTGGAGGTGCTGTGGAGGGGCTGACGGGAATCGAACCCGCGCTATCTGCTTGGGAAGCAGATGTTCTGCCATTGAACTACAGCCCCGAAGGTTGCGTGCCGCCCCGAGGCGACACGCAACGATCATACCGGGCGCGCCGGCCGCCCGCCCCCACCCGAGGTCAGAAGACCGACCCCACGTCCTCACGGACGATCGTCGCCATGCTGTGCTCGGCCAGTGCGGCGATGGTCATCGACGGGTTGCATGCCCCGGTGGACCCCGGGATGCGTGCGCCGTCGAGCACGTAGAGCCCGCGCTGTCCGTGGACTCGGCCGGCCAGGTCCGCCGCGTCGCCCATCGGCACCCCGCCGAGAGGGTGCCAGGTGCCCGGTGCCACGGCATCCGTGTCGATCATTTGTCCACCGCCGGCCTGCGCGATGCGCGCCATATATTCTGCGAGCGTCGCGCGGAGCGCAGCGTCGCCGCGCTCCGGCCACGTCAGCACGGCATCGTCGGTGGCAGGGTCATAGGTCCACGTCCCGACGGCGTCGACGATTCCGAAACCTACGAGCGTCATCATCTTCATGCCCGGGGGCTGCTCCGGTGATCCGGCGTGGATCACCGTGAACGGCACCGGGCTCTCGGGGTCGCGACCGCCGACGCAGGCCGGTCCGCCTTGCTGGACGCCGATATCGGCGTCCATCCCGATCCATGCGTAGATGCGGTCGCCGTTGTTGCCCCACTGCGTGCCGACCGCGTCGGGCAGGTCGGGGATGAGGCCTTTCGCCTGGGCTTTCACGAGCAGCCGCGTCGTTCCGGTCGAGCCGGCGTTGAGGAATACGGCGTCGGCGACGATCGTCTTGTTCTCGAGCACCGTTCCGTCGGTCGCGATGCGGTCGACGACGATCTCCCACAGTCCGGTCTCGTCCCGGCCGATGTCGCGGACCACGTGCAGGGTCTCGACCCGCAGCAGGCCGGTCTCCTCCGCTGCGCGCAGGTACGTCACGTCGATGGAGTTCTTGCCGCCGTTGTTCACACCGAATGCGATGTCGCTCGTCGTGTAGGTGGCCGCGAAGCGTCCGTCGAGCTCGCCCCGCACGTACTCCCAGTCGACCGGCAGCGGAACGGGGAAGGTGTCGAGCCCGGCGTCGGGAGCCGCGTCGAGAAAGGCGCGCGACGATGCATAGGGAGCCGAGGCCAGCACGTCGTCGGGAACCGTCGTGATGCCGAGCATCCGCGCGACGGTGGGATACGCCCACTCATCGAGGTCATCGTAGAGATGTGCGGCCATCGGCATCGACGCCGCGAAGTTGCTCTTCGTCGGCTGCAGAGTCATGCCGTGGTACATCACGGAGCCGCCGCCGAGCGCGGCGCCCACCGTCGAGGTTATTCCCTCGCCGACGACTGCCTCGAGCACTCCGGTGAAAGGTGCCCACTCGCCGTGGAGGTTGCGGACGACAGGGCGCTCGCTGAGCCAGGCCGACCGATTGTCGATGCCGTCGAAACGAGAGAAGGTCGTCGCGTTGGGGCCGGTTTCCCAGCGCAGTCCACGCTCGAGGAGAAGCGTGGACACGCCTGCCTCGCACAGGCGCAGGGCCGTGACGCCCCCGCCGAAGCCGGAGCCGATGACGACGGCGCGTTCGCGGTGGATGGTGTGGGGGATGGATGTGTCGGACATGAGCGTTCTCCTGTCGGTCGAGCCGCGGGCCGCGGCGGGATCGGACTCGTTCGTCCGTCTCCGACCACCATCCCGTCGATGTCCGATGCGCGAATCGTCTGAACGGGCCTCCCGGTCTACGCCATTCGAAGTACACGCTCCGATCGCCCGGACCTCACGTTCGCGGGCGCGGCGGACTGAAGGGCCGAACCCTCGCGCCGCGGCATCCGCTCACCGCGCCACGCAACGGCCGACCCGCCGCACTACGCTGATCACGTGCTGCTCAGTGACCGCGACATCCGTGCCGGAATCGACGACGGCCGCATCGGCCTCGACCCGTGGGACCCCGCGATGGTGCAGCCCTCGAGCGTCGACGTGCGGCTCGATCGATACTTCCGGCTGTTCGACAACCACAAGTACCCGTTCATCGATCCCGAGCAGGACCAGCCCGAACTGACCCGCCTCATCGAGGTCGACCCCGACGAGCCGTTCATCCTGCACCCCGGCGAGTTCGCGCTGGGCTCGACGTTCGAGCAGGTCACGCTGCCCGACGACGTCGCCGCACGCCTCGAGGGCAAGTCGTCGCTCGGGCGTCTCGGACTCATCACCCATTCGACCGCCGGCTTCATCGACCCCGGTTTCTCGGGCCACGTCACGCTCGAGCTCGCCAACGTCGCCACCCTGCCCATCAAGCTGTGGCCGGGTATGAAGATCGGGCAGCTCTGCTTCTTCCGGCTGACGTCGGCGGCCGAGAACCCGTACGGTTCGGGCCCCTACGGCAATCGCTATCAGGGGCAGCGGGGGCCCACGGCATCCCGTTCGTTCCAGAACTTCCACCGCACCGACGTCGGTTCGATCGACGCGGGTTCGCGCGGCGCCTGACCGGATGCCGACCCTGCACTGCGCGCGCCTGCCCGAGGTTCCCGCCGAGACGCTGTACCGCGTGATGTGGCTGCGGGTCGAGGTGTTCGTCGTCGAGCAGCAGGCGGCCTACCCCGAGCTCGACGGTCGCGACCTCGAACCCGACGCAGAGCTGCTGTGGATCGAAGACGGCGGCGAGGTGCTCGCGACGGCGCGTCTGCTGCT
>JAAIGE0100281202.1_pt1 | contig 10703 bp, 14 predicted proteins | sample 6487951 | NCBI WGS metagenome assembly JAAIGE01 (sample SAMN13974128, study PRJNA590717) | phyllosphere metagenome | biome: tomato field; feature: multiple bacterial spot infested tomato fields; material: tomato leaves; isolation source: leaves from tomato fields | host: Solanum lycopersicum ... | reverse complement strand
GGCCGCGCCGACGAGCTTCAGCGCGTTGAACAGCCAGATCGACTGCTGGATGAGGAGGCCGACGCCCAGGATCGTGTAGGCGACGTGAACCAGGACGCCGCCACCGATGCCGATCGCCGTCAGCAATCCGGCGCGACGCGAGAGCACGAGGCTGTTGCGCGTCACCATCGCGAAGTCCGGCCCGGGGCTGATGACCGCAAGGATGGTGATGGTGACGACGGCTAACAGTTCAGTCACATTGCGCTCCGATGAAGAATGACGTGCCTGTTCACAATAGCCGTTCGGACATGACCGGAAAAACGATGGATGCTGACAATATCGGTGAGGCTGGCTCACGGACCGGAGAGGGTCGGCTTCCCCCGCTCGCCGCGCTCCGCTGCTTCGAGGCGGCCGCCCGGCTGGAGAGTTTCAGCCGCGCGGCGGATGCGCTCCACCTGACCCATGGCGCGGTCAGCCGGGCTGTGCGCCTGATCGAGGACGATCTCGGCGTTTCCCTCTTCGAGCGCCGCAGCCGTCGCGTCTTCCTGACGGACGAGGGGCGGCGGCTCGCTCGAGCCGTTCGCGACGGCCTCGGCCTCATCGCTTCCGCGGCCGAAACCTTGCGGGCCGAGAGCCGCGCCGGTCCGATCACCTTGTCCTGCGAGCCAACGCTGCTAATGCGCTGGCTGATCCCGCGCCTACCCGAGTTCGAAGCCGCGCATCCCGACATCGCCGTGCATCTTGTTGCCGCCTGCGGTCCCGTCACCTTCGGCAACAGCATCGATCTCGCGATCCGCCGGTCGGACTTCCCCTTGGCATCCGGCATCCGCGCCGACGAGATGTTCGAGGAGCGCATGGGACCGATCTGCCGGCCGGACCTCGTCGGCCGCTTCTTCGACCGGACCAACGGCGCCTTGGCGCTACGGTCCGACGCCCGGCGGCTCCATTCGCAGTCGCGCCCCGAGGCCTGGACGACCTGGAGCGACGACACCGGCGCGGCGCTTCCCGCCGGGCTGTCGCAGATGTTCGAGCACTTCTATCTCAGCCTGCAAGCGGCGGCCGCCGGCCTCGGCGTTGCGATGGGGTCGTGCCACATGGCGCAGGGTGAGATCGCGAGCGGCGTGCTGGCTGCGCCCGTCGGCTTTGTGGCCGACGGGTCACGCTACCTGCTTCTGTCGCCTGAGACGGCATCGCAGCGGGTCGCGCGATCCCGCGACGCGCTGCTGGCTTGGATGCACGGCTTCGGCTGACCATCGCGGACGGCACCCAGATGTGCCCGATGCCGCGACGCTGAGGATCTCGAGCCGTTATCCTGTCTGGCTGGGCACCGGCATCCCCGTCCTGCGGTTCGACTCCGGCGGCGCATAAGCGCCGCCCGTCACGTCACGAGATCGTCGACGGTGGCGAGAACGCCGTCGGCTCCGTCGACGAGCCGTCTCCCGGCAGCCAGTAATAGGTCGCCGTCGATGTCGGCTTGCCATTATCGTTGCGCTTTACGTCGAGGATCGTGAAGCCGTGATTGTAGACGGACACCTCGCCGGTCGCCGTCATGCCCAGCGTGTAGGTCGCATTGTACGCGACGCCCTTTCCCGTGTCGGTGTAGGGCGCGTCCGTCTCCAGCACCGGGAACGCCGAATGACCGACACAGGCCCCATAGGGCACCCACGGGAAGATGTCGGTGAGAGGGAACAGGAGCGGGTGCAGGGGCAGGAACGCGAGGGCGATCAGCGACGACTGCATTGCGGCCTGATCATAGACCTCGAGGACGTGCTCGTGGCCCCAGAACCAGGCCAGCACGACATCCGTCGGTGCCGTGGCAAGCTGGGCCTGGAGGTTGGGATTGAAGGCTATCTGCGGCAGACCGCCGGTCGTCAGCCCCCCGGCCGTCCCCGGTCCGTCGCCGATCCCGAGGAACTTCGACCATCCCTGATGGTGCGAGAACAGAAACACCGAACGCCCTTGCGCCTTGGCATCGTTCAACTGATGGAGGTGCCATTGCGCCTCGGCATCGTGGAGCTGGGTCGTGTCGTTGGCGACCGCGAACAGGTCGCTGTCGAAATACCCCGTGTCCATCGCCTGGAGTTGCAGCCACGAATTGCGCAGGACGAAGAAGCTGGCCTCCTGCACCGGAACGCTTGCCGTCGGTGCATTGGGAAACGCGGTGCCCTCGTTCACGGTCGCGAGCGCCGAGTAGAACGGCGCCCCCTTGGTGTAATAGTCGTGGTTGCCCGGCATGTTGTAGATCGGCACGTTGACGGTCTTGCCCGGCACGGCGGTCGCGCGCGCCCTCGCGATCATGTCGAGGTAGTTGGAATGCACCTGGTCCGCGGTGCCGGCGTAATAGACGTCGCCGACATGGATCATCAGGTCGACTTCCATCGCCAGCATGGCGTTGATGACGTCCTGCGCCACCGGCTCGCCCGTCCCCCAGTCGCCGAGGATGCCGATCCGGAACGAATCCTGCTCGGGCAGGTCGTAGCAATAGGTGTCGTCAGGCGGCGAGGGTGCAGGCCGGTATGTGAGAGGCTCCCACACCTCCACTTCCTTCACCAGGTAATCGAACGCGGCGCCCAGCCATCCGATCGCGCCGCAACTCGACTTCTCGAAGTCGTTCGTGATCTCGGTCATGGTCTGCTTGTCGTCGCGCAGCGCCGCCCAGGCATATTCCACCATCATCTCGATGCATTCGGACGACAACGGGCTCGTCGCGCCGAGCGGGTTGGAGGCGACCGATCCTCGCTTCAAGCTGTGACGGGGATGGGGAACCGTTCGCAGGATAGCATCGACTTGATGCATCCGCTCGTTCGACGACGAGCTCTCTTCCGTCCCGGCGAGCGTTGCCAGATGGCCAGCGATGGCGCCCTGCACGATCGAGTGCGGGGCCGAATGGAAACCTCGCATGAGCGGCATGACGGCCTCCTCCGATCAAGCTGGTCGTACAACTCAGCGTAGGCGTCGCTTTGGAAGGAGTCCATGAGCCGTAGGCAAGATTTAGGCGCCTGCCGCAACCGCGGCACCGCGGCTCTACTCGCTGACGCTCCCCAAGTCCGGCCAGCCGGTCTTGGCCCTGCCGGGTGACGATCCACTGGCGTAAGAAGAATGCGGCCTGATTACAGTGTATTATCGATTGGAAGCGACCTAATCAATCCATGCGCCGTTCAACAATGACACGATGAGACTTAACTTGTCGGCATGACTTCGCTACGCGTTCGACGACCCGTCTGGATGTTGATTTACCTCTGGAGTGATCGTCATGCGTCGAGCCGCCGTTACTTGCATGGTCTCGCTCGTTGTCGCCGGATGCAGCGATCCCAAAAAGGCGAGCAAAAGCAACTTCAAGGCCGCAATCGATACCCATCTTGCCAAAACGCCGGCGTGCCTCGATCTGCCGACGAGTTCGGTGCAGCCGGCGGGCGAAAGCCGCGGCTACACGGCGCTGCCCCTCTACTACGAAGTGCCGACACGCGCGGGTGCCACACAGGATCTCTTCAAGGGGCGGACCCGGCAGGTCGACGCCCTCGTTGCCGCCGACCTGATGCAGTCGAGGGACGCGAAGATCCCGCAGCGCGGCATGTTCGGTGAGGACAAGCGCATGATCAAGGTTCTGGCCTATGACCTGACGGACAAGGGACGGCAGGCGCTTGCCAAGCCGTCGAAGGGTCCGGCGGATGCCTTCCGTTCGGCACGCAACCAGCTCTGCTACGGTACGCCGGAAGTCGTCGAGATCACCCAGTTCACGGAGCCGGCAGACGCGTTGGGCATGTCCGTGTCCCGCGTGGCCTACACCTATCGCTTAAAGGATAAGGCGGCCTGGGCCACGAACCCTGCCATGGTCGAAGCCTTTCCTATCCTGAAGCGAACGACGGGCAACACGGTGGAGGACAAGGCCGACGTCATCCTCACCAACAAGGGGTGGGTCCACGCCCGCGACGCCAGGCTATAGCCACTGACGGGTGGAGATCCGTCGGTCCGGACTGCCGTCTCTCCGGTTCTACGGATCGCCGTCAGTCCGGCTCGCCGGTGACGGCGATCTGCGCGGCGCGGGCGTAATGGGCGAGCATGGCGTCGCTCGGTATCAGGCGATCGAGCAGGTCCTTCATGTCGGCCTGGTCCGACAATGACTGGAACGGACCGGGCTGACGCTCGATCGCCAGCACCGCGATGGCCAGCGCCTTCTTCACCAGATGCAGATCCCGGTCCCTGATCTCCGCCATCGCCGCCTCCCGCCGTAATGGTCGCGCCCGATCCTGATCCTCGATCGCTACGCCTTCGTGACCACGGCGTCTATCCGCACCAGTCGGGCTTGGGGCGACCGCGGGGCCAAGGCAGCGCGACGCCGCGCGCCACCAGCTCGCCCGAAAGATCGCGCCCGTCGAGGGTAATGCGCGCGACGGTCCGCCCATAGCTTCGACCGACCCGCTCGATGGAAACCATTCTCCCTCGCAGAAGTGCCGTCGCGTCGCGTGTGGCGGCGCGGCCGCGCTCGACCTCCGCCGGGCACTTCGCCTGGTCCGCCCGCGTCTCGGGCGCATCGATCCCGGCGATGCGAATGCGCTCGCCGCTTGCGAGCCTGAACGTGTCGCCGTCGATCACCCATGCCACCCGGCCCGTCGTCCCGTCAGCAAGGGCAGGCAGTGACGAGGCGAACAGCCCGACACCCATCGACAGCACCGCGAGCATGGTCCGTCCTGATCGTCGCGTCACCGACACGCTTCTCCTTCGTTTCACCCTTCGACGCCGGCACGAAAGATGACGATGACGGGTGGTGAAAGCCAGATGCGGACCGAAGCCGGCAACCGGGCTTCGCGCGAACCCGGTGGTGGCCGCTACCGGACCCGCAGAGCACCACCCCCGCATCCATTCGCTGATCCTTGGTCACATCCGGGAACCTGATGCCATCAACCCGTGAAGGGTCGGCTATGCGAGCATGCCGCCACGTGCGGCTTCGCCTTCGCGGTGATTGCGGTCCCCGTCCGGACACTTCGGGCGCCTGTCAGCGGGGGATGGTCCTCCGCTCCCCGCAGGAGCCGCACCGATGTCGTTCACGCAAGCCTCCGCCTTCGCCGTCAGCCTCGCATCAACCCTCATGGCCGTCATCGTCATCTTCCGCGCCGGCGACGGCACCTTCTCGGTCGTGCCGGAAGCGGAGTTCGAAGGTGACGCCGAGATCGCAGCCGAGATCGATCCGTTCGCGGCGTGAGGACCTTGCCCGAAAGGAGCGCCGGCCTTGTCCGGCGCATCGCCGGCGGCTTCCCGCCGCCGGTCCGCTGCGCTATCCTGATGGCGCGCCGCGGTGGTGGTGGAGGCGCGTCCCGAACTTATGTTTCGATGGAGCCACCACCATGGTCGTCCTTGCACCTCTTCTTCTGATCGGCGGCATCGTCCTGTTCTGTTGGCTGATCTTTTCCGTCGCGATCTACGCGCTGCCGGTCATGAGCGGGATCGCGGTGATGTTCTGGGCGATTGAACAGGGCTCTGGCGCCGTCATCGGCATCGTCGCCAGCCTTCTATCGGGCGGTCTCGTTCTTGCGCTCGCGCAAGCGCTCTTCGCCCATGCGCACTCCGTCCGCCTGCGCTTCGCGGTCGCGCTCGTCTTCGCTGCACCCGCCGTCGTCGCCGGCTATGGGGCGACGCTCGGTCTCAGTCAGCTCGTCGTCGCCTCGCCCGGCTTGCAGACGGCGATTGCCATCATCGGCGCTGTCATGGTCGGAGGCGCCGCCTGGGGGCGGATCGTGGCAACCCCCTCCGCCGGTGCCCGACAGCGCATGACGCCCGGGAACTGACCCGCATGCGAAGGCGGAGGACGGGGACGCTGTGTGATGCCGACGTTGCCGTCACCCGTTCGGTTCGGATCGGGGGCTGCGTCGGATGGGGCAGCGGACACGGCCGGGCACGCCGCAGCATTCGTCGGGGATGAAGCATCGGCACCGGACAGGCCCGGTTCGCCGAACGAGCGGACGAGGCGTTCCCGCCGGTGGTCCGAAGGTGCCGAGGAAGGCATCGCGGCCAGGGCATGTGAGCAGGACGACCACTCCATGGGCAGGCACGTTCGACGGGACGGTGCTGTCCGAGGCAAGGCCAGGGTTCTTCCGTCGTCTCTGACGGTTGCCGCGCGCGACCACACGGCCTCTCCAATGGACCCGATCTGGCCGAAGGACGGCTGCGCCTCGATCGCCTTGGCGCAACGGCGGCGTCACGACTTTCTTCCCCTGAGCTGCGCTCATTCCTCGCGAGGCAAGAAAGTCCCTCCTTGGCCGTCGAGCTCCTTCGGAGTGCGCCGTCGATCGCCTCCGGCCGGACGATGGGCCATCGAGGCCGCGGCGGTCGCGGGCTCGAAACCGAACGAAACGGAGAACCATCATGGCCACCATCGGCAACTTCACCGCCCTCGACAACGGCGCCGGCTACATCGGCGAGGTCGTCACCCTCTCGGTCCAGGCCCGCAACGTCCGCATCCTCCGGGACGACCGCGCCACCGGCGAGAGCGCCCCCAGCCACAGGGTCTATGTCGGTCGAGCCGAGATCGGCGCCGCCTGGTCCAAGACCTCCGATGCGGGCCGCGACTATCTCAGCCTGAAGCTCGACGACCCTTCCTTCAACGCCCCCATCTACGCCAACCTCTTCGACGACGAGAACGGCGACAGCTTCTCGCTGATCTGGTCCCGCCCCAACGGCCGGAGGGATTGAACCCGGCTTCGACGCCCCGCCCGGCACAATCCAGGCGGGGCCGTCTCGCGACCGAGATCAGGATGCCTTCGATCGCACCTCGGCCTCCTCCGCCAGCGCCACGTCGTCGGGCCGGAGCAGCTCGCCATGGTCGACGCCGAGCGCCTGGGCCAGTTCGTAGATCGTGATGACAGTCGGATTGCGTTTGCCGCGTTCCAGACTGCTCAGATACTGCTGGCTGAAGCCGGAGCGCGCCTCGACCTCTTCCTGCGTGAGCCCCATCGCCTTGCGCAGCCGCGCGAAATTCCGACCGATGAGTGTGCGCATGTCCATGCGCGCACGCTCACGCGAATACACACTTTGAGTTTATGAACTATAGTATGTAAAAGCCGACTAGTGATGCGCTGGCGGCAACGGGTGATGCGCAAACGGGGGCCTCTCAACAGGCGAACCGATCGGTAGTATGGTTAAGGAAGGATGGCGCTCGGCGACCGCCCCTTCATGGAGAGCGCCATGACCGTTGAGGACTTTTCCGACGAGCCGCCTCAGGGCGAAACCTTAAGCGGCTACGATCGCGACCACATCAAGCTTTACTGCCGCCTCCTCGACTCCGTGGCCGATGGCGCCGACTGGCGCGAGGCGGTCGAGGTGCTGTTCGGGATCAATCCCGCGGGTGAACCCGACCGCGCCCGGCAGGTCTACGACCGGCATCTCGCGAGAGCGCAATGGATGACGCATACGGGCTACAAGGACCTACTTGCAGGTCGCATCCAATGAGGTGATGCCCCCAGGGCAACAGGTGATGCGCAATTGGGGACTATGCGGCCTCCGGTTTGCCCGGAATCCTTTCCCTTCCGCACGCATGAAGACGTGCCAGACAGGGAAGCGACTTGTGAAACCAGACCGATCGCGGTGGCGGGACGGTGCCGCCTACGAGTACATGGAAACCCTCGTCGTCGAGGACCTCGCCTGGGAAGCTTTGCGCCGCAACGGCGAGTACCAGCGCGCGTTCGGCCGCCACGCCCGGTCGAAGTCGGATCACGAGGACAGCGAAGCCGCCATGGCGCGGCACTGGGGGTTGCGATTTCGCTGCCCGTCCGAGCCGCAGCGGCCTCGACCAGCCGATCCACTGGACGCCGGATGCCGATCCTGCCGTGATCGTCCTTGCCAGGCCACCTGAGCCGCCCGGTCCATACGAACCAGTTCCCCTTGACCTGATCCACATCCGAGACGGACCGGAAGGCTGTTACGCGCGGCATCGGGACACCGGCGGTGACGTACCCGTAGTGATCCTGCCAGACGCTCCGATCGATCTTGCCGCAGCCGCGCTCATCCCGTTCGCCGCCGATAGCCTGGACCGGATCGAGGCCGTCACGCGCTTCTGGCGGACCGCTCGCGGGCTCGACGCCCCCGATACGCGTCTCACACCCCGACAACGCCAGCGCATCCCGCGCGCCCTTCGCGCCGCCGACGCCTGGTCGCAGGGCGCGTCCTACCGCGACATCGCCTCGGCGCTACGCGGGATCGCACGCCTTCGCGAGGAGGCCGACTGGCGCTCTTCGCCGCTGCGCACCGAAGCCGTCGAACTCCTGAAGCTCGGGCTTTCGCTGATCGAAGGCGGCTATCTCGACCTCCTGCATCATCGACGCCGATCATGACACGGACTGGTTCGGGAGGGGGGTGAGGATTTTACGAACGTAACTTCCCCATCCACCCCTCCGGCTCCGCTTCGCCATCCTCGCCTCCGTTCGCAGCCCCATGCCGGGGCCGCTCCGGCCACCACGGAGGTCCGACCATGTCGCAAACACCCACCCGTCTTCCGCAGAACTACCTTCGGACGCCCGACGCCGCCCGCTATCTCGGCCTGTCCGGTCGCACGCTGGAGAAGCACCGCACCTACGGCACCGGCCCGGCCTACCGAAAGCTCGGCGCGATCGTCGTCTATGCAGTGGAAGACCTCGAAGCCTGGGCCTCGCGCGGCGCCGTCACCTCGACCTCCGATCCGCGCGGCTCGGTGCTTCCCGCCAAGCGCCAGCCCGATCTGCCCGCGCCCGTCCAGCCCCGTTACGGCCGCTGAGACGCGTCCCCATGTCCCGCCATCATCACCTCGCCACCAGCGAACGGGCGCGGCTCGATCCGTTCGTCATCGCGACCGGCGATGCCGGTCCCCGCGATCAGCGCGACCTCATGGAGCGGCCGTTCTTCTCGCTCGCCAAGGCTAAGCGCGTCGCGCCGATCCTGTACCAAGCGGGCGACGCGCGCGTGGAGGTCTTCGCCAGCGCCGAGCACGGCATGGCGACGATCTGGGACGCCGACATCCTGATCTGGGCCGCAAGCCAGATCGTCGAGGCCGAGACGCTCGGCTTCAAGACCTCGCGCTTCCTGCGCTTCACACCCTATCAGCTCCTCACTGGCATCGATCGCCAGACCGGCTCGCGCGACTACAAGCTGCTGAAGGGGGCGTTGATGCGCCTTCAGTCCACCTCCGTCCTCACCACGATCCGGCACGACGAGCGCTGGCGTCGCCATCAGTTCTCCTGGGTTAACGAATGGGAGGAATGCACAACCCGCGACGGGCGGGTCGAGGGCATGGAAGCCGTGCTGCCCGATTGGTTCTATCGCGGCGTCGTCGACCGCTCGCTCGTACTGACCATCGATCCCGCCTATTTCCGGCTGACGGGCGGCATCGAACGCTGGCTCTACCGCGTCGCCCGCAAGCACGCCGGGCGCCAGCCGGCAGGCTGGCAGTTCGAGTTCAGGCATCTGCACGAGAAGTCGGGCAGCCTCGTTCGGCTGTCCGACTTCGCGCTGCAACTCCGCCGCATCGTCCTCCGCCAGTCCATTCCGGGCTATCGGCTTCGCATCGAGCGTGATGCGCGGCGCGAATTGCTGCGTATCCAGCCCTTGGACTTGTCCACAGGCATGAAAGCCGCGCCTGTGGATAGGGTCGGGACTTCGCACGCAAACGGCATCGGGATTTCGCACGCAACCCCATCGGGACTTCGCACGCACGGATCGCAGTTAAGTCTATGGTCCGACAACGCGATTCCGACCCGTAATAGAGAGTCTAATAAAGAATCTAATACTCTTGTGGCGCCCGAGGATGTGGAAAAGCTCCTCCGGGACGCCGCCCGCCGGCTCTCGCTTTCGCCGCCGAGAGGAGGAAGCGGACGATGATCGTCGCGCTCCTCAATCAGAAGGGCGGCGTCGGCAAGACGACACTCGCCGTGCATCTCGCCGGGGAATGGGCGCATCGAGGGCGCCGTGTCACCCTGATCGACGCCGATCCGCAAGGGTCGTCGCTCGACTGGTCGCAGCAACGCAGCCGTGAGGGGTTGCCGAGACTGTTCGGCACGCTGGGTCTCGCGCGCGATACGCTCCACCGCGAAGCGCCGGATCTGGCGCGAGATGCCGACCACATCGTCATCGATGGACCGCCGCGCGTCGCCGGTCTGATGCGCTCGGCTTTGCTGGCCGCCGACCTCGTGCTGATCCCGGTGCAGCCGTCTCCGCTCGACGGCTGGGCCTCGGCCGAGATGCTGGCGCTCGTCACCGAGGCGCGCATCTACCGTCCGGACCTCGCCGCCCGTTTCGTCCTCAACCGCTGCGGCGCACGCACCGTGCTGGCGCGGGAAACCGCTGAGACGCTCGCCGATCACGATCCGCCGGTGCTGCGCGCGACGGTAGGGCAGCGCATCGCGTTCGCCGCCGCGGCGCAAGCCGGACAGCTCGCTCGCGAGCTCGACGAGGACAGTCCGGCCGCACGCGAGATCGCCGCGCTCGTCGACGAGATCGATCGGCTCGGCATCGCGGGGCGTGCGCGATGACCGCCGATGCTGCACCGATCCCGGCGCGTTCGATCGCGATCGGCAACATCCTCACCGGCGACTGCCGCGCGGTGATGCCGAGGCACGGCCCCTTCGACATGATCGTCGCCGATCCGCCCTATGGCGACACGTCGCTCGCCTGGGATCAGCGGGTCGAGGGCTGGCTGTCGCTCGCCCGTGCGGCGCTGAAGCCCTCCGGCTCGCTCTGGGTGTTCGGCTCGCTGCGCTCCT
>JAAIGE0100575702.1_pt1 | contig 10704 bp, 7 predicted proteins | sample 6487951 | NCBI WGS metagenome assembly JAAIGE01 (sample SAMN13974128, study PRJNA590717) | phyllosphere metagenome | biome: tomato field; feature: multiple bacterial spot infested tomato fields; material: tomato leaves; isolation source: leaves from tomato fields | host: Solanum lycopersicum ... | reverse complement strand
GATATCTTCATAAATCGGTTCCGCCTTCGCCTGATCCTGCGCATGGGCGGGGAGATAGTCGAAGGTCTGGTCGCCGATCTTGTAGCCGACGCAGATTTTGAGCGTCTCGAAGCCGTCGAGCACGTCGAGCTTGGTGAGCGCGATGCCGGTGACGCCCGATACCGCGACCGACTGGCGCACTAGCACGGCGTCGAACCAGCCGCAGCGGCGCTTGCGGCCGGTGACGGTGCCGAACTCATGGCCCCGTTCGCCCAGCCGCTGGCCGATGTCGTTTTCCTGCTCGCTCGGGAACGGGCCGGAGCCGACGCGGGTGGTGTACGCCTTGGTGATGCCAAGCACGAAGCCAGCGCCGCTGGGGCCAAGGCCGGTGCCGCTCGCCGCCGTGCCCGCCACCGTGTTGGACGAGGTGACGAACGGATAGGTGCCATGATCGATGTCGAGCAGCGTGCCTTGCGCCCCTTCGAACAGGATGCGCTTGCCGTCAGACTTCGCCTTGTTGAGCGTCAGCCAGACCGGCTTGACGAAAGGCAGGATGAAGTCGGCAATGTCGCGCAACTCTGCCATCAGCGCGTCACGGTCGATCGGCGCTTCGTTGAAACCCGCGCGCAAGGCGTCATGATGTGCGGTCAGGCGATCCAGCTGCGGGCCAAGATCATCGAGGTGCGCGAGGTCGCAGACGCGGATAGCGCGGCGGCCGACCTTGTCCTCGTAAGCCGGGCCGATGCCACGTCGTGTCGTGCCGATCTTGCCCGCGCCCGATGCGTCTTCGCGCAGACCGTCGAGATCGCGATGGAAAGGTAGGATCAACGGGCATGTCTCGGCGATCTGGAGGTTGTCGGGATGGATATCCACCCCCTGCCCTTTCAGCTTCGCGACCTCATCGCGGAAATGCCAGGGGTCGAGGACAACGCCGTTGCCGATGACGGAAAGCGTGCCGCGCACGATGCCGGAGGGGAGCAGCGAAAGCTTGTAAACCTTCTCGCCGACGACCAGCGTATGACCGGCATTATGACCGCCCTGGAAGCGGGCGACGACATCGGCGCGCTCCGACAGCCAGTCGACGATCTTACCCTTGCCCTCGTCGCCCCACTGAGCGCCGATCACGGTGACATTTGCCATGGATAGAGTCCTTCCGCCCGCCGCGGTGACCGGCCATGCCCTTCGACGGGACTCGGCATACCGGTGGGATCGGTGGACGCGCCGCTGTAAGTCGCGCATCCGATGCGGGGGCGCGTTAGCCGCGCGCACCCTGCTTCGTCAAGTCAGTAGGCGCGCGGATGTTTTCCGTCGAGCCAGTGCGAGCAGCGCTGCGCAGCGCCCTCCTCGCCTTCGGTAAGAGCTGCGACCGTATGCCAGCCATCGGCACGAAGGGCTGCGGCGCGTTCGGGATCATGCCCGAATGGCAGGAAGATTCGCTGGGGGCTTTCGCCACCGAAACCTGCATCGATCAGCGGATCGGGATAGAGCGAGAAACCCATCGCCGGTTCGTCCGCGCCATCGGCCCGCGCGATGGCGTAGCTGCCGCCACGCCCGATTTCGCCGACGAAGCCGTCAGCGAAGATCGAGAAGCCGAACCAGTTCTGAAATTCGAAGCCATGGCGTTCGGTGGGATCGAGCGTCAGGGTGATGTCCCAGCCGATCGGCTTGGCGATGGCGCGCAGGCCCGCGATGCGGCCTGCGATCGCGCCACCAACGCTTGCATCGAACGCCTCCAGCCGCGTCATCGCAGCATGATAGGGTCCGGTCGCTTCGATGAGGGGGAGATATGCGGCAGCGGCGGGACTGATCGCGGTCAGCGCGCCTGCATCCTTGGCATCGAGTTCGGCGCGTACCGCCTCGATTTCGCTAGAGGCGAGCGGCAGCGGCCCGGCGGCAAGCATGTCGATGAGGTCGGGCAGCGTGAAGTCGATGGTAATGCCGGTAACGCCTGCCGCCTGCAACGCCTCGATCGCGATGTTGACGATCTCGACGGCGGCGGCGACGCCATCGCTGCCGATCAGTTCCGCGCCGATCTGCATCTTTTCGCGCTCGGGCCGGAGCTGGTTCGCCTTCTGGCGCAACACCGGCCCGGCATAGGAAAGACGCAGCGGACGCGGCGCGTTGCCGAGACGGGTGGCGGCGATGCGACCGACCTGCGCGGTCATGTCCGGGCGGAAGGCGAGCGTGCGCTGCGACACCGGATCGACGGCGCGGAAGAGATCCTGCGCGCGCATCGATTTGAGCCGCTGGGTCAGCGTATCCTCAAACTCCGCCAGCGGCGGCATGACCCGCTCATAGCCATGGGTCGCGACCGTATCGAGCACGCGGCGGGCAAGCCGCGCGGACGCTTCGGCCTGCGGCGGAAGGCGGTCGGACAGCCCTTCTGGAAGGAGGCTTGGCGGGATCGTCGCGCTTGTCGTGTTCATGGGGCTGGCCCTTTACCAGTTTAAAGGCGCAAGGCCAGCCCGATCAGTTTCAGGCGAAGCGCAGCGGCTTCACCGTCTTAACGCCCGCAAGGCCGCCAATTTCACCGCTTAGTGTCGGCGTCACTTCGCCGTCGACCGACAGCAGGAGAACGGCTTCGCCACCCTGATTGCGGCGACCAAGATGGAAGGTGCCGATGTTGACCGCCGCTTCGCCCAGCGTCGAACCCAGGCGACCGATAAAGCCGGGCGCGTCCTGGTTGACAATGTAGAGCATGGTGCCGGTGAGGTCGGCCTCCACCTTGATGCCGAACAGTTCGACGAGGCGCGGCTGCGCGTTGCCGAACAAAGTGCCCGCGACCGAGCGGTCGCCCGCTTGCGTGGAGACGGTGACGCGCACCAGCGTGTGATAGTCGCCCTCGCGATCATGGCGCACTTCGCGTACGTCGAGGCCGCGCTCCTTCGCGAGGAAGGGCGCGTTGACCATGTTCACCGTGTCGGAGTAGACGCGCATCAGCCCGGCAAGAACCGCTGCCGTGATCGGCTTCTGGTTGAGGTCGGCGGCATGGCCTTCGACTTCGACCGCGACGCCAGTGATCGCGTCGCCTTCAAGCTGACCGATCAAAGACCCGAGCTTTTCGGCAAGCGCCATATAGGGCTTGAGCTTGGGCGCTTCCTCAGCGGAAAGCGACGGCACATTGAGCGCATTGGTGATGCCGCCGTCGAGCAGATAGTCGGAAAGCTGTTCGGCAACCTGAAGCGCGACATTCACCTGCGCTTCGTCGGTCGACGCACCCAGGTGCGGGGTGCAGATGAAGTTCGGCGTGCCGAACAGCGGCGATTCCTTGGCCGGTTCGGTCTGGAACACGTCGAGCGCCGCGCCCGCGACATGGCCGCTGTCGAGCGCCGCCTTGAGCGCGGCTTCGTCGATCAGGCCACCGCGCGCGCAGTTGACAATGCGTACGCCCTTCTTGGTCTTGGCGAGGTTTTCCGCCGACAGGATATTGCGCGTCTGATCGGTCAGCGGTGTGTGCAGCGTGATGAAGTCAGCCTTTGCCAGCAGCGTGTCGAGATCGGCCTTTTCCACGCCCATTTCCACGGCACGCTCTGGCGTCAGGAAAGGATCGAACGCGACGACCTTCATCTTGAGGCCAAGCGCGCGGCTGGCGACGATCGAACCGATATTGCCCGCGCCGATCAGGCCGAGCGTCTTGCCGGTGACTTCGACACCCATGAAGCCGTTCTTGGGCCACAGCCCCTGCTGCGTCTGCGCGTTGGCTTCGGGAAGCTGGCGGGCGAGCGCGAACATCAGCGCGATCGCATGTTCAGCGGTTGTGATCGAATTGCCGAACGGCGTGTTCATCACGATCACGCCCTTGGACGACGCGGCAGGAATATCGACATTGTCGACGCCGATGCCCGCACGCCCGATCACCTTCAGGTTGGTGGCGTGGTCGAGGATGTCCTTCGTCACCTTGGTCGAGGAGCGGATGGCGAGGCCGTCATACTGGCCGATGATGGCTTTCAGCTCATCCGGCGTCTTGCCGGTGATTTCATCGACCTCGACGCCGCGTTCGCGGAAGATGGCAGCGGCGCGGGGATCCATTTTGTCGCTGATCAATACCTTGGGCATATTCAATTCCTTGACTTAACCGTCATCCTCGCGAAGGCGGGGATCCATCTCCCGACATCGGACAGCAGACAGGTCAGAAGATGGGCTCCCGCTTTCGCGGGAATGACGAAACTGAGAGTTAGGCGGCCTTGGTCTGGGCGTAGGCCCAGTCGAGCCAAGGGCCGAGCGCTTCGATGTCGGCGGTTTCGACCGTGGCGCCGCACCAGATGCGCAGACCCGCAGGCGCGTCGCGATAGCCCGCGACGTCATAGGCGGCGCCTTCCTTTTCGAGCAGCGCGGCGAACGCTTTGATAAAGGCTTCGTCCGCCCCCTCTACCGTCAGGCAGACGCTGGTCTTCGAGCGCGAAGCTTCGTCGGCGGCAAGGTGGCCGAGCCAGTCGCGTTCCGCCACGATCTTGTCCAGCGCAGCGGCGTTGGCGTCGGAGCGGGCGATCAGGCCGGAAAGGCCGCCGAGCGACTTACCCCATTCAAGCGCGAAGATCGCATCTTCGACCGCAAGCATGGAGGGCGTGTTGATCGTCTCGCCCTTGAAGATGCCTTCGGCAAGCTTCCCCTTCGCCATCAGGCGGAACACCTTGGGCAGCGGCCAGGCGGGGGTGTGGTTTTCGAGACGTTCGACCGCACGCGGGCCGAGGATCAGGACGCCATGGCCGCCCTCGCCGCCCAGCACCTTCTGCCACGAGAAGGTGGCGACGTCGATCTTGGTCCAGTCGATCTCATAGGCGAAGACCGCACTGGTTGCGTCGGCGAAGGTAAGCCCTTCGCGGTCGGCGGGAATCCAGTCGGCGTTGGGGACGCGGACGCCCGAGGTCGTGCCGTTCCAGGTGAAGAGAACGTCGTTGCCGAAATCGACCTGCGTCAGATCAGGCAGCTTTCCATAGTCTGCGCGGATGATCGTCGGGTCGAGCTTCAACTGCTTGGCGGCGTCCGTCACCCAGCCTTCACCGAAGCTTTCCCAGGCGAGCGTCGTCACCGGACGCGCGCCGAGCATCGTCCACATCGCCATTTCGAATGCGCCGGTGTCGGAGCCGGGCACGATGCCGATGCGATGCGTGTCGGGCAGCTGGAGCAATTCGCGCATCAGGTCGATGCAGTAACCGAGACGGGTCTTGCCGATCTTGGCGCGATGCGAACGACCGAGCGGATCGGTGTTCAGTTTGTCGGCGCTCCAGCCCGGAGGCTTCGCGCAGGGGCCGGAAGAGAAGAAGGGGCGGGCCGGACGGCTAGCGGGCTTTTCAGCAGGCGCAATGGTGGCGTCAACGGCAGTCAGATCAGTCATGTATGCGTCTCCTTACAGAGAGCACGCGCGGCGTTGGGACCGCGTGGCCCGTCGGCCGCCCTAAAGATCGCGACCAAAGAGTCAAGTTACCAATGAGTCAGGCCGAACGTCTGAGCGGACGAAACGAGCGCTGCGTTCATGCCAAAGCCAGCCGGGCGTGATAGATAATGCGCGCAATGAGCGGGTTAAGGGGACAGGGCCAGTGACGGGCCGGGGCCGGTGGGCCGCATTTTCGATGATGATCGCGACGCTGGGCGGCTGCGGCGGCGACCTCGTGCCGCGCGGGCGGGTGGAGAAGGCATCGCGCCCGACGAAGAAGCCTCGCCCCGCCACCGCCGCAAGACCGCCGGTCGATATCCGTCAGTGCCTGGGCAAGTTGCAGTCGCTATCCGTTGCCTACACCCCCCTGCCCGACAAATATTATGGCGGCGGGTGCAGCGCGGCGGGCGCGGTCAAGCTGCTCGACATCGGGGTGCCGACCGCGAACCTCGGCGCGATGACCTGCGACCTGGCATCCAATTTCGCGGCCTGGGCGCGATATGCGGTGCAACCCGCATCGCGGCTGTATTTCGGGATCGAATTGCAGAAGATCGAGACGTTCGGCACCTATAATTGCCGCCCTATCGCGGGCAGCGGCAAGCTGTCCGAACACGCCCATGCCAATGCGGTGGACGTATCGGCCTTCGTCCTGTCGGACGGGCGACGGATCACGATCCAGAAGGACTGGAACAGCAGCGACAACCAGACGCGCCAGTTCCTCCAGATCATCCGCACCAGCGCGTGCAAGCGGTTCCGCACGGTGCTGAGCCCCGACTATAATGCCGCGCATCACGACCATTTCCATTTCGACATGGGCGGGCGCGGAGGCTTTTGTAGATAAGGCAGGCAACGCAAAGCGTCTTGGCAATGTCATCGACGATGACTAGTTGGTCGGGATGACAAAACAAGAGATTGAAGAACGCAAGTTCCGCCCCGCCCGCGAAGAGGCCGACGACGCCCGCAATACCTTAGGCACCCCTCAGACGCAGAGCGCGGCCTATCGCCTCGCCTATCAGGATACCGAATTCCTGTTGCGCGACGACCTGCGCCCGGTGCGGTTCCAGCTGGAATTGCTGAAGCCCCAGTTGCTGATGGACGAGGCGCGGATCGATTCGACCTTCGTCTTCTACGGCTCCGCCCGCATCCCCGAACCCGATCAGGTGCAGGCGCGGATCGACGCGGCGCAGACCCCCGAGCAGAAGCGGATTGCCGAAAATCTCGGCAAGAAGGCGATCTACTATGAGGAAGCGCGCAAGCTGGCGCGGATCGCGGCGCAATATCCGGTGAATGAATCAGGATGCCGCCACTTCGTCGTTTGTTCGGGCGGCGGCCCGTCAATCATGGAGGCGGCGAACCGGGGCGCGGTCGATGTCGGGCAGACGACGATCGGCATGAACATCGTGCTGCCACATGAGCAGGCGCCCAATCCCTATGTCACGCCGGAGCTGAGCTTTCAGTTTCACTATTTCGCCCTGCGCAAGATGCACTTCCTGCTGCGGGCGCGGGCGCTGGCGGTGTTCCCCGGTGGCTTTGGCACGTTCGACGAGATGTTCGAGTTGCTGACGCTGATCCAGACCGGCAAGATGAAGCCGATCCCGATCCTGCTCTACGGCAAGGAATTCTGGACCCGCGTCATCGATTTCGAGGCGCTGGCCGACGAAGGCGTCATCTCTCATGCGGACCTGAGACTCATCACCTGGGTCGAGACGGCGCAGGAGGGATGGGACGCAGTGCAGGCTTTCTACAAGGATGCCGAGACGCCGGGCTGCTGATCGTATCGCGCCGCTTAACTTCGCATATTTCCCGCATTTCGTGACAGGAAGTTTCAAAAGCGGGAAACTTCCGTTCGTGCTGGTGCGGGATCTGACGGTTGAAAGAGCGATGCTTTCGATGCCCGATTTCAGTGGAATAGGACAGGCGTTCAGCGGCGCGACAGCAGGCACCGGCTAGATCGAATGCGAAGGAGTTGAGGCGATGGCGGCAGGATTGCGGTGGATGACGGGAGCGGCGGTTGGCGCGGCCCTGCTGATCGGCAGCGTCGGGTCGGCCGAGGCCCGTCCCCGCTGGGATCGCTGGGACCATCACCGCTATCGCGACCGGGGCGGGTTCGGCTTGGGCGATGCTCTGGGCGTTGCGGCGCTGGTTGGCGCAGCGGCGATCGTCGCGACGTCGGTGTCGAAGGACCGCAAGGCCGCGCGCGGCTATGAGGAGCAGGACGCGCCACCGCCGCAGGACGGCACCGACTATGGCACGGATATCCAATCCAGTCGTCCCGCCGATGATGCGGACTTTTCCGATGTGGCGGGATCGGCGGCGCATAACGATCGCCTGACCGACGCCTGCGCCGTCGCCGCGCGCGACGAGGCAGAAGGACGCGAGGGCGGCTATGCCGAAGTCCGGCACATCGATGCGCCGGTCGCGACGCCGGACGGCTACAACATCGATGGCGAGGTCGAGACGCGCGCATCCTACCGCGCAAGCGAAGGCACAACGCGCCGCTTCACCTGTGCGATGAAGGATGGGCGCGTCGCGCAAGTCTATCTCAGCCGGGACGTCGCGAGCCGCTGATCGCCCACTTGGCATCGGACGGTCGCTCCGATAGGCCGCTGTCATGTCCGCCCTGCCCTCCCGTCGTCGGAATGCTGCGATCGCCTTCATCCTGGTGACGGCGCTGCTCGACGTCATGTCGATGGGCATCATCATTCCGGTTCTGCCGCAATTGATCGAAAGCCTGTCGGGATCGGTCGCGGCGGCGGGACTTTGGAACGGGCTTTTTGTGGCATTATGGGCGGGAATGCAGTTTCTCTGCTCTCCGGTGATTGGCTCTTTGTCCGACCGGTTTGGGCGACGACCGGTGATCCTGGTTTCGGTGTGCGGCCTGGCGCTCGATTATGTGCTGATGGCGCTTGCGCCCAACCTCTGGTGGCTGGCGCTGGGGCGGATCATGGCGGGCGTTACGTCGTCCAGCTTCACGTCCGTCTTCGCCTATATGGCCGACATCACGCCGCCCGAAGACCGTGCGCGTGGCTATGGCCTCATAGGCGCGGCCTTCAGCGCGGGCTTTGTCGCCGGGCCTCTGGTGGGCGGCATATTGGGCGAAGTATCGCTCCGTGCGCCGTTCTGGGCGGCGGCGGGATTATCGGGGCTGGCTTTCCTCTACGGCCTGCTGATCCTGCCGGAATCCCTGTCGGTCGAAAAGCGCATGGCGTTCAGCTGGCGGCGGGCCAATCCGTTCGGCGCATTGCAACTGCTGCGATCGCATCCTGAATTGTCGGGCCTCGCCGTGGTGAACTTCCTGCTCTATTTCGCGCATCACCTCTTTTCGGCGGTGTTCGTGCTCTATGCGGGCGAGCGCTATGGCTGGGGGGCGTGGCAGGTCGGCACGTTGCTGGCGATGGTCGGGCTGCTCGACATGATCGTGCAGGGTGTACTCGTGGGTCCGGTGGTGAAGCGACTGGGCGACCGGACGACGATGGTGATCGGCCTCGGCTTCGGTGCGGTGGGCGTCGCCGCGATGGGGCTGGCGCCGACGGGCTGGCTGTTCGTGGCGGCGATGTTCCCCAATGCGCTATGGGGTCTTGCCATGCCAACGATCCAGTCGCTGATGACGCGCCGCGTGTCGGAAAGCGAGCAGGGACAGCTTCAGGGCGCGAACAATAGCGTCGGGTCGATCGCGGGCATCGCTTCCCCGCTGTTCTTCGGCGCAGTCTATTCCGCATCGGTCGGCGGGGCGCCATTCTTTCCCTTCATCGGCACCGCGTTCCTGATGGCGGCGGCGGTGCTGGCGGGCGCGGCGCTCATCGGCGCTCGGGCGGCGAGCGGAGACGATGCGCCCGCGCCGCACGGCTGATCCCCACGAAACTGGACATATCGGGGCCAGCCCTTTAACGGCCCCGTCATCCCGTTCCCAGACCCATGCAAAGGCGAATCGATGACGCTGCCCATTCAGGATTCCATCCTCATCGTGGACTTCGGCAGCCAGGTGACGCAGCTGATTGCCCGGCGCGTGCGCGAGGCCGGCGTCTATTCCGAAATCGCCCCCTTCAACAGCGCGGCCGAAGCGTTCGAGCGGCTGAAGCCCAAAGGCATTATCCTGTCGGGCGGGCCGTCATCGGTCATGTGGGAAGACAGCCCGCGCGCGCCGCAGCATTTCTTCGACGCGGGTATCCCGATCCTTGGCATCTGCTACGGTCAGCAGACGATGATGCAGCAGATGGGCGGCAATGTCGAAGGCGGCGAAAGCGGCGAGTTCGGCCGCGCCTTCATCGAAGTGAAAAAGGGCTGCGCGCTGTTCGACGGCCTGTGGAGCGAAGGCGAACGCCATCAGGTGTGGATGAGCCATGGCGACAAGGTGACGCAGCTTGCCCCCGGCTTCGAGGTCGTGGCGGTCAGCGAGGGCGCGCCCTTTGCCATCACCGCGAACGAGGACAAGCGCTTCTACGCCACGCAATTCCATCCCGAAGTCGTGCATACGCCAGACGGCGCGAAGCTGCTCGCCAATTTCGTGCGCCATGTCTGTGGCTTGGCGGGCGACTGGACCATGGCGGAGTTCCGCGCGACCAAGATCGCCGAGATTCGCGAACAGGTTGGCGAAGGCCGCGTTATCTGTGGCCTGTCCGGCGGCGTCGACAGCGCGGTCGCGGCGGTCCTGATCCACGAAGCGATCGGCGACCAGCTGACCTGCGTCTTCGTCGACCATGGCCTGATGCGGCTGGGCGAAGCGGAACAGGTCGTCAGCCTCTTCCGCGAACATTATGGCATCAAGCTGGTCCATGTGAATGCCGAAGACCGCTTCCTGGGCGGCCTCGCCGGCCTCACCGACCCGGAAAAGAAGCGCAAGTTCATCGGCGGCGAATTCATCGCCGTGTTCGAGGAGGAAGCCGCCAGGATCGGCGGCGCGGACTTCCTGGCGCAAGGGACGCTCTATCCCGACGTGATCGAAAGCGTGTCCTTTACCGGCGGGCCTTCGGTGACGATCAAGTCACACCACAATGTCGGTGGCCTGCCCGAGCGCATGAACATGAAGCTGGTCGAACCGCTTCGCGAATTGTTCAAGGACGAAGTGCGAGTGTTGGGCAAGGAACTGGGATTGCCCGACATCTTCGTCGGCCGCCACCCCTTCCCCGGCCCCGGCCTTGCCATCCGCATCCCCGGCGAAGTGACCAAGGAACGCTGCGACATATTGCGCAAGGCCGACGCCATCTATCTGGAGGAAATCCGCAACGCCGGCCTGTACGACGCGATCTGGCAGGCGTTCGCGGTGCTGTTGCCGGTGCGGACGGTCGGCGTCATGGGCGACCATCGCACCTATGACAGCGTGTGTGCGGTGCGTGCCGTCACATCGACCGACG
>JAAIGE0101439979.1_pt1 | contig 10705 bp, 7 predicted proteins | sample 6487951 | NCBI WGS metagenome assembly JAAIGE01 (sample SAMN13974128, study PRJNA590717) | phyllosphere metagenome | biome: tomato field; feature: multiple bacterial spot infested tomato fields; material: tomato leaves; isolation source: leaves from tomato fields | host: Solanum lycopersicum ... | reverse complement strand
GAAGCGCCGAAAGGTTCACTTTGGATGTCGCACATCAAATCACCGTGCCCGGAAGGATCACGCGTCGCCAGCGTTTCTTTACATCCGTCAAAGCGGCAAGGCGGCTCGCCCTCACAGCTAGTCGCGCGCCCATTGATCTTGATGAACGCCCAGGGCTTCACGACTGATGACTTGCGCTTAGGGCGAGCGGACAATTCCAGCTTTTGAATGGCCTCAGCCCCTTCGCTTAGCCAAACTCCTGTTTGATGGCGGCGCATATCGCGCGTGGGCTCTCCACGGATGCGGTCAATCCCGGGAGGAAGTTCGGTGGAAACTCCGACATCCGGCATAGTAGGTCGGACTGCTCTCGAGCAGGCTCTGCCGTTCGCGCCCAAATCGTGTGGACACGCCTGATCCGAAGTCCGATAGCCTAGAGGAAATTTGGATCGAAGTCTCGCGGCCGTGACGTTCGTCAGCGGGAAGAATCGCCTCGGAACTTGTTTTGGTTTCCACCTCATGTGCACAAGCCGTCACGAGACGGTAGGTGTCACGCCAGCATTTCAGCGTAGCGTCGGGCGTGTTCTTCCCATCGTATGCCCCTGGCAGTCAGCCATTCGTTGTCGAAGTACGTGTCGACGTATCTGGATCCGCTGTCGCACAGGATGGTCGCTATGCTGCCGCGAGTTCCAGCCCGCGACATCTCGGACATCAGCTGGCAGCAGCCCACGAGGTTCGTCCCCGTTGAGCCGCCCACGGGCCTACCGAGCAGGTCGCTGAGCGCTCGTGCGGCGCCGATGCTCTCCGCATCCGGAACAGCCGCGACCCTGTCGATAAGGTTCGGTATGAATGAAGCCTCTACCTGAGTCCGACCGATGCCCTCAATGATGGAGACCTCGCCATCAGACGTTTTGGACATGCTGCGATCGCTGAAGTTGCGATGGAAGATCGACTGCGTCGGATCCACGACGCACAACTTCGAAGGGAGCTTATTCGCCCTTATGTATCGGCCGATGGTGCAGGAGGTGCCCCCGGTCCCAGCGCCGCAGACGATCCACTGCGGTAGCGGGAAGTCCTCCAGGCGCATCTGATCGAACATGCTTTCGGCGATGTTCCCATTGCGCCAGTCCGTGGCCCGCTCCGCAAACGTAAACTGGTCGATGAAGTGACCGCCGACTTCTCGGGCTAGATGGGCGGCGCGTTGTCTGCCTAGGCAGGCGTGCTCTACGAAGTGTATCGTGCCGCCGAAGCCCTTGATGGCCTCGATCTTCGCGGCGGCTGTGCCAATCGGCACGACGGCGATGAACGGCAGGCTGATCAGTCTCGCGAAGTATGCGATGGAAACTGCTGTGGATCCGCTGCTCGCCTCGATGAGCGGCGCCTCTGGTCCGATTGCGCCGTTGCAGAGCGCATAGCTGAGAAGCGATCGTGCCAGCCGATGCTTGAGGCTTCCAGTCGGGTGTGAGGCTTCGTCTTTCAGGTAGAGGGAAATGCCCTCGAAAGACCTCGGGCGATGCCTGATGAGACTCGTCTCGCCGGCCCTGGCAGCTTCTGCGGCCAATTCCTCGATGGCTCTACCGGTCCAGGAGGCGATGTCCGCTTCGTTACCACGAAGTGCCATTTTCATCGAACATATCCTCTTGCTACTACGTTTGTGATGGGATAGCGAACCATACCTAGGCATTCAAGGCGTACTGGATTCGATCGCTGCGAGTGCCGGTGGGACAGGGCTCGTAACGTGCCGCATCAGACGGTTCGTGCGGGCGCAGGCTGGTCGAAGTGCCGGCCAGGTCGTCAGCAGTCAGGGACGGAACATCTGTAAGCAGCCGATGCCGCAAGCAACTCGCCGATGATCAGACGAGACGTGGGGCAGGCACAACTGGAGGGGTTGGGATCGATGAGGACCTTTGTAACTTTCGCCGCCGCGTCTATTGCCATCGTCGTCTGCCAATCCGCATCCGCGCAGACCGTCACGCGGTATCGGTTCGATATTCCTGCGGGGCCGCGTGTGCAGGTTGTTCGGCAGATCGCCGCCGCGGCAGGAGCGGCGATTTCGATCGCCGATGACGGCGATCCGGGACTGGCGGGTGAGATCGGGCCGATCCGCGGCAGTCTGACGCTGGCGGATGCGCTGAAGCGCGCGCTCGTCGGCAGCGAGTGGTATGTGGCGTCCGCCGGCAACGAGCAGGTCCGGATCGCCCGTTCAGGTTCGGGCAGTGGGGACATCATCGTCACCGCCCGCTTCCAGAAATCCCGGAAGGAGGATTCGAACCTCCTGACCCGTACCGATACGCCGCTTCGTGAGACGCCGGGAACGGTTGTTTCGGTCACGCAGGCCGTCTTGCAGTCGCAAAACGTTACCTCGGTCGCCGAGGCGATGAAGAACATAACAGGCGCGAGCGTGACGACAGGTCCGCCGATTCAGATCATAGCGCGCGGCAACTCGACTGACGGTGCATCGTTTACGAACGGTCTTCGCAACTCGCGCTTCGGAGGTAATCCTCCTACGATCGACGTTGCGGCGATCGAGGTGCTCAAGGGGCCTTCTTCGATCCTGACCGGCACAGCCGTCGCGGGCGGGCTTGTGAACTTCGTACCGAAGGAAGCGACCGCAACGTCGCCCCGCCAGGTGAGCCTGGGTGTCGGAAGCTACGGTTATGTCCGCAGTGATATGGACATCGGCGGCGCCATATCGAGCGAAGACCATATTTACTGGCGAGCAGTCGGTATCTCCGAATACGCGCGACATCAGAATCAGGGTGGGGACAACCCGCATTCGAACGCAGTCGCGCTTATGCTCGGATACAGGAACGACGGCTGGAAGGTCGACACTCAGACGCAGTTCTACGACACGACGACCGTGCACGGACGTCCCTACGCGAACGATCCGGCCACGAAATCGGTCGAAGCCGTCGATTTTCTGAACAATCCAGACGTCTACTACAGGTCGAAGGCATTTTCCCAGTACGCCAAGGTGGAAAAGGCTGTCCTCTCGAACGAGGAGGCCGCGATCACGCTGCGTCTACGTGGCAAGTACCAGCACGCTGATCAGGATTACAGTTTCCTTAGCTTTTCTGGCGACATATCGGATCCGTTGCTCGGCACCCTGCGCGCGTTCGGTGCCAGTTCGGGATCCTCGGCGTCGGATCAATTCAGCGGCTCGGCTGATACATATGCCAGGTTCTCGACCGGTTCGGTCAAGCACCAGTTGATCCTCGCATTCGACTACACACGCGAGAGGGGGCGCTATCTAACGCTCTTCAACTCCGGCCTATACCCGTTGAGTCCCGTTCCGCCGCTCCTGCCCGTGCCGAACGAGAAGTCGCAGTACGTGGACATTTCACGTTCCGTCAGCAACGAATACGGCGTCGTAGCGCAAGATCAGATCTCCTTCTGGCGTATTCATGCCCTGCTTAGCGTACGCCGGTCCTGGTATGATTATGCCACGACGAGGAGGACGACGATCGTCAGCAAGGTCGACAAGACTTTGCCGTCAGGTGGGGTTGTACTCGATATGACCAAATGGGCGTCGGTGTACTACAGCTACCAGAAGGGCCTCACGCCAGGCCCAATTGGCGTGCAGCTGATCGACGGGTCTCCCTTTCCGCCGAGCATCACCACTGGGCATGAATTCGGCATTAAGACGGATCTGAACGGCGGGAAGCTGTCGATCACCGCCGATTACTTCAAGGCCAGCACTGACATCCTCAACATCCCGAACCCGATCGATCCAAGGTTTTCGATTGCAGCTCCCGGCCAGAAGCGAAACGGTTTTGAGATCACTGCCGTCGGCAAGCTCATGCCGACCCTCTTCGTGCAGACGGGCTTCGCATACACCACGTCCAGTAGCGACCGACTGCTTCTTGGAGCACCCAAGTACGTCGCGAATGCGTGGTTGTACAAGAACTTCAAGCTGTCCACGATCGACTCGCTCGATATCGGGGTCGGGGGCAACTACCAGAGCCGGACGAATGTGGCGTCCCTGGACCTCAACACGTTTTCCTTCAACTATGGACCGGTCTATCGGGACTACCTCCGGTTCGACGCGGCAGTCGGTTTCACGCACAGGAACCTTCGGTTGAACCTTACCGTCGACAACATTTTCGACCGGTTCAACCTCATGAATCCCCTGATCGGTACCGCACTCGAACGCGCCACGGGGCGGGACGTTCGACTGGTTCTGACCGTCAACCTTCCCAAGGCAGAATGATCATGTCCGTCAGCGTGTCAGACGGCGGGGCCGATACCATCGCAAGGACTGAGAGGCCCGACGAGGCGATCGGTCGGAACGTCGGCCGCGATATCGCCTACATCGTCAAGTTTGTGTTCCGCCACCTTCGCACAGACCCGGTAGTGGGGATCGTACTGTGGATGGTCGTTCTCGGATCGTCCACCGTCTCATCATGGCTGAGCCTCCACTTCATGCTGAAGTCGGCGGCTACCACCAACGGCCTCGTCGCCCGTGACCATCCAGCGGTCGTGGCCGCGCTTCTAGGCATGGGAGGGGTGCTGCTGGCGATGCTGCTGAATCAGACACTCAGCACCGCTGCAGCGCTCACACAGCGGATACGGCTCCGCAAATCTATCGTGGACCGCCTCTCGGATGGATGGTTCGGGGGAAACAAGCTGTATGCGCCAGGTGGCGCCGTGCCGATCGACTATCCCGAGCAGCGTATCCAGGAAGACACGTTCGTCTTCGCTCAGACGACCGTGCTGCTGATACCGATGATCGCAGGGACCCTCACATCGTTCTATCTCTATTCGGGCGAACTCTGGCAGCGCGCCACGCCGTATCCAATTCACTTGGCGTCTGGCATCGATGTGATCATCCCGAAGGCACTCTACGTCTTCGCTATTCTTTCCGCGCTCATGATGACCGTCATCACGCACCTCGTTGGCCGCATCCTTACGCGACTGGACGTCGTCAGGCAGCGCCTCGAGGCGGGCTTCCGGCATGATCTAGGGATGGCGCGCGAATTCGGCGAGCAGATTGTGCTCAGCAAGGGCCAGAAGACTGAACGCCGACGGTCGCAGCACAACTTCCGTCTGATCCAGCGCAACTGGACTCCCTTTACTATAATCAGTTCCGTCCTTGGGGCGATACAAGGCTCGTCGACGTACGTGTCGATGATGCTGCCGACGCTGTTCATGTTTCCCCTGATCATCAAGGGTAGCATGAAAATGGGCGACCTGACCGTCGTCGCGGGTTCCTTTGGAGCGGTGTATTTCGTCTTTTCGAGCGCAGTCACGTTCTACGCGGATTTCGCTATCCTCCGGGCAGCCGCCATGCGCCTTCATCTCATGGAGGACTTTCTCGGAGAGGAGGACAAGCGGGGGGTCGTACGCCCACAGAGCAACGGCGGGGTCGAGGTGTCGGACCTCACGATCATGGCGCCGAACGGACGGCAACTCGCTGTCGTGGACGATCTTCGGATCGAGCCAGGACAGAAGGTGCTGATCAAGGGCCGGTCGGGCTCCGGGAAAAGCACCCTTTTCCGACTTCTCGCGGGGATCTGGCCCTTTGGCCGAGGCTCGATAGCGATGCCGCAGGGAAGGGAGACGACGATGTTTCTCCCGCAGCTTCCATACATGCCTAGCGGCTCGCTCAGGGAGGTACTCAGCTACCCCAGCGATCCGAGCCGGTACGACGACGCGGACTATCGCCAGGTTCTCCGAGACGTGCAGCTTGATCGGCTTGAAGGCGAACTGAACCTGCAGCGCGCGTGGTCCAAGGTGCTTTCGCCGGGCGAGCAGCAGCGCATCTGCAACGGACGGGCTCTTCTCCAGAAACCGCGGTATCTCTTCATGGACGAGGGTACGAGTTCGCTTGACGCCGAGACCGAGCGCGAGGTGTTCGCAGTGCTTGCAGAGCGGCTGTCCGCCAGTGCTATCGTGACCATCTCGCACACCGCACGGACCGAAGCGGAGCAGGACGTGATCCTCCATCTGGAGGGCGGGCGGATGTCAGCTGTCAGCAACACTTTCGCCGAAGGCGCTTCGGGGCGCGGCGGCGGATTGCCGCGAAGTGAGGCGCCGTAGCATGGACCAGTCTGATAAGCGGGCGGGGCCCCCCCCCCCTCTGCCGGGTAATACCCGAGGCCGGTTTGATCGAACGGTTTTTCGATCCCGCGCAGACTCAGGAGCTTTCCGTCTGGGCCAAGAAGCATTCCATCTATCCTGCTGCGGCATTGCTCGTCGCGGAACTGGCCCGTGGCTCCGGCCTCGAAAGTGATCCGGTGCGTGCGGACGACGAGGCGTTCGTGTCGGAAGCGATAACAGGTTTGCGGAAAACGGCTGACACCAAGGGAGCGGTTCTCGGCTGGTTGCGGTGGCTCTGCAAGGAGGCGCCCGACTCTGTGGTGGCCCGCATTCCAGCCATCCGGCGAGAGGTATTCGAGACGGCCTTCGATCTCGTTTTCGCCTCTAGGATCGGCGTGAAGCCATCTCCGGCGGATTGGCGGAAGGCTAGGCGTGCGTTTGCGAACGCGGTCGCTGCGGGCCCCCCCTCGTCGGCCGACGCGACCGTGTCCGCTTCGCTCTGGGACTACGACGCAAATCCCGGAGCCGTCGCCGACGTTGCGGCGACGTGGCTGGAGGCGACGTCGCTAGCTGACGCGATCGAAGAGGTCGGCTGGTCCTACACTAGGTTTGCCATGTGCCGGGACTCACTTTTGGCGCACGATCCGAAGAAGAAGCCCAAAGATGACGATGGCCTCGAGGCTCGCTCTGCCCAACCCACCGAGGAAGACTTCGCGATGTGGGCTCGGATGCACAGGCATCGTTCCACAATCGCGAAGCGCCGCTTGCGTGAGATGAGGGAAGGCCTCCTGTCAAAACTTCGAGCCACGATCAGCGCGACGATCGCTCAACAAACACTCGACAGATGAAAGTATCCAGCATGTCCAATTTGAAGACTCTATCCGACGACGACTATCATGCCGCGATCCGTAACGCCTCGCGTCCGGTTCTGATCGACTTCTCCGCCACATGGTGCGGACCCTGCAAGGCGATGGCGCCGGCGATCGAGGATCTCGCACGCGAATACGCGGACGAGGTCGACGTTTACGTCGTCGACATCGATGCGTGCCCGAAGGTGAGCAGCGAGCTCGGCGTCCGATCCGTCCCTACCTTCATGGTATTCAGCAGAGGCGACGTGGTCGAACGTATCGTCGGCAGCACGAGCCGGTCAAAACTGGCCGGGGCCATTGAGACCGCAATCGAGATGGTAGGATGAGCGAGCAGCTGATGAACAGGACTGCCGTGGGGGCTCCCGGTCAGCCGGATGCGCCCCGCTTTCCAAAACCTTCGGCAACACCGGAAGAGCTGTCGGCATTCTCGGCGCAGCACTTGCTGCCGATTCCACTGGTCACGCTGGTGACATACCTCGCGATGATCCAGTCAGACACCTGGGAACGTTTGGCATCGCTTATCGATGCGGCACCCCACCGTCGGGCTATCGTTCATCGTTGGATAGTACGCATGTGGGAAGACGCAGAAGCCGGTGTCTCCTTGTCCATCCGGGACCCGGATCTACGCCGGGCCTGCGCGGATGTCGTGCGGATGCACTCGGAAGTGGCAGACGGCCGGGAAGCGTCCTCGCATTCGTGGCGTGGAGCAAGATCGGCGCTCGCGAAGATCCAGTCCGGCACGCCCGTGGAGAGGGCTTTTGCTGCGGCCATCGGAGCCAGCGCCTGGAGACTTGAGGATGTGCCGGGCGCAGCTGCGGACATGTTCCATCCACTGGTCGAAGCCGCATTCCTCGAAATCGACGTCGAGCTGGGATGGACTTCGGCGATGGACGATCAACTCGCGGTGCGCGGCGAACGGATGATGGCCGCAGGCAAGGCGGCTGTCGATGCGCTCCCGGCGAGCACTACGCCGGATGAGGCGCGGAGAATTGAGGGCGAGGCCTTCGATCGGGGTATGGCGGCGTTCGTGCAGGCCAATCCTTCCGAACTCGACACGAGGGGCGAGCTTCGGGCCCAGCGGTGGATGGCGGTGCATGACGCGGGGCATGCGATGCTCGTGACCGAAGTCGAGGCGGCAGCCGGGCGATAGAGCCCCCCATCGTCGAAGGACCGTGTGTTCCGGTTCGATCAGCCATCTAACGGAAAGAGTCCATGAACCTGCCAATCGGCGCAGACCGCGATCAGCCACTCGGCCAAACCGGCCCGAGCTATCTGCTGACGGAGGAGGAATGGCTTCGAGGTCGTGCGCGCGAAGCGGTCGATCTCGCCTATTCCATGGGAGCGGGGCACGCCGCAGCGTCCGCCAGCGAGACCGCGGGGCTGGTGATCCGCGCCAGGGATGGGAAATTTGAGAGTTCAACCAGAGAGGGATCGCAGATCCTCGGGATAGAAGTATTCTGGCACGGCAGGAAGGGGAAGGCCCGGACATCCTCACTGTCGCGATCGTCTATCGCGATGGCCGTTGAGCGCGCCATTGCAATCGCGCGAGAACTTCAGCCGGATGAAGATGCGGGTCCCGCCGATCCGGATTGGCTGGCAAACGGGCGCCGCGATGTTGCGCTCTTCGCACCCTCGGGACTAGGCCCCGACGAACTCGGTCGCCAGGCATTGAGCATAGAGGAAGCCGCGCTGGCCGAAGGCGACGGTCGTGTGCGCGTCTCGGACGCCGGAGTGTCGAGCGTCGATTTCAGATCGGCATTGGCGGTCGGACGCGGCTTCGACCGTTCGTTCTCCGCCTCGATGCAGGACCGGTGGTGCTCGGCGATAGCGCAGGGGGCGGACGCCATGACGCAGGACTGGTGGTCGAGCGCGGATCGACGGGTTTCGCGTCTTGATGACGCAGCGGAGATCGGGTCCATTGCTGCGCGTCGGGCGGCGAGGAAGCGGGATCCCCGGCCGATGGGGTCCCGCTCGTGCCCCGTTATCTTCGATGCGGTAGTGGCCAGTTCGCTGGTCCGGGAGTGCACCGCTGCTCTGACCGGCTTTGCCCAGGCTCAGCGCGCAACGTTTTGGCCGGATGCGCTGGGCGCCTCAGTGCTTGGAGCGCATCTCGATCTGATCGAGGATCCCTTCGAGGACTTCGGTCTCGCGAGCAGCCCCTACGATTCCGAAGGGGTGGCGCCTATGCGCCGGCATGTCATCCACGGTGGGCAGGTCGAGGGGCTTTTCCTCTCAAGCCTCTACGCCCGGAAGTTGGGGATGCGATCGACCGGAAGTGCCGATGGTCCCCGCAACCTCACGCTGTACTCGAGCCGCCCTTCGCTGTCGCTCCCGGAAATGTTCGACGGGATGGTGGACGGGCTATGGGTAACCGAGCTGCTGGGCGGCTCCGTCAATCCCGTGACCGGCGCCTACTCCAAGGCCGCCACCGGGTTCTGGATCGAAGGCGGCGAGGTTGCTTTTCCTGTCCATGACTTCACGTTGGCGGGGCATCTCCCGTCTATGTTGAAGTCGATAGTCGACGTCGCAAGCGACGTACACCGTCGAGGGGCCGTGCGGACCGGCTCTATCATGATCGAGGGCATGCATGTCGCCGGACGCTGAACCCGGCCCTGGAGAAGCAAAATGATTGGCACGTCTGCCGAGGCATCGGCAATCATCGAGCAGCGCATCCTGGAGGATAACGAGCTGACCCGGAGCCGGATCGTCCGTGCCGTGGACGACCTCCTCGGGAACGGCGCGGAATTCGCTGACCTCTACTTCGAGGCTAGGCGCGAGGAAGCGTGGCATATCGTAGACGGTCGGGTTTCGTCCGGCAGCTTCTCCATATCGCAGGGAGTTGGCGCCCGTAGCCAGCACGGCGAGCAGACGGGTTTCGCCTATTCTAGCGCCATGACCCCGGATGCCGTCAACGCCGCGACCTCCTCGGTACGCGCCATGCGGATGCACGGGGATGCGAGTCGCTTCGCCGGTGGCGTGGCGGCACCGGGCTACGCTAAGGCGCCCCCGCTATATCGGCCAGGCGATCCATCGATGTCACTCGACGCCCCGGCCAAAGTCAGTCTGCTTCGCAGGATCGACGAGCTGTGCCGTTCGCTCGACCCGAGGATCCTGAAGGTGTCGGCCCAGCTCATCGCCTCCCATTCGGCGATCCTGGTAGCGGCCAGCGACGGCACGTTCGAAGGCGACGCTCGTCCCTTGGCGCAGCTCATCGTCTCCGTCATGGCCGAGGCGGACGGAAGACGCGCCTCCGGAAGCGCCAACAGTGGTGGTCGCTTCGCGCTCGATCGATTTGACGAGCACGAGCTCGTCCGTCTCGCTGGCAAGGCCGTAAACGCCGCCATCGTCAACCTGAAAGCCCGACCGGCGCCGTCGGGGGCCATGCCGGTCGTACTCGGCGCCGGCTTCCCGGGCATCCTGCTGCACGAGGCGATCGGACATGGCCTGGAGGCCGACGCTCACCGAAAGCGAACATCGGTGTTCACGGATATGGTGGGCCGGAGCATAGCTGCCGACGGCGTGACGGTGATCGACGATGGGTCGCTCGCGGACCTTCGCGGCTCGCTCAACATTGACGACGAGGGGATGCCAACGCAGCCGAATGTCCTGATTGAGAGCGGCAGGCTCGTCGGACTGATGGGGGATCGCCTCAGCGCGCGCATGTCCGGACAGCGCTTCGCGGGAAACGGTCGACGCGAGAGTTTCTCGAGCCTGCCGATGCCGCGGATGACCAACACCTATCTCGCGAACGGTCGGCACGCACCCGCGGACATCGTGCGTTCTGTCGAAAGGGGAATCTACGCTGCCGACTTCGGTGGTGG
>JAAIGE0100410625.1_pt1 | contig 10712 bp, 8 predicted proteins | sample 6487951 | NCBI WGS metagenome assembly JAAIGE01 (sample SAMN13974128, study PRJNA590717) | phyllosphere metagenome | biome: tomato field; feature: multiple bacterial spot infested tomato fields; material: tomato leaves; isolation source: leaves from tomato fields | host: Solanum lycopersicum ... | reverse complement strand
GTGCGCTGACGCGCAGGGCGGACAGGAATCGAACCTGCAACCTGCGGTTTTGGAGACCGCTGCTCTGCCAATTGAGCTACCGCCCTAGAGACCGTGCGGTCTCGGGGTGTCGCCTCCATCCTGCCACCGCGGCGGACCTGAGGCCCGGGGCACGGCGAAAGAATGCAGACAACAACTGCTCCCCCAGCATACGGCATCCGTCGACGTGTTCCGAACCGGGCGGAGCCGCGCGGGTCGCGCAGCGCGTCGGCGGCGGCAGCCGCCGCGCTCAGAGGAACTGGCGCCAGTTCGCCCTCGCGAGGTCGAGGAGCTCGTCACCGCGGCCGGACATGACCGTGCGGATCGCGTACAGCGCGAACCCCTTGACCTGCGCCGCCTCGATGGCCGGGGGCATCGACAGCTCCTGCCGCTCGGTCACGACGTCGAGGAGGGCGGGTCCGTCGTGCGCGAGCACCTCACGGACGGCATCGGGCAGATCCTCGCTGTTCTCCACTCGTCGCGCGAAGATCCCCATGGCCTCCGCGATCGCGGCGAAGCTCGGGTTGACGAGATCGGTGCCGTAGTTCACGAAGCCCGCCGCCTTCATCTCCAGCTCGACGAAGTTGAGCGAGGAGTTGTTGACGACGATCGTCTTCACCGGCAGCCGGTTCTGGGTGAGGGTGATGAGCTCGCCCAGCATCATCGCCAGTCCTCCGTCGCCGGCGAGGGCGACGACCTGTCGCCCCGGGTGGGAGACCTGGGCTCCGATGCCGTGCAGGAGGGCGTTCGCCATCGAGCCGTGCGTGAACGAGCCGATCAGTCTGCGCCCCTCGGTCATCGACAGGTAGCGCGCCGCCCACACGGTGGGCGATCCCACATCCGCCGTGAAGACCGCATCGTCGGCCGCCTGCTCGTCGAGGAGACGCGCGAGGTACTGCGGATGGATCGGACGGCCCGCCTTGGTCGGGGTGGCGAGGTCGTCGAGCTTCGCCCGCGTCCTGCGGTAGTGCGCGACGGCGTCGTCGAGGTGGTCGCGGTGCTCGGTGAGAGCCAGCCGCGGGATGAGGGCCTCGGCCGTCGCCCGCACGTCGCCGACCAGTCCCAGGTCGAGGGGATGACGACGCCCGAGCTGGGACCCGCGGATGTCGACCTGGATCGTCGTGGCGTGCTCCGGGTAGAACTGCTCGTACGGGAAGTCGCTCCCGAGCACGAGCACGGTGTCGGCAGCCTCCATCGCGCGATAGCCCGAGGCGAACCCGAGAAGTCCGGTCATCCCGACGTCGAAGGGGTTGTCGTATTCGATGAACTCCTTGCCGCGCAGGGCATGGACGATCGGGGCGCCCAGGCGGTCGGCGAGCGCGACGACCTCGTCGTGTGCACCCTCCACACCCGCCCCGGCGAGGATCGTCGTCTTCTTCGAGGCGTTGAGCAGGCTCGCTGCGCGCTCGAGCTCGGCGCCGCTGGGCACCACGACCGGACGGGTGCGCTCGATCACGACGGCGCGGTCGTCGGCGATCTCGGCGAGCGCGACGTCTCCGGGGATCACGAGCACGGCCACGCCGCGCTGCTCGATCGCCGCTCGCATGGCGATCTCCAGCAGCCGCGGCATCTGCGATGCGTCGGCGACGTACTCGACGTACACGCTGCACTCGCGGAAGAGCTCCTGAGGATGGGTCTCCTGGAAGTACCCGGTGCCGATCTCCGTGGTGGGGATGTGCGCCGCGATCGCGAGCACGGGGACCCGGGAGCGGTTGGCGTCGTAGAGGCCGTTGATCAGGTGCAGATTCCCCGGGCCGCAGGATCCGGCGACGACCGCGAGATCGCCGGTGAGGGCGGCGTCCGCGGCGGCGGCGAACGCGGCGGACTCCTCGTGTCGGACGTGCACCCATCGGATGTCGCCGGACTTGCGGAGCGCGTCCGTGAATCCGTTGAGCGAGTCTCCGGGCAGTCCGTAGACGCGGTCGATCCCGTTGGCGTGAAGAGTCGTGACGATGTTCTCTGCGACGGTGGCCATGACTCGACCCTACGCCCGGGCCGAGGGTGCTTTCCGGTTTTCCGCACCTGCATCGACGGAGACCCGCAGTGACCCCGCGCCGCGCGGTCCGTAGCGTCGGAAGCATGGACAGCTCTGAGAATCTGAACGTCTTCGCCGAGTGGGCCATCGCCCTCATGGAGGCGCTCGGAAGCGTCGGCGCCGGCGTCGCCGTGGCGATCGAGAACCTGTTCCCCCCGATCCCCAGCGAGGTGGTACTTCCGCTCGCGGGATTCACCGCCAGCCAGGGAAGCATCGTGCTGTGGGAGGTCCTCGTCTGGACCACGGTCGGATCGGTCGTCGGAGCCCTCGCCCTCTACGGCCTCGGCGCGTGGCTCGGACCGGCGCGGCTGCGTCGCATCGTCGACCGGATGCCTCTGATGAAGGTCAGCGACGTCGACCGCACGGAGGTCTGGTTCGCGAAGCACGGCACGAAGGCCGTGTTCTTCGGCAGGATGATCCCCATCTTCCGCAGCCTCATCTCGATCCCCGCGGGCGTGCAGCGGATGCCGCTCATCCGGTTCACCCTCCTCACCGCGGCGGGGAGCGCGATCTGGAACACGGTGTTCGTCATGGCGGGATATCTCCTCGGCGAGCAGTGGCACCGCATCGAGCAGTACGCCGACGGGCTCCAGCTCGTCGTGGTCGCCGCGGTCGTCGTCGCCGTCTCCGTGTTCGTGGTGATGCGGGTGCGCCAGCGGGTGAGCGCCCCGAGCGGCACAATGGGGAGATGACGTCCCTCGCCGACGACGCCGCCACGCCACGCCCGCTGCTGCGGGACCTCGCGCGGATGCTGGGCGGCACGGCCGCCGGGGTGGGGATGCTGCTGCCGACTCTCGCCGCGGTCGTCACCGCACCGCGACGCCCCGCGCCCGCGGTGGTGCGGATGCTGGGCGCACGTCTCAGCTGGATCGACGGTGCCCCGCGGCGTACGGCACCGCGGGCGAGGCGCCTCCGCGGTCTCCTGGCCCTGTCGGCCCTGCTGCAGCTGGTGGTGCTGTGCATCCTCGTGCTGATCGCGGCGGGCGTCGTCGTCGGCATCCAGATGATCCTTGCCGCGGCGACCGGCGGCCCGGTGACCCTCTTCAGCGCCCGCCCCGGCCGCGTGACGTGGACCACGGTGGGACTCTTCGTCGTGCCGGGGCTGGTGCTGCTGTTCCTCGCCCTGTCGGGACTCGGGGGGATCGCCTGGCTGGAGCGGCGCCTGTGGCACGCGTTCCAGCGGCCCGGCGCCGGTGAGCTCTCCGATGAGCTCCTGCGACTGCACACCACGCTCGACGAGGTCGTCGACGCGATCGACGCGGAGCGACGCCGGATCGAGCGGGACATCCACGACGGCGTGCAGCAGCGGGTCGTCGCACTGTCGATCCTGCTGGCCCGGGCGGAGCGCTCGCTCACGCGACAGGCCACCGGCGCCGAGGCCGAGGCGGCCGCACTGCTGCGCAGCGGCCGCGACGAGACGCAGCACATCCTCGACGACCTGCGCGACGTGGCCTGGCGGACGTATCCGGAGATGCTGCAGCGCGACGGACTGGCCGCCGCCCTCCACGCCCTGCGCGACCGGGTGGCGATGCCCGTGCATCTCGAGGTCACCGGCCCGCAGATCGCCGACAGGGCCGCGGAGACGGCCGCCTACTTCGTGGCGAGCGAGGCGGTCACGAACGCGATCAAGCACGCGGCGGCGCAGACCATCGGCATCCGCGTGCACGCCGGACCCGATCGGCTCACGGTGAGCGTCGAGGACGACGGCGTCGGGGGTGCGGATGCCACCGGCCCCGGCCTCTCGGGCATCGCCTCGCGCGTCGCCGCCCGCGACGGGATCCTCCGCGTGCACAGCCCTGCGGGCGGCCCGACGCTCATCGAGGCGGTGATCCCGTGCGCATAGCGATCGCCGAGGACTCGACCCTGCTGCGCGAGGGCATCGTGCAGCTCCTCGTCGCCGAAGGACACCACGTGATCTCGTCGGTGTCCGATGCGGACGCCCTCCTGGCGGCATTGAGCGCCGACGAGCCCGACCTCGTGATCGTCGACGTGCGCATGCCCCCGGACTTCGTCGACGAGGGCATCCGCGCCGCCCTCACGATCAGGGAACGGCATCCGGACGTGGCCGTGCTCGTGCTCTCCCAGCACGTGGAGCGTCGCTACGCGAGCGAGCTTCTCGACGGCCGGGGCGGCGTGGGGTATCTCCTCAAGGACAGGGTGTCGGACATCGCCGGCTTCCTCGATGCGCTCGTGCGGGTCGCCGAAGGCGGCGTGGCGTTCGATCCCGAGGTGATCCGTCGGCTGATCGCGGACCGTGCCGGCCCGGACCCGCGGATGGCCGAGCTGAGCGAGCGCGAGGCCGCCGTACTCGAGCTCATCGCCGAGGGACACAGCAACGCGGCGATCGCGGAGCGCCTGTTCGTGAGCCAGAGCGGCGTCGAGAAGCACATCAACACGATCTTCACGAAGCTCGGCGTCGCCACGGGTTCGGGCGTGAACAGACGCGTGCTCGCCGTCCTCGCCTATCTCGGACAGTCGGAGGGCTGAGCGCGCACCGGAGCGGAAGAGCGACGGAGACGACGATGCGGGTGCGGAATCGTGTTCCGCACCCGCATCGTCCCGCTCCGCGTCAGCCGATGCGGATCAGCTTCTTGTTGACGAACTCGTCGGCGGCGAGGTGTCCGAGCTCACGCGCGGTGCCGCTGCGCTTGATGCCGCCGAACGGCAACTCGGGGCTGTCGGCCAGCACGAGGTTGACGTACACCATGCCCGCCTCGATACGGTCGGCAACGCGCTCGGCCTGCTCGGCGTCGGTCGTGAAGACGTACGAGCCGAGCCCGAACGAGGTGTCGTTGGTCAGGTCGACGGCGGCGTCCTCGTCGGCCACGCGGTAGACCACGGCCGCGGGGCCGAAGAGCTCCTGGCTGTACACGTCCATCTCGGGCGTGACGTCCGCGAGCACCGTGGGCGCGAAGAACGCCCCGTCTCGGCTCCCTCCGGTGAGCAGCGTCGCACCCTGCTCGACGGCGGTGTCGATCTGCTTCTGCAGGTTCTCCGCCGCCGCCTCCGAGGAGACCGGCCCGAGCACGGTGTCGTCGAGCATCGGGTCGCTCGCCTCGACCGCGGCCATCGCGGCCGTGAACTTCTCCACGAACGCGTCGTACAGCTCGTCGACGACGATGAAGCGCTTCGCCCCGTTGCAGGCCTGGCCGTTGTTGTCCAGGCGCGCGTCCACTCCGGCCTGCACCGTCGCGTCGAGGTCGTCGGTCGAGAGCACGATGAAGGGGTCGGAGCCGCCCAGCTCGAGCGCGACCTTCTTGAGGTTGCGGCCCGCGATCTCGGCGACCGCCGCACCCGCGCGCTCGGAGCCCGTGAGCGAGACGCCCGCGACACGCCGATCGGCGATCATCGTGGCGATCTGGTCGTTCGTCGCGAGGACGTTCTGGTAGGCCCCCTCGGGGAACCCGGCATCGCGGTAGATCGCCGCGATCGCCGTCGACGACTCGGGGCACTGCGGCGCGGGCTTCAGCAGGATGGTGTTGCCGACGATCAGGTTCGGGGCGGCGAACCGGACGATCTGATACGCCGGGAAGTTCCACGGCATGATCCCCACGAGCGGGCCGAGCGAGGACCGGCGGATGACCGCCGACCCCTCCCCCAGGATCGCGATCGGCTGATCCGCCATGATCGCCTCCGCCTGGTCGGCGTAGTACTCGGCGATGTCCGCGGCGAAGTCGACCTCGCCGAGAGCGGCCTCGCGTGGCTTGCCCATCTCACGCACGAAGATGTCGGCGAGCTCCTCGCGGCGCTCGCGGTGCAGCTCTGCCATCCGGCGCACGAGCGCGGCGCGCTCGGCCACGGTCGACGAGCGCGACCACTCGCGGTGGGCGCGGTCGGCGGCCGCGACCGCCTCCTCGATCTGCGCATCGGTGAACGTGTCGAAGGACGCGAGCGTCTCTCCGGTGGCGGGGTTGACGACGGCGTAGTCGGTCATGTGTTCGTCCTCTCGTTCGGACCCCGGTCGGTCAGGCGACCGGGATCAGCGTGTACTTGGTGGACAGGTACTCGTGGATGCCCTCGAAGCCGCCCTCGCGGCCGACACCCGACTGCTTCACGCCTCCGAAGGGAGCCGCCGCGTTCGACACGACGCCCACGTTGAGACCCATCATGCCGGTCTCGAGCCCGTCGATCATGCGCTGCCCGCGCTGCAGGTTCTCGGTGAAGACGTAGGAGACGAGACCGTACTCGGTGTCGTTGGCGAGGCGCACGGCCTCCTCCTCGGTCTCGAACGTCGCGATCGCGAGCACCGGCCCGAAGATCTCCTCCCGGAGGATCGCCGATCCGGGCACGACGTCGGTCAGCACCGTCGGCTCGTAGAACGTGCCCGTGCCCTCGACGGCCTTGCCGCCGGCGAGCAGGGTCGCGCCGCGCTCGACGGCATCGTCGACGAGCTCGCCCGCCTTGGAGACGGCGTCCTCGTCGATGAGCGGGCCGATGGCGACGCCCTCCTCGGTGCCGCGACCGATCTTCATGGCCTCGACGCGTTCGGTGACCCGGCGCGCGAACTCGCCCGCCACGTCCTTGTGCACGATGAACCGGTTGGCCGCGGTGCACGCCTGGCCGATGTTGCGGAACTTGGCAGCGAGAGCGCCGTCGACCGCCTTGTCGAGATCGGCGTCGTCGAACACGACGAACGGCGCGTTGCCGCCGAGCTCCATGGACACCCGCAGCACGCCCTCAGCGGCCTGAGCGATGAGCTTGCGCCCGACCTCCGTCGACCCGGTGAACGACAGCTTGCGCAGTCGGGGGTCGGCGATGATCGGGGCCGACAGCGCCGACGACTTCGACGTCTGCACCACGTTGACGACACCGGCAGGGAGCCCGGCCCTCTCGAGCAGGGAGGTGAAGAAGATCGTCGTCAGCGGCGTGAGTGCCGGGGGCTTGATGACGACCGTGCAGCCGGCCGCGAGCGCCGGAGCGATCTTGCGGGTGGCCATGGCGAACGGGAAGTTCCACGGCGTCACGAAGAACGACGGGCCCACGGGGCGCTGCGAGACCACCATGTGGCCGGTGCCCTCGGGGTTGATGCCGTAGCGGCCGCTGATGCGCACGGCCTCCTCGCTGAACCAGCGCAGGAACTCGCCGCCGTAGACGACCTCGCCGCGCGCCTCGGCGAGCGGCTTGCCCATCTCCAGCGTCATCAGCAGCGCGAGGTCCTCCTTGTGCTCCTGCACGAGGTCGAACGCCCGGCGCAGGATCTCGCTGCGCGTGCGCGGCGCCGTGGCCGCCCAGGCGTCCTGAGCCGCGACGGCCGCGTCCAGAGCCCGGATGCCGTCGGCCGGCGTCGCGTCGGCGATCGTCCGGATCACCGCTCCGGTCGACGGGTCGTGCACGTCGAAGGTCGCGCCGGTCTCGCCGTCGATCCACTCGCCGCCGATGAAGAGGCCGGTGGGGATGCTGTCGAGCAGCGCCTGCTCTGTCTGAGTGCTCATGGGATCACTTTCTCTGGGGATGGGGGCTGGGATGCGCAGGACGCGCGGCGGTCACCGACGGCGCAGACTCGGCGGTGCATCGGCCGTGAGGGTCTCGCCGCGGAAGAACGCGGGGCGCTTGACGGCCTGCCAGATCATCACGACGATGCCGACGCCGATGATGGCGACGCCGAGGACGAAGACGAGACCGACGCCGCCGATGCTCGATCCGCTGCCGTAGGCGGGGTCCATCGAGTCGATCAGCGTGGTGACGAACAGGACAGCGAGGATCGCGCCGCCGACGAGCGGGAAGAGGAACGTGAAGAAGAAGCTCCGGGCCGAGTCGAACCACTGGCGACGGAAGTACCACACGCAGGCGAAGGCGGTGAGGCCGTAGTAGAAGCAGATCATCATGCCGAGCGAGAGGATCGTGTCGGTGAGGACGTTCTCGCTCACGAGCCGCATCACCGCGTAGAAGACCGACGCGACCACGGCAGACACGATCGTCGAGTATCCGGGGGTGAAGAAGCGCGGGCTCACCCGGGCGAACTTCTTGGGCAGGGCGCCGTAGTGCCCCATCGCGAGCAGGGTGCGCGCCGGGCCGACGGCCGTCGACTGGAGCGACGCCGCCGAGCTCGACAGCACGGCCAGGGACACGAGGAACGCGAGCGGGCCGAGGACCGGGTCGGACAGGGCGAAGAAGACGTTCGCGGAGATGTCCTCGTTGGCGAGTCCGAGGGCTCCCGTGCCGACGCCGGCGAACATGATGAGTCCGATCGACAGCAGCAGGTACAGGCTGACCACGACGACGACGGTCACCATCGCGGCCCGACCCGGCGTCCTGGCCGGGTCCTTGGTCTCCTCGTTCATGGTGAGGACGACGTCCCAGCCCCAGAAGATGAAGATCGACAGGGAGAGGCCGGCGGCGAACGCGCTGAACGACGACACCTCGAACGGGTTGAACCACGACCACGAGAAGGCCGTCGGCTCGGGCGCCTCACCGGAGACGGCCTTGACGACGGCGACGACGGCGAACACGACGAGGACGAGCACCTGGAAGCCGACGAGGATGTACTGGAACTTCTGGGTCGTCTGCATGTCGCGGTACGACACCAGCGTCGCCCCGAGCATGAACAGCAGGCACACCACGACGTTGATGATCGGGTTGAACGCGAGATCGGCGATGGCCGCGTTGCCCGAGACCTGGGCGATGAGGAGGAAGAGGAACTCCACCGCGATGCCCGCGAGGTTGGAGAGCACGATCACGGTCGCCGCGATCAGACCCCAGCCCGTCATCCAGCCGATCCAGGGGCCGAAGGCGCGCACGCCCCACGTGAACGAGGTGCCCGAGTCGGGCATCACGCGATTGAGCTCGCGGTAGCCGAAGGCCGTGAGAAGCATCGGGATGAAGCCGACGAGGATGATCGCCGGCACCTGGGTGCCCACGACGGCGACCGTCGGACCGAGAGACGCGGTCAGCGTGTAGGCGGGCGCGATGGTGGAGACGCCGATGACGACGGCACCGAGCACGCCGACGGCCCCCGCGCTCAGTCCCTTCTGGGAGATCCCGGTGGTGACACCGGAGACGGGCTCCGTTGCCCGGTTCGAACTGCTCATCAGCGGACTCCTGCCTCGGCGCGCGTGCGCGGGACGACGATCATCGGGACGGGCAGAACGTGCAGCATCTTCGCCGCCGTCGAGCCCAGGAAGAGACGGCGCGGCTGCGCCAGCCGGCTGGAGCCGACGAGGACGACCTCGCCGGGCTGCCAGGAGAGATTCGCGACCGCGTCCTCGACGCTGTCGCCGGGCGCCTCCTCGACGCTCGCGTCGAGCCCCGCGGGAAGCCGACCCTGCGCCACCGCGAGGACGTCGCCCGCGTGGGCGCTGCCCACCTGTCGGATCGCCCCGGTGTCGAGACCGGGCGGCACGTCGAAGGGCACGAGCGAGACGAGCCGAAGACCCACCCGGGCATCGCCCGCGAGCGCGACCGCCTCGTCGACGAGGTTGTCCGCGCCGGGCCGCTGCCCCACGGCCACCGTGACCCGCGGCAGGACGTGATCGTCTTCCGACGCGATGCCCGCCGGGGCGAGGGCGACGGGGATGGTCGACGAGTGCAGCAGCTCGGAGGCGACGCTGCCGAGGCGGTGGCGGCCGAACAGGCTTCCCCCGGCGGCGCCGACGACGATCACCCGGGCGTCGAACTCCTCGCCCGCGGCGATCAGCCCCTCGGCGAAGGACTCCCCGAAGCGCACGTGGCCGCTGCGCACGAGCTCCTGCGGGAGACGGACGACGGCCTCCTCCAGCCACTTCTTCGCCTGACGCCGGATGTGGTCCTCGTAGGCGCGCTCCGGCGGGACGGCCGCGTTGCGGGTGCCCTCCGAGGGCAGCACGATGACGAGGTGCAGCACCGCCCCGAGGCTGCGTGCGAGTCGGGCACCCAGCGCCGCCGCGTCCGCCCCGGCATCCGTCGCCGTGTACCCGACGACGACCGAGCCGCTCACCCGGCGACCTCGACCGTCTCGGCGGCCGCACGCGCGGCGTCGACGATGTTCGCGGCCGCGAGCCGCCCCATCCGGATGGCGCCGTCGACGTGCTGGTAGCCCGCGCCGGCCATGTCGCTGCACGCGAAGTGGATCGGGCCGACGGCGGCGCGCAGGTCGGCGCCGTAGCGGTGCAGCCCGCCCATGTCGAAGCTCGCGGCGTAGGCGCCGCGCGTCCACTCCTCGGAGCCCCAGTCGCTCTCGTAGTACACGACCGGGTTCTTGGCCTCCTCGACGTTCAGGCGGTAGCCCGGGTCATCCAGGCGCGCCGGCAGGCCGAGCGGCATCGGACGCTGGTTGAGGGTGCCGTAATGCGGCATCACCACATCGTTGATGCCTTGGTAGTCGATCAGTGAACGAACCGCCTTGCGCACGCGGGCGTCGGCGAACATCGGCTGCTTGGTGCTCAGCGCCACGTAATAAAGGGTGCCACGCTGCACGGTCTGGGTCTTGACCTTGTCCGAGCTGCTCAGGGCGGTGATGTCCGGTGCGGACATGCCGCGGGCGATGTCCAGGTCACCCCGCTCGACCATCAGGCGCAACGACTGCGACTCGGTCATGTTGCGCATCACCACGCGCTTGAGCTTGGCCGGGCCGCCCCAGTAGTCCTCGAAGCGGGTCATCAGAATCACGTCGTTGGCGCGCCAGGCGTTGAGCACGAACGGCCCGCTGCCCGCCGCGTTGGTGGTCAGCCAGGCACCACCCATG
>JAAIGE0100036676.1_pt1 | contig 10712 bp, 13 predicted proteins | sample 6487951 | NCBI WGS metagenome assembly JAAIGE01 (sample SAMN13974128, study PRJNA590717) | phyllosphere metagenome | biome: tomato field; feature: multiple bacterial spot infested tomato fields; material: tomato leaves; isolation source: leaves from tomato fields | host: Solanum lycopersicum ... | reverse complement strand
ATGTGCCGATGCACAAGATCAAGGAAAACATGGACAAGCAGCTGAAGACCTGCGGCGAAGCGCCGTTCTACACGCTTGGACCGCTGACGACCGATATCGCGCCCGGTTACGACCACATCACCTCCGGCATAGGTGCGGCGATGATCGGCTGGTTCGGCACCGCCATGCTGTGCTACGTGACACCGAAGGAGCATCTGGGTCTGCCTGACCGTAACGACGTGAAAGTGGGCGTCATCACCTACAAGATCGCCGCCCATGCAGCCGATCTTGCCAAGGGCCATCCGGCAGCGCAGGTGCGTGACGATGCGCTATCACGCGCCCGTTTCGAGTTCCGTTGGGAAGACCAGTTCAACCTTTCGCTCGACCCGGAAACGGCGCGGTCCTTCCATGACGAGACCTTGCCGAAAGAAGCGCACAAGGTCGCGCATTTCTGCTCCATGTGCGGGCCAAAATTCTGCTCCATGCGGATTTCTCACGACATCCGGGCCGAGGCTCAGAAGGAAGGGCTTGAGGCCATGGCGGAGAAGTTCAAGCAGGGCGGCGAGCTCTATATGCCGCTGAACCACCCCGTAGCCGGAGAGTGAGATGCGTATTCTCATCAAGGGGGCAGGCGTCGCCGGTCTGACGGCTGCCCTTGAACTGGCGAAGCGTGGTGTCTCGGTGGAGGTGTTCGACATCTCGCCGGGAATCGGCCGTGGGGCGTCATGGTATGCGGGCGGAATGCTGGCACCGTGGTGCGAGCGGGAGAGTGCCGAGGAGGCCGTTCTCACACTTGGCCAATCCGCGCTCGACTGGTGGGAGGAGGCTACGCCGGGGCTTGTCACCCGCAACGGCACGCTGGTCGTCGCACCCGCGCGTGACAGGGCTGAGCTTTCCCGCTTCGCCTCGCGCACTTCGGGCTATCGTCCTGTCGGGGAGGATGAGATTGCTGCGCTGGAGCCCGATCTTGCCGGTCGCTTCCGGCACGGGCTTTTCTTCGAAGGCGAAGGCCATCTCGATCCGCGCCTTGCCATATATGCGTTGCATCACCGGCTGGTGTCGATGGGTGTAGCGTTCCATCTTGGCGCGACCATCGATGAAAATGACTTCGACCTTATCGTGGATTGCACCGGCCCTGCGCAGGTGGGTTCACTGCCAGCGCTTCGCGGTGTGCGCGGCGAGATGCTCTATCTTGTAAGCAACGAGATTTCGCTCTCCCGGCCAATACGCCTGCTGCATCCACGCATCCCGCTTTATATCGTGCCGCGAGAGCCGGGGCGCTTCATGGTCGGCGCGACCATGATCGAGTCCGAAGACGAAGGACCGATTTCGGCGCGTTCGATGATGGAGTTTCTCAACGCCGCTTACGCACTTCATCCTTCCTTCGGTGAAGCGCAAATCATCGAGACGGGAACCGGTATCCGGCCCGCTTTTCCCAACAATCTTCCCTGCATCAAAGAGGAGGGCAACACGCTCTTCATCAATGGTGCGCATCGGCACGGATTTTTGCTCTCGCCTGCCATGGCGCGGCAGGCTGCCGATATTATCGAGAAAAAGGAGGTTTCCCATGCGGATTCACGTCAACGGCGAAGAGCATGATCTCGCCGCAGAAACTCTTTCCCAGCTCTTGGCAACGCTCGAATATGAAGGCGACTGGCTGGCAACCGCGGTGAATGGCGATCTCGTCCATGCCGAGGACCGCCCCGGTTTCCACCTAAAGGATTTCGACAGGATCGAAATTCTCTCGCCCATGCAGGGAGGATGATATGCTGAGACTTTATGATCGCGACGTCAGTTCCCGGCTCCTGCTCGGCACTGCTCGTTACCCGTCGCCTGCCGTGCTTGCCGATGCCGTGCGCGCAGCCAAGACGGATATTCTGACCATTTCTCTCCGTCGCGAAACCGCGGGTGGTAAAAAGGGCGGGCAGTTTTTTGAACTCATCCGCGAGCTGGACCGCCTTATTCTACCCAACACGGCAGGATGCCACACGGCAAAGGAAGCCGTGCTGACGGCGAAGATGGCGCGGGAGGTATTTAAAACCAACTGGATCAAGCTGGAAGTGATCGGCCATCACGATACGCTTCAGCCGGATGTGTTCGGGCTGGTGGAAGCTGCACGTATTCTCTCCGACGAAGGTTTCGAGGTCTTCCCCTATACGACCGACGATCTGGTCGTGGCGGAAAAGCTGATCGATGCGGGCTGCAAGGTGCTGATGCCGTGGTGCGCGCCCATCGGCAGCGCCATGGGGCCGCTCAATATATCCGCGCTTCGATCCATGCGGGCGCATTTCCCCGATGTGCCGATGATCGTGGATGCAGGCCTTGGCCGTCCATCCCATGCGGCGACCGTGATGGAGCTTGGTTATGATGCCGTGCTGCTGAATACGGCGGTGGCTGGGGCGGGTAACCCTGTCATCATGGCCGGTGCATTCGCCAAGGCCGTAACGGCTGGGCGTGAAGCGTTCCTTTCGGGCATGCTGGAACCACGCGATATGGCGGTTCCCTCCACCCCTGTCATCGGTACGGCAGTGTTCTCCTGACGTTGACAAGATTGAGCAGGGGCGGGATACCGGCATAACTATAGAGAAGGAATGCCGCCCTTGCACAATCTCCTGATCGATATCGACGGCGTTTCGGTGGGTCATGCGACGGACCTTACGCTCGGTTCTGGCGTCACCGCTATTGTCTTCGATGAGCCCGCAATCGCCTCCGGCTCCACGCTCGGCGGTGCGCCGGGTGGGCGTGATACGGCATTGCTCGATCCATCGATGACGGTGGAAACCGTCGATGCTTTCGTTCTGTCCGGTGGTTCCGCTTTCGGTCTGGATGCAGCCGGTGGGGTGCAGGCGGGCTTGCGGGAAATCGGGCGCGGTTTTCAGGTCGGAGCCACGCGCGTTCCCATCGTCCCGCAGGCCATTTTGATGGATTTGCTGAATGGTGGAAACAAGGATTGGGGTCTTCATTCGCCCTATAGGGACATGGGCTATGATGCCTTCAAGGCTGTATCCCGCGATCCATTTTTGCTCGGAACCGTGGGTGCGGGTACCGGCGCCACGACCGCTACCTTCAAAGGCGGTCTCGGCTCCGCCAGCGCGAAAACATCGTTCGGGATCACCGTAGCGGCTATCGTCGCCGTCAATGCCATGGGCTCTGCGACGGTCGGCTCCGGCAAGCATTTCTGGGCTGCGCCTTTTGAGAAGAATGGCGAATTTGGTGGGCTCAGCTTGCCACCGCAATTCACAGACGTTGACAGCGCTATGCGCATCAAGGGCGTCACGCTGACTGCAACCACCATCGGCGCGGTGGTGACGGATGCGGTTTTGACCAAGGCGCAGGTGCATCGCCTGTCTATCATGGCACATGGCGGTTTGGCACGCGCCATCCTGCCTTCGCATCTTGCGAGCGATGGCGATACAATGTTTGCTGCCGCAACGTGTCGGGCAACGCTGCGAGAGGCTTCTGAGTTTCATGAACTTTGCCACCTCACCGCGCTCGTCATGGCCCGTGCCATCGCGCGCGGCGTGTTCGAGGCAACGGCACTGCCGCATGAGGGTGCGCAGCCGTCATGGCGGGATTGGTTTGGAGCGGTGCATCCATGAGCGATCAGCCTTTAAAGCCCGTCCTGCGCGTCGATTTTCCTTCGGGCGAACGCCTTGGACGCGGCAAGATCGAGTTGATGGAACTGATCGCCTCCACCGGCTCCATCTCCGCGGCGGGGCGGGCCATGGATATGTCCTATCGTCGGGCGTGGCTTCTGGTAGATGCGTTGAACCACATGTTCACCCAGCCCGTCATCGAATCCCAACGCGGCGGAAAGCAGGGTGGCGGTGCCGGTCTCACGCCGTTCGGAGAAGAATTGCTAGCGCGATATCGCGCCATGGAAAGCCGTATGCGCGATGCGGTTAATGCCGATCTCGACTGGTTGGAAGCGAACCGGAAGAGCTCCAAAGCCGATCAGTAGGGATCGAGCGCTGCCGATTTTACGATGGCAAAGACCTCGCTTCCGGGAATGAGCGACAACCGCTCGACGGAGAGGTTGGTGATGCGGGACATGATGATGTCGCCGTCGCAATCCACCTGGACCATGGCCATGCCGTCATCGGATATCGCGATATCCACGATGCGCCCATGGAGAACGTTCAGCGCACTCAGCCCCTCGGGCCGCACCGTTGCCAGTATCACATCGCGCGCGGGCACATGAACGCGCACCGCCTTGCCGGGCTCTGCCGCCTTTGCCGGAACCTGCAGGCTCGTCCCGTTCAGCCGAACGGTAGCCAGACCGTGTTGACCGTCGAATGTCTCCACTCTGCCTGAAAGAATGCTGCCTGCTTCGCGACGCTCGAGATATCCGCTGAAGGCGGGACGCGACAGGATTTGCGCCGCTGGGCCTTCCGCATCCACCCTGCCATCCTTCATCACGACAACGCGGTCAGCCAACCGGGACACTTCGCTGACCGAATGGCTGACATAGATGATGGGGATTTTTGTCTCGTCACGCAGCCGCTCCAGATAGGGAATGATCTCTGCCTTACGCGCCTCGTCCAGCGCCGCGAGCGGCTCATCCATCAATAGCAGCCGTGGGGAAGACAAAAGCGCGCGACCGATGGCAACCCGCTGCTTTTCCCCGCCCGACAGTTTCTCCGGGCGGCGTTTCAACACGTCGCCGATGCCGAGCATTTCTACGACTTTCGTACTTTCATTCGTTGCTGTCGTCTGGTTGGAAAACCATCCGCCATAATGCAGGTTTTGCTCCACGGTGAGGTGTGGAAACAGCCGCGCCTCTTGAAACACATAGCCGAAACGCCGTCTGTGGCATGCAGTGAAGATGCGTCTGTCGCTATCGCTCAGAACCTCTCCATCAAGCGCGATCCGACCCTGATGCGGTTTCGTCAGGCCAGCAATCATGCGGATGACCGACGTTTTGCCAGAACCCGAGCGACCGAAAAGAGCGGTAACGCCTCCTTCCGCCGTCAGCTTCGCTTCCAGCGCAAAGGAACCCAGCGTGTGTTTGACATCAAAAAGAAGTGTCATTCGGCCATCACTCTTCTGCCGATAATGCGCGCCAGAAATTCGGAGGCCAGCAGCGCAGCCATCGAGATGGCGACAGCCACAAGTGTCAGCCTCAGTGCCCCTGCATCGCCACCCGGTACCTGTGTGAAGGTGTAGATGGCCGCCGAGAGTGTCTGCGTTTCACCGGGAATGTTGGACACGAAGGTAATCGTTGCGCCGAACTCACCCATGGCCTTGGCGAAGGCGAGGATCATGCCTGCGATAATGCCGGGTAGCGTCAATGGCAGCGTTACGGTCAGAAACACCCAAAGGGGGCTTGCCCCAAGCGTTTCTGCCGCTTCTTCCAGCTTGCGATCAACGGCGTCTATCGAAAGCCTTATGGAGCGAACCATCAAGGGGAAGGCCATGACGGCGCAGGCCAGTGCCGCGCCCGTCCAGCGGAAGGAAAAGACGATGCCGAAATACTGATCCAGAAACTGGCCGATCACGCCGCGCCGCCCGAACATGACAAGCAGAATGAAGCCGGTCACCACCGGCGGCAGGATCAGCGGCAGATGGACGATTCCGTTCAGAAGCGATTTTCCCCAGAACCGGCCACGGGCCAGCGCCAGCGCAATCAGAATGCCGAAGGGAAGGCTTGCGAACATCGCGATGGTGGAAACCCAAAGGCTAAGCCGTATCGCCGTCCATTCTTCCGCGCTCAGCGATAGCCAGTCCAAATTGCCGTTCCCATGGTTTTATGTTGTGCATGTGTCCCTCTGCCGCGTGTACGGGCAGAGGGTTGAGACAAACACTGAAATCCAAGCTTATTTCAAAATGGTAAAGCCTTGGCTTTCGAAGAACGGGGCAGCCTTGGCGGATTTGAGAAACTCAAGATAAGCCGCCGCTGCCGGGCTCTTGGATTCGGTAAGCACAGCAACCGGATAGATGATCGGCTCGTGGCTGTCCTGCGGAAAAGTGCCGACGATTTTCACGCCGGGATCGGCGGCGGCATCCGTCTGATATACGATGCCGTAAGGCGCTTCGCCGCGTGATACCAGAACGAGGGCAGCGCGCACGCTTTCCGCACCGGCAACCTTGCTCTCGACGGAAGACCATACGCCGAGCTTTTCGAGCGCAGCCTTGCCGTATTTGCCAGCCGGGACTGAATCGACCGCGCCCATGGCGAGCTTGCCGTCACCCACGAGGGCAGCAAGATCGAAGCCCTGTTTGATCTCGACCGGCTTTGCCTTGTCTGCTGGGGCCACCAGAACGAGGCGGTTGCCGAGCAGATTGCTGCGCGTATCTTGCCTGATCAGCTTCTTGCCCGCGACATAATCCATCCACGCCAGATCGGCGGAGATGAAGAGATCGGCGGGCGCACCGGCCTCGATCTGCTTTGCCAGCGCCGAACTTGCGGCATAGGAAGCGGTTGCCTCATTGCCGCTCTCCTTGGCCCATTCCGCATTGGCGGCATCCAGCGCATTTTTCATGCTGGCGGCAGCAAAGACAGTCACCTTGTCCTGCGCCACGGCGGTTGTCGAAAGTCCAGCCATCGACAGCCATGCACCCGCAACGGCGGCGAATGCAGTTTTTAGAACGATACGTTTCAAAATTCCCATAACTCAGCGCTCTCAATCGAAATATCCATCCAGATATATCGGTCATAAAGGGCGAGCATTATGTTTTCAAGGATATAACGACACTGGTGGGGGAGGACTAGAATTCTGACGTTACAAATCTCGCATGAGTCTAAGTATGCCGAATATTGCACTCCTTCATTCCACCTGGAATGTGGCCGACGTTACAGTGCAAGCTTGTTTGCGGGCTTGAAAGAGATGCCTGCCTCAGACAATAGTGCCGCTTGGCACAGCATATCGACGGGGAAAAAATCCATGAAGCCCATTTTCGTTCAGCTCCAATGCGCACCGGGCAAGACCTATGAGGTAGCCGATGCCATTTACAAGACGGAACTGGTGTCCGAGCTTTATTCGACCAGTGGCGAATTCGATCTGCTTTTGAAGATTTATCTGGAGCCGGAACAGGATATCGGCAAGTTCATCAATGAGAATATCGTCAATATTCCCGGCATTGCGCGGTCTCTTACGACCTTGACGTTTACGGCGTTCTAAAAAGTCGAAGGCGCCGCCGGCTTCATGCGGGCAACGCCTGGTGTTTTGGTGTAGGGGCGCTCATTGCCCGATAACATGGGCCAGCCGCTTCGGTTTTTTTCAAACCAGAGCTGCCACGTTGCGGTCGCGCACGAGGTTGCGGATTGCGATGCGGACATCGTCCGCGCTGTCGAAGCGCTGCTCGTCCAGATCGTGAACGTGGAATTTTACGGCGATGAACTTCAGACGGTTGTTGTCCGGTACGACGATACCAACAGGCTCGCCCGCGAATTCGATAACTTGCTTTTGCATAGTACATACTCCCGCTGTGGCTTGATCGCACAGCATTTCGTCGAACTGAATTTCAGGATTGAGGGACTGTTAAAGTCGCCACATTCGACAGCAGCGGGAACACATGGATGTGTGTCCGGCTTTCACGACCCGATGATCAGGGATCGTGATAATGCGCGTAGATTTCGACATGACACTCTCCCTTTCGCTCGTGTTTTGCCCGGAATACCGAAGAATCACTCTCCAGTTGAGTAACTGATATACCGGATTTCAGTCTGGATCAACGATTATCAATATAGGTAGAATATTTTTCTTTACGATGACAGGATCGAGGCGGAATTGTGAAATTTTTATTTCGTGTATCCGGTTGTGCTAACTTTGCCTGAAAACACGAAACTTAAGCCCAAGTTTTATTCTGCGGATGGCGGATAGGTGTGATCGTTGCCGTTGAAATCCGACACGGAGTAGCAACCTTCGGCATGTTTCGTCGCCGCATTCTGACCGATGACGGCTTTTCCATGACCGCCGGGAATATCAAGCACATAGGTCGGCTGGCAGAGACCTGAGACACGACCGCGCAGAGCGGCGACGATCCGTTGTCCTTCTTCTATATCCAGCCGGAAATGGCTGGTGCCAGGGGCAAGATCAGGGTGGTGCAGGTAATAGGGCTTGATGCGGTTTTCCACGAATACACGCATCAGCGCCGCCAGCGTCTCTGGGTCGTCGTTGATACCCTTGAGCAGCACGGTCTGGCTGACCATCGCGATACCGGCATCGACCAGCCGCGCGCAGGCCTGCTTCGCCTCGCCCGTAAATTCTTTTGCATGGTTGGCGTGGAGCGCGACATAGGTGGTCTTGCCGCTGGCTTTCAATGCGGCGATGAGTTCGCCATCGACCTTCAAGGGATCGACCACCGGCACGCGGGTATGGAAGCGCACGATTTTCACATGTGGAATGGCGCGCAGCCCTTCCATAATGGCTGTCAGGCGGCGCGGGGAAAGCACCAGCGGATCGCCACCGGTGAGAATGACTTCCCATATCTGGCTATTGGCGCGGATATAATCGAAGGCGACGGCCAGTTCGTCATTGCTCATCGTGCCATTGCCTTGCGGGCCGACCATTTCGCGGCGGAAGCAGAAGCGGCAATAGACGGGGCAGACGTGGACCGCCTTCAGCAGCACCCGGTCTGGATAACGGTGGACGATCCCGGGAACGGGGCTGTGTGCCTCATCGCCAATCGGGTCGCCGCGCTCTTCATTGGTCTGGATCAGTTCGGCTTCGCTGGGGATGAATTGCCGTGCGATCGGGTCGTCGACATCCTGCGTATCGATCAGGCTGGCGATGGCGGGCGTCAGCGCGACCGCATAACGTTCCGCCACCGGGCGCACGCGCTCCAGCGTGGCGCGGTCGATCAGACCTGCAGCCAAAAGATCGTCAACCGATTTCAGCGCGTGTGATTTCATGACCCATATATAGCGACTGGCGCCCACATGACGAGGTCTATGCGCGGCGCGCCCGTGGCCAGCATCACCAGACGGTCGAAACCGAGCGCGATGCCGCTTGCGGCGGGCATGATCGAGAGCGCCGCCAGAAAGTCCTCGTCCAGTGGATAGCTCTCGCCATAGACGCGCTGCTTCTCACGCATTTCAATTTCGAAACGGCGGCGCTGTTCCTTTGCGTCCGTCAACTCGCCAAAGGCATTCGCCAGTTCCACACCGCACGCGTATAGCTCGAAACGTTCAGACACGCGGCTGTCGCGCGGCGAAGGACGGGCCAGCGCCGCCTCGCTGGTCGGGTACTCGTCCAGAATTGTCGTCCTGCCGAAGCCGAGCTTTGGCTCCACCCGCTCAACGATCACACGGCTGAAAATATCGGCCCAGCTGTCGTCATCCGAAACGCGGATGCCTGCGTCTTTTGTAATCCGCGCAAGATGATCGCGATCCGTCTCACCGTTCTGGTCGATGGTCGCGAGCAGATCGATCTTCGCATGGCGCTGGAATGCTTCAGCGACGCTGAGACGCTCCGGTTCCAGAAAGGGATCGGCCTCGCCACCGCGGTAGCTGAAGGATTTCGTTTTTGCCGTTTCGGCTGCAAGTGCCAGTAGTTCCGCACTGTCGCGCATCAGGGCTTCGTAGGTTTCATCTGCCCGATACCATTCCAGCATGGTGAATTCGGGGTGGTGGAGCGGCCCGCGCTCGCGGTTTCGATAGACATGCGCGAAGCAGGCGATCCGCTGTTCACCAGCGGCGAGCAGCTTCTTGCAGGCAAACTCCGGCGAGGTGTGTAGATAAAGCGGCGACTGCTCTCCGCTGGTCGTGATGCCGGTGGTCGCGAATGCGTGGAGATGCGCTTCATTGCCGGGAGAGATTTGCAGGGTCGCGGTATCGACTTCGATAAAATCCTGGGAAGCGAAGAAGCCGCGAAAGGCTGCCTGAATGGCGTTGCGGCCGATCAAAAACGGGCGGCGGTCCATATGAACATCCGGTGTCCACCATGGTGACGTTGTGTTTGAAGCTGTGCCCATCGCCCGCCGTTTCCGCTGTCTGTCGCCGAACTGGCAGTGGGAGGCCGCCGTTCCGATGTTAAAATGGATGTTTCAGCATCGAATTCACCAGAAACCGCAAGAGTTTCGGTTCGTACGTCTGAAAGGCTGGCAATTGTCCCGGATTTAAGGTAGTTGCGCCCCAGAAAACAGATAAAACGTCCATCGGGTCAGTGCAGCCGCGCCGTCCTTACGACGCATTTCATTGAGTTACAAGGAAATCATATGGTCAAGGTTATCGCCTCATCCGTTCGCAAGGGTAATGTTCTTGAAGTTGACGGCAAGCTCTACGTGGTTCTTACCGCCAACAACTTCCACCCCGGCAAGGGCACGCCTGTTACGCAGGTCGATATGCGTCGCATCGTCGATGGCGTAAAGGTTTCCGAGCGCTGGCGCACGACCGAGCAGGTCGAACGCGCATTCGTCGAAGACCTCAACTTCCAGTTCCTCTATGAAGACGGCGAAGGTTTCCACTTCATGAACCCGGAAAACTACGATCAGGTCGTGGTCGATGCCGAAACCATGGGTGAGCAGAAGGCTTATCTCCAGGAAGGCATGACCTGCGTTCTGTCGATCCATGAAGGCAACCCGCTCGCCGTCGAACTGCCGCGTCACGTCACGCTGGAAATCACGGAAACGGAGCCGGTCGTAAAGGGCCAGACGGCATCGTCTTCCTACAAGCCTGCGATCCTCTCCAACGGCATCCGCACCATGGTTCCGCCGCATATCGACGCTGGCATCCGTGTCGTCATCGCGACGGAAGACAATTCCTACGTCGAGCGCGCCAAGAACTGATTGGT
>JAAIGE0101479716.1_pt1 | contig 10714 bp, 9 predicted proteins | sample 6487951 | NCBI WGS metagenome assembly JAAIGE01 (sample SAMN13974128, study PRJNA590717) | phyllosphere metagenome | biome: tomato field; feature: multiple bacterial spot infested tomato fields; material: tomato leaves; isolation source: leaves from tomato fields | host: Solanum lycopersicum ... | reverse complement strand
CGACCTCGCTCACCCATCCCTTCGGGCCGATCGTGCCGGGCCACCGGCCTCGGCTCTCGCCATCCCGGCGGACCGTCACCCGCCTTGCCGATAGTCCCGCTATCTCCGGCAGCCACCGCTGCCGAGGCTGTGACGGGTTCCTACCCGGTGACCCGGCACGATCGAACCCCTATCCGGGGGCCGTAACAGCCTCTAGCCCTCCTTCGATCAAGGGGCGTTTCTGCCCGATCTCGCCTGCCAGATGGTCGAGAAGCGCGCGCACGCGCGGCACGCGTCGAAGTTCGGGATGGGTGAGGAGCCAGAGGTCGGTCGCGAACCGGGCGTCGGGTTCGCCCAGGCGCACGAGCGCGGAACGGCGATCGCCGACGAAGCAAGGCAGATAGCCGCGCCCGAGCCCCGCCTCCACGGCTTCGGCCAAGCCGAGCACGGAGTTCACGCGGTAGCCCACCCCGTCCGGCCCCGCTTCGGCCAGAACATGGCGCACGACCTTCATGTTGCCCATCGCTTCGCCGAGCGTGACCCAGCGACCCTCTCCGCCCGCCCCCCCGGCCGGTCCGTAGAGCCCCCATGCGATGCGCGCCACCTTGCGGCCGACGAGGGTCGGGGGTGGGCTGTCGGTCGCGCGGATCGCGACGTCGGCGTCCCGGCGGGCCAGGTTCGCGGCTGAGTTGCCCAGCACGATGTCGAGGCGCACCGCTGGGCAGGCGGCTCGAAAGCTCGCGAAGATCGGCGTCAGGAGGTGAACCAGCAGCGAATCATTGGTCGTCACCCGAACCTCGCCCGAAGGGAGCGGCTCCCGTCCGGCGAGCTTGAGGGCGACCGCATCGACCTCTTCGCCCATGCGCACCGCGAGCGCCGCGATCTCCTCTCCCGCGCTCGTCGGCACGAGTTGCGAGCGTCCGCGCTCGAAGAGCGCACATCCGAGCGTGGTTTCGATCGCGCGCAGCCGCCGGAATACTGTGGAATGCGCCGTTCCGAGCCGATCGGCCGCGCCGGGAAGCGTTCCCGCCTCCGCTACGGCCCGCACGAGTTGAAAGTCGCTCCAGTTCAACGATCCGAAATTCGACATCCGCGCCCCCGCAATGCTGGCATTGCACGCATGCAATAAACTGCATCTTTAAAACCCGCTCACATTGCGATTATCTGTTGTTCAACGAGACGGCAACCGAAGGAGGCTCCGATGAGCCAGCACGGCATCCACCATGTGACCGCGATCGCGGGCCCAGCCAGCCGGAACGTCGGCTTCTACACGAGGACGCTCGGCCTTCGGCTGGTGAAGAAGACGGTCAACTTCGACGATCCCGGCACCTGGCACCTTTACTACGGTGACGAAGCGGGCTCTCCGGGTACGATCCTGACGTTCTTCCCCTGGGAGCATGCCGCGGCGGGTCGCCTCGGTGTCGGCGAAACGCAGGAGACCGTCTTTCGCGTGGCCGAAGGGTCGATCGGCTTCTGGGCGCATCGCCTCCTCGAAAAGGGCGTCGTCACCGAACCCATCGTGAAGCGTTTCGGAGAAACCGTGCTCTCGTTCCGCGATCCGGACGGCATGCGTCTCGCGCTTGTGGCCGTGCCGGGTGCCGAGCGCGAGCCGGCCTGGAGCGGCGCGGAAATCCCGGCCGAGCATGCGATCCGGGGTTTTCATTCCGTGAGCCTGCTCCTCGAGGAGACAGCTCCGACCGGCGCCATCCTGACCGATGTGCTCGGCTTCACGCAAGAAGGGACGGAGGACACGACGACACGCTTCCAGGTTCCGGGAACGTCGATCGGCGGCATCGTCGACATCCGAGCGGTCGGTGGTTTCCTGAAGCCGCGCCCCGGCGCGGGGTCGGTTCATCACGTCGCATTCCGTGCGGCGGACGACGCCGAGGAACTGGCGATGGCGACGAAGCTCTTCGAGAACCACCGCATCCAGACGACGGAGCAGAAGGACCGAAACTACTTCCGCTCCGTCTACTTCCGCGAGCCCGGGCACGTGCTGTTCGAGATCGCGACCGACGTGCCGGGTTTCACCGTCGACGAGCCGATCGGCGAGCTTGGCCGCACCCTCAGGCTACCAGCCGAATACGAGGCGCACCGCGAGCGCATCGCGGGCGTGCTGCCGGCGCTCGGCGACGCCGCCTGACCCGTTCCGGGGCGCCCGTCCGGCGCCCCGGTTCCCGCCTCGACCAAGGAGCGACCATGCACCGCCCGTTCGAACAAGCATCGATGATCCACCGCTTCGTCCCCGCAAGCCAGAAGGGCCTTCCGCCGCTTCTTCTGCTGCACGGCACGGGTGGAGACGAGAACGATCTCATCGGGCTCGGCGAGCGCCTTCGGCCAGGAGCCGCCCTCGTTTCACCGCGCGGGCTCGTGCTGGAGAACGGCATGCCTCGCTTCTTTCGCCGGCATGCCGAAGGCGTGTTCGACGAAGAGGACCTTCGCCTGCGCACGGAAGACCTCGCACGGTTCGTGGCCGACATGCGGGAACGCCACGGATTGGGTCCTCCCGTCGCCGTCGGCTTCTCCAACGGCGCGAACATCGCGGCCGCGCTCCTGATGCAAACTCCCGATGTCCTTGCGGGGGCGGTTCTCCTGCGCGCCATGGTACCGTTCGCGCAGCCGCCCGCCTTCTCGCTCGACCAAAAGCCCGTTCTGATCCTTTCCGGCAGCGCCGATCCGATCGTACCGGCGCAGAACGCCGCCCGCCTCGCCACGCAACTGCGGCAGGGCGGCGCGAACGTCACGCATGAGACGCTTCCGGCGGGGCACGGCATCGGGCAGATGGACCTCGCCATAGCGCGGGGATGGCTCGCCGAGATCGAAGTCTGAGACCTATGGTTCCGATGCGCCGCGCCTCGCACGCGCGGCGACGTCCACTTCCACCCTGCGAAGCGCGACGTCCTCGGGATGGATACTACGCTTGAAACCGAGCACCTCCGCCATGGCGAGCATGGCGCGGTTCTCGGCCAGAACCTCCCCATACACCGTTCGGAGGTTCTGCCGACCGGCATAATCGAGGATCGTCTCCATCAGAAGCCAGCCAAGGCCCCGCCCCTTCTGATCGGAGCGAACCATGATGCCGAATTCGGCCTTCTCCCCCTCCGAATCCGCGACGAGACGGGCGACACCGAGAATGTCCTCGTCTCGCCTGTCCGTGGAAGTCGCGACAAAGGCCATCTCGCGCCGGTAGTCGATCTGGGTCAGACGTGCGGCGAAGGCATGGGCTATCTGCTTCATCGGAGCGAAGAAGCGCAGCCGCACGTCCTCGGGATCGGAACGCGCGATCATTTCGACGATGCCGGGCTCGTCCTCGGGCCGGATGGGACGAAGGCGAAAGCGGACGCCGGAGCGGGATGCTGCGTCGTGTTCGAGTTCGTTGGGATAGGGGCGGATGGCGAAGCGTTCGCGCGGGGCCGCCCTCCCTTCGCGAATCTCGACCCGCGCGTCCAACGCGAGGACACCCTCCTCGTCCGCCAGCAGCGGATTGATCTCGAGCCTCGCGATCTCGTCGAAATCGGCCACCATGCGTGACAGCTTCACAAGCGTCGCCGCGACACCGTCGGCATCGGCGGCCGACCGGGCTCCGTAACCTTTCAGAAGTCGCGACACCCTGGTGCGACCGATGAGGTCCCTGGCGAGCGGCATGTTCAACGGAGGCAGGCCGATCGACCGGTCGGCGATCACGTCCGCACCCGTTCCACCCTGGCCGAACAGGATCACCGGTCCGAACACCTCGTCTGTTTCGACGCCGAGCGTCAGTTCATGCGCCTCGCGTCGGCGCACCATCGGCTGCACGGTGAAGCCTTCGACGTGGGCTTCGGGTCGTCGCTCCGCGACGAGCCTGCACATATGGATCGCGGCCTCGCGCACCATGTCGGCGGAATCGAGTTCCAGCCGGACGCCTCCGATCTCCGACTTGCGACCGATATCGGGCGAGAGAATCTTCAAGGCCACCGGAAAGCCGATGCGCTCCGCCAACATGGCTGCATCGCCCGGGCTGTGCGCCACTTCGGTGCGGACCACCGGAATGCCGTAGGCCGACAGGAGCGCCTTCGCCTCGGGCTCGGTCAGCGCCCCGCGTCCGGCTTCGAGCGCCCGCACGAGGATGGCGCGAGCGCCTTCGATATCCGCCGTGCCCGGCTCGAAGGCCGGCGGCGTTTCCATCAGAAGGTCCTGGTTGCGCCGGTACGTCACGAGTTGCATGAACGCCCGCACGGACTCGTCGGGCGTCTGGTAGGTCGGAATGCCCTGCCCAGCGAACAGGCGACGCGATTCGCGAGCGCCCCGCTCCCCGAGCCAGCAGGTCAGAACCGCCGCGCCGCGCCGCTGACGCTTGCTTTCCGTCACCGCCCGCGCGGCTTCCAGACCATCCGCCAGCGCCTGGGGATAGTTCATGACGAGAACGGCGTCCTGCGCGGGGTCGGCGAGAATGGCGCCGAGAGCATCCCCATAGACCCGACCCGGCGCGTCGCCCGCGATGCGCAAGGGGTTGCCCGAGGCGAAGGCGCGCATCTTCGCCAGGCTGTCGGCGGAAAGCTCGGCGAGTTGGCCACCGGCCGCGTCCAGCGTGTCCGCCGCGAGCACGCCGGCACCGCCCCCATTGGTCAGGATGGCGAGGCGGTTGCCTTTCGGGCGAATGCCCGACGCGAGCGTGCCGACGGCCTCGAAGAGTTCGCGCAGCGTATCGACGCGCAGCATTCCGGCCCGGCGGAAGGCGGCGTCGTAGACGGCGTCTTCACGCCAGGGCGCAGGTTCGAGCGCTTCGTCGCGGCGTCTCGCCTTGATGACCACGACCGGTTTGGCGCGTGCCGCGATGCGCGCCGCGGTCATGAACTTCGGCGCATCGGTGATCGCTTCGACATAGAGAAGAATCGCGCGGGTCTTCGTGTCGAGGGCGAGATAATCCAGGAGGTCGCCCACGTCGACGTCGCTCATGTCGCCGATCGCGACGACGTGCGAGAAGCCGATCTCGCGCACGTCCGCCCAATCGAGAACCGCGGACGCGATGGAACCGGACTGGCTGACGAAGGCGAGATCGCCCGGGCGCGGCGTCAGATGCGCGAAGCTGGCATTGAGGCCGATGCCGGGCGAAAGGACACCGATGCAGTTCGGTCCGACGATGCGCAGAAGACGAGGACGCGCGGCATCGAGCAGCGCCTGACGCAGACCGGGATCGGCGAACCCTTGCGAGATCACCACGGCGGCACGGCACCCCTTCTCGGCGAGTTCGCCGATGACGGCCGGCACCCCGGCCGCCGGCGTCGCGACCACGGCCAGATCGGGCACGATGGGGAGTTCGGCGATGGAGCGGAAGTTGACCGAGGAACGGATCGCGTTCTCATGCGGGTTCACCGGCATCACCGGCCCGGCGAACCCCGACCCGAACAGGTTCCGAGCGAGAACGGCGCCCACCGATCCCTCGCGATTGCTCGCACCGACGAGAGCCACGGCCGTCGGCGCGAAGACGGCGTCGAGGTTGCGGATGCTCATGGCCGGCTCTCGCCTATCGGGTCGCGTCGCGGCTCGTCTGGCTTCGGCATTGTCGGCTTTCCGGGGCGCGACGTCACTTCCGCACGAACAGGAGCCTGACCACGTTGTCGGCGTCGGCCGGCTTCCGGAAGATCGGCACGTCCTCGTATTGCTGGGGTATGATCCAGTCGTCGTAACCCGTGACGAAGACGATCGCGATGCCTTGGTCCCGAAGCGCCTGCGCCACGGGGAAGACCTTGCTCCCACCGAGGTTGATATCGAGGATCGCCGCATCGACCGGCTCCGTCCGCGCGACGAGTTCCAGGGCTTCCTCGACGCTTGCGACCGGACCGACGACGCTTCCACCGGCATTCACGACGGCTTCGGACATTTCCTGCGCAGCGAAGTAATCGTCTTCGACAACGAGAATCCGCCTCCCGGACAACTGGATGGAACTCGTGGTGAACATGGTAGGTGCGATCCGCGTCAGGAGATTTCAGGTACGGGAGCCAAGGCCGTCATAAACCATGAACAGGCGTTGCGCTGGTGGCTTTCCGATGCCGAAAGCGTGAATCGGCAAGGTAACCGCTCGCGACGCCGCACCTGACCGAAGCGACCGGCTTCTGCCGAACGTGAAAGCCTCCGGAACGCTCCCTGCCCGTTCGAACGAAAATCCGCGCGAGGTCCATAACAGGATTCGGGCTTGCGGGGTCAAGCACCGATCGCCGCGCTGAGGCCCGATGGCGGGCAACGATCCCGCTCCGCGCCGGGAGAGGCTTTCGACCGTCGGCCGAACGTCCGTCGTCATCGAGCCGGCACGACCGGCATGGATCGGCGATATCGAAGAGCGCCTGCGTCATGTGACAGTCGGTTTCCTGTTGGCCGAGGCCGAGGATATTGTCCTCCAAGACACCCGTTTTCACAAGTGTGGCGCGAAGACCCGCCGATCCGTTCCGATCCGCCGGAACCCTTGCCCGAGCGGACGAAGCATCGCGGTTTGATCGTCCCGCTCTCCAGCAAATTTCCGGTGGTGGCTCAATGCTTCCCGTCCGGCGGAGTGTTCACCCCGGAACACGTCGCGCATAGTCTGGCCCACCGAACCATGCAGCCGGACCGGGGTTGCCGGACATGAGCTTCCGGTTCGGCGGACGATCGCGCGAGGCAAACATGAACGTCACGATCGCCGCCTCGGCTCGATGGCCCGCCGGTTCGGGCGAAATGGTCGGGTTGGTCCGCACCCACGATTGGTCGGCATCCGCCCTTGGCCCCGTTTCCCGATGGTCGCAGAGCCTGCGATCGGCTGTCGACATGGTGCTGCCGATGGGGTTCCCCGCCATCGTTCTCTGGGGCGCGGACCTCGTCCAGATCTACAACGACCGCTATCGCGACATCATGGGTGTCAAGCACCCGACGGGCTTGGGGCAGGCCACGCGCGAGTGCTGGCCGGAGGTTTGGAGCATCAACGCGCCGATCTATTCGCGGGTCTGGAGCGGCGAAACGGTGACGTTCGAGGAAGCGCGCTATCCGCTCGCGGTGTCGGGAGCGGTGGAGGACCGCTGGCTGACATTGACCTACAGTCCCTTGCGCGACGAGTCGGGAACCGTTGCCGGCATTCTCGTCATGCTGATCGACGTCACCGCGCGCCGTGCGGCCGAACACAAGCGCCTCGACATGGAAGCGCAGCTGCGCCGGAGCGAGCAACGATACCGCACTTTCGTGACGACCAGTTCGGACATCGTCTTCCGCATGGACCCCGATTGGAAGACGTTGCGGGAGATCGCCGGCCGCGATCTTCCGACGGGAACCGTGGAAGCCGCAGCCAACTGGTTCGAAACCTACGTTCACCCCGAGGATCGGGCGAAGGTCGCAGCCGAGATCGAGAAGGCGACGACCGCGAAGGGAATGTACGAGCTGGAGCATCGTTTCCAGAAGGTGGACGGCACCAATGGCTGGGTTCTCGTGCGCGCCGTCCCGACCTTGGACGACGACGGCGAGATCATCGAATGGATCGGCGCAGCCGCCGACGTCACGATTCGGCACGAAACCGAGGAGCAGTTGCGCCAGAGCGAGGAGCGCTTCCGCGCCTTGGTCGAAGGCTTCACTCAGACGACCTGGGAAGCGACCGCCGAAGGAATCATCGCCGCCGACAGTCCCAGTTGGCGGTCCTATACGGGACAAACCCTGAAGCAATGGCTGGGCGAAGGCTGGCTCGACGCCGTGCATCCCAGCGATCGCGCCTACGCACAGCGCGCCGGCCGCGAAGCGGTCGAAACCGGGCGCAATCTCGACGTCGAGTTTCGCCTCCGCCATGCGCCGAGCGGCGCTTGGCGATGGACGAACATCCGGGCCGTTCCTCTTCGGGCCGCGGACGGATCGGTCATCAAATGGCTGGGCGCGAGCGTCGACGTCCATGACCGGAAAACCACCGAGGAGCATCTGCGTAGCAATCGACGTCGCCTTTGGGCCTTGATCCAGGGCATTCCGCAACTCGTCTGGCGCGCCGGCGAGAACGGCGCGTGGACGTGGTCGAGCCCTCAATGGAGCACCTATACCGGGCAGTCGGAAGACGAGAGCCTCGGCTTCGGATGGCTGGCGGCGCTCCATCCCGACGATCGCGAACATGCACGGGCCAGTTGGGAAGACGCCGACGGTTCGCGGTATCTCGACATGGAAACACGAGTTCTGGGACGGAAGGAGCTGCGCTACCGCTGGTTCCAGAGCCGGGCCCTTCCCGTGAAGGACGAAAGCGGCAACACGATCGAGTGGCTGGGCACCTCGACCGACATCGACGATCTGCGACAGTTGCAGGAGCGCCAGGAGGTGCTCGTGGCCGAACTCCAGCACCGCACGCGCAATCTCCTCAGTGTCGTCCAGTCCATGGCGGATCGCACGGCCGCCGGCGCGAACTCGTTGCAGGATTTCCTTCCGCAGTATCGCGAACGGCTGAGGGCGCTTTCGCGCATCAACAGCCTCCTGTCCAAGCTTGAACAGGGCCAGAGGGTCACGTTCGACGAAATGATCCGGGCCGAACTCGGCGCACGCGGCGTGTTCGGCGGACATGACGACCGCGTCGTCCTGGACGGCCCGACGGGCGTGCGGCTGCGCTCGGCCACGGTCCAGACCTTCGCGCTGGCGATCCACGAACTGGCGACGAACGCGGTGAAGTACGGTGCCCTTTCAAACGGAAGCGGAAGCCTGTCGGTGCGATGGTGGCTTCATCGGGAAGGCGCGGACCCGAACCGGCTGCATGTCGAATGGCTGGAACAGGGTGTCCACGACATGCCCCGGCCGGGCGACGGGCCGAAGGGCGGCGGCTACGGGCGCGAACTGATCGAGAAAGCTTTGCCGTACCAGCTTAAAGCCAGGACCGCCTATGAACTGAGAGCCGATGGCGTTCGTTGCACCATCGACCTTCCGCTGAACTGAAGCCGCGCTCAAACATACCGGAGGGGATCTCATGGCCCGCCTCACGACCCCGTCCCAGACGCATCCCTCGCTCAGCCTCCGGCAAAGACGCATCCTGATCGTCGAAGACGAGTATTTCATCTCCGAGGAGATGGTGCGCGACTTCGAGGCCGAAGGGGCCCAGGTCGTCGGGCCGTTTCCGAGCGTCGAGGACGGCCTGGAGGTGGTGGCGCGCAACGAGCCGATCGACGGCGCCGTTCTCGACATCAATCTGCGGGGAGAGATGGTGTTTCCGCTGGCGGACAAACTGCGCGAGCGCGGCATACCGTTCGTGTTCTGCACGGGGTATGAACGCTGGACGATCCCGGCGAACTATCAGAACGTCCGCCTGTGCGAGAAGCCCGTCAGCACCGAGGCGATCGGGCAGGCTCTGTTCGGGTGAAGGGGCGGGCCGAAGCGGGCTTCGGCCGCGCCGCGACCCTCAGCGCGTGACGAAGGCGAAGAACAGGCCGCCGATCAGGATGTAGGCCGCGAGGAAGACGACGAGCTTCGTCATGCCGACGCTCTGGCTGCCTCCCGCGACGACCCGCCAGATCTTGAGCAGCGGATCGTTGAGATGCTTCTGACTGTCCATGGAAACCCTCCGGTTCAGCCGTCCCGGCCGTGACGCTCGGCGGGCGGGCTCGTCGCCTCTATAGCGGTGAACGTCTCGAGAATGCGATAGGTGTGGTCGGCGTCCGCCGGCACCAACCAGGAATCACCCGGCTCCAGGCGCACCGTCTGCCCCTCGATCACCAGTTCGGCGCGGCCCGACACCACAAAGCCGACCGTCTCGTAGGTGTTGCGGCTCGACGGCTTGTCGTCCGTCGGCGCTTCGTCCTTCCACATCCGCATGGACACGCGCTTGCCCGAGGCGAGAAGGAACTGGCCGTCCTCGCCGCGCGGCGAGGTGGCGCTCGAAAGCTTCTTGACGCTCGTATCGGTCATGGATCTTCTCCGTTGGATCGCGCAGGGCCAACGGCGCAGACGGGGCGTCGTTCCGGCTGTCGCGTCGCGGCACCGCAACGCGCGTCAGACCGGGGTGAGTTCGCCGCGCAGCCTGTAAACGACGCCGGTCGGCCGGTAGTCGGTTTCGGCGCGCCCGCTGAAATAGCCGGGCACGACCCGTTCCGTCAGTCGGGTTCCGAAACCGCGCCGCTGCACGGGGCGGACCTCCGGCCCGTTCTCCTCCCGCCATTCGAAGCTGAAGCCGCCATCGTCTCCCTGGCTCCATTCGATCGACACCTTCCCCTCGTCCACGGAGAGGGCGCCGTACTTGGCCGCGTTGGTGGCGAGTTCGTGGAGCGCCAGCGCGAGCGAGAGCGCCGCCTTGGCGCCGAGGAGCACGCCCGGTCCGCTCGTCCGGATGCGCGCCGTCGCGGCCCCGCGATGGACGGCGAGAGCCCCCTCCACGACCTCGGCGATGGGCGCCTCGGTCCAGCTCGACCGGGTCAGGATGTCGTGCGCGCGGCCGAGCGAGATCAGGCGCGCGGCAAAAGCCTCGCGGGCCGCATCGAGATCCGGGGCGTTGCGGAGGGTCTGGCTGGCGATCGCCTGAACGAGGGTGAGCGTGTTCTTGACCCGGTGCTGCAACTCGCCGGTGAGCAGGCGCTGGTGCTCCTCGGCCCGCTTGCGCTCGCTGATGTCGAGCATCGCCCCGATCATCCGCACCGCCGCCCCGTGCCCGTCACGGATGACGTAGCCCCGGTCGAGGATGTCGGCATAGGTGCCGTTCGCGCGCAGGAAACGGTACTCCTCGCTCCAGGCGGTACCGGTCCCGTCGATGACCGCGTGGATGGAGGCGTCGATCCGCGCCCGGTCG
>JAAIGE0100377516.1_pt1 | contig 10714 bp, 9 predicted proteins | sample 6487951 | NCBI WGS metagenome assembly JAAIGE01 (sample SAMN13974128, study PRJNA590717) | phyllosphere metagenome | biome: tomato field; feature: multiple bacterial spot infested tomato fields; material: tomato leaves; isolation source: leaves from tomato fields | host: Solanum lycopersicum ... | reverse complement strand
TGCCAGACAGATCCTCACGTTGTTTTCTCGCGCATCGAGGCAGGAGAAATATTGTCATCTCGATATTAGGGAAGTTATCTGGAGATCTTGCTGGATGTCCGCGTCGGGACGAACGCAGCCGGTCGTGACTGACCGCTATCGACCCATAGCTACCGTTCACGCTAACTGCGACCGGCCAGGAGCTACTATCCAGATTCTACGAATTTAGGGGCGATTCAGGCCTCACACCAGCTTTGAAGAGTAGACTAGAGACACATAACTCTCACTCAACGAGCGCGGGCCCTAAATACCTATATTTCCGTTTGTGTAGCAGGTTCATTTCATTAAGATCGTACTGGAATGTACAAAAAAACATTTTATAGTTTCTGAAAATTGTCCAATATGGCATTGGAGCTTTGCAGCTAACCATATCATCTGATAAAATTTCTCCACTTACATAGGAAATCATATCATTCACACTAAATTTATCTGACTGCCAGCATGCGTATTCGCTATCTCCAGATGAAATCGTACCCGTCGACACGAAACGCATGAACTCGTTTGCATGAATCACTCTAACGCCATTTTTTGACAAGCCCGACAAAGCCCTGTTAGCGTTAATCACACCATAATGAACCTTAGTTATCGATTTCGGCTCTATCTTCATATTTCGCAGAAATTGATCCCGGACTAAACGATCTTCAAAGCGGTTTCTAAATTTTTCTAGCTGCGAAAAACCCTTCACAATATGAGCGTACGTATTGCGTAACTCAAAGTCATTTACTGGGTGATAAGGATTCTTACACTCAAAAAGGAATAAGTGCTCACCAAGAACCGCAGCAATATCGACCTCGTCCTCACCAAATATGAAGTCACACTCAACTCTAAAACCTTGCTCAATCAAAACGTCAGAAACACTTTTCACCATATGGTCATGCTTGCCAAATACTGAAAAATGTACGCTCTCGCTAATTGCTAATGACCTCCAAAGATTGGAATATGCGAACACGGTTGGCATCACTAAGCAGCGATGTTCAATCGCGAGTATAGGCCTGTACTGGAGATCAATGACCTCATCAGAAACCACCCTACCATTTGTTAATCGTTCAAGTAACCCTTCGCAATCTGGCTGGCTTTTTCCAGTAATGCTCTGAAATATCTCAACAAGCTGCGCTCTGTCAAATACAGGAAGGTGCGATCGCCGTCTTATTATCTCTGCATTTGGATCCCCATCAGCTTTCAGTTTTTCTGATGCCTTTTTATAAACAAATGCCACAAACCCAAAAAACCGTTGTAGTTTAAACAAATCAATACAAGTGAAATCCTTGAATATCTTTGTCTCAAACACATCCGGATTATAGCTCTCATCCATCAGAGCCAGCATTTGCATCTGCTCTTCTCTGAATGGCGTGTCATGACTAAAAATATTCGCCTCGTGACCATATGCGGCTAAAATTGCTTTTAGAACAATCCTTTCCTGCGGATTCTTCTTAATGGCATAGACTACGCTTTCCTCCTCTAAGCTATCGCTATCCCAAAATTCCTCAAGCAAACTACTATAGCTTTTTGAGGTTGCAATTTTTGAGTAAATTCTCGCCTGCGCGAACAACCTCAAATCAGTCTTCGTATAACCACAACTTTTGGCAACCTCAAAGTCTTGACGATCTACTGAGATTCTTTTTCTGGCTTCATCCACCCCGACCTCATAGTCAAAGAAGTCGACTTTGATCTCAGCCTCAAGATAAGTCGTTATTGCAAACGCCGCTTTAAACAGATCATCGTATAATGTATGGTTAGTGCTTTCATCTATACCATTACTATCTTTAAGCTTCAAGTCGGGAGTGACTTCCCTACAAACCTGAACCAAATACGAGGCTGCCGTCAATATGCTTTCCTTGTTATTATTATAAAGCACATCAATATATGGTTTTTCGAGCCTTTCATCAAAATACAAAAGCAAGTCGCTGTACTTCATTTCTGCGATAGAAAGCACCGTCTTTAGAAAATAACGCCGCACTTTAATCGCAGCTATGATTTTATTTTTGAAATCGAGAACATCTGGAGCAACACGCAGCAATCCGTGAACCGACTGAACATAGTGCAACTCTTCATCAGAGAGCGCTTGGCTAGAGAACAATTCTAATAACAACTCTCTAATTAGCTTAGTGTTAAAATTTGACTTCGAAGCCCTAAAAACTCCTTGCTTGCGCGCTTCTGCAAGTGGATTTTCCAAACCAGTAAAGAATACAAATCGGAACACCCCAAAAGAAGCATCATATTTTTTATCTCCGATATTTCGCAGAAGATCAGAGGTTGCAATCCTCAGTAGCTCGTAACGCTTTTTGGCCGAGCCAGGTAATTTATCAACTATTTTTGCGATCGCTTGATTAGCCAAATCGACGTCTACATGCTTTCTTGAAAGGATCTGTATTTCATCAGCGTATTCAGTAAGCATATTTACTCCCTAAATTAACTTGTCCATTTTTTTGCAGCCTTGATACTCAAATCACTGCTAACTATTTGCGCTAGAAAGTCACTCAGGCTCAGATCGTCCCTGAGCGCTTGCTGAGCCAGCATAGAGTAATGCTCGGCTGCGCACTCAAGCTTGAGCGCCTGACACAGCTCGACGATGATCTGATGCGCGATTGTGAAGCTGTTTTTCGAGGTCCAGATGCCAAGGCGCTATCTACAGTGCTCCTACCGTATTTCCAAAACCTGCCTTTTTCTACAGAAGCCTACAACAAAAGCGGAATTCGTCTTCGGAGAGCTTGGCGGCTCGACTAAGCAGCAAATTTTCGGCTTGAAAGATAGAGGGTAAGCGAACGTCTGCTTTGGGTCGACTGACTCCCTTTGAGAGCGACGACGACCGATTGCTGACGCTGGCTAATTTAGATATTACCAGCGCATCATGGTTACATTGCAGTGCGTCCGCGTGGGCTGTTGAGTTGCAAGGACGTCGATCTAACCTCAATTAGTTTTTTATCGACAGCTAGATATACATTTTCTTATCGGCGCGAATTCATATGGGTAACGATTTAGCCCGCTTCAGCAAAGGACTGAAACTTATCGTTAGCTTGTTTTAGCCACGAATTCAAATATATATTCACCTGATTTTAGTGGTGTCGTACTATTTAAGTGAACGTTGCATCCGCGAAGGCTTGGAGTTCCTGCTTTTGCCGATATCAACGAATCATCTTCATAGGGGGAGCTTACCAGTGTTGCTGTTATCTCTGGCACAGTCGAAAATATCGGATTAAACTTAATATTTGCAGTGGCAATCTTGGTGGGTCTTAGTACGTTTATTCGCATCAATCCAGCCTGTTCTTTTGGGTCTGCACTGGTTATTTCTTGGGAGTACTTCATTGTCGGTATTTCGGTGTCAATATTGGGGAATAAAGTTTTTATTTGGCTTTCTCTAATTCCTCGACCCAGTTCGTCTAGTTGAATTTTTAACGCGGATACTTCCTGGAGTAAATGGGTGGTATCACCTGCGCCACTTCCTGCATTCTGAATCGATTGCTCTAGCTCATTCAAGCGCTCATATACTTCGCGTTTACTTTCCGTAACTTGGCCATCACCGCCACCACTTTCGATCCAATAGCCAACTGTGCGCTGCACAATTTCCGTGATGTTTGCTTGCACTCCAGCGACAAGAGTTTCAATTTTGGTAACTGTTTCGTTTGTCTTGTCGGCGGCTTGTGTGGATTTTACATAAAATTGCCATGAAAGCCATGCCATGAAAATAGATAACACAAGTGCTGCTATCGCCAAGCCGAAAGAGAGAAGGGAGAACATATCAAGTTCATATGTGGTTTTGCCGTCGACTGACGCTTCGGCAAAACAAATCATTGGCATGGCTACAATTATTAATGCCAGCGAATACCTTCTAGTCATTATTACTCCTTGATTGGTTTAACTAATTAAATATGGAGATACAAGCGGTGGAATATTTCCTGAGTTTTCGTCTGAAACGTTCCTTGTTCATGCATAACTCCCTTTCTAGCCATGATGTCGCCCTAGAAACGCGACATTCGGGGTGAGGAGGCAAAGCGACATGATCTGCGTGCACATTACTGTCGGATCAGCGCCGTGTCTATGGTCTGCTTTTGGCCGATGTCTGCCAGTCGCCGAAGGGCAGGAATCGGCCAAAAAGCGAGGTTAGGAAGCAGATTTCTTCCTGTTTAAATGAGCACTTCTGACCGATAGCCGCTACTACCCTGAAACTCACACATTATCTGCACAACCAGCGGCCTCACATATTTCTCACCAGGATCAGTGTCCGACGGATCATCACGACGCCCCCACTCCCCCTGATCGAACGCCTGATAAAGCGAGAAAGCAGGCTGCGGCATGTCATTGGTCATACCCACATCAACGATGGCAGCGATTACCCCGTTCATGACACCATCGCAAAACTCGTAAGTCAAAGCCCCTGCCAAGTAGCCTTCAGCAACCGCTATGGATAGCTCGTTCAGCAGATCACGGGGGGCCACATCGAATTCCTCGCAGGTGGCAGCAAGGTCATTCGACGTTAAACCGTGGACTTGGGCTTCAACCAAAAGCTGATTGCGTTGGTGCTTTGGCAACTTCCCGGCCACGGTTTCTTTCCATGTTGCTAATGTCGTACCCGTATCACTCATAAAACTTCCCAGCCAGCAAAATGGCCGCACAGCGCTGCCAAGCATTGGATACCGCCCCATTCCCATGGGCAGCCCCACGAAGCTGCCGCATCGAAAAACGCATCAACGGACACATTTTCCCAGCTTGGAGAACTTGGCCCATAGGCCGATGAGGGCGATGTCTTTTCAATTAAACGCCCACTGGCGAAATCTACACCGAGGGCTTCGATAAATCGTATGCACGACGGTTCATCTCTGACTTGCGCCAACAACTCATGAAGATCTACAGGGCTATGCATAGGTTTCCTGGAAGCACTTAACGATTGATCATATGCTGCTGCACTGCATCTTGAACGGTCAATTCGGCTATCCGGCTGTCGGGCCGGGGATATGATACGTAGTGACCGCTTCTGGACATTCTCTGCCAATGTTAATCAACCACTTCAAATTGATTTCGATCTACCACGAACCTCACCAAACAACCTAACCTCGCAGAACGCCCCCTGTGCCCTGCAACGCCTCCAATCCCCTGCTACTTCTTATCCCTCCCAAACGCCCCCTCCAACGCCTCATTAATCACCCGCAAAACCTTCACCCGCGCCCACCGCTTATCATTCGCCTCAACCAACGTCCAAGGCGCAATTTCAGTACTCGTCCGATCCACCATATCCCCCACAGCCTGGCGATACTGTGGCCATTTTTCGCGGTTGCGCCAGTCGTCTTCGGTGATTTTGTAGCGTTTGAAGGGGATCTTTTCTCGTTCCTGGAAGCGTTCGAGTTGGGTCTGTTCGTCGATGGCGAGCCAGAATTTCACGACGACGATGCCGGCGTCGGTGAGTTGTTCTTCAAAGTCGTTGATCTCGCCGTAAGCACGTGCCCAGTCGGATTCGCTGCAGAAGCCTTCGACGCGCTCCACCAGCACCCGGCCATACCAGGAGCGGTCGAAGATGGTGAATTTGCCGCGCGGCGGGATCTGTCGCCAGAAGCGCCACAGGTAAGGCTGGGCGCGTTCGTCTTGGGTGGGGGCGGCAATCGGGACGATATTGTATTGGCGTGGGTCGAGTGCGGCGGCGACGCGGCGGATGGCGCCGCCTTTGCCTGCGGCATCGTTGCCCTCGAAGACGGCCACCAGGGCATGCTTTTTCATGCGTTTGTCGCGCAGGTTGACGGACAGGCGCGCCTGTTCGGTAATCAGTGCTTCCTGGTATTCGTCCTTGCTCAGGCTGCGGCTCAGGTCGAGGCTGTCGAGCAGGGTCAGTTCGCCGTGGTTGGCGGGCAGCGGGCCAAAGGTCAGGGGTTTGGGCTCGGCCTTGGGGGTGTTCAATGCGGCCTGCATGCCTTCGAGCAGCAGGCGGCCCACGGTGAGGCTGCGGTAGTTGGCATCCACGCCTTCGATCACGTGCCAGGGCGCGTACTCGCGGCTGGTACGGCGCAGCACCCGCTCGCCGAAGCGCACGAATTTGTCGTAGGTTTTCGATTGCTGCCAGTCCAGCGGGCTGATGCGCCAGCTGTGCAGCGGGTCGTCCTTGAGGGTCTTGAGGCGCGATTTCATCTGCTTCTTGGACAGGTGAAACCAGAACTTGAAGATCAGTGCGCCTTCGTCGCAGAGCATTTTTTCCAGACGCTCGGCACCGCTGATGGCCTGATCGAGTACCGCATCCTTGAACAGCCCATGCACCCGCCCTTGCAGCATCTGGCTGTACCAGTTGCCGAAGAAGATCCCCATGCGGCCCTTGGCAGGCAGTTGCCGCCAGTAGCGCCAGGCCGTGGGGTGAGCCAGTTCTTCATCGGTCTGTCGGTCGAAGGTGCGTACTTCGATCAGGCGCGGGTCCATCCACTCGTTGAGCAATTTGACGGTCTCGCCTTTGCCCGCACCTTCGATGCCGTTGATCAATACGATGATCTGACGTCCGGCCTGTTCGTGCAGGTCGTACTGGGCTTCCAGCAAGGCCTCGCGCAGCGCAGGGACTTCAGCATCGTAGGTTTCATTGGAGATAGCATGGCCTATTTCAGCGGACTCAAACATTAGCGGCACTCTTCAAATGATCTGCGGCTAATGTAGACCACTCATGCCATCTGGCTATCCTCGTGGATCAATTAAAAGAGGCAGAGAAAACCCTGTGCGCTGACGTCAGTCACGAAAACCGGCTTTCTCACGCCCCGAACTCAGGCTTGTCTTTTCTTCTGTCTGCCCTGTTTTTCCTGCTCCTGGTCGTCCTCCGCGTCCTGATCCTCCAGATCCAGAGTCGCGGCCTCGGTACCGCCCTCCTCGGCTATGGCCGTGAGTTTCTGATCGGCGGATTTTTCTTCTTCCAGGGTTTCGCCCAGCAGGCTCGCGGCGTCGTCCAGGCCCAGGTGCTTGGCCATGGCGATCAGCGTGCCGTAACCGGCGATTTCATAGTGCTCGACCTTCTGGCAGGCCGCTATCAGACCGGCATCGAGTACGGGTCCTTTTTCGATTTCATCCAGCAGTTCCTTGCTTTCTTCGATCAGCCCTTCCATGGCGATGCATTTGACGCGCTTGAGTTTGATCTCGGACTGCTCGACCAGTTGATCGATACGCTGGATCTGGCCCTGGGTTTCTTCCAGGTGTGCAGTGAACGCCTCGGCCAGCTTGGGGTTGGTCGAAGCACGGGCCAGTTTGGGCAATGCTTTGGTGATCTGCTTTTCAGCACTGTAGATATCGGAAAGCTCGTGAATGAACAGATCTTCTATCGTCGTTCTGCTCTTGCTTGATGCTTTGTTATTCATCGCAAACCTCGTGGAGTGAGTCCTGCTTTCAGGTTGAGTACCGTCTTGAGGGGTTACGGCTGCTTACCCGTCAGAGGGGTCGACCGGGCAGGAGCAAAGGCTGTTCAGAGCGATGAAAAAGAAGCCGACGAACAGTAGCAGTGGCCATTTCCCACCTTTGCCAAGGGTCTGTAACCGTTAATCCATTGCTCTGAACCAAACCCGGCAACCCCTGTTCATCTGAGGCAAGTCCAGACTTCTTCTGGCACAGCCGAGGGCTAACCATGAGAGCACTGACCTACCACGGGGCGCACAATGTAAAAGTCGATACCGTGCCGGACCCGGAACTACAGGAAGCCGATGACATCATTCTGAGAGTCACGGCCACCGCCATCTGCGGGTCGGACCTGCACCTCTATCACGGCAAGATTCCGGCCACGGAGCATGGCGATATCCTGGGCCACGAGTTCATGGGGATCGTCGAAGAAGCAGGCCCGGCGGTGACTGCCGTGCAGCGTGGCGACAGGGTTGTCATTCCTTTCGTGATTGCCTGCGGGGAATGCTTTTTCTGTCAGCTGGATCTGTTTTCTTCCTGCGAAACGACCAATACCGGCCGAGGCGCGATCCTCAACAAGAAATCCATTCCGCCCGGTGCCGCACTGTTCGGTTACAGCCATTTGTATGGCGGCATTCCTGGCGGACAGGCCGAGTATGTGCGGGTGCCCAAAGCCAATGTCGGCCCGTTCAAGGTGCCGGGTACGCTGGCGGACGAGAAGGTGCTGTTTCTCTCCGACATTCTGCCCACCGCCTGGCAGGCAGTACTCAATACCGGCATCGGCCAGGGTTCGAGCATCGCCATCTATGGCGCAGGTCCGGTCGGGCTGCTGTGTGCGGCCTGCGCCAGAATGCTGGGAGCCGAGCGGATCTTCATCGTCGATCATTACCCCTACCGGCTGGCGTATGCGCAGCAGACCTACGGCGCGATTCCGATCAATTTCGATGAAGACGACGACCCGGCCGACACCATCATTCGTCAGACACCCGGCATGCGCGGTGTCGATGGCGTGGTGGATGCCGTGGGTTTCGAGGCCAAGGGCAGCACCACGGAAACCGTGCTTGCGACCCTCAAGCTGGAAGGCAGCAGCGGCAAGGCGTTACGCCAGTGCATCGCGACGGTGCGGCGCGGCGGCGTGGTGAGTGTGCCGGGCGTGTATTCGGGATTCATCCACGGTTTCATGTTTGGCGATGCGTTCGACAAGGGCCTGACGTTCAAGATGGGACAGACGCATGCTCAGCGCTTCATGCCTGAACTGCTGGAACATATCGAAACCGGTCGCCTGGCCCCTGAAGCCATCATCACTCATCGCATGTCCCTGGAAGAAGCTGCGGCGGGCTACAAGATTTTCGACAAGGGACAGGAAGACTGCCGCAAGGTGATCCTGACACCGGGCAACAACGCCATCAGCGTGCCGGAACCCGACTCCACCATAGTGCTGCCTGCGACATGACAGGTACGGAGGTGCCGAATGGAAATGTCTACCGTGTTCTGGATCGTCGTAGCGGTCATGGTCGTGGCGCTCGATGCCTGGATCATCAACAGCGTCTGGCGTTCGCGCAAAAGCCGGGCGACCAAGGCAGCCTGGAGCGCGCTGGTGCTGATCATGCCGGTGGTCGGTGCCGGTATCTGGGGAGTCGCCGGCCCTCGCGGCGTGGTTGAAGGGCCGACTTCGTCGGAGCATAGCAAGGGGTAAGAGTGCAGGAGGCAGCTTGCTGGCGACAGCACCAGTGCAACCAAAGAATGTTTATCGGCTTCACGGTCCCCGTCGCCAGCAAGCTGCCTCCCACAGTCACCGAATGAGGTGATTCCGTTCTGGTTTCACCGACTCAAATACGAAAACCGCCCCTTGAATGGTTTGCCGATAGGATCTGCCAGATCACCATGCTTGCTGGTGCTCAGGCCCAGGTCCACCAGTGATTCGGCGAGTTTCACGGCGGCGCTGACCCCTTCCACCACGGGCAGGCCGATGGCTTCGCTGAGCTGGCGAGGCAGGTCGGCCATGCCGCCGCAGCCCAGCACGATGGCACCGGCACCTTCTTCGTCGCGGGCGCGGCGGGCTTGTTCGATCATGCGCTCGATCAGTTCCGGGCCACCTTCTTCCAGGGCCAGGACCGGCATATCTATGCAGCGCACCGAGGTGCAGAGTTCACTGAAGCCATAACGTTGCAGCAGGTGCTCGGCAATGATCCGGGTGCGGCTCAGGGTGGTGACGACGGCAAAGCGCGTGGCGATCAGACCCGCCATGTGAAAGGCCGCTTCGGCGATGCCGATGACCGGGGCCGTGGCGTATTCGCGGGCAGCCAGCAGGCCGGGGTCGCCGAAGCAGGCGATGATATGGGCGTCGACCTGTTGCTCCCTCCCCTTGCGCACTTCGTCCAGCACACCCAGCGTGGCAATCGCCTCGTCAAAATGCCCTTCGATGGACACCGGGCCATCCTCGGGGCTGCAGGCGATGATTTGCGTGCCCGGCCTTGCGATGGCTTGTGCGGCCAGCCCGATCTTGTGGGTCATGGCATCGCTGGTGTTGGGGTTGATCACTTGAATACGCACAGGGCCTCCTTCAGCGCCATTTGAAAATGCCATGAATATTATCGGCACTCAGGATTGTATACAGAAATAGTGCCATGTTGGATTACCGATCAGGTAGCCCGATTCCACTTCCCTCAGTATAAGCACACCGCCCTTTCAACGCCTGAGTGCACTCCTATCGAGCAAAACCGCCCTTTTTTCGTGCACCCCAAGCCTCATCAGTGAAGGTTTCGTCACCTTGGCGCTCCCTCCTTGAACGCATGCCCGGCAACACTCTGCGGGCTTTTTAACGAACAATTCAGGCCATGGCATACGTCTTGCGTACAGGATCGTATACAAAAACCTCATCGCCGGTACCCAGCCGTGGCGATGGCCCAACAAGGGAGGGAATGCCATGACAGACCAACGCCCGGCCGGTTACAGCCCGCGCCTGCACAACGAGGATCTGGGACCGATTCCACAGAAGTGGACCTGGTACAACATCTTTGCCTTCTGGATGAGCGACGTGCACAGCGTCGGCGGTTATGTGTTCGCCGCCAGTCTGTTCGCCCTCGGTCTGGCAAGCTGGCAGGTGCTGATCGCACTGCTGGTGGGTATCTGCATCATTCAGGTGATCGCCAATCTGGTGGCCAAACCCAGCCAGCAGGCTGCGGTGCCTTACCCGGTCATCTGCCGCCTCGCCTTCGGCGTGTTCGGAGCCAATATCCCGGCCATCATCCGCGGCCTGATCGCCGTGGCCTGGTATGGCATTCAGACTTATCTGGCGTCCAGTGCTCTGGTGATCGTGGTGCTGCGTTTC
>JAAIGE0101033578.1_pt1 | contig 10719 bp, 10 predicted proteins | sample 6487951 | NCBI WGS metagenome assembly JAAIGE01 (sample SAMN13974128, study PRJNA590717) | phyllosphere metagenome | biome: tomato field; feature: multiple bacterial spot infested tomato fields; material: tomato leaves; isolation source: leaves from tomato fields | host: Solanum lycopersicum ... | reverse complement strand
TCGAGCGGCAAATGAACGTAGCTTAACCTCGTGTCCGCGGAACCGGCAGCAGCTCACAAGTACGGATCGACATTGCAAACTATCTTGATCCTATACCACAATTTTGCGCTGGCTTGTAACTACGGTCGTACCGACCTCCTTGTGAAGGTGTGATAGCAGCTTGGCGCTCACCGGTCCTCATTTCGATCGCACCAGCCAGCCTTTCCTTGCTGTCGGTGTAAACGGCGGCGTGCTGGCGGGCACGACTGATCGCGACATAAGCGGATCTGGCGTCGACGGTGTTGGCGCGGAAGCTTTCGAGATGGGTCATCGACCGATCAGCGGTCGCCCCCTGGCTGCCGTGGACGGTACCAACCCAACCATGCCGGATATGCTGGTCGCTAGTGCGGTCAAGCGACAGGACATGCTCGTGCCCGCGTGCATCGACCGCGGTCAACGTGCGCTTCTCGGCATCCATACCGACGATGGCCGCGGTCGCACCGTTCACCCGCCCTGTCTCACGATCATTGCGGGTGAACTGCACCCGGTCGCCAGTTGAGAACTCACGGGCAACCTCGACAAAGCTCTCGACCTGCCCCCGCCCCCATTTGTCGAGCCGCCAGTCGATCGCCCGACCGTCGCGGTCGCGCAGCTCAATCTGGTTAGCATTCCCATCGACATGCGCGACCCGGTAGGCTTGCCCCTTCTCGATCCCGTGCCGTTCATAATCACGCCGGAACGTCACCACGTCGCCTGCCTCATAGCTTCGCGCATGGCGCGCTTCCTCGCGGGTCAGCCCCTTGCCCTCCAGCGTAGCAACGCTGATCGTCTCCCGCCCCAACGTACCATCCCGTCGCAGCTCGGCCCGGATCGCCTGGGTCAGCAGTTCACGCCCTTCGCGCGTCGTATCCATCACGAGGGTCCGCGCGCGCTGATCGGGAGTAAGCGCGGCATAGTCACGCGCCATCGCCGCCCGCCGGTCGCTCGCATCCGCGATCTCGGCAACCCTGCCACCACCGCGTTCAAGCGCCTCGAGCGCCCGCCTGCCGTCACCGGCAATCGTCGCCTGCACTGCCTCGCGGGTCAGGTCGTTTTGCTGGCGTACGATCCTGTCGAGCACGAACGTCGTCATGCCGGCATCCTGAAGCTGCCCAAAGGCACGTCCCGCCTCGACTGAGCCGAGCTGCTTCACGTCACCGACCAGCACCACGCGGGCATTGGCGCGCTCGGCCAAGCCCAGCACCCGCGCCATATCACGCGCGCCGACCATCGATGCCTCGTCGATGACCCACGCCTCGCGTCCGCGTCGTGCTTCGGTGATGAGCTGTTCGCCGGTCAGCACCGCCCTGGCGACGGTCTCTCCCTTGGCGCCAATCGCCTCGCCCAGCACGCCTGCCGCAGCGGCGGTGGGCGCAAAGGCACGGACTTCGTAACCCGCCCCGCGCATGGCATCAGCATAGGTGGCAAGTACGGTGGTCGTCTTGGCGGTACCGGCATAGCCCTGCACACCCGCCACCCGGTCGCGCCCGGTTAACAGCCCGATGGTCGCGGCCTGCTGACCCTCGGTCCATTGATGCCCCCGCGCCTCGGCAAAGAACGCAGCGGTGGTGACCGCCCGTGTGGCCTCCTGCCGGTCATACGGTGCCTGCACAATCCCACGGCCAGCCTGTTCAATCGCCAGCATCCGCCGTTCGGTCGCCACCGCCTCACGAGTGGTAAACCCTTGTCCCGCCGCACCGCGCTCGCGCGTGATCAGTTCACCCCCGGCAGTCGCACGCCTAACGGCGGCGGCAATCTCCGCGGTAGACGCCCGCCCGCCAACATGCTCACCGGCACGAGCCTCAAGCGCTGCAGCCCCAAACACTGCCTCACGCTCGGACAGATGTCGTGCCGCTGCCGCAACCGCCAAGGTGGCGGCGATCTCCGCCCGACCGGTATGGGCAAGGCTCCTCGGCCTGATCCCTGCTGCCTTGCCTTCCGCCTGCGCAACGGCCGCCGTCCGCTGAACCTCGCCGAACCCGAAAGCATCGGCCTGCGCCCGCCAGCCCGGCACCAGCGCCTCGCGCGGGATCTCCTGCTTGGCTTCCCGGGTAGCAAGCGTCAGCACCGCCTTCTCGGCGGCGGTCGCCTCCGCCCGGGTCTTGCCACGCTCGGCAAGCGCTGCCTCGACCTGGTTGCCCCGCGCGCTGAACTCCCGGATCGCGGCATCCGGCACGGCAGCCAGCTCGAAGGTCGAGCCCTTGCCCTCGCGCAGGTCATAGCCAAGCTGGCGGGCGCCCTCTGCCAATGCCTGACGGTAGATGGCTCCTGCATCCTTGTAGATGCGAAAGAACGCGAGGCTCTCGACACTGCGCCATCTCCCCGACTGGTCCTGGGTGGCGTTGAGGATGACAGCATGGGTGTGCAGCTGCGGATCCTGCGCGCGACTGGTGTTGTGACGGAAGGTCGCCGCCGCCAGCTTGCCCGTCCCGACGGTGTGGATCTCGCCGCCTTCCCGCACCCGGGTTGCGGCACCATGGCGCTCGATATAGCCGAGCGCGGTTCGCACCGCCTTGTCATGTGCTGCAATCAACCGCCGGTCGCCGGCGACCTCGGCCATGATCGATACCGACTTCGGTGCGGAAAAGGTCACGTCCCATCCAGGACGATGCTCGCGCTCACCGTTGCGGACCGTGCCAAGCTGCTGGCCGTTCGGCAGATCGCCTTCCAGTCCGCGGCGGAAGTCAGCGCGGTTGACCTCGCCTTCCAGCCCCAGCGCCTTGGCTCCCTCGCCGAACCACGCGCTCGGCGCCTCGCCACCTTCCGAATAATAGTCGTCGGACTCGTAGTAGCTCGAGGCCTGCGCCGCGCTTTTGAGCGCGGCAACGCTGGCCACCACCTACAGCGCTCCGCCCGCGGTGCGATCCTTGGTCGGCGGCGGCGTGGCGTCCATTGCCGGCGCAGAGTTTGCGCGTACTGGCGCTACCAGCAGCGGCACGGTCGGCTCGGCGATGTCTAGGCGGTCCATGTGTCGCCGGTCGATCGCCACTTTGGCGATCGGCAGCCCTGACAGGCGCAGGAAGCCGGTCAGTGGAGCCAAGTTGCCGATCTCGCTGTCGAGCACGACCGGCTTGGTCGACCGTGTCGTCGACAGCGACCCCTTGTCGCTCCACGCATCACTGTCGAGCGAGGCGGAGGAACGATGCTCCTCGATCTCCGAGCGGCCGAGCAGTTCGGTCGCCCATTTGGTACTCTCAGGGTCACCTAGGCGCATGAGCAGCTGGGTACCGGTCTGGCCGACAATCGTGCCCGCCGCGTTCTGTCCATAGGTATCGCGCAGCTGACCGATCGCCTGGAACGCGATCACCACCGCCGCGCCGAACTTGCGGCCCTCGGGCAGCAGGGTCAGCAGTCCCGAGGCACGGGGCAAGGCAGGCAACTCGTCGAGTACCAGCCACGCACGCGGCGCGCCGCGGATTGGGCGGTCGAGGATCGCTGCCACCGCGCAGTCGAGCCAGCAGCCGAGCAGCGGTCTGGCCGCAGCGAAATTGCGCTTGCGCGAGGCAAGAAAGATCCACGGCTTGGCCCCCTCGATGGCGGGCAGCGACTGGTAGAAGTCGTCGAAACTGATCGTCGGCCCGTCACCTGCATCAGGTTTCAGCGTACCGACGATCCTCGCGGCCTCGGCGAGGCAGAACAGCACGCTGGCGGTCGCCTTGTCGGCATCCTTCTGGAATACCCGCGCCGCCTCGGTACCCTTGGTCAGCGCCGCCAGTTCGTCGGTGGTCATGTCGCGCAGCGCACGGGTCAGCTCGGCAATGCTGCCGCGCCCTTGTTCCCATAACCGGCGGATCACAACGCCGGCCACAAGCCGTGCCTGGTCGTACCAGACATCGTCGCCAGCGCCGCTGCCACCCGGCTTGGTGACGATGAAGCCGGCGAGGCGGTCGGCATCGGACGCTGAGCGGACATCGTCGAACGGGTTCCAGTACGCACAGCGTGCATCGAACGGGTTGAGGATGATGTCACCGCGCTCGGGGCGGTAGTAGCGCGCGACATAGCCACCATCGACGTCGTGGACGAAGGCATGCTGCCCGCGCCGCTCGACCTTGTCGAGCAGGCTCCAGATCGCGGTGGTCTTGCCGGTACCGGTAGCGCCGGCGAACAGGAAATGTCGCGCCTCTTCGCCTTGCGGCACCGGCACGCCTCCAATCCTTACCGGCCGCTCGGCGGGCGCAATCCGGACCATGCCGGCAAGCCGGGCAGCACTGACCCGCTCAGCCCCGCGCACCGTCCGGTCCTGACCGGCACGCTCGCCCTCGGCCAACCATGCGCGGCGGCGCCAGCGATACAGTGGGACGCCAATCGCGACACCACACAGCAGGGCGAAAAACCCCATGCGCCACAGCAGCTGGTGCAGGCTGCGCGTGGCCGGACTTCTCGGATCGAGGATCTCGTCGCGGATCGCAACGCGGATGTTGGCCTCGGCGGTGTAGAGGTCGCGGGCGAACGGATCGAGCAGCTCGCGGCCTTGCACCTTGAGGTACAGGATAGCTCCGCGTTGCATGAGATCCGGCGCGGTCTTCCAACCCGCGACCGCGCCTACCCCGGCGCACAGCAGGATCAGGATCGCGCCGACCTGGGCACGGGCGTTGACCCCGGCCCAGTGGCGGTTGCGGCTCGCCTGTCCGCGCGAGAGGGTTTCAGCCCGCGTTGTCATCACTCAGACCGGCACACGGTCGGCAGCGCCGCAGTCGGTATTCGTGCTATCGACGACGGCAGGCCGGTCCGCTCGAACACGCCGCCCCATCGCCGCCAGTTCGGCGCGCTCGGCATGGGCAGCCAGTTCGTCCCAGCGCGAAGCCGAGCGAAGCGCCCGGTTCCTGACATTGAGCAGTCTCGAGCCTGCGGCCACGCCCCGCGCCGCTGCCGCGCGGCTCCGGTACGTCTGTGCATCTTCCGCCATGGGTCCCCCACTTCGCCTTCTATCGTTCCTGTGCGCGGGCCAGCTGCCGCTCGAAGATCCGGTCGGCATCGCGGGCAATCTGGGCGAGCCGCTCCTCTCCCTCACCTGGTCCGGCGAGAGCAGCCGCATAGGCGGCGCCAGCGGCATAGAGCGTCCGCTGGGCCAACCGGTCGGCCAGCTCGGCGCGCAGCGTCAGCCGCTCGAGCGCGTCGCGCAAACCATCGATCTCGCCGACACCGATGCCACTCGATACGGCCGGCGCCGCTTCCGCGCCCCGCCCCCCGACCAGCGCGGCGATACCGAGTTCGAGCGCCCGGACCGTGGCCTGGTACAGCGGAAGACCTGCCTCGGCGGCATAGCTCTTCAGCACTGCCGCCTGGGTATCGGTCACTCTTGCGGTTAGCATTACACGCGGCATGTTCAGTCCTCACCGTATGCGCTATAGACTACGCGTTTATCCGTACAAATATATCTTTGACGAGTAACGCCACTCTGTGTTTGCAGATCTCGTGATGTTCGATGCGACCACGCATCGACAACGCTTTGGAGATTGCACGCGTGCGTAGGGTGTGGACTAATACTGATCGAGGCAACGCCTCGACACTTCTGTTTTCTACTTCACTTCTGGCGCGATTTCCGTGGCGCTGAGCGGCGCTGCCTCGGGCGCGCTGCTGGCGGCCCCGGTGGCGGCAGTGCTGACGTGGCTGGCGGTGTCGTGGCAGGGCCATGTCGACGTCAGGGTCGAACGCGACACCGCCGTGGCGCGGGCGGACCGGGCAGCGTTCGCAGCCGGCTTCGAGCGCGATTGGGCAGCGGCCAGCGGACAGCCACGTGCCGCCTGTGACGCCAATACGACCGCCGAGTTGACCCGCTTGCGCAAGCGTGCCGCCGAACTTGAAACGAGGCTGACCGGCTCCGGTGCCGACCTCGAGCGCGACCGCGCCGAGCTGCGCAACCTCGTGATGGAGAGTGAACGATGATCCGGTATCGGATGACGGCACCTGCCCTGCTCGGGCTGGCTTTGGCAGGTTGCAACGCAGGGGGCGCTTCGGTGTCGGGGTCGGCTTCGGAAAGTGCCGCGTCGACCTCTGGCCTGTCGAGCCTGTGGGAGCGGGCAAGGAGCCTCGGGTTCGAGACCGGCAAGACCTATGAGATGCCGGCTCTGGGCATCATGGCCGATGCCTTCATGGCCGAGAACAATGCCCGCGGGGCAAGCCTGCGCGCAATTCCGCAAATGGCGATGGAGCAGCAGGGCAAGGACATTCCCCGCTTCGACTGGGTGCTCGACCAGACAGCGCAGGCGATGGCCAAGGAAGCTATCGGGGTATCACCCACCCAACTCGCCCGGGTCACCCCGTTCGACGTCGCCCATATCGTCTACGCCGGCCCGGTCATCGTCGCGATGCAGCCGCGTAAAGGCTGGGAGGTGAACTCGATGGATACCCGCGATCTGGATGCGCGGTTCGACACACCATTCTTCCGCAAGCACCGGCCACCGTCGAACTACGACCCCCAACTCCACATCCGCTACATGGAGATGCTGGCGATCTCAGCAATCTACACCAACACCGTGTTCGGGCTCATCGACGAGAAGCTGGGGACTGCTCGCCTTGCCGATCCGGATGCCGCGCGAAAGCAGGTCCTCACCGCATTCCAGGCGATCCCGGTTGCCACGCTCAAAGCCGCTATCGCCGATGCCACGAAGCAGGTCGCCGGGGGAAGCTTCACCACCGACCTGACCGGCTCGGGTAACATCCACTTCACCCACAGCCCCGCCGGCGACTTCGTCGCCGACCCGCGCGGGTTGACCTGGACCAGGGCCGGCGGCACTTGGTTCGGTGACGGGCGGATCAACGGGCAGAACGTCAACCTGCGTCTCGCCTCCACCTCCTCGCTGTCGCAACGACAGACGCAATCCGGGACACAGGGTACCAGCGCCGATGCCAAGGTCGAAGGAGCGGGCAATGTTGCTCCCGGAAGGTAAACATATGCTCGAGACTTATGACCCGCAGTGGCAGTCGAAATGGGACCGGGCGTATCAGATGATGCGCCAGCTGGAAGTACGGGAACGATCTGGCCTGACGACCGACGAGGAGCAACGGCTCGACAAACTGCGCCGGCTGTTACCGGTCATTTTCGATGCCCGGCACCGAACGGCGAACGAGTATATCCGGTTTCAGCTTTCGCTAGCGCTCAAGGAAGCCGATCGGCTCGATATCCGGGCATGGCTACCTACCCTCCCTGACAGCGCCGGTATCGATGAGGCACGGGCGGCGGTCGCAGAAGTCATTGCTTATATCGAAGCCACAAAGCACCGCCGGGAGATGCTCGCGCTATGCCATCGGGCGGACAGTCAGGTGGAGCCTGTCCGCCCTCTGCCAAGCATCACACAGCGTATTCGCTGGGCCTTACTCCGATTCAGACTTGGTCGGGCGGGTCGCTCTCGACGTACCCAGAACCTTGTCGTACCGATGCCGGGGATAACCGAAACGTAACTACCTATGGGTCACTGCTCCTTTGTCAAAAGGGGCAGTGACCCATACCACTTTACTCCACCTGCGCCCCCGCCCCGTCCGCGCCCTTCACCTGAAACACCGTCTTCAAATTCATGAACTCGTGCAGCCCGAACGGTCCCAGTTCACGGCCGTGGCCCGATCGCTTGATCCCGCCGAACGGGGCCTGCGGCGACGATGCCAGCATCTGGTTGACCGCGACCATGCCCGCCTCGATGTCGCGCACGAACCGCTCCTCTTCCTGCGCGTCCGCCGTCCATACTGAGGAGCCGAGACCGAAAGGGATAGCGTTGGCGAGCGAGATCGCCTCGTCGATGTCGGTGGCGCGCAGCAGCATCGCGATGGGGCCGAAGATCTCCTCGGCCATCAGCGGGCTGTCGGGGGCGATATCGGTCAGGATGCCGGGAGTGAGATAGGCGCCGGGCAGGTCGGGCTGCTCGCCGCCGAACAGCAACGTCGCCCCCTGCCCCTTCGCTTCCTCGATCTGCTTCAGCACCGTGTCACGCTGCTCGAAGCTGGAAAGCGGTCCCATCGCCACCTCGGGGTCAAGCGGATCGCCCACCTTGACCGCCTGCATCGCCGCCGAGAAGCGCTCGAGGAATACGTCGTAGATATCGGCATGGACAATCATGCGCTTGGCGCAAATGCACGACTGTCCGCTGTTCTGGATGCGGCCCTGCACCGCCGCCTTCACCGCCTTGTCGAGATCGGCCGAGGGCATGACGATGAACGGGTCCGAGCCGCCGAGTTCGAGCACCACCTTCTTCAGATTGCGCCCGGCAGCCTCGGCGACCGCGATCCCTGCTCCCTCGCTCCCGGTCAGCGTGACCGCGACGACGCGGGGATCGGCGATGATGTCCGCCACCGCGTCCGATCGGATGGCGAGGTTCTGGAACAGCCCCTCGGGCGCGCCGGCGGCGGTCGCCATTGCCTCCATCAGCCCGGCCACCCCCTGCACGATGCTGGCATGTTTGAGCAGCGCGACATTGCCGGCAAGGATCGTAGGCGCAAGGAAGCGCACCGCCTGCCAATAGGGGAAGTTCCATGGCATGATCGCCAGCACCGGCCCTTGCGGGCAGAAGCGGACCTCAGCGCTGCCGGCATCGCCCAAAGGAAAGCGCTGCGGCTCCAGCATTGCCGGACCATGCTCAGCGTAATGGCGGAAGGCGGCGGCGCATTTCTGGACCTCAGCCATCGCCGAGGCGAGCGTCTTGCCCATCTCCGCGGTCGCCATGCGCGCCAAGGCGTCCTGGTTCGCGTCATACTGGTCGGCGATCCGGTGGAGTAGCGCGACCCGCTCGTCGATCGAGGTCAACCGCCACGCTGCATAACCTCGCGCGGCGCGCGCCAGCTTCGCCTCGACCTCATCGGGGCTCAGCTGGGGATAGGTCGCGATCTGCTGGCCGGTCGCGGGATTGATGCTCTTGAACATGGGGCAGGCTCTCGAAAGACGGGTTCGCGCAAGAAAACGCAGCGTGCGGAGCCGGGTTGCCAAACCCTGTCAGTGAGGCAGTTCGCAAAACCTCCCAATGGGTGGTGCAGTTTGCTGTGGCTTGGCGGCGGATCATGCCGCGTCACGGGTTTTCTCAAGCAAAAATGGCGGAAAACCGGGCTTTTCCGAAACTGGCACGGCGGCTGCAATGCATGGGTCAGACCCGGAACCAACCCCGGACACGCACAGGGAGACACGATCATGACCGCCATCCGCTTCGCCGCTTCGACGCTCCTCGCACTGGTCGCCGCTACCTCGGCGCATGCCGCCGAGCCGAATGCCGCACCGGCCTCCGCCCCCTCGCCGGTCGCCGCGAGCAGCGCCGCGCTGACCGTCACCCTCGCCGCCGGTCCCGCTGCCCTCGCCTACAAGGCCGCGCCGAACGCCCGCTACTGCTTCCGGGTCGAGCGCGCCAATTCGCGGATCGCGCCGAAGGTCTGCCAGACCCGCACCCAGTGGGAAGCCGAAGGGGTCGATCTCGACGCGGCGCTCGCCGGCCGCTAAAGGCGGCACGCCCCGCATTGAACGCTACGCAGCGTCGGCACCCGCCGGCGCTGCATCGCTTTGGGGACGATGGGCATGCGACGGGATGCCGGCCCGATAGGCCGGCCCCGGTCCTTTTAGCGGCGATCAGTGGCCGTAGCGCTTGATGCCACGCTGGCGCAGCTTGCGGCGCTGGCGGCGGCGGAGCGTCACGACGGCCCATGGCGCGGCCAGCAACAGCACGCCACCCAGGATGGTATAGGCCAATGCTTCGCGGGTCAGTTCGATCATGCCAAAAGCTGTCGCAACTGCGCGGTGCGTTGTCACCCCCCAAAACAACGGTTTTCGGGGGATTTATCGCGCCCGCAATCGATTTCGTTCGATGCCGGATTGGTTAACCGGTTTTCGTTCCATTAATCGAACGAAAATATAGCCAATCCCGTCAACGGGTTGACCGGCGTCGAAGTGTCGACATGTCTACCTATATTCGCTTCGACAGTCAGCGCCGCGCCAGTGCCCGCATCGCGTCGAGCGCAACCTGACGGCCGACCGCACAGGCCCCCGGTGTCGGTGCGCTCGCCCGCACGAAGCCACGCTCGCCCGCGACATAGGGTTGCAGCGCCACCGGCGCCCGCCCGTTGCTGACCGTGCGCGCGACCACCCGTCCGCTCGCCAGATCGCGCGCGACGATCCGACGGCGACCATCGTCCATCGCCACCACCTCGAGCGTCCAGTCGGCCTTGCCGAGCAGCGCGCGGGTTTCGATCGACTGGAGATTGGCGGTATCGCCGCCCAGCGCGGCGGTGCGCAGGATCGCGGTCCGATCGATCAACCGTACCCCGGCAACGGCCAGTGCGTCGGTGAAGCCGCGCTCGATATCGAAATCGCGGCCCTCGTCGTCGGCCGCCGCGCGGCGACCGGGATCGGGGGTGCGGGTGGTCGTGACCTGTTCGGCATCGAGGTGGGTCGAACCGCTGGCCGTGACGTCGGTATCGCGGCCGCGCCGCCACGCCGTCTCGCTGCGGTTCGCCTCGGCGCGCTGCTCGCCGTCGACGCGCAACCGCGTCACTTCCTCGCGCGCGGTATCGACATCGGCGGTCAGTTCGCGGTTCCAGAAGACGACGATCCGCGGCCGCCCCGCGCCCGCATAGGCCGCGGCGAAGCGGGCGACCTCGGCCCGTGCCGGATCGGCGGCGGGCGGCGCGGGCGGCAAGGTCAGCGGCTGTCCGCTGCGGGTCGCGGCGGTCCCCGCCATCGGCGGCTGCCCCTCGCGCCACTGGGCGGCGGCGGGTGTGCTGCCAAGCGCC
>JAAIGE0100692882.1_pt1 | contig 10727 bp, 14 predicted proteins | sample 6487951 | NCBI WGS metagenome assembly JAAIGE01 (sample SAMN13974128, study PRJNA590717) | phyllosphere metagenome | biome: tomato field; feature: multiple bacterial spot infested tomato fields; material: tomato leaves; isolation source: leaves from tomato fields | host: Solanum lycopersicum ... | reverse complement strand
TTCCCAATCGGGAAAGAAACTCAGATCATGTCCCGTTGAACAGCACGCTTGCGCAGTGGAAACAGCCTATTTGACCGGACCGAAGCGGTTCAAAGGCACCTTGAGGAACGCCGTTCCGCACGCATCAGCATCCGGCAACCGCCCGCCACGGATATTGACCTGAAGTGCAGCGAGCATGAGATCTGGCAACGGGAGCGAAGCGTCGCGCTTCTCGCGGGTTTCCACGAACTCCGCTTCGTCGATGCCATCGCGTACATGGATGTTGTCACGGCGCTGTTCGGCAACTGTCGAACGGCCGATCACCTCGCGACCGTCCTTGCCGTAGTCGTGTCCTACATAGGTCGCGGTTTCAGGTGAGAGGTCGAGGATTGCGCGGATCGAGCGCCAAAGTGCGTGCGCATCACCACCGGGGAAATCCGCCCGGCTCGTGCCGCTGTCGGGCACCATCAGCGTATCGTGAACGAACGCCGCGTCACCCACGACATAAGTAATCGAGGCGAGCGTGTGGCCAGGCGAGAGCATGACGCGCGCATCGAGCGAGCCGATCGTGAACTGCTCGCCATCGTTGAATAGGTGATCCCACTGGCTGCCATCGACGGGCAGGTCGGGCAGGCAGTAGATGTCCTGCCAAAGCTTCTGCACCTCCACGACCCTGGCGCCGATTGCGGTTTTGCCACCCGTCTCTTCCGCAAGGTACGGGGCGGCCGAGAAGTGATCGGCATGGGGATGGGTATCGAGCACCCATTCCACATTAAGCCCGTTCGCGCGGACATAATCGAGGATCAGATCGGCATTGTCGGTTGCGGTCGCACCGGCGCGCGGATCGAAGTCAAGGACCGGGTCGATGATCGCGGCGGTCTTTGTGGTTTCGTCGACCACGACATACTGGAAACTGCCGGTGCGCTCGTCGTGGAGCGACGCGACCGTCATGCCCTTGTGGTTATACTCGATCATGTTTCGTATCCTCTCGCATCGTCAGCTTTCTGCCCGCGCACGCGCGAACAGCCGTTCGAAGTCGGCGGTGTCGATCGCCCCCATCACCAGCAGGCGTCCGGCAAGATAACCCGGGGTGCCGGCTAGCCCGATCGAATAGGCTTCCCGTCCGTTCGCCCGCAGGCGGGCCGCGACAGCGTCAGCGTGGGCGGCAAGCCAGGTCGTCGCGCGCCGCCAGTCGCCCCCAGCGCGCTCGACGATGTCCCGCAGCATGTCGTCATCGATCGTGCGGCTGTCCGTCATCAACGCGCGATGTACGGCCGGATAAATCCCTTGTTCGGCGCAGGCGATCGCAACGCTTGCGGCACGTTCGGAGGGCGGACCGAAGATCGGCCAGTCCTTGTAGATGACCCGCACCTTGCCGTCGCGTTGCACAGCTTCTTCCAGGGCGGGAAACCCATGACGGCAGGCCGGGCAACGATAGTCGGTGAACACGGCAAGCCGGAGCGTAGCATCGGCAGGCCCGTCCTCCGGCGAGCCGTTACCGGCCAGGATCAGGTCAGCGGTCGGACCGACATCGCGACCAATCGGGGCAGTACGCCGAAGAATCTGCCCGACTGCCCAGCCACCCACGACCACCGCGCCCAGTCCGGCAAGCTGTCTCCGATTGAGCGGCCCGGGCATGGTCAGCGCGCCGCAGGCTTGTTGCGAGCTTCCGCGACGAGGCGACGCAACGTCGGCAGATCGACCGCCCCGGCGACAACCTGTGAGCCGACGATTAGCGCCGGCGTCCCGTTGAAACCGATCGCGCGGGCGATGCCATCGGTGCGCGCGAGTAGCGCGTCGATTTCGGCACCGTGCATTTTCAAATCCCGTTGCAGACGGGGCCAGTCGACCTTGGCTCTGGCAGCGGCTGCCTTGATGCCGGTGCTGTCGAGCCGCGCCGACGAGGTCAGCAGCGCCCCATGAAAGGCGGCATGCTTGCCCTGCCACTGGCTCGCAACGGCCGCGCGCGATGCCTCACGTGAGGCAGGACCGAAGATCGGCCAGTCCCGATACACGATCCGCACCTTCGGATCGGAACGAAGCAGGGCGTTCAGCACCGGCTCCATGCGACGGCAATAGGGGCAGTTGTAGTCGAAGAACTCGACCACCGTGACATCGTAGATCTTGCCTGCGCGCTTGGGAGCCACGGGATCGTCGACGACGGCCTTGCGCGAAAGATCGGGCTGCTGCGCGAAAACAGGCGTGATCGGCGCGGCGAAGACAAGCGCAGCCAACAGGCCACGCGACATCAGATTGCGACGGTTCATCGGTGTTTCCTTGCTAGATCGATTCCATCGGCGAGGGCTGCGCGTGACAGCTCGCCAAGCTGGAGCTGCACGATCGTGCCGTCTGCCGCGACGAAGGCAGTTGCGGGATAGCCGGCTACCTTCAGGGCTTGGGAAAGGCCGCGATCGGGGTCGAGCGCGACATGCCTCGCACCGATGCCTTCACGGTTGAGGAAGCCGCTGACGGTCGCTGGAGCCTCACCCTGATCGGCGAGAAGGATCGGGACCTCGCCGGTCCGCGATGCAACCGCATCGAGCATCGGCAGCTCACGCCGGCACGGACCGCACCAGGTCGCCCACAGGTTGACCACGAAAGGGCGGCCGCGGAAGCGATCGAGTGGAAGCGGAGCGCCGGACGCGGTCGTCAGATTAAGATGATAGGGAAACGGGCCGTAGGTCACGGGAGGGATCAGCGCCTGAAGCGCAAACCAGAGGCCGCCCGCTACAGCCAATGCTCCCCAGCCTGCCGCCAGCGCGCTTGAGCGGCCAAGCCGGATCGCCAGTATCGCCGCAGCGCCGAGAAGTCCTGCAACGGGGAAAAAGCCGCCCTGCCACACGGCGAGGATGGACAGCGGAGAGTCGGCGTAACTCGCCCAATGGGCAGCAACATAACCGATCCGCGCCGTGATAAGTCCTGCGACGATAGCACTGGTGGCAACTGCCGCCACGCGAGGGAAGCGGAACCGCCCAGCCAGTGTCGTCAACCCGAGAAAGACGACGATGCACAGCACGGCAAGCCCGCGATCGACGGCCAGCATCAGCGGCCCGATTGCGATTGCGCTATCCATCAGAGAAACGTGGCCGCGCTCTTCCAGAGCATGTAGGCCGCCACCACGAAGATAAGGACAGCGAAGACCGTGGTGAGCGTACCGCCTGTGCCGAGGCGCTTCGCGATGCGCGTTCCGGCCAGGCCGCCGACAACCCCACCGCCGATGAACGCGAACGCAAGCGGCCAGTCGACCAGACCAGAAAACGCGTAGTTGGCGGCCGTCGTCAGCCCGAAAGCGGTGACCGCGATCAACGACGTGCCGACAGCATTCAGGATCGGCATACCCGTCGACCCAATCAGGCCGGGGACGATCAGGAAGCCTCCGCCGATGCCGAAGAAGCCCGAGAACAGGCCGGTGCCAAGGCCGTAGCCCAGCACCTTCGGCGCCTTCTCCCGGTTGCATTCCGCGCCCGGATTGCCCGCGTCACCCCGCCCGCGCAGCATCAGTACGCCGACGACGACCATGACCAGCGCGAACAGGAAGAGGAGTTTGCCGCCATCCATGGCCTTGCCCGCTGTAGAGCCGAACAGGGCACCGACGACGCCGGCGGTCGCGTACATCCCGCCGCAGCGCCATTTGACGGTATGCGCCTTGGCATGGCCGATCAGTCCCGTGGCGGCGTTGGCCGCGACGGCGAACGCGCTCGTGCCGATGGCGAGGTGCGCATCCGGCACGCGCACCAGATAGACCATGAGCGGGACGGCGAGGATCGATCCGCCCCCGCCAACAAGCCCGAGGGTGAAGCCCACCAGGCTGCCGGACAGCGCGCCGAGCAGATACTGGATCGGTTCGAGGGTCATGCCGCCTTGCCGATCTCGTGCGGGGCCGCCATCCACTCATGGCCCTTCAGCATGCCCTGCCAATAGATCGGGGGCAGCATGCGCTCCTTCAGGAACCACGCAGTTCGCGTCGGGCGCGTTCCGTCCAGCAGCCAGGACGGGAAGCTGGGGAGCAATTTTCCGCCATAGCCGAACTCGGCAAGCACGATCTTGCCACGCTCGACGGTGAGCGGGCACGATCCATAGCCGTCATAGTCGGCGACAGGGGGCTTGCCATCGAGTGCGGCGAGCGCGTTGACCGCCACCACGGGTGCCTGCTTACGGGCTGCCGCAGCCGTCTTCGCATTGCTCGTCCCGGCGGCATCGCCCAAGGCGAAGACGTTGTCATACCGCTTGTGCCGCAGCGTCGCCTCATCGACCTCGACGAAGCCGTTTGCCGCCGCGAGCGGACTTTTGGCGACGACATCATGCGAAACCTGAGGCGGCACGACGTGGAGCATGTCGAACTCGCGCTCGATCCGCTCGCTTACGCCGTCCCGCTTGCGCTCGAATGTGGCGACACCCCGATCGGCGTCGACCGCGACAAGGTTGGACTCCAGCTTGAGGTCGATCGCGTACTTCTCGACATATTCCATCAGCGCCGGGACGTAGGTCGCGACGCCGAACAGCGCCGCGCCGGCGTTGTGAAACTCGACGTCGATCGCGGGAAGGACGCCGCTCTCGCGCCAGATGTCGCAGGAGAGATACATCGCCTTTTGCGGCGCGCCGGCGCACTTGATCGGCATCGGCGGTTGCGAGAACAGCGCACGCCCCCGCTCCAAATCCCGGACAAGCCGGTAGGTGTAGGGTGCCAGATCGTAGCGGTAGTTGGACGTGACGCCGTTGCGGCCCAACGCCTCGGGAAGTCCGGCGATCTTCTCCCACGCGAGGCGCAGACCCAAGGCGACGATCAGGACACGGTAGGCGATCGTATCCCCGTCCCCCAAGGTGATCGCCTGGCGAACGGGATCGATGTTGATTGCAGGTAGCCGTATCCATTCGACGCCCTTGGGCATCACGTCGGCTTCCGCCTTGCGGGTCTGTTCGGGGGTGAAAACGCCAGCCCCGACCAACGTCCAACCGGGCTGGTAATAGTGCTCCTGGGCGGGATCGACGACAGCGATCGATACCTTGGCGTTGCGCTTCAGGATGCTGGCGGCGGTTGAGATGCCAGCAGCCCCACCTCCGATGATGACGACGTCGTAGGTCATTTGCCGGTCCTCTCAGACCGGCGGGCAAGCGCCGGCTTCAGATCGGCGAGGTCGTATCCGGCTGCTTTCGCCTGACCGATGATCGTTGCGGGATCAGTTTGGTCCGCCTCCGCCAGCGCCCACAGGGTGGCTGCCCGCGTACCGCTTCGGCAGAAGCCGAGCGTCGGCCCCGGCAGCGTGGTCAGCGCTTCCTTCATCCGATCCGCATCGGCATCGGTCGCCTTGCCCGGCACGATCGGGACATGCGCGAAGGCAAGGCCGTGTTCTTCGGCCAAGCGGGCCATATCCTGTGCGCTTGGCTGACCCGGCTCCTCGCCGTCGGGTCGGCTCGAAACGATCGAGCGGTATCCCGCCCGTGCGGCAGCAGCGACGTCATTCCGGGTAAGCTGGGGAGCAGCCGAGAAGGACGGTGTGATCTTCTTGAAGGCCATGTGACGTCTCCTGTCCCGTTCAGGCCGAACGGCGTGGGGTGAGTGCGAAGCGGTGGATGGCAGCGCCCAGCGCCATCGCGGCGATGAAGAGCAGCGCCGGTGCAGGCTGGATCGCCAGTGCGGCGATGGCAGGGCCTGGGCAGAGCCCGACAAGGCCCCAGCCTATGCCGAACAAGGCGGCACCGCCGATGAGGCGCGTGTCGATCGGCGAGGTGGCCGGTGTATGGAATTGCTCGGCGACGATCGGCGCGGAGCGCCGACGCGCGATGAACCACGCTATCGCCATCGGCAGGATTGCCCCGCCCATGACGAAAGCGAGGGTCGGGTCCCAGGCACCGGCGACGTCGAGGAACGCCCGTACCCGCGCAGGATCGATCATGCCGGAAACGGCAAGGCCGGCGCCGAACAGCGTGCCGCTGACGAGCGAGAGGATGCCCTGGCGCATCACAGCGTCACCCCCGCCAGACGCATGAGGGTAACGGTCGCGATGCCCGTCGCCATGAAGGTGCCCGTCGCGACGATGGACCGCGGTGACAGACGCGACAGACCGCAGACGCCGTGACCGCTGGTGCATCCCGCGCCGAGCCGCGTCCCGATCCCGACGATCAGACCGGCGACGGCGATCAACCCAAGCGACGTCGGGAAGCGTGCTTCCACATCCAGATTCGCCGCAGCAAGGGCCGCGCCCAAGGGCAGCCCCGCTGTGAAAAGAAGTGCGATCGTCCACGGCGCGCCGCCTTCGGAAAGGCCGAGGACACGCGCGAACATGCCGCTGACCCCGGCTATACGACCGTTCCCCAGCAGCATGATCGCAGCAGCGATGCCGATCATCAGCCCACCGATGAAGCCGGCGAGCGGCATGGCATGAGGAAATCCGGGCATCACAGCACATCCAGTGGAATCTTGAGGTAGCGGGTGCCGTTAGCTTCCGGCTCCGGCAAATGGCCGCCGCGCATGTTCACCTGAACCGATGGCAGGATGAGCTTGGGCATCGACAGGGTGGCATCGCGACTGGTGCGCATCGCGACGAAGTCGTCTTCGTCTACCCCTTCGTGGACATGGACGTTGCCAACGCGCTGCGCGCCGACAGTCGTTTCCCAGACATACTGATCGCGACCCGCGGCCTTGTAGTCGTGGCACAGGAACAGCCGCGTCTCGTCCGGCAACTGCATCAGTCGGCGGATCGAGCGGTAGAGCTGGCGGGCGTCACCGCCGGGGAAATCTGCCCGCGCCGTGCCGTAATCCGGCATGAAGAGGGTATCGCCGGTGAAGACTGCGTCACCGATGACATAGGCCATGTCGGCCGGGGTATGCCCCGGCACATGCAGCGCGAGGGCCTCGATGTCGCCGATCGCAAAACGGTCGCCGTCGTCGAAGAGCCGATCGAACTCGGAGCCGTCGCGTTCGAAGTTGGTGCCGGCGTTGAAAATCTTGCCGAAGACGTTCTGCACGCGGATGATCTCACGGCCGATCGCGAGCTGGCCGCCAAGCGCCTTTTGCAAATAGGGTGCCGCAGACAGGTGATCGGCATGGGCGTGGGTTTCGAGCAGCCAGTCGACCGTCAGGCCGTTCTGTCGCACATAAGCGATGACCGCATCCGCCGAGGCCGTCTTGGTACGGCCTGCCGCAGCGTCGAAATCCAGGACGCTGTCGACGATCGCCGCTTTCCGCGTGGCAGGGTCCCAAACGACGTAGGTCGCGGTGTTGGTCGGCTCATCGAAGAAGGAATGAACGATCGGCGACCCCGCCGCCTTCGCTCGCTCGATTTGCGCAACTGCCTCGTTCAAAGCCGATTCCATGACCGCCTCCGTTTATCGATTTCAGACTTTATGTAGTCATGTAATTCACTTGCGTCAACGGGCTGTCCGTGCCATCTGAAAAGCATGGAAACGATGGATGCAGACGCGCCGCGCTCGTTGCGCATCGGGGACGCGGCCCCGAATTTTACCGCTCGCACGACGCAGGGCGAAATGACGCTCGATCAGTATCGTGGTCGCTGGGTCGTGTTCTTCTCGCATCCGGCCGACTTTACGCCGGTCTGCACCAGCGAGTTCGTGGCACTGGCCAAGGCTGCACCGCAGTTCGAGGAGCTGGATTGCGTCTTGCTCGGACTGTCGGTCGACAGCCTGTATTCGCATGTCGCTTGGTTGCGCGCGATCAAGGATGTCTTCGGCGTCGAGGTGCCGTTCCCGGTCGTAGAAGACCCATCGATGGCGGTGGGTTACGCCTACGGCATGCTTGACGAGCAGGCTGGCGACGCCTCGGCCGTCCGCGCGACCTATTTCATCGATCCCGAGGGCATTATCCGGGCGCTCAACTGGTATCCCATGAGCGTCGGGCGATCGGTCGACGAGATGCTGCGCACGGTCAGGGCATTGCAGCGCTCGGCCGATGGGCAAGTCTATACGCCGGCCGACTGGCAGCCGGGCGACGACGTCCTGCTGCCGCCTGCCCTGCCCGGCAGCGCTGGCGCAGACTGGTTTCATCAGTTGAAGGCAGATCGATGACGGCGATACATCAATCCCGCGCGATCGCCGATGCGGCGGTTGAGAAGCTGCGCGTGTTTGCTCAACCCCAGCGCCTTATGATCCTGTCCTATCTGCTCGGCGGTGAGCGCCAGGTCGCGGACATCGAGGCCGCTACTGGGGTGACCCAACCGGCGCTCAGCCAGCAGCTTGCTGAGCTGCGCCGCGCTGATCTGGTGAAGACGAGGCGAGAGGCCAAGCAGGTCCACTACCGTCTTGCCAATGATGCGGCTGCACTCTGCGTGCGCACGCTCGAAGCGATGTTCGGTGCCGACGATATAGCTGTGGAGCAAGCAGCGCCCGCTCCCCGGTCGGCGCGACCACGCGAAGCGATGGCTACCGCGCGGCCGCAAAACATCGGCGCGGCCGTGTTTGCGAGGATCGGGTAATCGTTTCGACCGTGGAAGGAAAAGTTAGATGCGGCTGCCTTTTATCGCGATTGCAGGATGCCTGGCCGTCATGAGCAGCGTCGTGTCAGCGGGCGTCACCACTCAACAGCCGGTGATCGCTGGATATGGTAAAATCACGCCGGTGGAAGGCGCGGCGGAGCGGCCGGACCGCTCCTTGCGATATCGCGTACTGTTCAACGTGACGAAGGCAGCGTCATCCCCCGATAAGGTCAATCCATCGCTCGAAAAGGTGGCACGCTTCCTGAATTTGCTTGGCGCCGATGGCGTGCGGCCGGCACGGGGAGATGTGGTCGTGATCGTCCACGGCCCGGCGACGCCGATCGTCGTCGAGGATGCGGCATATGCGACCAAGACCGGCGCTGCCGCGAACCCCAATCTTGCCCTGATAGCAGAGCTGAAGCGCGCAGGCGTGTCCGTTCGGGTGTGCAGCCAGGCTCTGATCGGAAACGGGATTGCCCGGACCACGGTCGATAAGACTGTCGAAGTTGACGTGTCGGCGCTTACGACGATGGCGACGTTGCAAATACGCGGTTGGGCACTGATCCCGGACTGACTGGCGCGGCACTGTCCCAAAATACCATCCCAAATGGGACGGCTTCGACCGTCCCGCTGTCCGTTCGTATTCGAGAAATCGAAAATGCCGAAAGCGCCTCTTATCGGCCGCAAGTTTACATGATCGCCGCCATGCGAGCCGCCACTTGCTTCATCCAACTTGGCGGTTCGCAGCTTCTCGCCGGCTATTTAGACTAGCGGAGCGGCTGCAGGCTTGAGAGAGACAGGCGATCGCCAACCCGCGCGGGAGGAAATGATCAATGTTGGCGCTGGCTCTGGCGACTTGGGCGATGTTGGCGGCTCCTGCCCGGACCGCAATGACAGTGACCAGGGACGAGACCAACCACAGCCTGAAAAAGGGCGACCACCCGCTGCCGGTTCACATCGGCGGTCGCGTTGCTGTGTCGCCGCTCGCGCCGCCCGCTCCAAAAGGCGCACGCGCCTATGTTCACCAATGGCCGGCTGTATATTGGGAGGCGGCCTTCGTTGGCGATCGGCTGCTGCTGAAATTCGATGACGACAAGAACGAGTACCGGTTCACGATCGATGGTGCCGCGGCTATGCCCTTAGCGCAACCAGGGCGGGCCGAGGTGGTGGTGACAGGACTGGGGCCGGGGCGGCACCGGGTGCGTCTCGACAAGGTGACGGAGAGCGTCGACTTCGCGCGCACCTTCAACGGCTTCTTCGTTCCGCGGGGTGAAACGGCGTTGCCGCCACCCCCGCCACGATCGCGACAGATCGAGTTCATCGGCGACTCAGGCATGACCGGCTACGGCATCCGATCCGACACGCGAAAGTGCACCAAGGAGGAGGTGCGGCTGCGAACGGACAGCGGGGCGGCTTGGCCCTCACTGGTCGCACGCTCGATCGATGCGGACTATCAGATCAACGCCATGTCTGGCCGTGGTCTCGTGCGCAACTACGGCGGCACCGAGCCAGAGGACGTGATGTCAGCGCTCTACCCGCGCACGCTGCCAGGCGGGACTGCGGTGTGGCAGAACCCATCATGGCACCCACAAGTCGTGGTCGCGCTGCTGTTCAACGATTTCGCGACGGCAATTCGCCCGGGCGAGCGCTGGCCGGATCAGATCGCGCTCGCCGGCAATTATGTGCGCGCCTACCAGCAGTTCATCGCCACGATCCATGAAAGGTCGCCCGGAGCAACGCTGGTGCTGCCGTGGCCCGACCTCGCCAAGAGCAACGATGCGTCTGTGCGGCAGCTCGGTTCCAATGCTCAGGATGCTATTCGCGCCGCAGCCGCCAACGCCGGCATTCTGCGCATCGAGTTCCCGTCGCTGCCGGACTTCACGCCGGAGAATACAGCGTGCGACTACCACGGCAGTCGGAGCGATCACCGGTATCTGGCGGAGTGGATGACTGGATGGCTAAATGCGCGTCCCGAACTGTGGGCCGCGCCACGACCTAGGTGACCACGCTTGCCAATGCCGACTTGCTCGACGTGCAGTTCCAAAGCGTTTTGCTTTCTGCCCATGTTCCCGTTTCACGATGGTATTTCGGGATTATGCAAGTAGATCGGTTAGCCGGTTCCACCTGAGACATCAGGAGCCACTTTGGGGTCCGGGTCCTGCGCCTTGCCGGTCGCGGGTGCCACCTTGTGGTTGTCGGTGATGACGGGGCCCGGGTTGGCACGCAGCCAGTCCACGCACTGCTTGATGATGCGGTTGGACTGGCGCATTTCCTGCACGCGCACGAGGTAGCGGTCGTAGCAGTCGCCGGTCTTCCCCA
>JAAIGE0100452485.1_pt1 | contig 10729 bp, 4 predicted proteins | sample 6487951 | NCBI WGS metagenome assembly JAAIGE01 (sample SAMN13974128, study PRJNA590717) | phyllosphere metagenome | biome: tomato field; feature: multiple bacterial spot infested tomato fields; material: tomato leaves; isolation source: leaves from tomato fields | host: Solanum lycopersicum ... | reverse complement strand
GGAATGCCCCAGCCTACCAGCGACCCGAACGCGGCCCCGGCAATCAGGTCGGTGGGGTAGTGCAGCCCGCCTTCATAGCGCAACACCGCCGTTGCCGATGCCAGCCCTAATGAGCCAACCCACACTACGGAGCGGTATCGTGAGGTTGGGAAATAATGGCTAAAGGTCGTACCGGTGAAGACGGCGGCCGCAAAGGCGTTGGTCGCGTGACCGGAAAAGAACGACTGCCGGGCTTCGCGGTCGAGCTTGTCGGCCAGCGGTACGTCGGGGTTGTATACGTAGGGGCGGGTGCGCTGCGCAATATTTTTTACCGAACGCTGAATGCCGTTGGCCAGCAGAGCCGTTTCCAGGAACATAACGCCAACCGTTTTCACCTCCTGCCGCATCGTTTGGGTACCCAGGGTTAGCGCCCCGAGCAGGACTACGTTTCCGGCCAGCGTTACGTCGCTGAGTCGGTCGGCAGTGTGGTTGTAGCGGTACGCGGCCCCCCGGTCAAACGCATTGATGGTCGACCGGTCGAGGGTCGCGATGGTAGCAGGTGTCAGCGGGTCAACCGTCCTCTCCAGGACAAGCGCCGTGATACCCGTTGCGGCCCCCAGGCCGAACAGACTGAGTTCCCGGCCCGTTCGTAGTGCGTAAGGCGATTGGGTTTGTCCGGAAACCGTTGTGGCCGTAAACAAGCCGACGACAAGGGTGATGTGTTGAAAAAAGCGCATATGTGATTGTGGGTGAAGCCCAGACCCGCTCCGGCCTTTAGATTTAAGGGCTGGTAAGAAACCAGGATTTGGTAGCTTGCCAGACAGACAACCGAGCGGGCTTCCCTAACGTCTCCGGCCTATGAACTCATTCAGGTCCCGCTCGGTATTTCTTACTTAACCGCTTCGGCGGTCCGACTCGAATAGAAAGTAGGAACAGCAGTCCCATCAGTAAGGTAGCGAATGATAAGTAAGCGTCTGATTGACGCTCGAAATTAAGTACCCGCATGGAAATTCGCTATTACATTGGTGTTGATCGGGGCCGACCTTTAGGTTTCGAAGAATATCCTGGACTGGGCTGTATACAGCAATCAGCGGATGGGTTGGCAAACCTAGTCGGAAAATTCATCGGTGGCTATCCGAGCGGTGATCAAACAACTGCTTCGGCGGTCCGATCCAGCTAGTAGCAGGCTTTAGAGCCTCAAACTGTGTAGTTTGTATGGAAGATACCGGTCTGTACAATGCCCATGTCTTAGAAGTGCTGTTTAAGGCGCAATTCCCAATTTGGCTAGAAGCGTCTCTCCCTAGTAAGCAAGCGGGTGGACTGCAACGAGGTAAATCTGATAGTATTGACACTCAGTGCATTGCTGACCGGGTCGCCGGTGCGATATGCTTATCGCTTTCAAGATCGTATTCGGCGCTGGCAACCACCCCGCCCCGTTATGAAAAAACTGTGGGACCGTACATGCGGCTGAATGCACGCGTCTTGGTCAACGGCTGTAGGGCATGATCAGCCAGTTGAAGGTACCTTTAGCCGAGCAGAAACGATTCGGTGATCAAGCTCTTACTGACCAATTGAGTCAGTATTGTAATAGCTCGTTAAAGGTGCTGCTGACTGATTTAAAAGGCATCGAAAAAGCTATCAAACAGCTCGTCGCTGCTGATCCTATCCTCAAGTCGCTCTTTGATTTGGTTACTTCTATCCCCGGTGTCGGTCAAGTCGAGGCTACTGAACTGATTCTGGCCAGCAATGAATTCTAAGCGATTGACAACCCCAAAAAACTAGCCTGCCATGCGGGCGTAGCCCCTTTTGAACACTCATCGGGCAGTAGTGTACGCGGCAAGACCCGAGTGAATCACCACGCCCGAGAATCACTAAAGACATTACTTCATCTGGCCGCCATGTCGGCTCTGCAGGTAAGGGGAGAATTACAGTCACAATCTGCGATTCGGTAAATCGTTCGGACCGTCGATGCGGTAGCCTTCATTTTCCTCTTCGATTACAGTGAAAGTTAAGTTTTTAACGGGTACCCTTTTAAGGGTTCAGGACACTTAAACTCTGAAAAAATACCTCTCTAGAGGTATTTTTTCAGAGTTTAAGATGCACGTGATTTGCATCTTATTAACATAACAAGATGCATAATTATAATCCTGGTATCTGTAAACAAGCGTCAAAAAAGCCTAGAAAAGCACATGAATTAGACCACTACCCTCCCCCCTTTGCTAACTAATGGTTGATAAATTAACGCTACTCATCGTTGAAGACTAATTGCTAATTGCCGGCAATTCAAAGTCAATTTTTGAAGGCCTTGTTTTGCTGTTGATGGAATAGTCTGTTCAATTAAATAGACGGTAAACGCCCTTTCCAATCATTTGTCTGACGTAGTAATACGCGACATTTATTTGGGCACTCAATTACCTGCTGACAGCGGGTTGGTGATGTGCTCAGCTATAAAATGAAAGCCAGGTTTCGTTCATTTTACTGACGGCCTATTCTGATCGGGACACAACCATGCATGCCACTCAGTTGAGACAGGGAGGTTACCTGATTAAACCTGTAAATCCGTCAACACTGTTTGCAGCAATCCAAATGGCTGTTCAGAACCAATTGATCGCCAGTAAGTAATTGACTGCCAAGTTGGTGAGTGACTAAAAGACCGATTACTTTTTTGCCAAAGATGGTAAGCGCAACCTGAAATTGTGTTGGCAAGACGAGTATTATTTAGCCGCCACCAAAAAGTAAATTACGTGCAGGTCCGAGTTGTCCATACTACGGTTACCTACACGGTACGTAGTACGCTACTGTCAGTTATACAACAACTGGTACTTCGATCAATTCAGCCACCTTCCAACAGTTCAATTGTAGCATAGCTAAAGCACATAACCTGGTACGATAACGAAATCGCTTATCCTGTAGTATCGGGGACCAGTGGTTTTATTGTACTAACTACTTGGTGAAACAATGACTTATTTATATCTCCGTTTAGCTGTCTTCTGTGGTGGGCTCTTTGCCTTAAACGTTACTGCAACTGGACAAAGTGTCAATCTGGCAGACTTGAAAAGAGTAAAGCTATCTGGTGGCCTATCGGTCAACTCACTCTACAACTCTTACAATCCTGTAGGTACCAACCCGCTCAGCTATTTTGTGTCGGGTAGTCTGAACCTGGAACTTCTGGGTACAGCCATCCCGATAAATCTCTCTTATTCCAGCCGTAAATTCACCTACAGCCAACCGTTCTCCTATAATCAGATTGGCATACATCCGACTTACAAGTGGGCGACAGCGCATCTTGGTATGGTGAGCATGATGTTCTCGCCCTACTCGCTCAACGGCCACCAGTTTAACGGTGCCGGTTTCGATCTAGCCCCCGGAAAGTGGAAAATCAGTACCATGTATGGGCGATTGATCAAAGCACAGGAGGCTACCACATCTACCCCGGCTGCTTATCAACGAAAAGGAATGGGCCTGAAAGCGGCCTGGCAGAACGATAAATACCGGGCGGGCGTGACCACCTTCTACGCCAGTGATAACCCCAACTCTGTGCAGGTGCCAACCATGAACCCCATTGACACTACCGGTGGACAGGTTCTGCAGCCAACTGCGCAGGCCAATTTTGTGCTTGGCGTAAATGTCGGGGCCAACCTGTTCAATTGCCTGCAATTCGATGTCGAGTTAACCAACAGCCTGCTTGAACGCAACCGGACTGTCACTGAAAAAGGAGCAGGCAACTCGGTAGCAGGCGTTTTTTGGCGACCTAATGCTACGGCAGAGTCATACTATGCAGTGAAGGGAACGCTGAACGGCATTCTGAAACGTTCAAATACAATCATCGGCGTTGGCTACGAACGGGTAGATCCTAATTACCAGACACTGGGTGGTTATTTTTTTACCAACGATTTTACCAACGTGACGCTCAACTTCGCTCAACCTTTTTTAAACGGTAAGATCAACACAAGTGGGAGCGTGGGTGTACAGTGGGACGATCTGAAAAGTGTAAAGTCCAGCGCGCAACGCCGTTGGGTAGGTAACGTGAGTATCGTAGCCACGCCATCGCCTAAACTGAACCTGACCCTGAACTACTCTAATTTTCAGGCGTATACGTTCATACGCAGCAATTTGCTGGATATCAGCCGCCTGTCGCCACTGGAGCAGATCGACACGCTGAACTTCACGCAGATCACCCAGAATGTGTCGGCTAATGTGCTTTACCAGCTCAGGAATACCGAGAGCAACCTACAGAGCGTTTCTGTCAATGCTACGGTGATGGGGGTAGCCAATAAGCAGGGCGATATTGTTCGTATGGGTCAACTTTCCCAGATCTATAACGGAACAGTCAGCTACTCCTACGGATTGCCGAAGCAAAATCTGACGTTGACTACCGGGGTCAACATGATGAACAGCTATATCAGCCGCAATCGCTTCAATTCGGTGGGACCAACGGTCGGGCTGAGTAAGTCATTCCTCAAAAATACGCTCACTAGTTCGCTAACAGGAACGTACCTGTACGCAGTCTCCGAACTCTTGACCAGTCAGATTACCAACACACGTTTAACCGTCAACTACACCGCCCTGCAGCGACACAATTTTTCTCTGATGCTGGCCAGCCTCTGGCAGGGCAGTAGCAGTGCGAATACCAATCCCGGTACGACGCCCAATCAGTTTACGTCTGCTACACTGGGCTACACCACCAAGTTTTAACCGACCGTTCTCCGCACTGCCTGCGTCAGACTATTGCAACAGTCTGTGTTCCTGATTATGAAACAATTTTCCTCGTGCTTAGTACTGGTCAGCTTACTCTTAACCAGTTGGGCTGGCCTGGCTCAAAATTACCCGGTTCAGGTGCAGGCGATCGCACGTCCACCTTACAGTAATTATTTGGCCGATCTGACCAATCCGGCTAGCGAACAGCTTACCGTAACCCTGCTACTACGTGATCTGCAACTGACCAACCGGCAGGTACGTTTGCAAACATACATCGAAGGGCCGGGAGGGCGGATACAGGGGCAAAGCACTGTATCCGCGCCACCCATCAACCTGTTGCCGGGTTCAATGATTCAATTGTCGGGTGCGGAGTTGGCAACGTATTTCCGGCCTGAGAACCTACAAATTCCAGCCGCGCAGTATGGCCGCGCGTTACCCGAGGGACTGTATCGTTTCTGCTTCACGGTTTTCGATTTTCAAACCAACCAGCAGTTGTCGGCAACAGCATGTTCGAACATGGCCTGGATACAGCGTAGCGATCCGCCCTTGCTGATGCAACCAACGATCAACCAGCTTGTGCCAGCTACCCCGGCTCAGCAGGTCGTGTTTCAGTGGACACCCCGGCACAGCCAAGTCAACGCCGTTGATTATGAACTGGCTATTACAGAAATCATCATACCGCAGGGCTTCAATGCAAATTTGCAGAATTTGTTCCTGGCGCAGCCACCCTACTTTACGGTACGCACAACGGGTAATACGTACCTATATGGCCCGTCTAATCCACCTTTGACAAAGGGGCGAACATACGGTTATCGGGTGCGGGCTGTTCCAAAGCCAGGATCCGAGGGGCAGACCGCATTTACGAACGATGGCTACTCGCAGGTTGGCTTTTTTGTCTATGGTGGCGATAATTTTTACAGTCAGTATGCCGCGATGTCCAGTGTTCTGGTAAATCAGCAGAAATACGCTCCGTCCGCCCCGCCAGACAACATTGCCAAATCGATGAAGGGGCGGGTAGCCTGGACGTTCAAGAAGACGGAGCTGGAGCCCGACACAGCTAAAAGCGCGTGGGTGGTAGACGCGCCGGCCAAAGCCTGGCGCGAAACCTACCAGGAGGTGAATGTACCTGCTGAGAAAAGCAGCGTGGCCAACCCGCTGGAAAACGCACAGGTGACCATAACGGCCAACGGGAAACTGATTGGTTCGGCCAAAACCGACAAAGAGGGTAATTACGAGATCAGGGGATTCAACCCCGACGTATTGCAGGGGGTGACGAGCCTGACCGTGCGAGCCACCATGTCGAGTGATTTTATGACCGTAACCCGAACAGTGGCTATTCAACGTGGGCAGGCTCAGTACGATCTGGGTCAGAGTCTGCTGATAGCCCATACATTCCGGCTGGCTACGCAGGTTATTGCTTCAGGTATGCCCAACGAAGACATAAGCCTGCGCGTACTTCGCCGAAAGGATATTGTTGACCGGTTAACGTACCTGAAACAGGAGGGAACCGGAAGCCGGGAAGATGTTTCTTATAATGGTCAGACGTACGTGAGTGTGGCTACGGTAACATCGTCGCAGGCCGCTCGTCGTATTTTCTACAATACCATCGGCGGTGACCAATTCGTGGTGCAGGTGTTGGTACGAAATAAAGCACCGATGTACGTACCACTGTCAGCCTTTAATACGCAAGCAAAGCCCGATGGTAATAAACCGGTACTCTATGTCAAGCGCAACTTTATCTACAAAAGCTCGATTACCCTGGCTGGCAAAGTAGGCACCCAAAACCCGGCTTTTACGGGGCGCGAAGGTGTGCGTATAGTGGTCACCGTTAGGGGGCAGGACATGGCCACGGCTATGGCAGGGCCCGTGTCGGGAACAATGGTTGGGTTCACCAAAACGGTCACGTCGGATAAGAACGGCCAATACACCATTGCGGAGATACCTATGCTGAAAAAGGGCGCGAAGATCAGAGTTGACGTTACTGATAATACCCTATCCCCGGTGACCCTGACGGAAACCGTCCCGTTTACAGGCAGCGAGTTCATCGGAAAAGACATTACCCTAAAGGCCACCATGTCGCTGGTGACGGGTATTGTCAATGATCAATATGACAAGCCGGTTAAGGGGGCACTTGTAAAGGAGCAGGGAAGCGGGCAAGTTGTTCGTACCAATGAGTATGGCTACTTTATCATGAAGTCGTTCAAAACCGGACCCATTAAGTTAACGTTCGCGGGAAATGCGTTGGCTGACTCTACGACCTCATTTACGCCGAATCGATTCAGCTGGAAGCAGACTAATACCGACGAAAACAGTAACCTATGGGAACGTACATTGGCTAACTATGCCAGTACGAGAGCCCTGCTACGCACCGCCGAGAAGACAACCCTAACACCTGAGTTACTAGGGTACCCTGATGAAAGCCTGACCCAGGTATTCAACCGGCTTCGGCTACCCTATGAAGAACTCGCCGGTATGGTTGACGCAGGTGTAGTAACGCTGAAAAACAAACAGGGCCTGATTCGTTTCGTAACTACGCTGGATCAGAAGCCGGTAGCCGCTCAGATCGAATTGTCGACCGGTAAAACAGGCGAGACTGCCGATGGCAAGAGTTGGGACTACCTGACCGAGCCAGACCTGATCAGTTATACCGTACGGCCTGTTGAAGGGGGGCTCACCTTTCTGCCCGCCAAGGGTGAGGTATCCGTAGAGGCAAGCGCGGCAATAACCATCACCCTCGCCCTTGAGCAGGGTGTATTGCTGAAAGGAACCATTACCGACGATAGTACCGATGCTCCCCTCGCCGATGCTACCATTGAGGTGAAAGGATTGCCGTATAAGACGACCACCGAAAAAGACGGAACCTACTCGCTGGGTGTGCCCATTGGCCGGGAAATCAGCCTGCGTATCTCCGCCGATGACTATGAATCGGTTGACTCAACGCTAACATTATCAGATAGTGGCACGTTCGATTTGGCCCTTGCTGCCAGTGATTCAAGCCTGCCCGAGGTAAAAACTCTAATGGGCTTCGAGGTGAAGATTACCAATATTGAGAAGGCGGATGATGAGAAGTTCACCATCTCAGGTACGCTCATACCTACAAAGGACGGCGCTTTCCGGGGCGATGATGACACAAAGCTGACCTTCTCCGATGTCGAGGTGGAAGTCGATGACGAAGGCAATGCCATACCGTCTGATGACGTGGAGTTTGAGGAAATTGAACTGAACGTCAAAGCATTCGGTTTTGCGCCGGTTCTGGTGGAAAGTAAGCGGGGCTTACGGCTCCAGGCTATGGTTTCTGACGAAGAAAGCGGGATGATCGGTGGCGATCGACTCGTGCTGGCTACCGATCGGATAAAGATGAACCGGGGATTTGACCTGGCTCTACTTCCCAAAACGACGCTTGAGCTAATTGCGCCGGAAGCTGGAGACAAAAAAGAAAAAGCACCGGCTATCAATGAAGAGCCTGAATTGGCGCCTGTTTTTGTGACTCCGGAAGTACCGCTCTTGGCTACGAGTATGACCGCGCGCTACAAACTTGACTTCGGGAAATTTAAAGTGTTAAACATCCGTTTGACCCCCGCTGAGCAAAAGCAGTTGAGCATTGACTCAGAGAAGTACCTGCTGCAAAGTATGACGTTCATGACTTTCTTGTTCGACCGGGAAAAATGCGAGCTTAATAGCAGAGGATTCGATTTTGTAGGCAAAGCCAGACTGGCAAAGGCGGCTGGTATCACCTGGGTTACCAAAGACATTGTCATCGATACATTTAGCATCGGTAAACGGTTCGAGTTGAGAAAACTGGTATTCCGGATTAGTAAGAATACACCGCTTGTTGCCACCATGGGGAAGTGGCGGGCACGACTCGATAAAGTGACCATTCAGGATGACTTTAAAGTAGTTGGCTTTGGCGGCAGTATTGGCTCAACTAACAACCGGAAAAATGATTTCAAGATTCTCGATCTCAATTTTGGTAAGAGCGGGGATGGCATCATGCTGGCCGGAAGAATTTCGCTGCCCGACGACGGCTACAAAATCGGTGCAATGGGCCTGACCACTCCCAATGGATTTGCGATATCGTACGTATCGAAAGACCGGTTTTTTGAAATTGATGGTTCAGCTAAGCTTACATACAAAGGCGGCAACAAAAACTCGGTGTTCAAGGCATTTCCGATGGAGGTGCAACGGTTTACATACCGCACTAACAACCAGTTTTTTGTTGCTGTCAAAGCCAATATTCAACTGGCCCTCGGACCAGTGAAAGTAAATCTCACGTCGTTTGTCTTCAACCGGGGTGTGGGTATGACGCTCGATCAAATGAGTGGTTATCTGGCGCTTGCCGAGAAGGAAGTGGCAAAACTGACTGCTACAGATCGTTTCGACAAGACGTTAGCCAAAGCGGCCGAGGCAGATTCCGCCAAAGCAGCGAAGGTTAGTATTGCCAAAGAAAGCGTGTCTGGTGCACTGGACAGAATGGCGGGATTTGGTGAGGAGGAAGAGGAAGAAGAGGAAGTGATGGTTGAAGAAAAGGTGGCGTGGGGTATCGGTTTTGCTGGAGGCATTGACATCAATGTGCAGTCTTTAGAGGCAGCAAGTGCTGCCTCTGTGGTGCTGGTAGACGATAATGGTTCCATTAAAATGAAGGTCGGAGATTTTAAATTCGTCATTAATGGCCCACAGTTCAAAGCAGATATTGAAGCTAGTTTAGACGACAGTGAAGAACGGAGTGGCTTCGCGGGTAAAGGGTCTCTGGAATTAGTCAGTCGCAAATTCGGGTGTAGCTTCAAGTACTATAAGAAGGGCCCCGGCGACATGGATATCGAGTTTGGGCTGGGCCTAGTTGTGTCCACAACGATACCGATGGGGTCTGTGATGTGGACAGCACTCGGGGGGGAGGTTTCATTTGATCTTAAAGACAAGAAATACGCCGTTAAGCTAACGGGAGAGCTTACACCCATTGGCGATTCGCAAAAGACGTTACTCTGTAAAGATGTTTCCCTAGCCGTACTGTTCGATACAAAGAACTGTGGTAAAAATCCGGTTATTCAAGGAACAGCCAGTATGACATTCAAGGGGCAACCCTGGGGCACAATTAAAGCGACTTTGGATTTTTGCAAGCCCGAGCTACTCATTACAGTTGACGGTAATGTTGAGGTACTCAAAGGACTCGGCAACCTTACGGTGAAAGGTATTCTTTACGCTGGAAAGCGCACCAGAATGGAGACTAAATATGAAGCGAAGTTTGAAACAATTGGGGTGTTCAGTGTTCCTCTCGGAATAAGAGCTACAGGAACACAAGAGGTTACTAAATTCATAGCTTTTTTTGGCGTAAACGCCACTCTATCAGTACCGAATCTGGGGAATGCTAATGCAGCCATAGCAGTGGGTATCAATTCGCAAGCTGGCGATTCAAGAGAGATCGCTGACTTTTACAAAACTAGTATATCGCCAAAAGCACTCACGGGCGTAGAGTATATCAACAATGATCTGGTAATAGGTAGTGCTTTTTATAGTCAAACCATAAAGAGGCCACCTACCATTGTTATCGGCGAGAAAGCAGGCCTCAATGGTATCTCGGTAAAAGCAAACATGACCGCAAGCTTTGGTGGAGAAGGTAGCGTCGATTTGCTTATAGTTGAACCGTACTGGAAATATTGGACCAACGCTACAGCAAATGCGGGTTTCTATCTCCGGTTCGACAACGGCGACTTTGGCTTCAATGCATCCTTATCTGTATCGGCTGGTGCCAAATTGGGTGCCAGATATATAGGCGAACTAACGGCCTGGGGCGGTGGGTGGTTCGATATAGAGGGAGGTTATAACAACAATCAGGGGTGGCATGGAAGGGGCGAAGGCGGACTAGAGTTTGGCATTACCAACGATAGTAGAAGAGACTGTAATACCGCCAACATATGGGGCAAATACAAAGTCTGTATACGCACAACCGGAAAATTTAGCTTTCAAACCCGATGACACAGCCTTCACTCATGATACGTACTACCTTACTTCTCCTACTTTTTGGGCTACTTAGCCTTGCTCAGTCTGACTTACTTGC
>JAAIGE0101135650.1_pt1 | contig 10732 bp, 8 predicted proteins | sample 6487951 | NCBI WGS metagenome assembly JAAIGE01 (sample SAMN13974128, study PRJNA590717) | phyllosphere metagenome | biome: tomato field; feature: multiple bacterial spot infested tomato fields; material: tomato leaves; isolation source: leaves from tomato fields | host: Solanum lycopersicum ... | reverse complement strand
TGGGTTACTTTTTCCCGGATGCCCCTGCCTTCGTGAATCAGTTTAGTTCAGGCTCAACGAATATCCCCTTAGCCATTGGATTGATCCTAATGATGTATCCGCCACTGGCAAAAGTTCGCTATCGGCAACTGCCGCTGGTTTTTGACAACACTAGGATCCTGCTTTTATCGCTCGTGCAAAACTGGATTATTGGGCCGGTATTAATGTTTGGGTTAGCAGTCGCGTTTCTAGCTGATAAACCGGAATACATGACGGGCTTAATCATGATCGGCATTGCCCGTTGTATTGCGATGGTCATCGTTTGGAATGATCTGGCCGGAGGAGATCGGGTGTATGCCGCTGGGCTGGTAGCTTTTAACAGTATTTTTCAGGTACTCTTTTACTCGGTCTATGCGTATGTATTTGTAACTCTGCTGCCCCCTTTATTCGGTTTGCAAGGCTTTGAAGTAGATATCACGATTAGTGAAGTAGCTCAAAGCGTCTTTGTGTACCTGGGTATTCCTTTCCTTTTGGGTATTTTCTCCAGAGAAGTATTAAGCCGGGTGTTTAGTCAGGAATGGTACGAAACCAGGTTCCTGCCTGCCATCAGCCCGCTTACTTTAATTGCGTTACTGTTTACGATTGTAGTCATGTTTAGTTTGAAAGGGCAGTTGATGGTGAGCATTCCTCTGGACGTGGTACGTATTGCTATGCCGCTGACGGTCTACTTTGCCATCATGTTCTTTTCAGCCTTCTACCTATCTAAACGAGCGGGAGCTGGCTATTCAAAATCGACATCACTGGCATTCACGGCCGCTGGCAACAATTTTGAATTGGGTATAGCGGTCGCTATTGCTGTTTTCGGGATCAATTCAGGCGCTGCCTTTGCTGCCGTGATTGGACCTCTGATTGAAGTACCCGTGCTGATTTTAATGGTAGGGTTTGCTCGTGGACAACAAGCTAAATTCGGTTAGTAAATTATTTTTTAATCATAGAATTTTACACAAGATCACTCAAGTGATAGAAGAGTATTCTGTCAACATCTGAATGCCTGTTCACATGTGTTCTGTAGTAGATTGACTATGGTCTGTCTTTACTAGTAGAAGTAATACGCATGAAAAGGATTAGAGTTGTACTCCTTTTCAAAGAGGTCTGTAGTAGCAAAAAGAATCAGCGGGTATTTTTTCTATGGGCGACTAAATATAGGACGGTAAAGACCAGATTCACAGGTAAAAAAATAAGGATAGAAATAAGAATCTGTTCCTTTGAAAGAGAAGGAGCAATGCCGCCAAAAATTATAAATACAATCCCCAAAGAGATCAGATAGATGCCAGCCCAGCGAACGGATTTCTCAGGATTGATCACCTCAGTAGCATCAACGTTATTAAGCAGGTGAATGAGCCTGTACTTCCAGATAGTAATCCCCAAAAGGATAAGAAAAAGGCCAACCGCACACAAGATCCATGCCATAAACAAAGACTATTTTATAGGTGAATGGAGTAACCCTATCCAATATACGAATAGTATAGCATTTCACACCCTGATAAGGATAGTAAACGAATGAGCGGTCAGGGTAGCTTCAATTAATTTATGCAGGTTCATGCGTTGCTTCGCGACGTTCTAATTTAAGTTTGCGGGTAATTTTTCTCTAATCTTGAAGTAATGATGCGGTCCATGAGTGTACAGAAGATAGTCAGAATCAGCAACTCCTGCGTTTTCCTCCTGGTATTGACCTTAATTTTCACCCATTTTTGTGCGTTAGCCCAGCCTTTTCCCAAGCGTACCCGTCGCGTTCTTTTTCTGGGTAACAGCATCACTTACCATGGACAATACGTCAATGATGTAATTGCGTACCTTCGGGTACGTTACCCTGATCGCACCTATCAGTACATCAATGTGGGGTTGCCCAGTGAAACCGTCTCCGGACTCTCAGAACCCAATCACGCCGACGGTAAATTTCCCCGACCTGACCTGCACGAGCGACTGCATCGGGTGCTCGGCCAGACCAAACCCGACCTCGTACTGGCCTGTTATGGCATGAATGATGGGATTTACATGCCTTTTGATTCTTCGCGGTTTGAAGCTTTTCAAAAGGGCATGCATTGGTTACACCGGGAAGTGGAAAAAAGGGGGGCTTCCATTATCCACGTTACCCCGCCCGTGTACGATGAGGAAAAAGGCGGGGTAAAGGGGTACGCCGAAGTGCTGGATCGGTATTCCCAGTGGTTGATAGAGCAGCGGAGCCGGCAAAACTGGCAGGTAGTCGATCTTCATTTTCCCATGAAACAATACCTGGGAAACCAGAAAAAGCAGAATCCAGGGTTTTATCTGGCTGCCGACGGCATCCATCCCGGCGAGCTGGGGCACTGGCTGATGGCTCAATCCATGCTGCGGCATCTGTGTGGTCCCAGTAAAGAAATAGAAGAAGCCACCAGCATTGAGGACGCTCTCCGCAGCCATCCCAACGCGAAGAAAATCCTGCAACTAACCAGCCAGGAACAACAGATTCTGAAAGAGGCCTGGCTGACTAAAACCGGACATACCAGACCCGGAATAAAACCCGGATTACCGCTGAAACAGGCCCAGTCATCAGCTAAAGAACTACAAAAGAAAATCAGCTATTCTTTAAATCACTAAAAAATTAGTTTGCATCAATAGCTAGTTAGGATCGGTCATTTATTAGACTAATATTTTGAAAAGAATAATGAACCATGACTCTATTATTTTTAATACGAGCCTAAGGTATTAGCAATAATACAATCGAATACGTTTATGAAACCTGAAGAGTCGAAGTAAACCATGTTAAGGCTTAAGTGATGAATGATGCAGCAGTTTCGACAGCTCATGTACTAGGAAACGGCACGGTGAATTGGGAATTCAAGGGTGGTCAGGCGTCGTTTCGGAAGGATTAATCCGGAAATTTTGTAGAATTTCGGTCAGCTTTTCTTCCACACTGGTCAGGTTACGCTCCAGCACATCGCGAAATTTACTTCGGTGTTCGGCACTGCTTTGTTCCGTACTGAGCAGGGCGGCGGCTCCGCTTACCAGTCCCAGGGAACCCCTGGCATCGTGGATCAGACGTCTAATGAGCGAAGCCCGGTCGTGGATGAACCCCTGTAAATGCAGGTTCGTACGGTTCAGTTCAGCCTGCTGTTCAGCCAGTAATGCCCGTGGTCGTTCTTCCCATACCTTTACATTAGTCTCAATTACTTTGTGCACCGCTGTTAACACTGCCTGACTCACCTGCGTCAGAAATGAATCAGACGGATGAAGGGGGCGGTATCCCTGGATTTCCGGGAGTAAAAGCAAAGAAAAGGAATGAAGTTCAGCGAGCAGGGGAGTGATCTCAGCAGAAGTATTGGAGCGGCTGAACACCGGAATGTTCGGCCCGGGCCCGCTACCGGCCCCTCCGTCCAACGCTACAAAGAAAGGAAGACTTTGCCGAAGGTAAGTCCAGAGTTCATTCTTTTCTTCGGTAGTCATGACGCCTGACTGGCCGCCATCCATCTGCTGCCAGGACGAGTCAATGCCGGCCCGCCGTAGAGATAAATAGTCAGAAAAGTCATTTATTTCTTTAGAAATAAAGCCCATGAAATTTGATTGAATAGTAATCTAATGGATAATTTAAATTTAAAACATAATGATAATTGACAGGCTGTATAGATTGAAGTTCTAATGATTGAAAGATTATTATAAAACTATAATAAATAAAATATTAAAAGAAGATAGTACTAATTATGAATACACCATAAGTTCCGCCAAGTGACTCCAGCGTATTTAAATTAATACTATCGACTTTTAACAAAAGTACTGCGATTATTTTAGCGATACTATAACTAGTTTAATCCTAAATATACCCCCTATTTTTAGGGGGTATATTTAGGATTAAACTTAAAGTAGAATATAGGCAAATATAAACCAGGTAATACCTTTATATTTGCTTTTTTATCAATATAAATGCTACTAAACCACTTTACGGATGACCATTTCAATCATTGATGATCACGTAGTAACGGGGGAGTCCTTGAAAGTAGTCCTGTCACTGAGCCATCCCGATGCTTCCGTTCATTATTACAACAGCACGGCAGCTTTTCTGAAAGATCCGGATCATACCGCTACGGACATCATCATTATAGACTTGCTCATGCCTAATGATTCTGGTCTTGAGTTTATTAACACCTTTCGGGCTACCTTCGAGAAAGCCAAGTGTATTGTCGTTTCGGCACTGTCCGACAATCATACCATTCGTTATGCCCTTCGGATTGGAGTGGATGCTTACGTCTCCAAAACGGATTCTCTCACTGAAATTACCAGGGCTATTACCAGCGTCATGGCCAATCAGCAATACCTGAGTACCAGCATTCGCAATAGTTTAATTGATTCGATTATTGTGAATGAAAAAGTGGTGTTTCATTTAACGCCCCGGGAAAAAGAAGTACTGAAATTCGTTTGCAGTGGGCAGACCATCAAAGAGACGGCTTATCATTTGAAAATTAGTGTACATACCGCTCAGGAACACTATAAAAACATCATGCGAAAGTTTAACGTGAATCGAACCAGTGATTTAATAGTTTTTGCCATTAAACACGGACTTTATTACATTTAAAAAGGTGATTTTACGAAGAAGATCGAGTGGAAATATCCTTAACCATTCAGTGAATATCCGCTTTTGATATAAGGTAGTTAAGTAAGTATATCAACCAATGGGGTCTCTTTCCGACCGGTAGTAATTAGCAACACCATCCGGCTTCAATCAGTGATTCATACCAGCCATTGCCGGTATGAACCCGAATGTAGTCATAACGTGCCTTTTCAATGGTGGTGGTGAGACAAAACTCCTTTGGTATCATTAGTGATTATTAACTGGCGAACTTCCCCCTGTTGCCAGGCATCGGCTCCGGGTTGTGGGGAAGGTACCGGAATATCCGCTCGATTTTTCTTTTTCTCGGCCGTTGAAATGCCAAAACGCTCATCACGGCTGGCAATCAGGCTATCCGCCAGTTGACCTTCCTGAGTAAATCCCATCATCACCATGGGATGCCCCATGGGCAGCACCAGATCTTTGTCGGTGTGCCAGGTATGAAAAGTTTTGCCGTAGGTACTGACAAGTTTTTCCATTAATTCATGTTCGGCGACTTCGGGAATGCCCGGTGCGATCAGACTGCCGGATTTTACTTCGTGGCGGTGACTATGCCAGAGTTTACGTTCTTCAGCGGGAAGGGACTTAAAAATCTGCTCCGAGACTATGTATTCTACCCCCATGATTTTCGCATCGGCTTTATTGCCATCAAAAATGACGCACTGAATGCAGTCCTCGTTAATCTGGCTACAGTAGTGGTGGGCTTCCATCTGACCGTTCAGATCGCCGTTGTAAAAGTGAAAGCCATCCAGGTACATATTCAGGGACTTCAGGGGTCTTTTGGCCTGCAGAAGATCAGCTCCTGCTTCCAGAATCCTACTGGTGTCCGTTTTTTCCCGTCCGGGCGAATCTACGTTGGAAGAGGTGTTTTTGCCGCCGCAGGCCAGAAGCAGCGAAGCACTCAGGAGGATGTTAAAGTGATGTTTCATAAGAGCAGTGAACGGCTAAGAGAATACATACAAACACGTAGGAAATCAGGCATTGAACGGTAGAATTCGAATTCAGAAGCATTGTCGCTTTCCGCTCGGAGTTCGTCCGTATTCAGGCAGTTGCTGGGGCGATACCCCCTGAATGTAGGGGGATGAATACCGCTAAATCAGATGATTGATGGGGATCGATAGTTGTTCTACTTTTACGCCGCACTCCACAACGTTCTGAACGTATGTACGGGTGCGTTCGAAAGAAACGTTCCGTTCAAGGGGTTGGAGGGGGGATACTACAACTCACCGACGAGAGCTCTGTTGGAGTGCCCCACTGCGAAAGCGGTAGGCTTCAGTACCATTCGATGACCGCCTGTAATTTTATGAAGAGGCTTGTTCAGCTTAGCTGGGCAAGCCTTCCTTTTTTATCATCCGAATGATTCTGACTGTGTTGCCTATACGTATTAAATCTACCCTTCGTGAGTCAGAACTCACGAAGGGTAGAGAATCGATTCAGCAGGTGGAAAATAGCATCAGGCGGTTGTACAATTAACTAGAACAATGTTTCTTTTACTTTTTCAATGAAGCCATCGGCTCCTCCGGTCATTTGTTCCTGCTGGGCATATCCTTCCGGAGCGGGGGGGGCCAGCTGGGGTTCCTGTCCATGCGGCTGAGCGTGCTGATACGTAAACTCGCCTTTTCCGTCAATGGATGGTCCGGAAGCCCAGCGGGCATCGGGTGCGTCAGGACGGTTAATGTCCGTCGAGATAAAGGCATAAGCAAATTCATTCGGCTGGCTGGTCATCGGAAACGAATTAGGAATGGGTAATGCATTCTGAACACCCCCTAACTCTTCCAGTACCGCTAACCACTGATTCTGGTGCATGGTATCACGGGCAATGAGAAAGGACAGCATGTCTTTCATTCCGCTATCATCAGTGGCCTCATACAGACGGGTGGCCAGCACGCGTCCGGTGGATTCAGCCATGACGTTGGCGTACATATCGGCGGCGATGTTTCCGCTTCCTACCACCCAGGAGCCGTTAAAGGGAACGCCATTGCTATCCACTGCCATGGCGGCCAAACCCGACGACAGGTAATGACGGGGGTCCATACCACCCATGATACCTGCCAGAATGGGACTTTCGGCGGCCATGCTATCCTTCAGTTCATTCGTGGCACCTTCCAGGTTAAGGGCTACGGCCGTAGCCAGCATTTCAATGTGAGCCATTTCTTCCGTTCCGGTTTCCAGAAGCATATCCTTGTACTTCTGCGGACCCCGGCTGCCCCAGGATTGGAACAAATACTGTAAACAAACTCGGATTTCTCCTTCAATCCCGCCGATAGCCTGTTGCAGTAATCGGGCAAAAGCCGGGTTGGGACGATCCACGCGAACCGTGTACTGGAGTTTTTTGTCGTGATAAAACATACGAATAGTTGATTGTGTATAAACAGGTTTGGAATCAAATCGGGATATTTGAAACAAATAATATTCCATTTGATTATTAGTTACAGAAGCGTAATTTCAGGTAAAAATGAAGACTTATATCCCCAGTTGTTTTTCGTAAAAATTATAAATATTTTATTATAAATAGATCATTATTTGAGTATAAGATTTTATAATATATACCCCTAATTTTAAGTACATAAGTGTTTAAATAGTGTACAGTTAATGATTTAATAACTAAATTTTATAATTTTTTAATTAATTGATAATCAGTAATTTAAAAACAAATAGTTCTTTATATTATTATTTATTAAATCAAAATTGGGTAATAATTTTTCCGGGTAATATGGCACGAATATTTTCTTCGAAGGATTTCAGTGGATCGCAGGATGTAACTTTATGTTTGCGATTTAATATTGATAAAATTATCAAAGTGTAATCTTCCTTAAAATGAATGATTGTCGGGCATTGCATCTGTTTGTAAGACTTCAGATATGGCTACTAATCATGATTATATCGGAAAGAAAAACGTAGAAAAAACCTGCCGGAAGGGTGGAACGGTTTCCATGCCGGGAGAGTACGGATAATTCGTCAATAAAATCCCGACCTCATTACCCATCTGATGGGTGTCAGAAGGGGCAAAACCCTAAGACCTATACTACGAAAAAGACATCATTGCCCATGGGCGTTTTCACGCCCTCAGGAATTCAGGCATTATCCACCTCCTGTTCCAACCTTTTAATCCTATCTGTTCTTTTCTATGAAACACATCCAGCGAGCGGGATCTACCTTTTTTAACGACAAAACCATGGTAGGATCAACCGAACAGTTTTCCGAAAAAGTGATCGAATTTCTTTCTGAAACCGAAGATTTTCAGCCACCCTCCCTGCCGCTGGCGAAAGATACCTGGGCGGGTATCATGCAGGACTCGCGGCAACAGTACTACGCCGTTTGGACTTCCGGTCAGGGAACGCCCTACTTCACGGAAGTTCAGTACCGGCCCGTGAACGAAGAGGAAGCTCCGGAGCTTTGGTCTGAAATTCAGACGTATAGTCAGGAAGTCTAACCTGGACGAAAGTACTCAGTCTTATAAATTTCTGCCAAACCCAATAAACTTATGTCTAGTACCATCACCTCTATTCCCGGAGTCACCCAATGGGCGGCCGGTATGCAAACGGTATACGAAAGCGAAAATCAGCAGGTTCTGACTTTTCCAGTTGTAAAGGGAAAATGGACCTATCTGTCGGATACGAATTCGCTTTGGTTTATTTACCATTATCCGGAAGGTCGACAACTGGCCATTCGGTCCTGCTTTGATCCTCAGGGATTTGAATCCTGCCAGATTACCGAGTACACCACTCAGCAGATCGGTTTTACCATCCAGGGTAGCCTGGGACTTTTTCAGGTAAGCTTTTCCATCATAGACCCCGAAAAGGGACTGGTTCGGTACACGAATCAGTTGAAGCCACGTCACGGCTTACTGCTCAATGCTCTTCCGCGGGACGTGTATCCGCAGGGGCAGGTGGAAGTGAAGGTAGCTCAAAAAGGCCCTGCGGTAGGCTTGCTTTATCTTGAAATGCCGGATGCGGGTAGTGCTCTGTATGTTCAGAACTTTACTTCCCTAAATGATTATTTTGAGTCCTCTCATACCGAGCCCATCACCTGCGTGGGGGGAGAATGGCCCGAACTGGGATTTGCCCTGCCCGTCGGTCAGCATCCGCTGAAAGCCAGTCAGAGCTACGTCATCTCCGATGCTTATCTGGTGGTTAATCAAATCTCCGACGCATCGCAGCTGGAGAAGCCGCTGGAATTTATACGGGCTCTATCCTCTATTTATACCCAGTTACCCAAGCCAGAAACGAAATATGTGGACTGGCCGGGCCGGGCCCAGCGAACGCTGGTCAGTTTAAACCGATCCAAAGCCTGCCGGCAGACGATTGATCAGCACGTATATCTGAATGCCTACGTAGACTCTTACCAGAAACCACCGGAATGCATGGTTCAGCTGGCCATTCTGATTCCTCTGCTGGAGTATGAGCAGTGGAAGTCGAGCAACTCGTACGCGTTATCGCAGGAATTACAGCAGAGTTTTCCCCGCTTTTTTAACAAAAAACTCGGGGTGCTGACCCGATGGCTCCCTGGCGTAGAATTTAAAAAGACCGAGGAAGAACTGAGCGAGGAAGAAAATCCGGACATCATTGATTCCTGGTATCTGCTGCATATTCTACTCAATGCGGGTCGACTGGCTGCCTTCGGTAACGAAACGGCTCATGCTATTTTCCTGGAATCCGTAGGGTATCTGATCAAAGCCGCTCAGCATTTCAATTACGAATGGCCGGTTTTTTATTACATGAAAGATTTTTCAGTAATGAAAGCCGAAACCGAACCCGGAGCGGGGGGCGAACACGACGTCCCTGGTCTGTACATTCACGTCATGTTGCAGGCCTACGAATTTACGAAAGACGAGCTCTACCTTCAGGAAGCCGAGCATTCCGCCAAATGCTTACTGAAATTCGAATTTGATCTGCTTTACCAGTCCAACAATACCCTGATGAGTGGCGTGGCTCTGGCCAGGCTCTGGCGGATTACCAACAACCGTACCTATTTGGATCTGAGCTATCTCTGCATGAGTAACGTACTGGCGAAGATGTGGATCTGGGAATGTGACTTTGGCTACGGAAAAGATTACTCGACCTTTATGGGGCTTTCGCCGCTCAGGGATGCGGAATATATTTCTGCCTACGAAGAGGCGGAATCGCTGGCCGCTATCACGGCTTACGTCAAAGAGGTGCATCAGGTAGCTCCGAAAGAATTAAATTACCTGCTGGCGGAGTATGGCAAATACCTGCTGCATCGCGGTCAGTTTTTTTATCCGGATCAGGCTCCCGCGGCCATGATTTCCATGCAGCCCCGCGAAGGGATCACGCAACGAAACCTCAGCATTCCCATCGAAGATTTACGAAGTGGCTGGCAGCAGTCCGGGCAGGTCGGCCAGGAAGTGTACGGGGCAGCCATGGCCTTTGTTTTAAGTTCCTATGCCTATTTTCAGTTTCCCGGCGTACCCTTTCTGGTTTTTGTGGAATACCCGGTTTTTCACGCTGATTTCTCACATCAGTCGGCGAAAGCGGGCAAGGTGACGCTAACCATTGGCGGCAGTGCCCTGGGCACCTGCAAGCTTCGTCTCTTATCCGCCAAAGGGAGCTTACCCTATACCCAGTGCCTGGTAGAAGAGGAGCCTCAGGAGAAGCCTGCCAAAAACGAAGATCATGCTCATACCTTCCGGGAATTTGAATTGCCCGGTGGATCAGAAGTAACCCTTACATACTGGCACTAACATCTACATCATCATGAATGCAATCGAACTTATTTCTCTAGAGGGAAAACGTATCTTGATTACCGGCGGGACCACTGGCATTGGCCGGGCCATTGCTCAGTTACTGGCCGCTCAGGGGGCAAAAATTCTGCTGGTGGGTCGCCACCAGGAAGCCATAAACGAAACCCTGAAGGGTATCAGGGAGGCGGGCTATTCGGCCTGTGGACTGCAGGCGGACGTAAGTATGCCCCGGGACATTGAGCTGATTTTCAAGAAAGTGGATAGTCAGCTGGGAGGGCTGGATGTATTGATTAACAATGCCGCTCTGGGTGCCAGCGGGATCATGGACGAAGAAAACTGGCGATACGTGATTGAAACCAACTTGATGGGCTATCTGGCCTGTAGCCGGGAAGCCCTGAAACGAATGAAACCAG
>JAAIGE0101204940.1_pt1 | contig 10737 bp, 7 predicted proteins | sample 6487951 | NCBI WGS metagenome assembly JAAIGE01 (sample SAMN13974128, study PRJNA590717) | phyllosphere metagenome | biome: tomato field; feature: multiple bacterial spot infested tomato fields; material: tomato leaves; isolation source: leaves from tomato fields | host: Solanum lycopersicum ... | reverse complement strand
TACGTGCTGATCAGCCTGTTGATTTCCATGATAACCGTTTCTTCAATTCCCTGGTCACGGTCGGACAGTTCTTTTGTATAGGATTGGTTGAGGATCTTATACAGGTTATCCAAAGCCTGCTGATGGTTTCCATTGTCTTCCAGGGCCAGGGCATAATCACGGTAACTCTGCGGATCGAATGGCCTCCATTCCAGGATTTTTTGGGTTGCCAACAATTCCTTGTCATAAACTTCAGCCTGTTTCAATCTGTACGCCAGCAGTTTATACAGCTCCTCGTTCTCAAGGTCAAGATCAGCAACCGAACTCAATACCTTTAATCCTGCTTTCCTGTCATTGTTCTTAAACAGCAGCTGGGAAACATCAAAATAATACTGCGGCAGGCCCTCGTATGCTTTTCTGTTTTTAAGATACAGTTCATAGATCATTTCCGGATTTCTGATCCCGCTGAACACCTTCATGTATTCTTCGCCGGACGGTATATCCGCTATACTGATCCTGCCTGAATTCACCACCTCCGGGATTTTATCCTGTTCAGATCCTGTGCTGATCGTTATTCCTGCCGCTCTTCCCTGCAACGCTTCAGTTACATTACCGGAAGCAAGAGAAGACATTCCTCTTGTACTGATCTGCGACCGCTCCTGAACCGGTTCAGAAGTCACAACGGTGGATGCATAAGTAACCGACTGTTCACTCCTTTTTATTCCCATGGCACCCGTCAACACCAGTTCTTCAATCCTGTTGCCGGACTGTGGAACCTCTTCGGCCTCGTCAGACCGCACCCTTTCACTTTCTCTTCTGTTTCCGGAAACTCCTGTGACCACCACTTCCTCAATGCTTACGTTTCTTCCGGTTATCGAATCTGCATATTCAGGATTCCGGTCAGGTTGAGGATACCGTTTGGGCTTTTGACGGTAATCTTTTTTCCACCACGCTTTCAGGTTTTCCGTGATGGCTTCGGCATCGCCCATCAGGCTATTCACCCTTTCTTCTTTTGCGGCACGCCTGTTCTTTACCATCTGATCGAATGATGCTTTCAGCTCTGCAGGCGGTGCAATATCATACCGTACATAGTCTTCCACATTTTCCAGCACCATCAGGCTCATGGAATTGCTGACGAGGCCAAACTGCCGGCTGATGTTTTTAATTTCGGCTTTGTTCTGTTTTTCAAAAATTTCCAGTTCGTTCAGCTTCTTCTGGGCCCAGAATTTTGAAATTTCCCAGTCTTTTACCGATTGCCCTGCAGCATCCAATAGTACCGTTTTCACCTCGGTCACTTCATTGCCATAGCCAAACTTCAGCTTAACTTCAGCCTGGTTTCCTTTTAAAATACCGGTCAGGACAAAATCCTGTGCAATGGTCTGCTTCAGCGAAGGATATACTTCGTCAACGGACGGATTGCTTTCCATGCCTAAAAACTTCAGCGGCTGGAACAGTAATTTCCTGACTTCCTTGTCAGGATCATTTTCATTGAGGTTCAGGAATTCACCGCCTGTTTTGTTGCTGATGAATTTCAACCGGTTAAAATTCGCAGTATTGGATGATGAAATGGTAGATACCGGCTGCTTCCAGTCCAGTTTCAGGTCTCCGAAAGAAGCCAGCCCATCGGTGAAAAACAGGACCTCATCTCCTTTTACCGGCTGCAGCACTCCGAAATCAGTTCCGCCGTCATATCTTACCTGTAATAAATATGATTTTAAACGGCTCCAGTCCCCGTTCCTGATGGCAAAGCTTTTTCCTTCGTCAAACGTATTGCTGATGAAATAAATTTTTACCTCCAGGTTTTTATGTTTCTGAAAATAGGCTTCCAGCAAGGCGAGTTCTTTGGCATGATCACGTTTGAGTCCGCTTAATGAATGATCCCATACGATGGCCAGTTCCTCCGGAAGTTTTTTCGCACGTTCATTGGGGCTGATGTTCAGGTTGGCCAGGAAATAGGATGCATTGCCGGAAGCTTTCTGGATAAGGATATTCTGGCTGTCGCTGCCCCGGGGAATGTTGATCCTCAGATTATGCCCCGGTAGATAGTTGGTTTTGCGGGTCTCTGCGGTCCAGACATTGCCGGTTTTCACAAAATCAAAGCTGCCGTCCGGTTTTTCTTCCAGCTGAGGAGCCGCCGCATTCTGAAAGACAGTGGTTTTGATATGGAATTCCGGAATTTCAGATGAATAGTTCAGGGGCAGAAAGTACCGGTAGCCGTTTCCTGATCTTTTCAGCTCGTCATTGTAGGTAATCTGGACCGTCCTTTCGCCTCCATTGGCAGCAATCGGGTAAATGGTGGTCCGGAAGTTATTGCCTTCCACTTTTTCCAGGACACCCGGATCAACATTCCTTTTCCTGATGGTTTCATACACTTCTTTGGCCTTTTCTTTTTCTACTGGAACGGCACTGCGCAGCTTCCCGTTGATATCCAAAGCATATCCGCCGGCATTAACCCCTTCCGGAAGCGGAAACGTCAGACGCCCTTCTCTTAACCGATTGGAATTGTTTTTAAAGACCATCGTCACGACATGCGTAGAGAGGCTGCCAGTGATCTTGGTTTCGATCATTAATTTCTGAAGGACAACCTGCTTATTTTTTGCGTACCCGCCTTTTCCGTCCGCCGTTTCGATCACCGGGATTTGTGCCATGCAGAACAAAGGAAAAAACAACAGGAATTTTATATATACCGTTTTCATAGAATCTTTTTTGATTTAACAATAGTTTCTATAGATCAAGATGCGGAAACTGGGGAAAGGGTTGGGACCAACCGGAAAATAACTGTTATCTAAGAATTACGATCACTGCACTTTCATAAAAGGTACAGGACTGAATAAGTTATATTTATCCATTATTCGTTTATTTTGCGATCCGGCTTTATGAACTTCTCTCTCCAGAGGAATTTTTTATTACTACTGTCCTACTCATCGATTTCCATCGGTATTTTTATCTTTTTCATAAGAATAAAACTTAAAATGCAGGAACTGAATTCCAGTCTTATCCGTGAATAATTTATACTTTCAGGGAATAAAATATCCAAGAGAACGGGTTATTCTAAAGGATAATTTTTTTTAACTTTACCATTCAATGAATTAACACAAATGGCTTTATCTTTAAGCCTTTAAAATTTAGATAACCGCTATGGAACAGAAAATACATCAGGGAAGAAACGTGAAACGCTTCAGGGAAATGCTCGGCATCAAGCAGGATGCCCTGGCCTTTGACCTGGGCGAAGAATGGAACCAAAAGAAAATTTCCATACTCGAGCAAAAGGAGGTCATCGACGATCATCTTCTAAAAGCCATTTCCAACGTCCTGAACATTCCTGTAGAGGCTTTTCAGAATTTTGATGAGGAACAGGCCATTAATATTATTTCAAATACTTTTCACGACACCCAAGGCCTGATTAATTACAGTCCTACGTTTAACAATAATCCTATTGATAAGTTGATCCAGCTTCACGAAGAAAAGATTGCTTTGTACGAAAGAATGCTGAAGGAGAAGAGTGAGATGATGGAGCGGTTGGAGAAGCTTATTGGTAAATAAAATATAAGTAATTCTGGATAATTACTTTTTCATTAACACGGCTCAACTATGATGGTTGAGCCGTATTTGTTTTCTGTAAACATTATCCCACAAAGTGTGTAAGTTAAAAAGTTAAGGCTTGGATTTTATAATCTGAGCTTTTTTTTCAAAAATAAGCATAAATTGTTTGACAACACTACCCCAATTTTGGATTGGTATTATCCATTTCTTAGTCGCTTCTTTTAAAGCGAGATAAACTGATTTCATTACAGCATCATAGGTAGGAAAAGACATTTTGTTTTGGGTGTATTTTCTGATTTTTCCGTTGAGATTTTCAATTAAATTAATGGTGTAAATGATCTTACGGATTTCCAAAGAATTTATAGAGTGGAGACTACTTTAACCCTAATCTCTCTTTAACATTAGATTCCTAAATTATTCTCAGCAAGATAAACACGCTTATCAATCATTTCTGAAAAAGTTTTATAGGGAGTATTCCAAATAATTTCATCATCATCACTATCATAAGCTTCATGTAATGAGCAATTTTTTGGTCGTGGATTATCTCCTTCGTCTAAATAAATAAATGTTCCACTTTCTTCGAAAATATTTACTATAGCAAAAGGACGTGTGATATTTACTTTTCTCTTCTTTAAACCATTTCTGTAATATTCTGCTCCTTTTGGAGTATTTTTACCATAATTAGATATCTGAATAGTGGCATCCTCACCACCTAAAAACAAGAATTCTTTATATGCTTTGGGGAAAGGCAAACCATTATTCATTTCCAGTTCCATTTGTAAAATTTCGGCTTCACTTAACCCTCTTGGAACACCAAATCGTTTTATTGCATTTCCAATACCATTTTCTTTGTATTGTTCGTACTTTTTTAAATATACTATTTCCATAATTTTAATTTTTTAGTTTTTTAGTTTTTTAGTTTTTTAGTTTTTTTAATAAATCTTTTCCTCCTTTTATACTTTCATCTCCATGAATAATAATTTCCACTTTCTTACCCAAATTCGCTGCATGTTATTGAAGCATAAGCATTTATCTCTGGCATGAAGTACATGTGAAATAAATATTATTTGTTTCTATCACAAATTCATCTGCGGTATGAAGGTGTTTTCGTATAAAATTAAAAATAAATTTTGCTTCACTGTCATTTCTTCTAGAGTTACCGTCCAAATCTGAAATCTCTTTTTTAAATGTGTATGTCAACTGGTCTCCTTCTTCGAAGGGATGAGTAAAGTCATCCCTGTAGAATTCCTCTTGCCCAGAATGATACAACTCTTCTACTTTACAAAATATTTTCTGAAACTTCTTATTGGTTTTCCTGTTCTCTGCTTTCTCTCAAAGTTCAAACTTGTTCCTGTAAATAATTTTCAAATTCGTTCATATTAAGTTTTATCAAGTGTAATAATAAAAATCCATCCTACAAATGCAGGGTGGAAGTAACTAACTTAAAAACCAATTATATTTACTTTCACTATTAAGTGCTGTCTAAATTCCTTTTGAAAATTCAAAAGCGTACAAATTCCTGTCAAGAAAAGTGTCTATATAACTGCTCTTATTAGCTTGTGTAAAGAGATTGTAGAGATCCCATAGACTTATATTCTATCATTATTTCCACAAAGATTTTCATCTTCATAATAATCTCTTGTAATGGTATTTGTATGACTATCAGTAAATTGAATAATGAATTTTTAGTTAATGACAGAGCTGGTTTTAGTGGTTAACTTATAAATACTATTTGTTATTATATTATGACAAAAAAACACCTACATCTCTGTAAGTGCTTGATTAAAAAGTGGTCCCACCTGGGCTCGAACCAGGGACCACCTGATTATGAGTCAGGTGCTCTAACCAACTGAGCTATAGGACCTCAAAATTGGTTGAATTTTGTGATTGCAAAAATAGTAAAATTTCCGGCACTACAAAATTTTTTATGGTTTTTCTTGACACAATTCTACCAGTACCCCGTTGGTGGATTTCGGGTGAAGGAAGACAACCAGCTTGTTATCAGCGCCTTCTTTCGGTTCTTCGGAGATAAACTGAAACCCTTCTTTTTTCAGCCGTTCCACTTCTGCCAGGATATTTTCTACCCCGAAAGCCAGGTGATGGATGCCCTCGCCTTTCTTACCGATGAATTTAGCAACCGGGCTTTCTTCCTTACTGGCTTCCAGCAGCTCGATTTTAGGTCCGCCGGCGGCGTAAAATGAGGTAACAACCCCCTCCCGCTCCACGGATTCCTGTTTATACGGTTCCTTTCCTAAAAGTTTCGCAAACAGTTCATCAGAAACGCCCAAAGATTTCACGGCAATGCCGATATGTTCCAATTTCATAAGCAATTATATCAATTAAGTGGTAAATTTAATAAAGCCCGGTATTTTCAAAGGATCAATTCAAACAAAAATACTAAATTTGCAGGACTTATGGAAAGCAACAGACAAAGAAAAGTAGCACAGATCATACAGGAAGATTTCGCGGAGCTGTTCCGCAAACAGGCTGCAGAAAGCAAACAGAGCATCCTGGTATCCGTTTCGGATGTTAAGGTAACCCCGGATCTTGGGATTGCGAAGATTTACCTGAGCATCTTCCCGAAGGAATTCCGTTCTGCCGTGATGAAGGAGATTGACGAAAACAAAGCCCAGTACAGGAATTTCCTCGGCCAGAAGATGGCAAAGCAGGTAAGGGTTATCCCCAACCTGAATTTCTACCTGGATACCGCTCTTGATGATGTTGAGAAACTGGAGCGCGAACTGAGAGGCGAAGGCGACAATCCTATTTTATAAGACTTGAAGAACATTGCATTTTATATCGCTTCCCGTTACCTTTTGTCCAAAAAAGGGAGCACTGCCGTTACGTTCATTACGTGGCTGGCTGTGGGTGCCATGACGGTAGCCGTTACGGCAATGTTTGTTATCATTTCGGTATTTTCAGGGCTGGAAGACCTCAACAAAGACCTGATCTCCAACCTGCATGCCGACCTTACGCTCAAAAGCACTACCGGGAAAACGCTGAAGGATTTCGACAAGATCAGCGCTGCCCTCAAAAGCAACAAAGAAGTCAGCCATTTTTCAAGGGTCATTGAGGAAAAAGTGTATATCAGCTACAACGGGAAAGGCGATATCGCCTATCTGAGAGGCGTGGATTCTGCCTATACGCAGGTAAACCCGATCAACAAAGACGTATTCTACGGATCGTACCCGAGTTTTAAATATTCCAATGAAGTCCTGATGGAGAATTCCCTGGACAACAGGCTGTCGGTTCCCGTGCCTTCCAGTACGGCCTACGCAACGATCTTTATGCCCAAAGCAGGGACAGGCATCATCAACAAAGAAGAAGACATTTACCATAAAAAGGACATCCTCGTTACCGGCGTTTTCCCCGGAAAAGACCAGCTGGATAACTACATCATCTCTCCTGTTGAGCTGACGGAAGAACTGTTGAACCTGCCAAAACATTCAGCGTACCAGATCGTGATCAAACTCAGGAACCCTGAGAATACGGCAACAGTAAAACAACAGCTCCTTTCCACGCTCGGTAAAAATATTGAAGTCAAGACCAAGGAAGAAGAGAACGCGGCATTCTGGAAAATGATCAATACGGAGAAACTGTTCATCTACCTTATTTTTGCACTGGTGATTTTCATCACCACCTTTAACTTGGCAGGCGCCATCATTATCCTGCAGCTGGATAAAAAAGAGCAGGCGAAATCCCTGATTTCATTAGGGTTCCCGTTAAGCCACCTGAGGCAGATCTATTTCTATACCGGCATACTGATCGTAGTCCTCGGTATTATTTCAGGGCTGATCCTGGGAACCGCGCTCTGCTATTTCCAGCAGTATACGGAATTCTTCAAAGCCAATGAAACCCTGCCATTTCCGGTAAAAATTGTCGGGAAAAATTACGTTACGGTATCCCTGACGGCAGCCCTTTTCGGGTTCGGTATTTCATGGGTATTTTCAAAAATCAGCAGGGAGTATATTACCAAAAGTTAACATAATAACATTCATTTTTTCGTACCTTTGTGCCCCAAAATAAAAAAAAATGAAGCGGACTTTACTCTCTTTTTTAATGAGCATGGCATTCATCAGTGCCTTTGCCCAGATCCCGACAGGTTATTATGACGGAACGTCAGGCCTTAGCGGTGCTCCCCTTAAATCCAAACTGAAACAGATCATTACCAACGGCCATGTTGACCATGGATACGGCGGATTATGGACAGGTTACCAGACGACAGACCGGGATAATATTTCAGGAATTCCAGGGTATGAAAACGACGGGACCATCATGGATATGTATTCTGAAAACCCGAACGGCACAGATCCTTACAATTTCACTTATGGCAGTACCCAATGCGGCGGCTCAGGCTACACTAACGAAGGGGACTGCTACAACAGGGAACATGTAGTGCCCCAAAGTTTATTCAGCGAAGCTTTCCCGATGAAATCAGACATTCATTTTATACGTGCCACTGACGGAAAAGTGAACGGAATAAGATCCAACTATCCCTTCGGGAAAGTAGGCTCAACGTCTTACGTATCCCAGAACGGGTCAAAACTCGGAACTTCGGTTTCTCCGGGGTATTCCGGGACTGTTTTCGAGCCGATCGATGCTTTTAAAGGAGACATTGCCAGAATGATCTTTTATTTTGTAACACGATACGAGACACAGCTTGCGGGCTTCAGTTCCGGAAACATGCTCGGAGGCTCTGCGTTTCCGGGATTACAGACCTGGGAACTTAACCAGTTACTGGCCTGGAGTGCTGCAGACCCGGTTTCTGCAACTGAAATTGCCAGAAACGATGCATCGTATGTATACCAGGGGAACAGAAACCCTTTTATCGACCATCCGGAATACGTGGCCCAGATATGGGGAAATATTGTTCCTGACACCGAGGTTCCGACAACCCCTGCTAATCTAACAGCCAGCAATCCTTCTTCAAACTCCATTACCTTAAGCTGGACCGCATCTACGGATAATACAGGAGTTTCCGGATATGACATTTATGTAAACGGAGCTCTGTACTCAACTGTTTCAGCAACAACGGCTACCGTTTCAGGTTTGAACCCTTCTACGGCATATACTTTTTACATCATTGCCAATGATGCTTCAGGAAATGCCTCTGCTGCAAGCAATACGGCAACAGAGACTACCCTTGCGGGCGGACAGCCGGGCGGAGGTAATACAAGCTGCGGTACGGAAGATTTTGAAAATATCCCAGCAAGCGCATCAGGCTATGCAACAAGAACCTGGACCAATAACAATATCACCTGGACCGCTACTGATGCGAGAACTGACCAAGACATCAACGGATCAGGCAATAAAGCAATTACCATCAGAAACGGAAACCTGACGAGTTCCACCATCAGCGGAGGAATTCAGAGCCTGACGGCAAAGGCACAACTGGAATTCTCAGGACCTTCAGGCAGTCTGGATGTTAAGGTTAACGGCATCACAGTGGGTACCATCCCTTATACCAATACCTCAAACGCTTTGGTTACCATCAATAATATAAACATAAGCGGAAATTTCGTAATCAGTATCGTAAACCCTGTCAATGGCAACAGAGTTTCTATCGATGATCTAAGCTGGACGTGCTCCGCTACCTTGGGCACTACAGAAGCTGTAAAAACCAAATCAGACTTTACAATTTATCCGAATCCTGTAAAAAACAATGAACTGTATGTGAAAGGTGACAACCTGAACAAGATTTCAAAAGCCCGGATCTATGACCTTTCAGGGAAACTGATCCAGACGGTGGAAAACCCTTTTAAAAATTCCAATAAGATTCATCTTAAAGACCTGGTAAAAGGAAATTATATCCTTACTGCTGACCGCTTTTCTGCAAAATTCATTATAGAATAACAGACTGCTAAAAATATTTTATCATAAAGACCGGTTTTTCCGGTCTTTTTTTTATTTTTGAAAGTATGGATTCCAATAAAAAATTAGGCCTGATCGGGAAGAACATCGCCTATTCCTTTTCAAAGAAGTTCTTTGAAAACAAGTTTCAGAAACTGATGCTGAAAGGGTATTCCTATGATATTTTTGATGTGGCGGAAATTGAGGCGGTCCCGGATATTTTTTCCACGCCCGGCATTGTGGGATGCAACGTAACCATTCCGTACAAGGAGAAAATCATCGGATATCTGGATGAGCTGAGCGATGAAGCCCAAAAGATCGGTGCCGTTAACTGCATCCTGATTGAAAACGGAAAGAAGACAGGCTATAACACGGATGCTTACGGTTTCGAGAAAACCCTGTTCCTGCATAAAAAAAACCATCAGAATACAGCCCTGATCCTTGGAAACGGAGGCGCGGCAAAAGCCGTACGGTACGTGCTGGATAAACACGGAATCAGTGTTCTTACGGTTGCAAGGACCTCTGAAGTGAATTTTGAAAACTTGGATAAGGAAACCGTCGAAAACCATAAAATCATCATCCAGTGTACGCCTGTAGGTACCTTCCCTGGTGTGGATGACTGCCTGGATTTCCCTTTTGAAGGCCTTACAGAAGACCACCTGGTCATTGACCTGATCTACAACCCGAATTATACCCGGTTCATCACAAAAGCTTCCGAAAAAGGGGCGAAAACAGTGAACGGATATTACATGCTTGAACAGCAGGCAGAAAAAGCCTGGGAAATTTGGAATTTTCAAAAAAAATAATCTAAATTAGTCTATTAATTGGCATTTTAGCCCTATATTTAAATCTTAATTAACGCCACTCACATAAAAGATTTGCTATGATTACAGAAAACAACCTTTCTGAAAACGAAGAGAAGAATAATTCTAACGAACTGCCGCAGGGAGACACACCGGAAAATACGGTTCCTGCCCCTGAAAGCGGACATGAAGAAGAAGGAGAAGCTGAACACGAAGAAGAGCATGCAGAAGCAGAGATCTCTCTAAGCGATGCCCTGAAGGAAATGGAGAAAATCATCAATGCGCCGGATGCAGGGGAAAACCTTAAGAAGTTCAATCAGCTGAAGGAAAAAGCAAGTCATTACATCCATGATGAAGTGGAAGACAAGAAGCACGAGTATGAGGAAGCCGGGAATGCCCCGGAAAACTTCAGTTACGAGCACCCTTTCCAGGCCAGGTTTTCTGCCCTGGTAAATATTTTCAGGGAGAAATACGACACCTACCAGAAAGGCCAGGAAGAGGAACAGCACAAAAACCTGGAATACCGCCAGAATATCATTGAAAGGCTTAAAAACCTTTATAC
>JAAIGE0100811669.1_pt1 | contig 10746 bp, 12 predicted proteins | sample 6487951 | NCBI WGS metagenome assembly JAAIGE01 (sample SAMN13974128, study PRJNA590717) | phyllosphere metagenome | biome: tomato field; feature: multiple bacterial spot infested tomato fields; material: tomato leaves; isolation source: leaves from tomato fields | host: Solanum lycopersicum ... | reverse complement strand
TCCTCCAGCTTTGCCCTCGTGCGGCCGACCAGGGTCACCATTGCGCCCTCGCTGAGGAAACGCTCCGCCGTTGCCTTGCCTATTCCTGAACCAGCGCCAGTTACGACGACAACCTTGTCTGCAAATCGCTGCATTGAAATCTCCTTGAATGTGCAGTGGTACCTCGTTCTGAAACGGGACATGTGCGGGGTTGTTCCCGGCGCAGAGGTCTTGGCGATTGAAGGCAGACAGATGGCAATAACGAGATTGTCAGTGGCGGCGTGGCGCTGGAGCGGAACGAACGTTCCCCAGTGGAGGTTGAGGGGATGCAATAGGAAAGTCCCATGACGCCCTCAAATCTCGCGGCCTTCTTCTCTCTATTCGTTATATTCATTGGCGCAATCTGCGTCGCTGCAAGTCCTAGTGTTGTAATGGCTGCGGACCGCGGACCCCGAATTGTGTCGTCCAAGATCGACCCTGCGGCCAAACCCTTGCAGATGGTGCAGGCAGAAAGCATCTCCAGATCGACCGCTTCTCGAGTAGGAATGCGTGGGGATCATCTGGTGATCCTGTTCCACGGCATCCGGGGAAGAGGGGCGGTGATGGGAGCGCTCGGGAACTCTTGGCAGGCTACGCTCCCGGACACAGTGTTCGTTGCGCCAGACGCGCCGTTCGCGCACAAGTCAGGTGGTCGTCAGTGGTTTGCAGTCGATGACCAGATCATGCGCCCCGAGCGGATAGATGCCGCGCGTCGAGCGTTCGACAGGGTGGTCTCTGAAATTGTCAAACGTGAAGGGTTCGAAGGCGCGCTGGACCGAGTGGCGTTCGTCGGGGTCTCGCAAGGCGCCATTATGGCGCTGGATGGAGTTGCATCGGGTCGTTGGAAGGTCGGCGCTCTTGCCACTTTTGCAGGGCTGTTGCCTCTGCCGCCGACGTCATCTTCGACACGAACAGTTATTCTGATGATGCATGGTGCAGAGGATAAAACAATTCCACCGGCAGCGACAACTGTCGCGTCTGGCCAACTGCGATCGGCTGGTTTCAAGGTGACGTCCAAAATCTATCCTGGGGTCGGTCACACTATATCGTCGGAGGAGGCAATGGATGCCGTCATCTTCCTTCGCGACGGCTTAAAATAGCGGCATGACGGTGTACGTTCGACCTCCATTTCTTGACTGATTATCCGGGCGCGGGTAGAAGAGATGGGCCAACTTGGAGTGCACGACCATGGACATTGCTGACCTGTAGTCTGAATCAGCACCACTGATGTAGCGGCCGAGAACATCGCGCGTCCTGAGTATAATTCGCACTTTTAAGGATTCACTCATGCCCAGACTTGAGGGGAAAACCGCAGTCGTGACCGGGGCTGCGCGCGGCATTGGCGCAGCTATTTCTCGTGCTTTCGCTCACGAAGCGGCCAGCGTCATTGTCACTGACATCGACGTGGAAGGTGGCCGGAATCTAGCAAAGGAAATCGGAGCGACGTTCGTCCGACTTGATGTTTCCTCGGAAAACGATTGGATTGAGATTGCCCGTCAGTTTCCGAGGATTGACGTGATTGTCAACAATGCCGGGATCACCGGGTTCGAGGGACCAGTCGACAGCACTCCGCCTGCTCACGATCCGGAAAACGCTCAACTCTCCGATTGGCGTGCGGTCCATGCCGTGAATTTGGATGGGACTTTCCTCGGTTGCCGTTATGCCATCAGGGCCATGCGGGAAAATGGTGCGGGCTCGATCATCAATATCTCGTCTCGCTCGGGGTTGGTTGGAATTCCGATGGCTGCGGCCTATGCCTCATCCAAGGCGGCGGTGCGCAACCACACCAAGAGCGTCGCCCTCTATTGCGCTAGTCAAGGCTTGAACATCCGCTGCAATTCGATCCATCCGGCCGCCGTGATGACTCCCATGTGGGAGCCGATGCTGGGCACTGGCGCGGATCGTACAGACCGCGAGGCCGCGTTGGTCAAGGACACACCGATGCGCCGGTTTGGAAGGCCGGAGGAAGTCGCTGCGCTGGCTGTGTTGCTGGCTTCCGACGAAGCCACCTATATGACTGGAGCCGAATTGACCATCGATGGCGGCATTCTTGCGGGATCAGCCGCGGCGCCGGGGAGCTAAAAAAGTGATAGCGCCAAACTGTCATCCGCCGTTGCAGGCCAACTGGATCACAGCCACCGCGCGGGTTTGAAGCGGTAATACAGAATGCCGCAGAGAACGAGAATGACAGCCAGAACGATGTGATACCCGTATTGCGACTTCAGCTCGGGCATGTTCTCAAAGTTCATGCCGTAAATCCCAGCGATTGCCGTCGGCACAGCCAGAATCGCCGCCCATGCTGCGAGCTGCCGCGTAGTCGCTCTTGCGGCTGTTGCTCCAGAAGATTTGTGGCCTCGAATACGGATGTCACGATATCACGCAACCCGATCACCATGTTTTCGACACGCCGAACATGATCGTGAACGTCCTTAAAGAACGGCCTAGCGTTGTTGTCGACGCAGGGCAGTTTAAGGTTGGCTAGCTTGCTGGCAACTTCCGCCGTCGGACCCATCAGCCTCTGGAACTTAATGACCTGCCGACGCATTCGGAAGATCCTGCGGATCTGCTCCGGCTCAAGGAAAGATATGAGAACGTGTTTCTCAATCTCCAGAACCCGGTCTTCTATCGTTTCGACCAAGGGAAGATAGCCATCGACGATGAAATTGAGGATGCCGTGGAGGACGTAGTCAGGACCATGCGAGAGAAGTTGCGGTGCCTGCTCGAGTTGTTCGCGTAGTTTCTGGTGTGATCGAGCCGACCCATGTCGCACGGTGATGACATGGTTCTGGCCGACAAAGATACAGGTCTCGCCATAGGCGATCCTGTCGTTTTCGAGATTTGCGGTCTTGGCGACGACGAATAGCTGGTCGCCATAGATATCGACCTTCGGGACCTGTTTGCCATTCAGCGCGTCCTCGACTGCAAGGGAATGAAGGCTGAACATCGCCTTCAAACATGCCATCTCTTCGATCGTCGGATCGGTCAGCCCGATCCAGACAAACTCGTTGGCGTTCGCCTCAAAGGGCTGCGAAGAGAGTGTCATCTCATCAGTGCGCTTACCGTTGCGATAGAGATAGGATGCGACGACTGTCATTCTTGTCCGATATGCTTCGAGGACTGGAGGGGAGATATTTGACTGTAAGGAACAAATACACGCCAAGCCGACCGGGAGGTAGCGAAGAGAGCCGTTCAGCCGAGGTTTAAGCTATTTCCTACTGAAACCTCAAGACTGACGAGACGGGTATGACGGCGATCAGGTGACCATCGGCGCGAACGACCTCGAAGCTGGTGTGGCTGATGATGTCTCGGAATACTATTTTTTCGGCAAGTGTTTCCCTCGCTGCCTGAGGCGCTTCTCTTATGGCCTGATCGTCACCTGAAAGCACCGCGCCTTCAAAAAAAGGGTGTCTGCTTCCCTGACGTGGAAGAAGTACCTTGGCATTTCGAATTCCGATTTGTTTCCCGTACATTATCGATGAGCAACGGACCGAGAGATCACATTGTTCTAGACCCTGCATAGTCTTCGGGCGCAGACTGTCGGCGTGCCGATATGTAAAAAGTTTGAACGGTTCGAGCTGGCGGTCATTCGTTTATACAATGAGCAAATATGCAAGCCTCATCCGACCTTGAGTGAAGCGATGAGTGCCCTCAAGGCTGGTGGAGATTGCCTGCGACTTGGGTGGTAAAGGTGGAATCCGGGATAGCTCGGACACCAGTCTTTCAGCACCTGAACAAGAGTCCCCGCCGCGATCTCCTCAGCGACGTCATGCTCCATGATATAGCCTAGCCCGACACCTGCACGAACAGCCGCCGCCGGCAGATCGCCGTCATTTGCGATGAGGGGTCCGCTAGTGCGGATATTGATCTCCTTGCCATCTTTCTCGAATTCCCAGGGCAGTAGTCCGCCTGAGGTCGTCAGCCGGTATCCGATACAGGCGTGGCGTTCCAGGTCATAGGGGGTCAACGGCGGAGGATAGCGTTCGAAATAGGATGGCGTTCCCACCACCACCGTCCTTAAATCCGGCCCCAGCTTTACCGCGACCATGTCCTTGGCGACGGCTTCTCCCAGTCGAATGCCCGCATCGAAACCGGCTGTGACGATATCCGTCAGGCCATCATCGATATTGACCTCCACCCGCACATCCGGATTGGCCAGCAGGAAGGCCGGTAGCTTCGGTAGAAGCACCATTCGTGCCGCATAGGCGAAGGTGGTTATCCTGACCGTACCGGAAGGATTGTCGCGCCACTCCGCCAGCGCTTCCAGCCCGCTTTCAATATTGGCGAGCGCTGGATTGAGCGATTGCAGCAGCCTCTCGCCCGGTTCGGTCGGCGCGACACTGCGCGTGGTGCGCGACAAAAGCCGGACGCCCAGCCGCTCCTCCAGCCCGCGCATCGCATGGCTCAGCGCAGAGGGTGACATGCCGAGAATGGCGGCGGCGCGGGTAAAGCTGCGCTCGCGCGCCACCGCCGCGAAGGCCAGGAGATCATTGAGTTCGTTTCGTTCCATTCATGCACTGTGCTCACAAGTTCATGCCGCTATCAATGGCTTACGCTGTGGGACGCTTGTCGTTACATCCTGTTGAACAACAACGATGGAGAGCACCGATGGATCTCACCAGTTACCGCACACTGGGCAAATCCGGCCTGATCGTCAGCCCGCTGGCCCTTGGCACCATGACCTTCGGTGCGGAACGCTGGGGTGCCGGAAACGAAACCTCGCGCGCGCTTTTCGATGCCTATGTCGAAGCCGGTGGCAATTTCATCGACACGGCGGATGTTTATTCCGCTGGCCAAAGCGAGGAGATGCTTGGCACATTTGTGTCGGACAGCGGCACGCGTGATCGGTTGGTCATTGCCACCAAATCCGGTTTTCCACGCGGGCAGGGTACGCCTTTATGGGGTGGTAATGGTGCCAAGAACATCCGCATGAGCATAGAGGGCTCATTGAAGCGGCTAAAGACCGATTACATCGACATGTACTGGATGCATGTGTGGGACCGCACGACGCCTGCAGAAGAGGTTTTGCAAACTTTGGCATATGCGATTCGCGCCGGTAAAATCCTGCATTACGGTTTCTCCAACACGCCTGCATGGTATGTCGCAAAGGTCGCGACGCTCGCCGAAGCGCACGGCTTGCCCAAGCCAATCGGCTTGCAATATGCCTATTCTCTCATCGACCGTGGCGTGGAGCTGGATCTCCTTCCGGCAGGTGCCGAGTTCGGTCTGGGAATGGTGCCATGGAGCCCGCTTGCGGCTGGATTGCTGACAGGAAAATACAGTCGCGACAAGATCAGCGATGCCAGCCGTGTGCCGGGGCTGCCAGACAAGGCAGGAACTGTGACCGAGGGTGAAAGCGAGGGGCGCCTCAACGGTGACAACCCGTTCGGGGGCATGCTGTTCACGGATCGCAACTTCCAAGTCGTCGATGTTCTGAAAGCTGTGGCTTCAGAGGCTGGTCGTTCGCCTGCGGAAGTAGCACTGGCCTGGGTAGCGAAACGCCCTGGCGTCTCCTCGGTGTTGATCGGCGCAAGCCGTGTAGATCAACTTACTCAAAATATCGCGTCGCTCGACACAGTGCTGGAGGATCAGCACCTGCAGCGACTGGAGAAGGCCACCGCGCTGCCAATGCTCAATCCTTACTTCATCTTCCAGATGCCGACTGAAATGGTATTCGGTGGACAGCAGGTGCGTGGATGGGGAGCGAGCTAAGCAGGTACGGCGACTTGTAATCTTCTGATATTCGGAAGGAATTGGTTTTAGGGCCCGGTCTTTGCGACCGGACCCCAGCAACATCAGTGGTGATGTTCTGGCATCTCTTTCAACTGGTCTTTCGTCCACGACGTCACAGCATGAACATCGCCATCCTCGTCGCGCATGAAATCAAGGTCGCTCAGCGCGACGGCTACTGGCTTGGCGCCGATTCCGAGAAATCCGCCAACATCGATGATGGCTTGGCCGCCTGTTCCGCCATGGACGTGATCGACCTTTCCAACCTTATGGTCATCTGCGCCATATACGGTTGCACCTTCCAGAATTTCTGGGGTCAGCTCTGTAGTTGATAGGCGAACGTGGTTTGTATGATCCATTGGTTTTCCTCCTTTGTGGATGATCACGTAACGGCATCACAGGCCTCTGGTTCCCTGATACGGAAAAGCTTTAATTGACCCCTGACCAACAGCTCGTCTGACGCTCTCACGCTATGTATCTATATTTGCGCGAGGATCCAGGCACTACCACCTGTAGTCACGATATTCATGTCGCCCACGCCATTCGCGTCGGTCGTAGTAGTCGCGGCGTTCTCGCCATTCGCGACGATCGCGCCATTCTCGTCTGGCTTCCCAGCGGTCACGTCTATCCCACCGATCGCGATACTCACGCGGAGGGCCATTTGGTCGGCAATAGCCGCGTGGGGAAAGGTGGAAGCCGCGTCCGCAAGCGTAGTCTACCTTCTGCACGTCTGAGGCCGAGGGGACAGATGGACGAACTGACGGCATCGCGTTGGCGACGTTGGCAAGCAGACTACCTAGAATTATTCCCGCGCTGAAAATTATCTTGCGCATCTCACATCACTCCGTTGAGGGAGATGCGATTTAGCGACCCGCACCGTGAACCGTGCCTGAATGAACTTTGACGTTTTCGTGGCGTTGCAAGCTGCGGAAGATTTCCAGATGCGACCAACGTGCGGCGGAACCTACTCCGAACCAGGGAGTGCGGGGAAGGGGAGACTGGTGCCCACTTGCGGGATATCCGTCGCCAATCCTCTACGGGATGGCATCTATCGGTAAGTTCGAAAGGTTTCGCGCTGATGCGAGCGCAGGATGCCTAAGCCAACTGACTTGAGCGCCACCGCGCTAGGATACAGATCTACCGAAGCAGTCCGTCGACGTCGAACTCTTCCCAGCCGCCAAGCTTCGGCGCCGAATCCTTGGCGTCGTCTTTAGACTTCTTAGACCTCTTTGCAGCCTCCCTCTTGAGCGACCGCGTCAGCTTCGCTTGATACGTAGCCCGCTGCCTCTTTTCAGCTTTTGCCTCGGCATCCTCCACCCGCCATTCTTCTGCGGCCCCTCGGTCGAGAAGATCCTCCACCACCTTGGGGTCGAAGACATGGAATGTAATCTGACGAGCGCGTCCGTTCAGTCTGACAGTCCTCGTACCGGCGCTCGGCAGACGACCGTCTCCAAGCCAACGATGTCGCTCGCTGGTCTTGATGGTCAGGATGTCCTCGATTTCGCGCGGAATGACCGGTAAGGTTCCGGCTTCCGCCACCACTTTCGCGACGATAGCCGCTGCCGCGTTGAATGAGGTCTTTTCGTTGGCCGTCATCGCCAGTGTGAGATCGACGCCCTCCAGCGAGATCGACTTTTTAGAGGTCGCAGGCAGCCTTGCTTGTATTTCCTGAAGAACGCCTTTCGCCCGAACGGCCGACCCCATTGTTACGGTGGCTGGCAGGGTCCATGTCCTGATCAGTTCGATCTCTTCTTTTTCACGCTTCGGCATGTCACACAAATGGTTGCTCATCTCTTCCAAGTCAACGAGCCTGTTGACGGCAGACGAGGAACTGAAACTGATCTTGCTTATCCCTCCCTCTTACCGAAACTCTCCATCAAAATGCTCAGGAAGGCTCTCACAGCGGGGTTGGTCCGGCGGCTTTCCGGCCAAACGGCTGTGATGTTGTGACGTTCGACAGAGAAATCGGACAGGACAGGGATCAGTTGACCACGGTCCACCCATGGCGCTGCCATGAAGCTCGTCGCCATTCCTATTCCCGCTCCCGCTGCGATCGTTGCTATGATAGCCTCGCTCGCATCGACGATGATTGCCGACGACGGCACGATCTCGATTTCTCGCTCTTTGAGCTGGAACGGCCAGCGAAATAACTGGCCGCTGCTCTGATAGCGCAGGTTGACCGTCTGGTGCTGCTGAAGATGATCGGGGTGGGTTGGCGCACCATTCGTGGCCAGATACTCCGGGGAGGCGTAGCAGCAAAGCCGATGCGGAGAAAGTTTCCGTGATAAAAGCTGGGAGTCGGGAAGGTCGCCGATGCGAACAGCCAGATCTATTCCCTCTTCGATAAGGTCAACCCTCTGATCATCCAGTCTGAGATCGATCGAAACCTTTGGATGACGTGCGCGAAACCTGGGCAGCACAGGTGCGATGACATGCAGGCCGATCGGCAGGGAAGCGGCAATGCGCAAGGTTCCCGTCGGTTCGGAGCGCGCGGCCTTTGCGGCCTGCTCGATGTCCTCAGCATCCCGCAGCAGCCGCAATGCGCGTTCATGTAGGTCACGGCCTTCGTTGGTGAGAGTGAGAGATCGCGTCGTTCGGGTGAACAGCGAAACGCCAAGGTGGCTTTCCAGTCGCTGGACGCTTTTACTGACCGCTGATGGCGAGATGGCAAGCGACCGCGCTGCCGCCGTATAGCTACCCAGCGATCCGGCGCGCGCAAAGGCGATCAAGCCGGTCAGTCTTTCGATTCCGATTTGTTCCTTCATGGCATTATTAAAGCGAAATATAGCATCATTATCAATCTTTATAGACATGCGTACATCTGGTCAGCGAAATCTCAATTCGAAAGAGTTTAAATATGACCGAGATGATGAAAGCAGTCCGCCTGCACGAATTTGGTGGCCCGGAGGTCCTGCGTTACGAAGGCGCTCCACGGCCTGTTGCCGAACAGGGCGAGGTCCTTGTCCGGGTGCATGCGGCGAGTCTCAATCCCCCTGATCTTTATCTGCGGGACGGATATCGCGCGCTCCCGCCGGAGTGGCGACCCAGCCCTGTCTTTCCATTGATCTTGGGAACAGACATCTCCGGTATCGTCACCGCAGTCGCGGACGATGTCCGAGCATTCGGTGTCGGGGACGAGGTCTTTGGCATGGTTCGTTTCCCCCACGATCTCATGACCGGCAGCAATGCCTATGCCGACTATGTCAAAGTTCCGGCCTCGGATCTCGCACTGAAACCTAAAGGCATCGATCATGTGCAGGCCGCTGCCGCTCCGATGTCGCTGCTGACGGCATGGCAGTTTCTCGTAGAGCTTGGACACAACGAACCCAACCCGTTCCAGGATTTTTACCATGCACCAGCTCCGCTTGAGGGAAAGACTGTGCTGGTGAATGGCGCTGCCGGTGGGGTCGGACACCTGATGGTTCAGGTGGCAAAATGGAAGGGTGCCCGCGTGATTGCAGTTGCTTCCGGAAGGCACGAGATGCTTCTCGCCAATCTCGGCGCAGATGCATTCATCGATTACACCAAGCAGTCAGCCGAGACGGTCATGCGGAATGTCGATTTGGTAATCGACGCGGTTGGTGGCTCCAACATGGAGCGCTTCCTGAATGTCATCAAAAAAGGTGGCGCGCTCTATCTGGTCAATCCTCTCGGCTTTTCCGGCCATGAAGAGGCCCAACGACGCGGGATTGTCGTCTCAACGGCTCAGGTGCGCTCCAATGGTGGACAATTGGCGAAGGCGGGTCGTCTGCTCGATGATGGCACGATACGCGTAGTGATCGACAGTACGTTCCCAATGGCTGATGCCTCCGCTGCCCATGGTCGGGCAGGGCGGGGCAGCATGCAGGGCAAGGTCGTCCTCGTTAACGAGTGACGACGTTTGGAACCGGAAAAGGTTCCCGCCATCTGAATCCTTTTCCGCAAAACTTCTGGAAGAAACCAGTCGCGCTTGCACGATCGTTCAATACCCAGTTCGACGTCTGGCGTAACAATCGTGCTGACTTGCTTTGATTGAATTGCCTTCCTTCGTCGCGGTCGCGTTCAAACCCACAAAGGATACGAAAATGGAATCCATCAATCTCGACAAGAAGCTTAGTCTGTTTTCGAGCCACTGGGACCCGCATGTGATCGCCGATTACAACGAGAACGATGTGATGGTCGTGAAGTTCAAGGGCGAATATCCGTTCCACAAACATGACACGACCGATGACTTCTTCCTTGTGCTGGAGGGGGAGATGGAGCTCGACATCGAAGGCGAGCCGTCTCGAACAGTGAGAGCCGGCGAGATGATTGTCGTTCCCAAGGGCGTAGTGCATCGGCCACGGGCTAAAGACGAGGTGAAGGTTCTCTTGATAGAACCGAAGGGCGAACCGAACTCAGGCGATTCCGGGCGCGCACCAGCGCTTAAACCTCGTCTCTGATAGGCTTGAGGCCGCTTGGAGGCCATGCAGTGTAGCTGCTTTAAGTCAGCTTAAATAGGCAGCGAGTTCTTCCGGGGTTCCTTGCGGAAAGGCTTCTCTCAGATAATCGAGGAAGGCTGATACACGCGCGCTGAGCAGACGCCGCGAAGGGTAGAGCGCCCAAAGCGCCGTTTCGGCGCCCTGGACATCGCCCCAGTGGTTGAGACGACCGGAGGTGATGTCTTTGCTGACCAAAGAAAGCGGTAGCCGTGCGACGCCCGCACCCATCAAGACCGCATCCCGCAGCATCGTGTTCGACGACATGCCAAGCACCGGCGTGGTCGCAAGCTTTGTTGATCCTGAATCCGTCACGACAGTCCAGGTGTCTGGCTTGCCGATCAAACTGCGAACCACTGATGGCACTGCCTTATCCGGCTCCGGCCAGGCTAGGCCCGGAGCCGCGACAACGACCTGTCGGTCACGCAGAAAGGGCCGACCAACGAGGCTGACATCGGGTTGAGGATTGACGCGGATGACAAGATCGTAAGCCTCCTCGATCATGTCCACGGTCCGATCTTCCACGACGATTTCGACCCGCATC
>JAAIGE0100182018.1_pt1 | contig 10749 bp, 8 predicted proteins | sample 6487951 | NCBI WGS metagenome assembly JAAIGE01 (sample SAMN13974128, study PRJNA590717) | phyllosphere metagenome | biome: tomato field; feature: multiple bacterial spot infested tomato fields; material: tomato leaves; isolation source: leaves from tomato fields | host: Solanum lycopersicum ... | reverse complement strand
GTTCCGTGACCAAGACCAACAACATGAGCGAGCAGACGATGGAAAAGGTCGATGGCGAGGTTCGCCGCATCATCGACGAGCAATACGCGCTGGCACGCAAGCTGATCGAAGACAACAGCGACAAGATGCATGCCATGGCCAAGGCGCTGCTGGAGTGGGAGACGATCGACACCGAGCAACTCGACGACATCATGGCAGGCAAGCCTCCGCGTCCTCCCAAGGACTGGACGCCTCGCACGCCGTCGTCGGGTGGGGATAACTCGGGCGGCGGCACGCCGGCCGTGACGACCGAACCTGCTCCTTCGGCCGCTTGAGCCTGCGGCGGAACGCTGCAACCAACAACGGGGCCTGTGTGCCCCGTTTTTGTGTTCTTCTCGTTTAAACCATTCCACGTGTCGATGCACTGGCAGACCAGCCGATTCCAGATCGATCTCTCACGGCCTCGGGTCATGGGTATCGTGAATGCCACTCCGGATTCCTTCTCCGATGGCGGGCGGCACGCCACCACCCTGGACGCGATGCGCCACTGCGAAAGCCTGCTGGCGCAGGGGGCTGACATTCTGGACATCGGGGGGGAATCCACCCGCCCAGGCAGTCCCGCCGTCTCGCTGGACGAGGAGTTGGCGCGGGTGTTGCCTCTGGTCCGGTTGGCGGTAGGCCTGGGCGTGCCATTGTCCATCGACACCTACAAGCCCGAGGTGATGCGTGCCGTGCTGGACTTGGGTGCCGACATCATCAACGACATCTGGGCCCTTCGGCAACCCGGAGCCATGGCCGTGGTGGCCGGCCATCCTGCATGCGGGGTGTGCCTGATGCACATGCACCGCGACCCCCAGACCATGCAGGCGGCTCCGATGGAGGGAGACGTGGTCTCTCAAGTGCTATCTTTTTTAGAGCAATGTGCCCTGGATTTACATGCGCTGGGGGTCGAAAAGAGTCGCATCGTGCTGGACTGCGGCATTGGCTTTGGCAAGACGGTGGAGCAGAACTTCGCGCTCCTTGCCTGCCAGCCTTTGCTGTCCTGCGCGGGCTACCCCTGGCTGGCTGGCTGGTCGCGCAAATCGTCGCTCGGTGCGGTCACGCAGTGGCCGGTTTCAGAGCGCATGGTCCCGAGCGTGGCCGCGGCGTTGTTGGCCGTGGAGCGTGGCGCGCGCATCGTGCGTGTGCACGACGTTCGCGAAACCGTCGCCGCATTGCAGGTCTGGCAGGCCTCTCAAATTCCCCCACCCTCCCTCTAGCCTGCGGATATCCTTCAGGCGGAGGCAAAAAATCATGACACGTCGATATTTCGGTACGGATGGCATCCGCGGCACCGTAGGGCAGGCGCCCATCACTCCCGACTTTGTGCTGCGCCTGGCGCATGCGGTGGGCCGGGTTCTGCGCCGCAAGGAAGAGCGGCCCACGGTGTTGATCGGGAAGGACACGCGCATTTCCGGCTACATGCTGGAGAGCGCGCTGGAGTCCGGCTTCAACTCTGCAGGGGTGGATGTGGTGCTGCTGGGCCCTTTGCCCACGCCCGGCGTGGCGTACCTGACCCGTGCCCAGCGCGCCAGCCTGGGTGTTGTGATCAGCGCCAGCCACAATGCCTATCCGGACAATGGCATCAAGTTCTTCAGCGCTCAAGGGACGAAGCTCTCCGATGAGTGGGAAATGGCGGTGGAGTCGGCGCTGGATGAAGCCCCGGTCTGGGCGGACTCCGCCTCGTTGGGCAAAGCGAGGCGCCTGGAGGATGCGGCAGGCCGCTACATCGAATTTTGCAAGAGCACGTTCCCGCAGGATCTGACCCTCAAGGGGGTGAAGATCGTGGTGGATGCGGCCCACGGCGCGGCGTATCACATCGCGCCCAAGGTGTTTCATGAACTGGGCGCGGAAGTGTTGGCCATCGGCTGCTCCCCCGATGGCCTGAACATCAACCACCAAGTCGGTGCGACCCATCCCGAAGCCTTGGTGCGCGCGGTCCGGGCCAACCACGCGCACTTCGGCGTGGCGTTGGATGGTGACGCGGATCGGCTCCAGATGGTGGACGCGGCGGGGCGCCTCTACAACGGCGACGAACTGCTGTATCTCATGGCCTCTGACCGTTTGGGCCGGGGCGAGCCGGTGCCTGGCGTGGTCGGCACGCTCATGACCAACATGGCGGTAGAGCTTGCGCTCAAGGCGCAGGGCATACAGTTCGTGCGTGCCAAAGTCGGCGACCGGTATGTGCTGGAAGAGTTGGCCCGCCATCGCTGGCTTTTGGGCGGAGAGGGTTCAGGGCACCTGTTGGCCCTGGACCGCCATACGACTGGCGATGGCCTCATCAGCGCCCTCCAGGTGCTTCAGGCGTGTGTTCGCAACGCCTGCGGTTTGCCGGACATGCTGGCGAGTGTGCAACTCTTCCCGCAGGTGCTCCTCAATGTCCGGCTGGCTCCAGGGCAGGATTGGAAGAGCAACACCACTTTGTCAGACACCTTGCGTTCCGTGGAGGCGGCATTGGGCGAAACCGGGCGGGTATTGATTCGCGCCAGCGGAACCGAACCTCTGCTGCGCGTGATGGTGGAGGCCAGCAATGCTGACCATGCCAATCACTTCGCGCAACAACTGGCAGATGCGGCGCGTGCGGGGTGAGTCCATCTGCGGCGTGCTTCAGTATCTGAGCCTGCGCAGCGTCTGATCCGGCCTATTGCGCTGCATGCTGCCGCTGTAGCAGGGCGGTGATCTGGTGGGCGGGCAAAGGCTTGCTGAAGTAATAGCCCTGTGCTTCGTCGCAACCTTGTTCGCGAAGGTATGACAGCTGCTCGCTCGTTTCCACGCCCTCGGCCGTGGTCCGGATGCCCAGAGCCTGCGCCATGCGAATGATGGCGCTGACGATGGCCCGGTCGTTGCTGTCATTGCCCAAGTCCCGCACGAACGACTGGTCGATCTTGAGCTTGTAGATTTGGAAGCGCTTGAGTTGGCTAAGCGAAGAATATCCCGTGCCGAAATCGTCCATGGACATGCGCACGCCCCGGGCATGCAACTGGTCCATGGTGGCGATGGCGGAACGGGGGTCGTCCACTGCGACGCCTTCGGTCAGTTCGAGCTCCAGCCGGTTGGCCCTCAGCGAAGTGCTGTCCAGAAGCCGGCTGACCAGTTCGGGCAACTGCGGCTGTCTGAACTGCAGTGCCGATAGATTGACCGCCATGGCCAGCCAGTCCATGCCCATGGTGTGCCAGTGCTGCAACTGGTCCAAGGCTGTCTGCATGACCCATTCGCCGATCTGCAGGATCTGGCCGCTGTCTTCTGCGATGGGGATGAACTCTGCGGGAGAGATGCTCCCGAGGTCGGGATGCTCCCAGCGGAGCAGCGCTTCCACGCTGCGGATCTCGCCCGTCGCGATGGTGATCTGCGGTTGGTAGTGCAAATGCAGCTGGTTGCGCTCCAGAGCGCGCCGCAGGGCATTTTCCAGAAGGAGGGCACGCACCGACTGGGCTTGCATTTCCGGGGTGAAGAAGCGGTAAGTGTTTCGACCGTCCAGCTTTGCCCGGTACATGGCCACATCGGCGGACTGGGTCAGGGTGTCGAAATCCGCGCCGTCCTGTGGAAACAGTGCGATGCCCATCGAAGGCGCCATCGTGAGTTCGTGGTGACCAATCTGGTAATGCTGGCGCGACGCCTCCTGCAGCTTGCCTGCGACACGTGCCGCCCCATGCGCGTTGGCCCCGGGCAGCAGCAGGATGAATTCGTCGCCCCCTAAGCGCGAAACGGTGTCCTTGTCCCGCACGACCGCCCGGAGCCTTTTGGCGATTTCCACCAGCAGAGCATCTCCGACCCGGTGGCCCAGCGAGTCGTTCACGTGCTTGAAGTGATCGAGGTCGAGGAAGATGACAGCGAGGGGCGTGCCCCCTTCGCTGGCAGCGCGGATCGCAAGGTGGCTGCGCTCAGCCAGGAGCGTGCGGTTCGGCAGCCCAGTCAATGGATCATAGTGGGCCAGCCAATAGATGCGTTCCTGGTCGTGCTTGCGATCGTTGATCTCGCGATGCAGGTTGTCCACGGTTTCGCTGAGCTGCCGCGTCCGCTGGTGCACCTGACGCTCCAGGTCAGCGTGCATCCGGGCCAGCTCTGCCTGTGCCTGGCGCTGCTCGCTGACATCCATGGCAATGCAAACCGATCCATTGGCCGGACGGGCAGGGTCGATGGCCTTGACGCGCACTTCGCACACCACGGCACGGCCATCCTTGCCGCGCAAGGTCATCTCGCCCACGAAGATCTTGCCGTCCGTCAGTGGTTCGTAGCAGCGCTTTTTCGCATCTTCCCAGTCCGCGTCGCTGAAATGCCATTGCCGCGTCGCTGCGTTGGCCAGCTCCCCAGGACCATAGCCCAGCATCTGTTCGAAGTGCTGGTTGCAGCGCGTCATGCGCTGATTGGAGATGAACGCGATGCCCACCATGGCGTGGTCGAAAAGGGCCTGCTTTTCCTGCACCACGGCGTGAAGCTGGGTTTGTGCATGCCGCTGCTCATCGATGTCATCGATGATCCAGATCGAGCCTTCCGCCGTGTCGGCGGGGTTGATCAGCCGACCGGCCAAGCTGCTCCAGAACAAGCGGCCGTTGCAGCGCTGCATCTGGCATTCCGTGCGGTAGGTATCCCCACGCGCAAGCACCGGATAGGCATTGCGTCCCAAGTCCCGGAACGCGTCGAGGGTGGGATACAGGGCCTGGCTGCTCAGCCCGATGGTTTCTTCGACCGTTTCATAGCCAAAGATATCGGCATAGCGTTGGTTGCAGCGAACGATCTGCCGTTGGCGGATGAAAACGATGCCCACCCCGGCGCTGTCCAACAAAGTCTGCTGCTCGCGAAGGATGCGTTGCAAAGTCGGCCCGGGCTGAGAAAGTACGGGCGCATCAAGCGTGGGGCACATGGAAATGAGTGAAGCCCTGGCGGGCGGCAAGTTGTGCGAAAGTGTAGCAGTCGCCCCTGAAATCCCGAGTTCGGGATTGTCTCGATCAAAAGCGCGATGGATATCTTCTGGCGGGCCAGGCTCCGTCCTTTCCAAGTCATGAAGCTGTCATGGCCTGGACATGGCGGCGTCACTGCCGTTTGCCACAGTCTCGTCCAAGCGGGAAGGGCAACGCTCCTTCAAGCTGTGATCCAACCACCCTTGCAGGGAGAGACGAGTGAACGAACTACCCATCCCGACGATGCCCTTGTGTCCAGACTCATTGCCCAGGGGGTCACTTCATCGCCCTGGCCATTCGGGCGATGTGGCAAGCCGTTTGTCCACCGAAGGCGGGGTGGAAGTGGCTTGGGCGCGGCACCTCGACGAAGTCCGGGAAGCCCAGCGCCTGAGGTTCGAGGTGTTCGCATCGGAGATGGGAGCGCGACTCAATACCTCGGTGGCCGGCCATGACGTGGACCTTTTCGACGAATATTGCGAGCACCTGCTGGTCCGGGACATCGCCACGCGTCAGGTCATCGGTACCTACCGCGTACTCACTCCCGCTCAAGCCCGCCGGGTCGGCGGTACCTACAGCGATACCGAGTTCGACCTGACACGGCTGCGCACGCTCCGCTCTCGAATGGTCGAATTGGGGCGAAGCTGTGTCCATCCTGATTATCGGCACGGAGGCGTGATTCTGGCGCTTTGGAGCGCCCTGGCGGATTTCATGGTGCGCAATCAACTCGACACCATGATCGGTTGCGCCAGCATTCCCATGCTGCACAACGGGGTGGTGAGCGGCGATGCGGCTGCAAGCATCTGGAGCCAAGTGCAAAAGTCGCATCTGGCGCCCATCGAATTCCACGTGCGCCCGCGGTTGCCGTTGCCTGTGGATCAATTGGACGGATCACTGGCAATCGAGCCGCCCGCCCTCATCAAGGGCTATTTGCGCCTGGGGGCACGTGTTCTCGGTGCGCCGGCCTGGGATCCTGATTTCAACTCAGCCGATTTGCCAATGCTCATGCGCATTGCGGATTTGCCTTCGCGATACCGCAAGCATTTTCTCGGAGTGTGACGGCGCCTTATCTGTCATGAACATCAGCAAACCTTCCGTGACGCCCTCACCGGACTGTCATGAAAATGTCATGGTGACTGCCAATACTGGGGTGGAACCCATCCCTTCCAAAGCAGCCATGCCGTCGCCTTCCGAGCCTCTCCCCGAATCGCCTCTTCAATCTGCTGTGCCTAACGGGGAAGTCGAGGGGGCCAATGTGCCTCCTTTGCCAGAGAAATCGTTGAACTCCGATCCTGATTTTCTCAATCGCGACCACAGCATTCTTGCTTTCAATGAGCGGGTATTCGACTGGGCCGCCCGGGTCGATGTGCCGCTGCTCGAGCGTTTGCGATACCTCTGCATCGTTTCTTCCAATCTCGATGAATTTTTCGAGGTGCGTGCCGCGGCCCATCTGACTGCCGCTCAGAACGGCGATACCAAAGGTCCGTATACCGTTGCTTCCTTCGAGGAGCTGGCTGCCAAAGCCCATGACCTTGTCGCGCGGCAATACGCGCTGTACAACGACTCGCTCACCCCGGCCTTTGCGGCCCAGAACATCCACATCGTCTCCCACGGCGACCGTACTGGGGCGCAGAGACGCTGGGTGAACGAGTATTTCGACCGGGAGGTTCGTCCTCTGCTGATCCCGGTCGGCCTGGACCCGTCGCATCCGTTCCCGCAGGTCGCCAACAAGTCGCTGAATTTCATCGTGCGGTTGAAAGGCAACGATGCCTTTGGACGCGAGAATGAAATTGCCATCGTCAAGGTGCCTCGCGTCTTGCCGCGCCTGATACGCATGCCCGCCAAAGTGGCCGTGACAGGAGCGCAGTTTGTCAGTCTGTCCAGCATTGTGCGGGCACACCTGGCAGAGCTCTTCACCGGGCGCGAAGTGACCGAGTTTTCCCAGTTCCGTGTCACGCGCCATTCCGATCTGGCCGTGGATGAAGACGATGTGCGCAATCTGCGCACGGCGCTGCGTCAGGGGCTGGAGCACCGCCACTATGGCCAAGCGGTACGGCTGGAGGTGTCATCGAGCTGTTCGCGGTTCTTGTCCGATTTCCTGCAATTGCAGTTTGCCCTTCCCGATGCGGCGCTGTACCGCGTGCATGGCCCGGTGAATCTGGTCAGGCTCTCGCAATTGGTGGACCTGGTGAACGATCCGGCACTGCTGTTTCCTCCATGGCGTTCCGTATGGCCACGTCAAATCCAGTCGGGAAGCTCGCTCATCGAACAGATCGGTCGTCGCGATGTGCTGGCCCACCAGCCTTTCGAGAGTTTCGACGCCGTACTGGCGTTCCTGCGCGAGGCGGTCAACGACCCGCAGGTACTTGCCATCAAGCAAACCATTTACCGCACGGGAGCCGATTCAGAATTGATGGAGTTGCTGCGGGAGGCCGTCCGGCGCGGCAAGGAAGTCATGGCGGTGGTGGAATTGAAGGCGCGCTTCGACGAAGAGGCCAACATCAATTGGGCGGAAGCCCTGGAGTCCATCGGGGCGCAGGTCGTTTACGGTGTGGTGGGCCTGAAGACACACGCCAAGATGCTGCTGGTCACGCGCCGCGAAGGCCGGCACCTGCGCCGCTACGGCCATCTTTCCACGGGCAACTACAACCCGCGGACCGCCCGCCTGTATACCGATCTGAGCTATTTCACGGCCGATGCCGAAGTCACCGCCGACATGGATGCGGTGTTCAATCATCTGGCGAGCCAGAACAAGCTGCCCAAATTGCGCAAGCTGGTGCTCGCGCCTTTCCATTTGCAGCAGCACATGCTGGACATGATTGAGCGGGTGGGAGAGGCCGCGGCCAAGGGCGACGATGCACGCATCGTGGCCAAGATGAATGCCCTGACGGACGATGTGCTGATGCGCGCGCTCATCAAGGCGGGACAGCAAGGTGCCCGTATTGATCTCATCGTGCGGGGTGCCTGCATGCTGCCGGCGCAACGCAAGGGCATCACGGACAACATTCGGGTGCGTTCGGTCATCGGACGTTTTCTGGAGCACACCCGGGTGTTCTATTTCCGGGCCGGCAAGTCAGAGGATCTGTATCTGTCCAGCGCGGACTGGATGAACCGCAACATGCTGCGTCGTGTGGAACTGGCCTGGCCCATCACCGACAAGGAACTGCGGCAGCGCATCATCGATGAATGCCTGGTGGCTTACCTGCGGGACGATCGGGACGCCTGGACTCTGCAGCCCGACGGTACGTATGAGCGCGCGCCGCATCCCGTGTCTGGTAAAGGTGCGCAAAAAGCCCTGATGGACCGCTATGCTGCGGCGGCCGGCCGAACAATGGCCCACGGCGGCGGCAGTTCCAAGGCATGATGGATCTGATCCTCTGGCGCCACGCGGAGGCTGAAGAACTCCGTGAGGGAGAAGACGATCTGGATCGTCCTTTGACCGCACGCGGAGAGAAGCAAGCGGCGCGCATGGCTGCTTGGCTGGATCGGCAACTGCCCGATGGGTTGCGCGTGTTGTCCAGCCCCGCTCGCCGCACGGAGGCCACTGCGAAGGCCCTGGGGCGCAAGTACAAACTGCGCGCCGAGCTATTGCCTGGTGGCACTCCGCAGGAACTGTTGGAACTGGCGCAATGGCCGAAGTCGCGCGGCGCCGTACTGGTGGTGGGGCATCAGCCGGTGTTGGGCCAAGCCGTTGCAAGCCTTTTGGCCTTGCAGGCACCGGAATGTGCGATCCGCAAAGGGTCGGTGTGGTGGCTGCGTCAGCGGCAACGGCCTGAAACCACGGAAACCATCCTGCTGGCGGTGCAGTCCCCGGATTTTCTCTGAGACCAGCACCACCATGGGTGCCAGGGACAACGGGCGCCGAGGGCTCCTGACTTACTTGCGCGCTGTCTTCGCCGGCTTGGCAGCCTTCTTCGCGGCTGGTACAGGCTGCGCAGGCGCTTGCGCCTTTGGGCGACCGGTCTTGATGGACGGAACGGCCTGCAGCGCCTTTGCCAATGCATCGTCACCCAGCGCAGAAAGCAGCTTGAGGCCCGCGCGCAGCAATTCGCTCTTCTTGGCAGTCGTGCCCAGTTGCCCGGTGCGCAGCTTCAGTGCTTCGATGGCAGCGTACTCGTCTTTGGGAATGGTGAAGCTGTCACGCATGAGCTTGGGCTTCTTGGCCTTGGGGTCACGGGCCGCGCTGGGCGCAGCGGGCTGGGCAGCCGCCTTGCGGGCCGGGGCCTTCTTGGAAGCAGCGGCCTTGCTGCGTGGGGCGGGCTTGGCTGAAAGGGCTGCACTCGCTGCAGGAGCAGCGGTTTCTGCAGTGTTCGAGGCAGAAGCGGCGGAAACGTCTGAGGTACTGGGCATATCGGTTAAATGAGAAAACGGTATATACAGTTTATACCGTTTCATCCAACGATTTGTCCATCATTGCAGCTCGGCGGCGAACTCCCAAGGCGTTTTGATCCAGGCCGTGCTTTCTTCTCGAAGAAGATGAGCGGACTGTGGATACGCGGCCGACCAGCCGGGGCGTGTGGACAAAGCGAATCGATTGCCCTGCTGGGAAAGCGACAACCCTTGCATGTCGGGCGTGCGGCGGGCGTGGCAAAGCGCCACGGCGATGCGCAGGCAGACCAACTGCAGCGCCAGGTCGGGATCGTCAAGGTCGGCTTCGAGCTTGCGGACCTTCCCCCGATGGCCTTTCACCAGCAGTCCCAGCCGGTGCAGTTCCCAAACCGCAAAGCCGGCGGCGTCGGTATGGTCCAGGATGTACGCGCCATGGTGGTGGTACTCGCTGTGAGAAATGCGGCATCCCACTTCGTGTAACTGCGCGGCCCAGGCCAGTTTCCGCTCGGCACGTTCGCAGGGCTTGCGGCACGCTTGCGTGAACAACCAACAGGCCGTCTTTGCCACCCGCTCCGCGTGATCGATGTCCACCGCGAACCGGTGCATCAGCCCTCGCACCGTGGACGATCGCAAGTCCGTTTCCGGCAGTTCACGGTCGAGCAGGTCGTACAGCGCTCCTTGGCGCAATGCCCCTTGCGCCACCTGCATCTGATCGATCTGCAGTAACTCGAAAATGGCGCGCAACACGCTGAGGCCGCCGCCGATCACGCTGCGGCGTTCTTCCTTGAGCCCCTCCATGCGCACCCTGTCTGCGGAACGGACACGCAGCAGTTGCTCCTGCAGCCAATCCAGCCCCTGGCGCGTGATGAGTCCGCCGGGATGGCCTGCCGCGGCAAGAACGTCCCCCACCGCCCCGACCGTGCCAGACGACCCGTAAGCCACGTCCCAGGTGTCCGGCCGGTAGATGTTGAGCGCTTCGTCCAGCACAGCCTGGGCCGCAATCTCGGCCGTCCGGAATGCCTGGGGCGTGAAGATGCCTTCCGGAAAATACCGGCTGGACCAGGCCACGCTGCCCACCCGATAGGATGCGACGGCACGCGCCGAAAATTGCTGCCCCAGAATCAGTTCGGTGGATCTTCCGCCAATGTCCACGACCAGCCGACGTTCGTCGGACTGCGGAAGCAGCCGAGCGACCCCTTGATAGATCAGGCGGGCTTCTTCAGGACCCGAAACCACCTCGATCCGGTGGCCCAGGATGTCGCTGCCGCGGTGGAGAAACACCTCGCGATTGCGCGCTTCCCGGAGGGTCTGCGTGGCGACGGCGCGGACGTGATGGGGTTCGAAGGCGGTCAGGCGTTCTGCAAAGCGGGCAAGGCAGTCCCAACCACGCTGCATCGCCTCGGGGGTCAGGTTGCGGTCTTCATCCAGGCCATTGCCCTGGCGAACCGTTTCCTTGAGGTATTCCACGCGCTGGATATGGCCGTGTTCAAAACGCCCGATTTCCAGG
>JAAIGE0101464835.1_pt1 | contig 10750 bp, 10 predicted proteins | sample 6487951 | NCBI WGS metagenome assembly JAAIGE01 (sample SAMN13974128, study PRJNA590717) | phyllosphere metagenome | biome: tomato field; feature: multiple bacterial spot infested tomato fields; material: tomato leaves; isolation source: leaves from tomato fields | host: Solanum lycopersicum ... | reverse complement strand
CATAGGTCAGCTTGTCGAAGTTCAGCACGTCGTGCGTGGTGTTTTCGATCAGGTGCCGGACCAGCGCCGAGCCGATGAAGCCGGCGCCGCCGGTGACGAAGATGCGCATCTTGGGTCCTTCTAGAAAAGCGGGGTCAGCGGCCGGCCGTCATAGGCGAACGGGCTGTCGAAATCGGCCAGCGCGGGCTGCACCCTGTCCTTGTCGCTCAGTTCGGGGACCGTGCCGTCGGGCATCGGCCAGTCGATGCCGCTGCCCCGACTATCGACGGGAGTAAGGAGAGGGTCGTCCCAGCGAATGCCGCCGTCCTGCTGCGGCGCATAGGTATCCGAACATTTGTAGACGACTTCGCAATGCTCTTCGAGCGTGACGAACCCATGGGCGAAACCGATTGGGATGAACAACTGATGCCCGTTTTCAGCGGAAAGCTCGGCACCGACCCAGCGGCCATAGGTAGGCGAGCCCTTGCGCAGATCGACCGCCACATCGAAGATCCTGCCCCGGATGCAACGCACCAGCTTGTCCTGTCCACGCGGCGGCACCTGGAAATGCAGGCCGCGCAGGGTGAAGGCGGGCACCGACAGCGAGTGATTGTCCTGCACGAAGGTGCAGGCGATGCCGAGCGCGCCGAAGGTGTCGCGATTGTAGGTTTCGGTGAACCAACCGCGCGTATCGCCGTGACGCCTTGGAGGGATCAGTTGAACGGGACTGTCGTGCATCGGGTACGGGGTTCCGTTTAGCGGAAAAATTGCGCGGTATTTTGCGCATATATTGAAGCTGCCGTCACGCAACCCCCCTGTCTCGACCGGCTTCGCGTTGGCCGGTTGAAAATAGCTGCGGATCGGGGCAGTTGTGCGCCGCGCATTTGCGGAGCGAACGGATGGGATTTGTCGGACTACTGCTGCTGGCGGCGGCGATGCCGCAGGCGGGGGCGGGCCTTTCCTCCCCGGAGGCAGGGATTCGTGCCAACGCGGTGCTCCAGCGCGCATGGCAGGGACGTCGCGGCGCGGTGGAACGCCTGTGCGGCGAACGGTCCCGTCTGGTGCGGGTCCAGGCACTTGATACCCGCTTTTCTCAAGTTCAACAGGCATATCAGGGACGATTTGGCGTGGCCTGGAATGGGCAAGCGTCGGTCAGCGAAAGTCGCATCGGTGTGACCCAGACATCGATAAAGGGCGTGTTTTCCGGTCAGGGGGGTGTCGATGCGCGTTGCGTGTCCTCCACGGCCTTTGCCGGTGCACTGGGCGAATATCAGAACGGAATCATGCTTGCGGAGGCGGAACTGGATATTCGTTAGGGCGAGATATCCGGTGTGGCCATGGGGCCTAGCGATTGCCAGGCAGCTATCGGCCGTAAAGGTGCGCACGACCTTCCCGTAGTGAACAGATCTTAGAAGGCAGAATAATGACGAAGAGCGCGATCATCACGGGCATCAGCGGCCAAGACGGCGCCTATCTAGCGGAAAACCTCCTTGATCGTGGTTATCAGGTCTATGGTACCTATCGGCGCACCAGTTCCGTCAATTTCTGGCGGATCGAGGAACTGGGCATTCAGAATCACCCGAACCTCAACCTGGTCGAATATGACCTGACCGACATGGGATCAGCCATCCGCCTGATCGAACAGTCGGAAGCGGTCGAGATCTACAATCTCGCCGCACAGAGCTTCGTCGGCGTGTCCTTCGATCAACCGATCGCCACCGGCATGATCACGGGCCTCGGCGCCGCCTATCTGCTCGAAGCGATCCGTACCGTGAACAAGTCGATCCGCTTCTATCAGGCGTCGACGTCGGAGATGTTCGGCAAGGTCCAAGCCATTCCCCAGACCGAGGATACGCCCTTCTATCCGCGCAGCCCGTACGGCGTGGCCAAGCTTTATGCTCATTGGCTGACGGTCAACTACCGCGAAAGCTTCGATATTTTCGGATCGAGCGGCATTTTGTTCAACCATGAATCGCCGCTGCGCGGACGCGAATTCGTAACGCGCAAGATCACCGATACCGTCGCCAAGATTCATTTGGGTCAGGCCGAACTGCTGGAACTGGGCAACCTCGATGCCGAACGCGACTGGGGGTACGCCAAGGATTACGTCGAGGGGATGCGGCTGATCCTTCAGCACGACACCCCCGACACTTTCGTTCTGGCCACCAACCAGAAGCAGAGCGTTCGCAGCTTCGTAGAGTTGGCCTTCCGTCAGGTCGGCATCACGATCGAATGGAACGGCGCCGCCGAGAACGAGGTCGGTCACGATGCCGCCACCGGCAAGCTGCTGGTGCGGGTCAATCCGCGCTTCTATCGCCCGGCCGAAGTGGAACTGCTGATCGGCGATCCAGCCAAGGCGGCGGCGGCGCTGGGCTGGCGCAGCGAAACCTCGCTCGAGGAACTATGCCGGATCATGGTCGAGGCGGATGTGCGCCGCAACAAAAGCGGTCACTCGTTCTGATGCGCGTCGGCGTCACCGGCTTGTCGGGCTTTACCGGCACCTATCTTGGCACGGCACTGACCAAAGCCGGGCATCAGCCGGTGGCCATCGCTGCGGATCTGACCGATCCGGTGGCGCTCGACCGCGCCGTCGCCGGCATCGCCCCCGATGCGGTGATCCACCTTGCCGCGCAAGCATTTGTCGGATCCGACGATCTGGCCGGATTCTATGGGGTCAACCAGATCGGGTCGTTCAACCTGCTCGATGCGGTGGCGCGATACCGTCCCGGCACGCGGGTGGTGCTCGCCAGCAGTGCGCAGGTCTATGGCGAAGGAGCCAGCGGCACCATCGCCGAGGATCATCTGCCGGCACCGGCCAACCATTACGCGCTTGGTAAACGAGCGATGGAAATGGGTGCTGTCTTCTGGCGCGATCGCCTGTCGATCCTAATCGCGCGGCCGTTCAACTATACCGGGCGCGGCCAGCAGGATCGCTATCTGATACCCAAGATCGTCGATCATTTCCGCCGCCGCGCCCCGGTGATCGAACTGGGCAATATCGATGTCGAACGTGATTTCGGCGATGTGCGCGCCGTGGTCCGGGCCTATGTCGGGCTGCTTGGCGCAGCGGACAGCGACGCGCCGGTCAATATCGCGACGGGTGCGGCGCATTCGGTGCGCGACGTGCTGGCAATGGCCGGGGAACTGACCGGTCATCATCCGCAGGTAACCGTAAACCCCGCCTTCGTCCGTGCCAACGATGTGCAGCGGCTGATCGGAAGCAATGCACGGCTGCGAACGCTGTTGCCCTGTTGGGCGCCGATCCCGCTGTCGGATACGCTGGAATGGATGCTTGCGGCGTGAGTGGGCCGGTTCTGGGAATGAAGGTGCGATGATGACCAACGCCCGATCCGGATATTCCCGCCGACGCCGACGGGACCCGGTCGCGCCCGTGGACGGGACGGCGCTGCGTCGTGCCTGGCTGCCGCTGGCGCTGTTGTGCGCCGCGTTCGTCGTGCTGGCGCTAGGCGGTGGATCGAACCGCACCGACGTTCTCTCGCTGCTCTATGTACGACCGGCGCTGGTGTTGGTGCTCGTCGGCATGGTGCTGCTGGTGCCTGGCGCGCAGTTGCGACCCTTCCGCGTGCCGCTCATGTTCCTTCTGTGCGGTGTCGCGCTGGTGCTGGTCCAGCTTGTTCCACTGCCACCGGCACTTTGGACGGCGCTGCCCGGGCGCGAACTGATGCTCGAAGCGGCACGGGCACAGGGTGTGGCCCAGCCCTGGCGCCCGATCTCGCTGACCCCGGACCTGACCGTCCAGGCATTGCTATGGTTTCTCGCACCGGCATGCGCATTGGTCGGATGGGCGGCGGTGCCGGCGGACGCGCGGCGTCCCGTCCTGTTCGTGCTACTGGGCGTGGGAGTGGCGAGCGCATTGCTCGGCGGGCTTCAGGTGACACAGGGCGTCGGCAGTCCGCTGTATCTGTACCGGCGGACCTATGAGGGCAATGCGGTCGGCTTCCTCGCCAATCGCAACCATCAGGCGGCACTGCTGGCTGCGATGTTTCCGTTGTTACGCGTCGTGACGCTGCTTCCCGCCACCACGCATCAGGCCGCGCTGCGTCGTCTGATCGCAGCGGGATTATGCGCGCTGGCGCTTGTCCCGCTGATCCTGCTCACCGGATCGCGCGCGGGAATGGGGCTGGCGGTGGTCGGCATGGTCATGGCCGGCCTGATCGCCCCTTCAGCGGGCGGGCGCACGGGGCGGTTCGTGTCGTGGGGGCTGCTGGGTGGCGGCGTCGCGATCGCCGCGCTGGTGTTCCTGTTCGGTCGCGCGCTGGCGATCGATCGCTTGTTCGAACTCAATGCGCTCGACGACCTACGGCTGCGCAACACACCCCAAGTACTGCGGATGACGTGGGACTTCTTTCCGTTCGGCAGCGGTCTCGGCTCGTTCGATCCGGTATTCCGCATCCTGGAACCCGATGTCCTGCTGCGCCCGACGACCTACAATCACGCGCACAACGACTTTTTCGAAGTGGCGATGACAGGCGGCGTGGCGGGGATCGCCCTGATGGTTGCCGGGCTGGCATGGTGGCTGACGGCGGGATGGCGGCTGTTCCGAGGCCGCGAGCGTGCAGGGTTCGGCGGTCTTTTGGGACGCGCCGGATGGAGCGTCCTGTTGATCCTTATACTCGCCAGCACGGTCGACTATCCGCTGCGCCCGCCCCTGATGGGTTTTGTCTTCGCGCTGGCGGCGGCATGGGTCGCACAGGCGCTTCACAGGAGCAGCGATATGGCGACTGCTTTACAAAAAAGCGAAGCAGGGATAGGTAAGCGCACCAGCGGCAAGACTTACGAAGAGCTAAATCCTTGAAAATAAGAACTTTTCTTGCCGGCTTGGTTAGCTTGGTACTGAGTGCGTGTGCAAGCCATACGTTGGCACCCCGCCCCGATCTGGTGATTGCGCAACCACACGAATTGCCGCCGCCGAATACCACCGATCTTATCCTGCCGCAGCGTGCGTTCGTTATCGGGCCGCTCGATCAGGTATCGGTCGAAGTGTACGGCCTGCCCGAACTCAGCCGATCGGTACAGGTGGACAGCGCGGGTCAGATCTCGCTCCCGCTGGTCGGGTCGCTGCAGGTCTCCGGCAAGACTCCCGCACAGGTAGGTCAGAATTACGCCGACGGGTTGAAGAACCATTATGTTCGTGATCCGCAGGTGACGGTCAATCTCACCGATACGGTGTCGCAGAACATGTCGGTCGGCGGCGCGGTGGCCGCGCCGGGCATCTATCCGGTCACGGGTAGGATGACCCTTCTGCGCGCGCTCGCCCGTGCCGAGGGGATCAACGAATTCGGAAAAGAGCGTGAGGTCGTCATCTACCGGCGCGTGAACAACAAGGACATGGCAGCGCTGTACGATGTGCGTGCGATCCGCGCCGGAGCCTATGCCGATCCCGAAATATACGCGAACGACGTGATTGAGGTGAGCGAGTCGCGCGGTCGCCGGATTTTCCGTGACCTGATTACCGCCGCACCGCTATTGACCGTACCTCTCATCACCATCTTGCAGTAAGCCCGAGGCTCTAAAACCCGCATGAACGCATCTGGAATGTCGGCTGAAACCGATCGCGGGACCGTGTCGCGGTGGCTCCCGCACAAGCAGGCCCACGCCGACGTCGCCCATCCCGAGCGCATGACGCTGGTGGCGGAGGCGCTGAGTGTCTTTCGTCGACGCAAGTGGCTGATCATCATGTGCGTGGCCATCGCCGTCATGGGCGGCATCCTGGCGACCCTGCTCGCCACGCCACGCTACACCGCCAGCGCGACGATCGAGATCCAGCGGGAAACGCGCAATTTCACTATGGTGAAGGGCGCGGAGAACAGCGACAGCGACGGCGCCGACGCGGAATTCTATCAGACCCAGTACGGGCTGCTCGAATCCAAGTCGCTGGCCGAACGCGTCGTGAACCAGCTGCGCCTGTCCGAAGACCCGAATTTCTTCCAGGCATTCGACAAGGGACATGCCGATAGCTGGTTCGCGAACGGTCGTGTCGTTGCCAGGGTTTCGACCCGCGAACAGCGTACCCGCGCCGCCGCCGACGCGCTTCTGAACCATATTTCGATTGATCCCGAGCGTATGTCGCGTCTGGTACGCATCAGCTTCAGCGCGCCAGATCCGGCCTTCGCCAAGAAGGTTGTCGATGCCTGGGCGACGCAATTCATCCAGCAGACGCTGGCCCGCCGGTTCGATACCACTGCCTATGCCCGGCGCTTCCTCGAACAGCGGCTTGCCCAGCTGCGCGTGCGGATTGACCAGTCGGAACGCCAGCTGGTCGATTATGCTTCGCGCGAGGCGATCGTGAACCTGCCGGGTGAATCGGGCGGCAGTGCCAACGAACGCCCGCTGGTTATCGACAATCTTTCGACGTTGAACCGCGTACTGGCGCAGGCGACGGCGGACCGCATCGAGGCGTCGAGCCGGCTCGACAATGCCCGCGGGGGCCAGAGCAGCGAAGCGCTGAGCAATCCCACGATCGCGCAACTGCGCACCCAGCGTGCCGGCCTGTCGGCCGATTACGCGCGCATGATGGTACAGTTCGAACCCAGCTATCCCCCTGCCGTCGCGTTGCGCCAGCAGATCGCCCAGATCGATACGGCGATCACGCGCGAGGAAAGCCGTATCGGCGGATCGTTGCGCAAGACATATGAATCCGCAGTCGAGCGCGAAAGCCAGCTCCAGGGGCGCGTCGATGCCCTAGAGCAGCAGGTGCTCAGCTTCCGTCGTCGCAGTATCCAGTACAATATCTATCAACGTGACGTGGATACCAACCGTGAACTCTATGATGCGCTGCTGCAGCGCTACAAGGAGATCGGCGTCGCCGGCGGCGTGGGGGTGAACAACATCTCCGTCGTCGACATGTCCGAACTGCCCACGCACCCTTCCAGTCCGCGCGCGCTTGTCAATCTCGCCATCGCGATCCTAGCCGGCCTTATTCTGGGCGGTGTGTTGGCGATCGTTGCCGAACAGATCGACGACCGGGTCCGCAACCCTGCGGATGTCGAGGGGATGCTCCATGTGCCCCTGCTGGGCACTATCCCCAAGGTGCGCGACGGCGAGGTCGGCAATGCGGTGGTCGATACCAAGTCCGCGCTGTCCGAAGCCTATATGTCGCTGCGCGCGCGATTGGCCTTCTCGTCGGATCATGGTGTTCCGGCCAGCCTGGCCATCACCAGCTCGCAACCGGCCGAGGGCAAGTCGACTACCAGCCATGTTCTGGCACGCGTCCTGGCACGCAGCGGCAAGCGCGTCCTGCTGGTCGACGGCGACATGCGCTCTCCGTCCGTCCACCATCTGCTCGACCTGCCGAACCAGCGCGGATTGAGCAACTATCTGTCGGGTGAGGACGATCTGGTGAGCCTGTGCCACCGCGACGTCACCGAAGGACTGTGGGTAATGACCGCAGGACCGCAGCCGCCCAGCGCGCCCGAACTGCTCACCGGCGAGCGCTTCGGCCAGCTGCTGGAGCGTGCCCGCGCGGATTTCGATCATGTCGTGATCGACGCGCCGCCGGTGATGGGCCTGGCCGACGCGTTGCTGATCGGCAGTGCGGTGGAAGGGACGATGTTTGTGTTCGACATCAAATCCACCAGTCGGAATACAGCCCGCGTGGCGATCGGTCGTCTACTCGCGTCGCAGACGCATGTGCTGGGTGTCGTCCTGACCAAATATGACAACAAGAGCGCGACCTATGGCTATGGGTATGACTATAGCTATGGGGACAAGGCGGCCTGATCGACCATGGGGCCGCGCGGGACGATGACGAGAACACCGGTACGGGTCGGCCTGCGCCGCATCCTGATCACAGCCGTGTTTGGTCTGCCGCTCCTGTGGCTGTCGATCGCCGCAACGATGGCTGGAGTCTATTCCCGTCGCAGTCCCGACGTCGCTCTCGCATGGTGGCCGTGGTCCGCCGATGCCGCCGCAGCGAAGAGTTCGCGCCTTGTTCTGTCCGGTCCCGACACGCGGGGCTTGGCGGAGGCCAGGCAGCTCGCCGTTGCCGCGCTAGCCCGCCAGCCCGTCACGCCGATCGCCGCGCGCTCGCTTGCACTCGCCTGGTCGCTGGAGGGCAAGCGCGCCGCGCAGGCCGAGCGGCTGATCCGGTATGGCGAGGCATTGTCGCGGCACGACGCTCCGACGCAGCTCTGGCTCATCGAATCCCGGGTACAGCGTGGCGATATCGTAGGGGCGCTAGTCCATTACGACCGTGCGCTGCGCACCGAACCCGATACACGCGGGCAACTGATCCCGATCCTGGCGGCGGCGGCGGACGATCCGGCGGTCGCGCGGCCGCTTGCCGCGCTGATCGCGCGCAATCCGTCGTGGCGCTATGATTTTATCGCTGCCTTCGTATCCAAAGCGGGAAATCCTGCAACTCTGGCGATGCTGCTGCCATCATTGTCGCTCGATCCCCGTTCGGGAGTGGACCGTCCGTTTCTCGGCGTCGCCATTTCACGGATGGTCGCGCTGGGTCAGCCCGCGATGGCGCAGCACTTCTACCGTCGGATCGCTCCGGTCGCCGGCGGGCGCGAGCGGGTCAACAATTCCGACTTCGCCCGCGACCCCGGACCACCGCCGTTCGACTGGTCGTTCAATACGGAGAACGATCTGGTCGCCTCGCGCGAGCCTGCTGAGGAAGGTGGCTATCATCTGCGCGCCAGTGTTCCCGCCGGCGCGGCGGGCTGGTTCGCGCGGCAGACGCTGGTGCTCGATCCCGGACCCTATCGGCTTGGCATATCAGTCGCCAACGATGCGGCCAATGGCAGTATCCTTACGGCCAGGTTGACCTGTACCGGGGGGGCGGTGCTCGTTTCGCAACCGGAGAAGAACGGTCGGATTGCAGGCGACATCGTTGTTCCGGCCTCCGGTTGCGCCACGGCCCTGCTCTCGCTGGAGGTTCAGGGCGGACTGGACGGACCGGCCAGCGATTACGTGATCCGGCGGATATCCCTTACGCGGCGCTGACCGGTATCATGGGACTTTCCATCATGACCTGTTCCCAACGGTCGACTATCACGTCGATCCGGTAATTTCCGGCCTTTTCACGGCCGGCTGCACCAAGCGCTTCCCGTAAGGCGGCATCGTTGATGAGGGTTTGGAGATGCGCTGCAAATGCGTCGGTATCGCCCACGTCACAGATCAGCCCGCAACCTTCGGCAATCTCCACGGTGCCGGGGCCGGATGCGGTGGTGACGATGGGTACGCCGCAGGCGATCGCCTCCAGTGCGACCATGCACAACCCTTCGAAACGGGATGACAACGCATAGATGGATGCATTGCTGAGAACGTGCTCGGCATCCTGGGTAGGTCCATGGACCGTGACGCTATCGCCGACGTTCAGCCCCGTGACGGTCGCATCGATCAATCCACGTTCGGGACCATCGCCATAGATGTGAAGATGCCACCCTTCCCGCGAAGTCACCTTTGCCCATGCGGCTACGAGATGATCGAATGCCTTCTGGTGATGGTAGCGTCCGAGCGCCACCACCTGCCGCGCACGGGTGGTTGGAAGATCCGCAGGATAGAAGGAGATTGGGTTCGATACATGCGAGACGCGGGAAAACCCGTCCATCGCGAACTGCTCGGCGTCAGCGGCGGTTAGGGCCAGAAAGCGTGAACTGCCGCGGCTCGCACTGCGCAGGCGGTCGAGATCCGACGTTCCTGTCAGCGATTGAAAAGAATTATGATATTGAATCAGCAGCCTTGTATCGCTCAGCCCGCTCTCCGCCGCGAGTTTCGCCGTCAGCGAATCAAAGGCGATGACCACAACCGGCCGCAGCATAGCCACCTGTTCGCGCAGAAAGCGGCGTGCGCGGCGCTGTGCCAGCCAGCGCAGACGCAACAGACGTCGGCCCTGAAGGTGCAGCGGTCCGAGCCTGAAGCGCTGAACCCACCGCGATACCGGCCCCTCGGTGAACAGAGCGTGGCGCTCCACCGCCGGATCCACGAACCCCGTGCCGCCGCTCAGTTGTAGCGCGGTGACGACGACGCGATAGCCCCGTGCACGGAAGGCATCGACCAGCGTGCCGAGTACGCGCTGGAGACCGCCCAGCACGTCGGGATCGTCGCACAGGAACAGGATGGTCGATTGATCTTCCACGGTCGTCCTTACCAGAACCAGTTCTTGTTCGCCGCCGCGTCGAGCCGGTAGTCGCGCACCACCGGACGATCGCGCAGCTTGCGCGCGGGCACGCCCGCGGCCAGAATCCAGGGTTCCAAATCCTTTGTCACCACCGATCCGGCCGCGACCACCGTACCCTCGCCGATCGTCACGCCCGGCAATACGATCACGCCCGCACTGATCCAGCAGTGCGACCCGATCCGCGTGGGCGCATGTACATAGGCGAAGTCGGGGGATTGCCAGTCATGCTGTGCGGTCCAGATCTGGACGCGGCTGTTGATGCTGGTGTGCGCGCCGATCGCGATCCCGCCGCGCGCGTCGAGGATGACGTCTTCGGCGACGAATACATCGGGACCCATGTCGATGCGACGGGGTACGCGGACCTGAAGCCCGTGGTTGATCGCCACGCCTGCGCCGATCCGGGCGCCCAGCATACGAAGGCATGCGATCCGCACGACATTGACGGGGATCACCTGAACGATGCGGTACAGGCAGGTTTCGAGCGACCCGGCGATCAGGCCGAGTTTGCGGCGAAGCGGGCTTTTGGTCACCGGATCAGGCGATGACGATTGGGGTGATCGGCGCCATGCCCGACGCGCGGCGGGGGGCGGGCTGTGGGCCTCTGCAGGTGATCGGCCATTTCAT